>JAAUXY010094823.1_pt1 | contig 10584 bp, 12 predicted proteins | sample 7278121 | NCBI WGS metagenome assembly JAAUXY01 (sample SAMN14350117, study PRJNA611818) | marine sediment metagenome | isolation source: surface marine sediment (1.8m) | place: French Polynesia: Moorea | collected 2018-08
CGCCGGCGCGTGGGGTCGACGGCCAGCACGGCGATGCGCATGTCTGGGAAACTCGCGAGGAAACGGTTGAGAATTTCGTCAGTAACGCTGCTCTTGCCCGCGCCACCGGTCCCGGTGATGCCGATCACCGGCGCTTTGCCTGCCGCAACCTGCCATTCCTTCCTCAACCGGGACAATGCGGCATCGTCGAGAACGCCCTCTTCGATCGCGGAAATCATCCCGGCGACGTGCAACGAATCCTCGCGCCCCTCGAGCTGGGGCGCGCTCGTCTCGAGTCGCGCGCTTTCTGTCCGCTGCACGAGATCGGTGATCATCTGCTCGAGCCCCATCTCCATTCCGTCATGCGGGTGGTAGATGCGCTCGACGCCGTAATCCATGAGCTCGGCGATCTCCTCCGGCGTGATCGTGCCACCACCGCCGCCGAATACGCGAATGTGGTCTGCGCCGAATTCCCGCAGTCGATCGACCATGTAGCGGAAGAACTCGTTGTGGCCGCCCTGGTAGGAGCTCACGGCGATGCCGTCGGCGTCCTCCTGGATCGCGGCGCGCACGATGTCCTCGACGCTGCGGTTATGGCCGAGGTGAATCACCTCGGCGCCCTGCGCCTGTATCAGGCGGCGCATTATGTTAATCGCGGCGTCGTGGCCGTCGAACAGGGATGCGGCCGTCACGAAACGCAACGGCGACGTCTTGCCCGAAACGCCGGGCAAATCGCTGGCAGGTGTGCTCATGGGGCGGGTTCCCGGTTGCCAAAATTTTAATCTGGATTAAAATAATGGACTTTGTTACGAGTTTCAAGGCCCCGACATGCCCGCCAAACCGGCCGGACGCCGTTTCCAGTTGCAGAAGGACCGCATGCTCCGGGCCGCGGCACATTGCTTCAACCACAAGGGCTACAGTGGCTCCTCGCTGAAGGACGTGGCGAATATCCTGGGACTGACGGATGCCGCCCTCTACTACTACGTGCGCAACAAGGAGGAACTCGTGTACCTCTGCTACGTTCGCGCGGCCGAACTCGGCGACGAAGCCCTCGACGCAGGCATCGAGCGCGGCGACAACGGCCTGGAGCAGGTTCGCGCGTATGTCCGCGAGCACGTGAGCATCATGGTCGGTGACCGCGGTCCGATCGCGATCATGTCCGAGATCCCGTCGCTCAAGCCCGATCACCGGGAAGAGGTCCTCGAGCTGTCGCGACGCCACAGTGTCAAGTTCGAGTCGATCCTGGAAACCGGGATTCGCGATGGCAGCATCGCCGACTGCGATGTCCGCATGACGGGCAACGCCATCATGGGATCGATCAACTGGATCCCGAAGTGGTACCACGGCGATCCCGACGTTGCGGCCCGCGTCATCGAGGAGATTCCCGAGATTCTGAGCCGGGGGCTCGTGCCCTAGTCCTTGAAAACCGGCTCCCGCTTCTGGAAGTTCGCCATGACGGCTTCCATCTGGTTCGGCTTGCCGATGACCTCGCCCTGGAGTTGCGCCTCGAGCTGCAGCGCCTCGGCATCGGGCAGCTGCCAGGCCGCATTCATAAGTTTCTTGCTGCGTCGGATGGCATCCGGCGACTTCGATGCAATCGACGTTGCCAGCTCACGTGCCGCCGCAAGCGGATCGGCGTGCACCGCCGTTACGACGCCGAGTTGCTGTGCCTCGTTGCCGTCGAACACGCGGCCGGTGAATGCCAGTTCCTTGACCTTGTCGACCGGGACGATATCGCGCAGCGTGGTCGTGATCGCCATGTCGGGGATCATCCCCCACTTGATTTCCAGGATCGACAGGCGCGCGTCCGCCGATGCATAGCGAATGTCGGCGCCAGCAGCGACCTGCAATCCGCCGCCGTAGCAAACGCCCTGGATCGAGCAAATGACCGGCTGCGGCAGCTCACGCCAGGCGTAGCCGGGTCGCTGGAACAGGTTGGCCGGCGACGGCTCGAGGGGTGTCGCCAGCGCGGTCATGAAGTCGAAATCCGCCTGGAACATCTCCATGTCGATCCCGGCACAGAAATTTTCGCCGGCCCCGGCGAGCACGACGGCACGGATGGCGTCGTTGGCAGCGATGTCCTTTGCAGCCTCCGACAATGCCTCGAACATTGCGAGGTCGATCGCGTTGTATTTTTCAGGCCGGTTCAGCCGGACCTCGGCAACGTGACCGTCGATATCAATGACAACTCTCTCGCTCATTGGCCCTCCCTGTCAGCCGCGGATCGTGCATCTGCCGTTTTTGAGTACGACGACGTCGCGCTCACTTGCCGTGCACTGGAATGACACGACGTTGCCGTCCTGCCACATATCGGTTCGGATGGTATCGCCGGGTATCACCGGCGCCGAGAATCGCGCATCGAAGCCCTCGATGAGCGTGTAGTCGTAATCGCAGATCGTCTTCAGCACGGCGTGGCACGCAATCCCGTAGGTGCACAGGCCGTGCAGTATCGGGCGTTCGAAGCCCGCCGCGGCCGCAATGGCAGGATCGGCGTGCAGCGGATTGCGGTCATCGTTGAGCCGGTACCAGAGCGGCTGGTCGAGGCGCGTCGGCAGCTCGCAGCTCAGGTCCGGGTCACGGCGCGGCGGCCGGTGCGGCGAAGGACCGGAACCGCGCGGCCCGCCGAAACCGCCGTCGCCGCGGGCCATGACCGTGCTGCCGATCGTGAACAGCGCCGTGTCGTCGGCCGCCAGCCGGCCTTCGGCCTCGAACATGACCGTCGCGCCGCGGCGCCGGCCGAGGTCATAGGCTGCCTTGACGTATTTGTTGATTTTCAGGTGCCCCTGCGGCGGCAGCGGGCGATACAGGGACATGCGCTGCTCGATATGGAGTACCTGGCCGTAGTCCCATCCGAGATCCGGGCCGAACAGGTCCTGGACGAGCACGCTCGACATCGTGGGCACGGTTTTCAGCTGGCCCCGCTGTTCGTACACGTAGTCGAGCTCCGCATCGTTCATCGGGTCCCGCCCCAGCCCGATGCTGAGCGCGTACATCATCGTCTCGCGATCCGAGTAGCGATAATCGATGTCCGTGTAGGACGTCGCCATCAGTTTTTCGTAATCAAGCGCCAAGACTTACTTTCCTTGCGTATAGCCCCACCCGAGCACCGCCAGCGGCTCGACGGCATTGACGGCCTGCGCGGCGTGAGCGCTCGCCGCGGTGCCGTCGCGAACCCTGCCGGCAATCCCCTGCAAAATCGCAGCAAGTCTGAAGAAATTGAATGCGGAATAAAAGCCGCGATCGGCTATCCCGGTTTCACGACCCGTTCGGGCGCAGTAGGCTTCGGTATACGCGTCCACGGTCGGGATGCCGAGTTCGTCGAGATCGGCACCCGCAAGCCCTGCTGAGCCGATGCCAATGTCCGGCATCTGCCAGGCCATCAGGTGATAGGTGAAGTCGGCCAGCGGGTGACCGATCGTCGACAGCTCCCAGTCGAGCACGGCAATGACACGCGGTTCGTCCGGATGCACGATCATGTTGTCGAGCCGGAAATCGCCGTGCACGATGCTGGCTGATTCGTCTGCCGGAACGTTCTCCGGCAGCCACTCGATCAGGCGGTCCATTGCTTCGACCGTGTGAGTTTCGGACGCGCGATACTGCCCCGCCCAGCGCGAAATCTGCCGCTCGAAGTAGTTACCGGGCTTGCCGTAATCCCCGAGACCCAGCGCTTCGTAATCGAAATTGTGCAGACGGGCCAGCGTTTCATTGACGTTGTCGTAAAGCGCAGCGCGTTCCTTCCGATCCAGGCCCGGCGTGTCCGGATTCCAGAAGATGCGCCCATCGACGAATTCCATGATGAAGAACATCGTGCCGATGACCTCGTCGTCCTTGCACAGCACGGCGGGGCGCGGCACCGGGAAGTCAGCCGCGTACAGGGCGCTGATGATGCGAAATTCGCGATCGACAGCATGCGCCGACTTGAGCAGTTTTCCGGGTGGCTTGCGGCGCAGGACGTAACGGCCCGACGGCGACGTCAGCAGGTACGTCGGATTCGACTGGCCGCCTTTGAACTGCCTGACCTCGAGCGGCCCGTGGAAGCTCTCCACGTGCGACCCCATGTACTCCTCGAGACGGGATACGTCGAATTCGTGGGCCGTGCGCACGTCGCGGGTGCCGGAATACTGTGCTTGCCTGTCGATCACGGTCGCAATCATACCGCAATGCATTGTCGTTACATGCGGAATATTCCGGCCGGGGTTTCGGCGTCGCGGGGCCTGTTCATCGTTGCCGACAACGCTTGAGAGAGGACCGCCCGGGTGTTCGTCGGGTCGATCACGCCATCGTCCCAGAGACGCGCGCTTGCATAATACGGATTGCCCTGCGACTCGTACTGCTCGCGGATGCCGTCTTCGAATGCCTGCTTCTCGTCATCGGGCCAGTGCTCGCCTCGTGCTTCGATCCCGTCCTGTCGAACCGTGGACAGAACGAGCGCCGCCTGCTCGCCGCCCATGACGGAGATCCGCGCGTTCGGCCACATCCACATCATGCGTGGGTTATAGGCACGCCCGCACATTGCGTAGTTGCCCGCACCGAAGGACCCGCCGATCACGACCGTGAGCTTCGGCACTGTCGCTGTCGCAACGGCGTTGACCATCTTGGCGCCGTCTTTCGCAATGCCTGCATGCTCGACGCGCTTGCCGACCATGAACCCAGTAATGTTCTGCAGGAACAGCAATGGAATGCCGCGGCGATTGCAGAGCTGCACGAAATGCGCGCCTTTTTGCGCGGATTCCATGAACAGGATGCCGTTGTTCGCGACGATGCCGACGGGGTAACCGTCGATGCGGGCATAACCACAGACGAGCGTGGCGCCATACAGCTTCTTGAACTCCTGGAACTCGGACCCGTCGACGATGCGGGCAATCACCTCGCGGACGTCGTACGGGTAACGGTATTCGCGCGACACAATGCCGTATATGTCCTTCGCCGGGTACAGCGGCTCGACGGACTTGCGACGATCGACGGTCGTGCTGCGCACGATGTTCAGGTTGGCGACGATATCACGCGCAATCTGCAGCGCATGCGCGTCGTCGTCCGCGAGATGATCGGCCACGCCCGAAATACGCGTGTGAACGTTGCCACCGCCGAGCGTTTCCGCGTCCACCACTTCCCCGGTTGCCGCTCTTACGAGCGGCGGTCCGCCGAGGAAAATCGTGCCCTGGTTGCGCACGATGATCGCCTCGTCGCACATCGCCGGCACGTAGGCGCCCCCGGCCGTGCAGGAACCCAACACCGCCGCAATCTGGGGGATGCCTTGCGCCGACAGACGCGCCTGGTTGTAGAAGATGCGGCCGAAATGGTCCCGATCCGGAAAGACCTCGTCCTGCCGCGGCAGGAAGGCACCGCCCGAGTCGACCAGGTAAACGCACGGCAGGTGATTCTGCTCGGCGATCTCCTGTGCGCGCAAATGCTTCTTGACAGTGAGCGGGTAGTAGGTGCCACCCTTCACCGTCGCGTCGTTGGCCACCACCATGCAGTCGTTGCCGTGAATGCGGCCGACGCCCGTGATGATACCGGCCGACGGTACATCGTCGCTGTATACCTCGTGTGCAGCCAGGCGGGCCACTTCGAGGAAATGCGAGTCCTCGTCGAGCAGTTTCCTGACGCGATCCCGGGGCAGCAGCTTCCCCCTCGACACGTGGCGTTTTCGCGATCGCTCGGAGCCGCCCTCGAGTACTTTTTCCTCGACGACTTTGAGTTCGACGGCGAGGGACATATTGGCCGCCTTGTTCTTTTTGAAGTCTTCCGACTTCGTGTCGATTTTTGTTTTTATTTCGGGCATTCGATTTGCGTCGCTTTTCCGGTCACCCGGTCGCGTTGAACAATTCGCGACCGATCAGCATGCGGCGGATCTCGCTGGTCCCGGCGCCAATCTCATAGAGCTTGGCATCTCGCCACAAGCGTCCGGCCGGGTAGTCGTTGATGTAGCCGTTACCGCCGAGGGTCTGGATGGCCTCCCCCGCCATCCAGGTCGCCTTTTCCGCCGCGCTCAGGATACAGCCTGCTGCGTCGAAGCGGGTAGTCTGACCCCTGTCACACGCTGCCGCCACCGCGTAGACGTAAGCGCGATGCGTATTCATCGTCGTATACATGTCCGCTATCTTGCCCTGCATGAGCTGAAACTCGCCGATTGCCTGCCCGAATTGTTTGCGCTCATGTATGTACGGCAACACGAGATCCATGCAGGCGCGCATGATGCCGAGCGAGCCGCCCGCCAGGACGACCCGCTCGTAGTCGAGGCCGCTCATCAGGATTGCCGCACCCTTGCCTTCCTCGGCAAGCCGATTCGCAACGGGAACGCGGCAGCTGTCCAGTACGACTTCGCTGGTGTCCGAGCCGCGCATGCCAAGCTTGTCGAGCTTGGGTGACGTCGAGAAACCCTTGGCGGACGTATCGACGATGAAGGCGCTTACGCCTCTGGAACCTGCTTCGGTATCGGTCTTGGCGTAGACGATCATCACGTCGGCCTCGGGGGCATTCGTAATCCACATCTTCGTGCCGTTCAGCACATAGTCGTTGCCATCCCGAGCGGCCGTCGTGCGCATGCTCATGACGTCGGAGCCGGACCCCGGTTCGCTCATCGCCAGTGCACCCACGTGCTCGCCCGACACGAGCTTCGGCAGGTAAGCTTGCTTCTGCTCCGCGTTGCCCCAGCGCCGCAACTGGTTCACGCACAGATTCGAGTGAGCGCCGTAGGACAGGCCGACGGAAGCAGAGACACGGCTGATTTCTTCCATCGCAATAACGTGCGCCAGGTAGCCGAGGTTCGCGCCGCCATATTCCTCCTCGACGGTGATGCCCAAAAGACCGAGCTCGCCGAGCTGCGGCCAAAGATCGCGCGGAAACCGGTTGTCTGCATCGATCGCGGCCGCCTCCGGGGCAATCGTGTCGGTTGCGAAACTGCGTATGGCCTCACGCAGCAGGTCGAGGTCCTCGCCGAGACCAAAATCGAAATCGAACATAAAATGCATCCCGATCGAACAATAGTAATACCGGAGTCTCCTCCCATGCGGCCGCGGCGGGTATACCAATTGCGCGGTACGGGGGGCTTGCCTGAAGAAATGGCAGTTTCGCTGCGCTCAACAGCTGCGACACGTGCGATCGGTCTGTAGGAGCGGTCGTGAGACCGCGAACGATTCAGAAACCCGACAACTCCTCGATGAACAGCGAGAACAGCGCGTACTGCGAGGTGATGCCCAGCTTCGCGAACAGGTTGCGCTTGTGCACCATGACCGTGCCTGGCGCGATACTGAGTTCGCGCGCAATCGATTTCGACGAGTGACCGCGAAGCAGTAGCTTGCTGATTTCGCGCTCGCGTCTCGTCAAGACGTTCGAACCGAAATCGTCGAAGGCCCGCGTCAGGCGCTCGTGAACGGTCGTATCGCCGACCCGTGCGCTGCGGCTCTGGATCCAGCGATCCCAGATGTTCTGCATCGACGCGTGCACGACTTCGGCAATTCGCTCCAGCCTGCCGAGTTCGGCCTTTGAAAACATTCTCGTCCGGCGTCCCACCACCAGCGCCAGCGCCGATTGCTTGCCGAGCGGCAGCACGAAGTCCATCTCGTCCAGCAAGTGCGTGCGCTCGCAGTACTGTCGGTAGTACTCGCTGGATCGAAACCGGTCCGGAGACTCTTCGCGGAACCGGCATATTGCGGGCTTGCGCTGCCGCAGTGCGAGCTGATAGAGCGGATCCAGCAGGTAGGGGCCGGCGACGTAGCGGTCGAGATAATGCCGGGCCCCCTCGGGCTCCAGCGTGTGGTGCAGAATATCCGGCGGGGCATCCCGGTGAAACGCCAGCAGGCAGGTTCCCTCGTGGTCGACCGCGCAGGAGATAGCGTTTGTAAGGGCTTCGGACTGGCGTCGACCGTCGCCACCGCGTACGAGTGCTGCAACGGCGGCATGCCAGTGCGGCGTATCGAAGCGCGAACTCAACGCCCGGTCACCGCGTCAGTGCTGATACAGGCCGGCGACTGCACCGGAGGGGTCCTCGATGACACAAAAGCGCCCGCCCGCGAGCCCGCGCGGCGGCACCAGCACCTTGCCGCCCTGTTGCTCGGCGATTTCGGCACTGCGCTCGACGTCGGCAACCGTGATGTATATGAGCCACCCCGGCGGAAGGTCTTTATTGCTGCCGCGCGCATGGCAGACGCCGGCCACACCATCGCCGCCCGGCGGCTTCATGACGTAGTCGTCGTAGTCCCCCATGCTGACGTCGTCCGTTTCCCATCCGACGACAGCCTTGTAGAAATCGCGAAGGCCCGGTGCATCGTCGACTGTCATGTCGATCCAGCCGATCTGGCCGGCTTTGTTATGTTCAGTCATGCCGCTTTTGTACACTTCGGCGCAACGTATTGCTAGCATACAAAGAAGCCACGCCAGCACGGAGAACCCGTCGATGAAGCTCGTTACCGCCATTGTCAAACCGTTCCGGCTTGATGACGTCCGCAACGCATTGAGTGAGGTCGGAATCCAGGGAATGACCGTCACCGAGGTGAAGGGCTTTGGCCGCCAGCGCGGTCACACCGAGCTCTATCGGGGCGCGGAGTACGTCGTCGATTTTCTTCCCAAAGCGAAGATCGAAGTTGCCGTCTCGGATGACCTTGTCGAACGCACGGTTGAGGCCATCGTAGACGCGGCCAGGACGGGCAAGGTTGGCGACGGCAAGATCTTCGTTACGGGCCTGGAACAGGTCTGGCGCATCCGCACCGGCGAGACCGGAGACAGCGCGCTCTGACCTACAACCTGATCCACCCCGCTCCGCCGCCCTTGCGGTAGTAGACAGCGACCGCTTTTCCGTATATCGACTGTTCGTCGATCAGTCCGAATGCACGGCCGTCGAGACTGTTGCCCCGATTATCGCCGACCGCGAGCAACTTGCCTGGCGGAATCCGGGCGACGAAATCCGGACCGCCGCCACCGTCGAGATTGAGCTTGACGGTCCTCGCCCCGATCGTCTCGACGCTCGCGTCATCCGCGAGTCCACTCGATTGCCCGTTGACGATGAGGTGACCTTCGATGATTGCAATCGTGTCGCCGCCCGTCCCGACGATTCGCTTGATCAGTCGTTTTCCGTCCCGCGGCGAATCGAAAATGACGATGTCGCCGCGAGCGACGGCATCGCCGCTGGTCAGGCGCTTCAGCGTAAACGGCAATCGCAGCCCGTAGGCCCGTTTGTCGACGAAAACGCGGTCGCCCGCGTAGAGCGTGTGTTCCATCGACCCCGACGGGACGTAGTAGTGGTCGGCAAACGAAGATCTCGCGGCCAGCACGCCGACGACGATAAACGCGATCCACGCCGCCTCACGCAATATCGAACGCAGCCTTTCCCTGTTCATAACAGGGCACCCGATGCCACGCGCACGACCATCGCGACGAACGGTTGCAGAATTGCGTCGCCGTCCATCGTCTATCCCCCGGTCATGCAAAAGACGTTCAGCTTGTTACCGTCGAGATCGCGAAAATAGCCTGCGTAGAACTGGTCCGACCTCTTGCCGGCGGCACCTTCGTCCGTGCCGCCCAGCTCAATGGCCTTGTCGTAGACGGCGTGCACTTTTTCGGGACTATCGACGATCAAAGCGACCATCGTTCCGTTGCCCGCCGTCGCCGGCTGCTTGTCGTAAGGATGCAGGATAGACAGGGCTGGTTGGTCCATGGCGGTTCCCCAGGCGATGAAGGTTTCGTCCTCCATCATGCGTCCAATACCGATCACCGACAGGAGTTCGTCATAAAACTTCGCCGCGGCCTCAAAATTGTTGGTACCCAGGGTGACGTAACCGATCATCTTCTTCTCCTTGCTCAGGCGCCCAGCGCAGCGCGCCAGGCTTCGAGTTTTCTATCGTATCGCATCGACGCGTATGCAGGACTGGTCGACGGCAGGACGTCGACGTTGAGGTCGTGTCCCAGTTCCGGCACTACGCGCGTCAGGAACAGGCGGCCGGCCATCTTTCCGTTGCAGAGCACCCTGGAGATCGACGCGTGAGTTGCGAAGAACGCTCCAAAATCGTTCGTCTCGGCGGTGCTCAGGTCGATATCGGCATCCATGCTGCCAGGCCGAACGGAGCTCCTGAGCACGTCCCACAGAGCGATGCGCTGCGCGACCAGCCCGTCGCAACGAGCCTCGTACGTGCCGTCGATGCCGTAAGTGTCGCGCATGATTCGCCAGAACGCGTTCTGCGGGTGCGCGTAGTATTGTTGCTCCAGAATCGACCGAACGCCGGGAAGGCTGCCGAGCACCAGCAAACCGGCGTCGCGCCTTGCGACGGGCGGAAATCCCTCAGACGCTTCCATTGAGCCAGGCCTTGCGCTCCGTCTCCGGGAATTTCTCGATCGCATAACGCAACATCGTGCGCGGCATTTGCCGGTAGTGCCGTCGCAGGAACGCTCTCTCGACGTCGCCATCGCGATTGCCGACTTCGCGCAACATCCACCCGACCGCCTTGTGGATCAGGTCGTGCCCGTCCCCGAGAAGCATCCCGGCGAGTCGCAACGAGTCGTCGAAGTCGTCGTACTTAATGAAGTGAAAGGTCGCTATAACCGCAATTCGCCGGTCCCACAGGTTGTTCGCTGCCGCGAGTTCATAAAGCAGGTCTCTGGACGCGTCCTGCA
>JAAUXY010194649.1_pt1 | contig 10584 bp, 10 predicted proteins | sample 7278121 | NCBI WGS metagenome assembly JAAUXY01 (sample SAMN14350117, study PRJNA611818) | marine sediment metagenome | isolation source: surface marine sediment (1.8m) | place: French Polynesia: Moorea | collected 2018-08
CACGTCACGCCGGCCGACCGCGTTGCCCACTCGCACGCTGCCCGCCGTGCCGATTCCGATCGCGCCCATGAACACCAGCGCCACCAGATTGATGGCGATCTGATAGGCCGAGACCTGGGTGGGACCCAGCAAGCCGGCGAAAAGGGTCATGGTGCTGAACGCGGCCGATTCCAGGCCGTGGGCGAGGCTCAGCGGGTAGCCGATGCGCCGCAAACGCCGCCCCAGGGTGCGGGCGCTTCCCGATCGCTGCCCGATGCCGAAGCGCGAGCGGTCGACCCGGGTCAGGACATAGATGCCGAGCGCGACGAAGGTCGACCAGCGCACGATGGAGATCGCGAGAGCCGCCCCCTCCGCGCCCAGCGGCGGAACGCCGAGGTGGCCGTAGATCAGCACCCAGTTGAGCCCGAAGTTCAGCACGTTCGCGCCCAGCATGACGACCATGCCGGGGACGGGGCGGTTGATGCCCTCGAGGAAGAACGTGCACACCGCGTACAGCAACGCGCCTGGCAGTCCCCATCCCAGGACGACCAACACGTGGCCGGCGCCCTCGGCGAGCGCCGGGCTCTGTCCGGTGAGTCGCAGGAAGCCCTCGCCGGCGTAGCACAGCGCCGCGGCGACGAAGCCGATGGCGGCCGCGTGCACGATCGCGACTCGCCACACCGACCCGCACTCGTGCGGCTCACCCGCGCCGACCGCTTGCGCCGTAAGCACCACGGTGCCCATGAGCAACCCCAGCCCCACCAGGAGCATCGGTATGAGGGGGGCAATTGCCAGGCTGTAGTAAGCGAGCTCGAGGGAATCGACCCGCCCGAGCATGGCGGTATCGACCGCCACCAAGACCAGGATGCCGATGCGCCCCAGCGTGACCGGCACGGCCAGGCGCACCGTCTCGCGAACGTGATCGGTGATCGAGCTGGCGGTGCGATACTGGATCGTGGGAGGTGCCTGGCGTTGCGTCATGGGCGTCGCTCGAGCCGTGCGGACGTCCTTCGCCGGGCCGGCGACCGTCGGGCAACGTCGATGCGAGAAGCCTGCACTATACAGACGGGAGCGCACCCTGTGTTACGTTAGCTCTGGCCGGTCCGTAACAGCGGCTCCGGAGGATGGACAGATCCCAGGAATTCGGCGTTGGCCCGACACGGCACATCGCAAAGCCTGCAGGCACGGTTGCCACCGTTCCTCGGACGGTGGCTGTGCCGGCTGGGTGTTTGTGACTATCGCGTCATTGACGCGTCTTTCGGCTTTGCTCCCGGGGAGACCGTGGAACGGGTCGAGTGTCGTCGCTGCGGCCGGGTCACCACCCGCCGCGGCAAGCGCTAGGTCGGGCCGATACCGAGCACGCGGCGACCGAAATCGGGGTAGATCTCGGCGATCGCGGCGCCCACGGGGCCGCGTATGAGCTCGAGCTCGGCCCGGGAAGGCTGCCGAGTCCGCGGGACCTCGCTCGGCTCCTCGAACCCGAAGCCCGTGTGCTCCCGAATCTCCTCGGTGCTGCTCGTGGGGTGAACGCTCGCGAGCCGGAAGCGCCGCGCGGCCCGATCGAAGGCGAACACGCAGCGCCCGGTGACCAGAGCATAGGGCCCGCCGGGACGGTACACGTTCGCGTCGCTGGACCCCGGTGCGCTGACGAATTCCACCCTCGGGACGAGATTGCGCCGGGCGTGGGCCAGGGTGAAGAGGATTACCCGGGGCACGAGGAAGTACAGATAGGCCGAGCCGAAGGAGCCTGGGAATCTCACCCGGCTCCGCGGGTATCCGCCCACGCCCACCAGGTTGATGTTGGCCTGCCCGTCGATCTGGGCGCCGCCGAGGAAGAACGCATCGATGCGCCCTTGCGCCGCGCAGTCGAACAGCTCCTTGCCGCCGTCGGTGAAGAAGCCGTGCGCCTCGCTGCCGAGCACCGAGACTCGCAGCCGACCCCGACTTCGGCTGCGGGCCAGCAGCGCCGCCGCCCCGGGTATGGGGGAAGAGGCACCGACCGCCACGTGCCCGAGGCCGTCGAGCATGTCGGCGATGGTGGTGATCAGCAGCTCCTCGAGGCGGAACTGCATCTCGGGGTCAGGAGACGGCGGCAAGCTCGTTGCGCACGAATCGGTCCAAGTACGCCTCGAAACCCGCCTCGGTCGCTGCCGCCTCGACGTAGTGTCGAAGGTGCTCGCGGTTCGGTGGATAGCGACCCCACAGGCCCACCGGCCACGCGCCGTTCGCGACCGGGCAGGTCGCGGTCACGTACAGGGCTGGGATGGTGCCGGCGGCGTAGCGCTCGTCGGCGAGCAGGCTCGCGTCGCTGATCGCCTCCACGCTGACCAGCGTGGTGCGCGCCGCATGCGCCATCAACATCAGCTCCCGGCGCACCCCGACCCAGACATTGCCTTCCTCGTCCGCCAGCGGCGCGTGGAACAGGGCCACGTCGGGGCGAATGGCCGGGAGCACGAGGACGGGTTCCCCCGGGGCAAAGGGATTGTCGAGGACCTTCCAGTCGGGGCGGTGCGCCAGGAGGTCGGAGCCCAGAACGCCGCGCAGGGGGATGAATGGCAGCCCTTTCTCCGCCGCTTGCAGCCCCGCGTGTATGGCGGGGCAGGTCGAGTCCTTCAGGCGCAGGCGCCCATCGCGAACCGCGGCCGAGAAACGCGGCGCCGGGCCGAGCTCGCCCAGGGTCAGCGCCGCGGTTTCTAGACCGCCGACACAGCCCGCCCCGATCAGCAGCTCACCCTGGAAGCCGACTTGGGGCACGCCTACGAGCTCGAGGTCTCGCACCCCGCGCCGAATCAGCGCCCGAACCGCCGCCAGGGCACAGCCGGAGTAGTCGGGCGGGACCGCGATCTGCATGCCGTCCTGGATCGGCTCGACCAGCCGCTCGAGATCGTCGACCCAGGTCGAATCGCGTGGTGTCACCGTTTCGGTCATCGACGCCTGTCTTTGCTTCGGCAGGGTCAAGTATATCGCCTGACTCTCGCCACCGGGTGTGCGACCCTACGCGCCGCACTGCCCACCCCTACTCGAGAGGATCACGATGTCCGAGCAACGATCGGAATTGGCAGAATCGGCAGAACTGGCACTGATTGTCGGTGCCGGCCCCGGCCTGAGCGCGTCCATCGCGCGACTCGCGCACCGGGAAGGGATGCGAGTCGCCCTCGCCGCGCGCGACACGAGCAAGCTCGCCGCCTTGATGGAGGAAGTCGGGGCCAGCGCCTACGCTTGCGATGCCAGTCGCGCCGGTGAAGTGAGCGCCTTGTTCGAGCGGCTCACCAGCGAGGTCGGGGTCCCCGATCTCGTGGTGTACAACCCCAGCGCCCGGGCGCGGGGCGCTTTGATCGATCTCGATCCGCAGGAGGTGGAGCGCGCCCTCGCGCTGACCTGTTTCGGAGGATTCCTCGTGGGCCAGGCGGCCGCGCGGCACATGCTCGCGGCCGGTCACGGCACGATCCTGTTCACCGGCGCGTCGGCCAGCGTCAAGGGGTTCGCTCGCTCGGCCTCGTTCGCGATGGGGAAGTTCGGCTTACGGGGACTGGCCCAGAGCATGGCACGAGAGCTGGCCCCGCAGAACATCCACGTGGCCCACTTCGTGATCGATGGCGGCATTCGCGGACCTCGCCACGCCGACGACGGCGGCGACAGCACGCTGGACCCGGACGCGATCGCTCGCACCTATCTCCATGTCCATCGCCAGGATCGCAGCGCATGGACGTGGGAGGTGGAGCTTCGCCCCTGGGTAGAGACGTTCTGAATCGAGTGGCCGCGGGCACTTACCGGCAGCTCGACGGTCCAAGCTCCCGTAGACCCTCCCACGGGCCGGATGGGTGAAGAGCGGGTAGCCCGCGCCGCGCCGCCAAGTCAACAACGACGGCGCTCCCATCCTCCAGAAATCATCGCGCCCGCGCCCCTGCGGCGAAGTGGCGCGCGGCTGTCTGGACCTTCGTTGGGAGAATGCGAGTTATGAAGCGCGTGACGACGATCGCACTGATGTGGAGCCTGGGGATGAGCTCTTTCGACAACCAAGCGGTGATCGCCCAGAGCAAGGGCGAGGCCGACGTGGAGATGAGCTCGATCAGCGGGCCGGTGGAGGAGCCGCGGCGCCACTTCCGGCTTCGCAACCCGGCCCAGCTCTCGGATTCGGAGACGAGCACGATCTACGCGATCGCCAAGGCGTCGCTGGCGCTGGGGTACGCTCGTTCCGGTGTGGGCGCGGCTCAGGAGTATCCGCGCTGGCGCCGATACAATACCGTGCCGTATCTTTCGGCCACCCACGGTAACCACTACATCAACAATTATGCGAACGACGTCGCGCGCGGCTACGGGCGGTTCGAGGCCGCGGGCAAGCTTCCGGTCGGCTCGATCATTGCCAAGGACAGCTTCTCGGTGACCGAGACCGGTGGGATCCTGCTCGGCCCCCTGTTCTTGATGGAGAAGATGCCCGAGGGCTTCAGCTACGCGAGCGGCGATTGGAAGTACACCATGATTCAGCCCGACGGCACGCTCATGGGCGAGACGAACGGTCGAGGCTCCGAGCGGGTGCAGTACTGCATCGGCTGTCACCTCGCGGTGGAGCACCAGGACCATCTCTACTTCGTGCCCGAGCAGGTGCGTCGCCGAGGCGGCGAGTAGCCGGCGCTCCGAGCGGTCGATGTTCAGCCAGCGGTCGCTGTTCGCCTGCGCTTTCCTCTCTTGCGCGGCGCTCGTCGCGGCCGCGCTTTACTTTCAGCACGTGATGGGATTGGAGCCGTGTCCGCTTTGCATCATTCAGCGGGTCATCGTCATCGCGCTCGGGGTGGTGATGCTCGCCGGTGCGGTGCACGACCCGCGCCGCTCCGGGCGGCGGGTGTACGGCGCGCTGACGGTGCTCGTCGCGGGCTCGGGAGTCGCCGTGGCGGGGCGGCACGTGTGGCTGCAGAGCTTACCCCCCGAGCGAGTCCCGGAATGCGGTCCCGGCTTGGAGTACTTGCTCGACAACTTCCCCCTGCGCGATGCGCTGAAGACCGTCTTCGAGGGCTCGGGCGAATGCGCCGAGGTTCAGTGGACCTTTCTCGGGCTGACCATCCCCGGGTGGACGCTCGTAGTGTTCTGCGCCATGGTCCTGTTCGGCCTGTATCTCGGGCTCACCCGACCCGCCTCGGCACGGTGAGGCCTCGCCCCGTCCCGTGGGCGGACGTGCGCATTAGAATCGCTTATGGGAAAAGCAAGAAATTTAATCCTCCCGATCTCTTGACGCAGTGCACCACGGGCCCTATATTGCACTGCAACATCATTCTGTGATGTTTCTCCTCCAAACCCTCCTTTGGTGGTAGTTGCCGGGGCTCCCCGCCCCGGCTTTTTTTTGCGCTACCGTCCCCGAGTCGACCCCGACGCCTGGACCTGCTCGTCGGCGCCGATGCGCTGCTCGACCCAGCGCACACCCACCGACAGCACCAGCACCAGCACCAGGTACTCCAAGACCAGGAAGGTGTAGATCTCGAGCGGTCGATACTCGGTCACCGCGAGCTCGTTCGCGCGGCGCACGACCTCGGTCAGCCCGATGACCGAGACCAGCGAGGACATCTTGAGCAGGATGACGAACTGGTTGCCCATGGCCGGCAGCGACCGGCGCAGCGCCTGCGGGAAGACCACGTACACCATCTTGTCGTAGGTCGACAGCGCGAGGCTGTCGGCGGCCTCGAACTGTCCCCGTTCGATGGACTGCACGCCGCCGCGATAGATCTCGGCCATGAACGCGGCGCCGTACAACGACAGCGCGACCATGCCGGAGACGAACGGATTCAAGTCCCAGCCCGTGAGCACCGGCAGTCCGTAGTAGACCCAGAGGATGGACACCAGCGGTGGAATCGAGCGGAACAGCTCCACCAGGGCGCGGTTCACCGCGTTGAGCCAGCGATTCTCCGCCACCCGCGGCAGATACAGCACGAACCCCAGGACGATCGAGAGCAGCACGCAGCACACGGTCAGCGCGATCGTCCAGCCCACGCCCGAGAGCAGGAACTCGATGTTGACTCGACCTTGCTTGGTGGTGGGGCTGATCACGTACCAGCCCCACTTGTCCGAGCTCGCGCAGCCGCTCACGAGCAGCGTGAGCGACACGACGAGCCCCGCGCGTACCAGTTTCATGTCATTGCTCCCCCGGGGTGGGTGTAGTCAGTGCGAGAGGATCTGGCTCAAGAACAGCCGGGTGCGTTCGCTTCTCGGTGCGGCGAAGAACTCTGCCGGCGGCGCGTGCTCGACGATTCGCCCCTCGTCCATGAAAACCATCTGGTTCGCGACCTGGCGGGCGAAGCCCATCTCGTGGGTCACGCAGATCATCGTCATGCCGTCCTCGGCCAGCTCGATCATGGCGTCGAGCACCTCGGAGATCATTTCCGGGTCCAGGGCCGACGTCGGCTCGTCGAAGAGCATGATCCGTGGCTGCATGCAGAGGCTGCGCGCGATGGCCACGCGCTGCTGCTGGCCCCCGGAGAGCTGACGGGGATACTTGTCCGCCTGCTCCGGGATGCGCACGCGCTCCAGGTAGTGCCGAGCCCGCGCCTCCGCCTCGTGCCGGGGAAGCTTCAGGCTGCGCATCGGTGCCAGCGTGAGATTGCGCAGCACCGTCAGGTGCGGGAACAGATTGAACTGCTGGAACACCATCCCCACGCCCCGGCGAATTTCCTGGATGTTGGCGGTCTTCTCGCCGAGCTCTTGCCCGTTGACGGCGATGCGGCCCGAGTGGTGCCTCTCCAGCCGGTTGATGCAGCGGATCATCGTGGACTTGCCCGAGCCGGAGGGGCCGCACACGACCACCCTCTCGCCCGCGTGCACCTCGAGATCCACGTCGCGCAGGACGTGCACAGGGCCGAACCACTTGTTGACCCCCTCCAGCTCGATGACCGGATTTGTCTGCGCGGCGGCGTTCAAGGTACGTTCTCGATGGCGCGGGGCGGCTCAGGAGACACCATTTGCCCGCGCGGCGCAAATTCGGCCCCGGCGCGCGGCTTGCCCGTCGCTCGCGTGGGGCGGCCGAGCATCGAGGACAGTAATGAGCGCGCAGGACAGACCCAGCGGCTATCGAGGTTACCACCAGGTTCGAGAGGCGAGGGAGGACACCGAGCTCACGCACGTGGGCCACGGCACGCCGTGCGGCGAGTACATGCGGCGCTACTGGCAGCCGGTCGCCCTGTCGCAGGAGCTCGGCGAGCTACCGCTGCTCGTGCGAATCCTGGGCGAGACGCTGGTGCTGTTCCGCGACCGCAGCGCTCGCGTGGGGTTGCTGCACCGGCATTGCGCCCACCGGGGGTCGTCGCTCGAGTACGGCATCGTAGCCGAGCGCGGTATCGTCTGCTGCTATCACGGCTGGCACTACGACGTCGACGGCACCCTGATCCGCGCCGGCTCCGAGCCCCCCGACAGCCCCATTTACCACAAGGTCGTCCAGGGGGCCTACCCGGTGCACGAGCACGACGGCATCGTGTTCGCGTACCTGGGACCGGCCGGAGAGAAGCCGCCCTTTCCGGTGTACGACACCGAGCGCCGTCGCGATGCCCGCAAGCGGGCGTTCTCGATTACCACGCCGTGCAATTGGCTGCAGGTCTACGAGAACACCCAGGACCCGATTCACGTGCTGCACCTGCATGCGCGCTCGAGCGGCGTGCAGTTCGGCGCCGCATCGGGCGTGGACCAGGTCATCGAGTACGAGGAGAGCCCGCTCGGCATGATCAACATCCAGACGCGCCACATCGGGCGCCACGTCTGGACTCGCACCACCGAGTCCATCCTGCCCAACGCGAATCAGACCGGCGCCATCTGGGAGGAGGCCGAGCGGACGACGTTCTTCCAGCGTTGCGCCATCCTGCGCTGGATGGTCCCCGTGGACGACACCACCACGCGAACCATCGGCTGGCGTTTCTTCGGCGATCGCCTCGACCCCCGCGGGCAGGACAACCCTTGCGCGGTCGGCAAGGAGTCGATCGACTTCATCGGTCAGACCGAGGGTGAGCGATCCTACGAGGAACGCCAGCGCCGGCCCGGCGACTACGAGGCCCAGGTTTCCCAGCGCCCGATCGCGGTCCACGCGCTGGAGCACCGCGCATCCTCGGATGCCGGCGTGGCTCGCCTGCGCCGGTTGCTGCGCAAGCGGATCCGCCAGCTAGCGGCCGGCGAGTCCGTGCCGCGACCGGAGGACTTCGGCCTCGGCGCCGTGCCTACCTACACCCAGGACACCGTATGCGAGTGGCGCGGTAGCGGGGATCCCGACGAGGCGGCGCTGCGAAGGCAGGGTCGGCGGGTTGCCGAAGCGGTTCTCCAGTCCGACCGACTGGTGCCGGACGCCCGCGAGGCGCGGGTCCGCGCGCTGTGCGAAGACGGCGCGCGCTGAGCGTCCGCCGGGGGGTGGGTGACGCGCACGCCTACCGGTAGAATGCCTTCGGTGCGAATCCACGCCCGAGAGCCAGGGGGCCCAGGGAGCACAGTCCGGTAACCGGGGAGGCTTGAGAAATGAAAAGACTAATCACGGCAGCCATCGCCGCGATGGTGGCTTTTTCCAGCGGCGCCGGCGCCGCGGAGCGATCGATTCTGCACAAGGTGCTCGACAGCGGCGAGTTGCGGGTGGGCACCACGGGCGACTTCAACCCGATGTCGTTCAAGGACCCGCAGACCAAGGAGTACAAGGGGCATCAGATCGACGCGGCCAAGCAGCTCGCCGAGGACATGGGGGTAGAGGTGAAGTTCGTGGCCACGGACTGGAAGACGCTGATCAACGGCGTCGTCGCCGGCAAGTACGACATCGTCATGACCGGGACTTCCATGACCGTGAGCCGGGCGAAGGCCGCGGGGTATACCATCCCCTGGGGACGCACCGGCTACCTGCCGCTCACCCGCAAGGAGCTGGCCGCCAAGTTCAAGACGTGGGAAGACTTGAACAGCCCGGAGGTGACGGTGGGCTACAACCTCGGCACCTCGTTTGCCGACTTCGTCAAGCTGCGCCTGCCCAAGGCCCGGGTCAAGGAGGTGGAGTCGCCCGCTCGCGACTGGCAAGAGCTGCTGGCGGGACGGGTCGACGTGACCATCTCCAGCATCCTGGAGGCGGGCCAGCTGTCCTCGACGCACGACACGCTCACCATACCGTTCCAGAAGGTGGCGAACAGCCTGCCCCTGTCGTTCATCGTGCCGCAGGACGACCACGTGTGGATCGGCTTCGTAAACAACTGGATGCGCATGAAGCACGAGAGCGGCTACTTCAAGCAGCTGAACGAGTCCTGGGGTATCCAGGGCCAGGACTGACGGTCCGGCCAGAGGCGGACCCGATGAGCGCGTGGATCAAGACCATTCCGCCGCACGAGGCGAGCGGGCGGCTGAAAGAGCTCTACGACCGGGTCAAGACCCCGCACGGCACCGTTGACAACGTCATGCGGGCGCATTCGCTGCGCCCGGAATCGCTCGAAGGGCATCGGATGCTCTACCGCAGCGTGCTGCACAACCCGGCGAACAGCTTGCCGGCGTGGTTCCTGGAGGCGGTCGCGACCTACGTGAGCCTCATCAACCGCTGTCATTACGCGACTGCCCACCATTCGGTGAACCTGCGCCGGCTCGTCGAGGACGAAAGCAAGGGTGAAGCGATGTATGCGGCGCTAGCCTGCGGCCGTCCCGAGATCGTGTTCGCGGGCAAGGAGCTCGCGCTGCTGGAGTACGCGCGCAAGCTGACGAGCGAGATCGGCGAGATCTGCTCCGGCGACGTGGACGCACTGCGCGAGCGGGGCGCAGACGACGGCGAGATCCTGGAGGTGAACCAGGTCTGCGCGTACTTCAACTATTCGAACCGGTTGCTGAACGGTCTCGGCGTCACCACCGAGGGCGACGTCATCGGCTACTACGAACGCGGCGCGGCGGAGAGCTGAACGGTGCCGTCGGCGCAAGCGCGCGCAATGGATGCGCGGGACATTCCGGTCATCGACGTGAGTGCGCTGCGCGCGGGCGCCCCGGCGGCGGTGTGCGAAGTCGCGTCGCAGATGTTGGCGGCGGCGCAGCACCTCGGCTTCTTTTTCGTGTCCGGTCACGGCGTCGACGCATCGATTCTCGGCGAGGCCGAGCGCGAAGTACGCGCGTTCTTCGCCCAGCCGCTCGAGCGCAAGCTCGAGGTGGAGTTCAACCAGCGCCACCGCGGCTTCCTCAGGGTGGGCGAGTCCACGATGCACGGCGCGTGCCAGCCGGACCTCAAGGAGAGCTTCATCTGGGGATTGGAGATCGATCCACTCGACCCGTGCATCGCCCCCGACAACCCCTTCCTCGGCGAGAACAATTGGCCGGTCGATCGGCCGGGGATGCGCGAGGCGCTCACCACGTTCTTCGACGCCGTGAGCGGCGTCGGCATCGATCTGCTGCGCGCCTTTGCCGTGAGCATGAACATCGACGAGCAATCGGTCAGCGCCCGCTTCGAGCGCCCCATCAGCCGCGGCGCGGCCATCTATTATCCGCCGCGCTCACCGCGAGCCGACGACGAACGCTTCGGGGTTAGCCCACACACCGATTTCGGCTGCCTGACCGTGCTCTACCAGGACCCGATCGGCGGTCTGGAGGTGCGAAACCGCAACGGCGAATGGGTGACCGCGACGCCCATAGAGGATA
>JAAUXY010050816.1_pt1 | contig 10582 bp, 9 predicted proteins | sample 7278121 | NCBI WGS metagenome assembly JAAUXY01 (sample SAMN14350117, study PRJNA611818) | marine sediment metagenome | isolation source: surface marine sediment (1.8m) | place: French Polynesia: Moorea | collected 2018-08
CCGTTTGTCAGGACAACGACGCCTTGGCCAAGGTTCGGGGCATCCAGGAACCGGAACGCGTTGTAGAGCGAGATATCGCGAACATCCGGATCGGACGCCTCCAAGGCCCGGGCCCGCCGGTGCATATCCGAGAGCGGTTTCTCTCCCGTACCATTCTTGCCGGGAAGCAGCATGCGGGCTTTCGCCATCGTCATGACGGGGTGGAGGTCGCCGCGCACGACCTCCATCACCAGTCGCCCGACATCGAGTCCGCATTCGACCACATCGGCGTGTGGGTTTTCCTTGCATGCGATGCAGATATCGGCTGCGTCCAGCATGCGCGGCGTGATGTGTGCATGGAGATCGAGCCCGACCCCGATGACCACTGTGTTGCCTGCCATCTGCCGAAGACCGGCAAGAAACTCGCCATCCGCGTCGGTCGATTCCGTCGTCGCCATGGCACCGTGCAACTCGATCGCGATCGCGTCGGGACGCTCCCGTTCAATCGCGCGAAGCCAAATGCCGAGGGTTTCCAGGAAATACTGGTGTTCGACCGGCCCGCTCGGCGGCGACGCGGCGGAATGGACAGGGATCGGTATGACCCCGGCTTCTTCGAGCGAGGCCAGGATGCCGCTCAACGTCGTGCCTGAATTGCGGGCGGAGGTCAGGACATCCTCTCCCCTGAGGACTTCAAAGCCGGATCGCGGTGTCGGGATTGGGTTGTAGCCGTTCGATTCGTGGAAGAATCGGCCAACCAGGATTCTGGGCGCTGATTCAGCAGCCTCGATGGTTCCTCCGGTGCTCCCCATCCGCGAAGCCGTCGGTTGTCGGGTCAGATGATGGAGGAGCCTCGCCCACGCCACTGCAAAGAGAAAGACGCAAGGATTATGGTCTGAGCCGATGTTGTATGGTGCGCGGCGGATGGAGCTCCCCGACCATAAGAAACAGCTTCGTTTCATAATCCGACGGCGCTCCGCTGGGCCGTCGTCCTCCGCTAGATTTCTCCGCTATCGGCGTTTCGCGCCGGATGTACGTGGTCCGCGCGTGCAATGCGCTCGTCGGAAACCACGCGTCTGTCAAAGGCCCTGGCAGTCCGATCTCGGAGACGCTGCGAATGAACATCGACAAGATCGGCACAGCCAAGTGGGCCGCCCTGAGAAAAGACCTCGAACGACGCAAGCAGTCAGACTTCGACTGGGAGAATGGCAAGGTTGCCCTCTACAACTACAAAGTGGATGAGGGGCTCGACCTGGCCATCCGAGAGGCCTACCAGATCTACTTTGGCGAGAATGCCCTCGGCCGAAGAGCGTTTCCAAGCATCGCACAACTCGAAGACGAGGTGATCGACTTCGGTCTCGATCTCTTCAACTGTCCGGACGGCGGTGCTGGCATTTTCACGTCCGGGGGTACGGAAAGCATCATCATTGCGGTCAAGGCAGCGCGCGCATGGGCGCGCGCCAACAAACCGGACGTCAAGAACCCGATGATCGTCGCACCGGAAACCGCCCATCCCTCGTTCAACAAGGCTGCATACCTGTTGGATATGACGGTCGTCCGGGTGCCGATGCGGGACGATTTCCGTGCTGCCGTCGACGCCATGCGGAGTGCCCTGACACCCGACACGGTGATGCTTGTCGGCTCTGCCCCCTCCTACTCACACGGCGTCTTCGACGACATCGAGGGCCTCGCCGATTTGGCGCAGCAGTATGAGCTGTGGTGCCACGTTGACGCGTGCCTGGGCGGATTCCTGGCGCCCTTCGCTAGGAAGCTCGGCTACGAGATACCACCGTTCGACTTCGCTGTGCCCGGGGTTACGAGCCTGTCCGCGGACCTGCACAAATACGGCTATGCGCCGAAAGGGGCTTCGCTGTCGCTATACCGAACCGAGGAGTTCAAGGACTGCGCCAAGTTCACGTTCAATGAGTGGCCCAGGGGCGTCTACACGACCTATACGCTGAGCGGAACGCGACCCGGCGGCGCCGTGGCCGGGGCCTGGGCGGCGCTCCGCTATCTTGGCGACGACGGATACGTGGCGGCGGCCAAGACGGTCATGGAGACGCGCGACGCGTTGGTGGCTGGCATAGAGGCGATCCCGGCCTTGCGTGTCCATCGTCCATATGATCTCGGGGTCTTCATCTTCGGTTCGACTGACGACCAAGTCGATATCAACGCGGTGATGGAATGCATGCGCGAGCGTGGCTGGTTCGTCGGGAGCACGGCGAAGCCGATTGCCATTCACTACTCCGTCAACCCGATCCACGCCCAAAGCGTCGATGCGTATTTGTCCGATCTGGAGTCGTCCGTGGATGAAGTGCGCCGCACGAATAGAAAAGCCGCCTTCGACGACGACACATACTCCTGAAGTCGGGTGGCGGGCCGGTCAAGGAACCGACATTGTCCGGAATCACGCGCTCAGCTCACGAGATGGCCATAGGCGTCCAGGAACGCCTCGAACTCGTTCGTGATGCGATCGCAATCGTCCTCGGTGTGGGCAAAGGAAAGATTGATCGCGCCGCGCCTCGATATGTAGACGCCGCGGTTCAGCATGAACAGGTGATAGAGCTTACGCAGTGCCGCTGGCGTTCGGATTTCCCTTGGTGTGGTCGGCAGGGTCTCCTGAAAGTGAAGCGAGAGAATCGAACCGTAGCAGCCCGGCACGAAGGGTACCGGTTTCGCCGCTGCGATATGCGCCAAGCGCTCGCGCAGCTCGTCGCCCCTTGAATTCAACGCACGGATGCCGCTGCCGGTAGCGACCTGCCGCAGCCCCGCGTACCCGGCGACCATCGTCAGCACGTTATTGTTGAACGTGCCGCCATGCATCAGTGTTTCGGGATGCGTCGGGCTAAGTCGCTCGACAACCTGGGCTTTGCCGCCCACTGCGCCGAAGTTGAGGCCGCCTCCGAAGAACTTACCAAGCGTCGTGACGTCCGGCTCCGTTCCGAGGATCGATTGCAACCCGCCCGGCGCGAACCGCGCAGTCTGCACCTCATCAAAGATCAGGACAGCGCCAATTCGATCGGCCGTGGCCCGCAGAGCCGCAAGGAAGCCGCGGTCTGCCATCAGGCCGCCGCCGGCTCCCATCATCGGTTCGACGATGATGGCCGCGATCTCCCCCGCATGCTTGCGCGCCAGGGCATCCAGCCCGCCGGTGTCGTTGAAGGTGCCGAAAATCATCCGGTCGGGTTCGAGATTCAGCGGCATGTTCGCCGCCAGGTAGTTGCACATATGGCCATGGTAGCTGCCGTCGAAGGCGAGGATCCGACGGCGACCGGTGACGACCGTCGAAAGCTGCATGGCGACCAGATTGGCCTCGGTGCCCGACGTGCAAAAGCGGACCCGGTCGATCGACGAAAAGCGCTCGCAGATCTCCTTGCCCAGTGCGACCTCATGCGCGTGCGGTCCGCCGTAGCACATTCCGTTCGACAGCGCGTCCCGCAGCGCTCCCACGATAGCCGGCTCCGAGTGCCCATAGAGCGCCGCCGTCATGTCGTTGGTGAAGTCGATGTATTCGTGGCCGTCCGCGTCTTCCACCCGGCTGCCGTTGGTTCGCGCCAGGAAGAGCGGAAAGGGATCGAAGTACAGCGACTGCCGCGAGCTACCGCCGGGCAGGTAGAAACCGGCGTCCCGAAACATGCTCTTGCTGACGGGATTCGCCTCGATATATCGGCGTTCCTCGATATCGACGGCGGCGTCGATGTCGGTTGCCCGATTGGTGTGGGTCATTTCTCTGCCCTTGGAATGAAGACTGGCAGTGATCCCTTCGAACCCGGCGTCGTTCTCTGGCTCGTCGGTCGCTTCGCCCATAGTCGGCATAACGCTCGCCGTTTTCGACCAAGGAAAGCTATTCGCCGTTGGCGTTTTTTATGCGCCATGAACCGGGACGCGGCGCGTCCGCCCATACAAGAATCCGGCATCGCATAAGGCTTGCCGCCTTGGTCGCCCGATCGGCAGCCTCGATGATCGTGCTCGGCGCGGATCCACGAACCGGCAGCGAACGCTCTAAACACGCGGCCACGTCGGCGATCCGAACCAAGGCTGCTCTCGTTCGGCTGTCTGTTTGCCAGCCAGGATGCGCGGACCACCCGATGGCCACATCGTCTGTGATTTCTCCCGAGCGCTGCGACCTCCTGGTACACAACGCTCGCCTGCTGACGGTCAATCCCGACGACACGATCATCCCCGGCGGCGCAATGGCCGTTCGAAGCGGCCGCATTTTCGCGGTCGGCGCGGACGACGACATCAAGAGCAGGTTCGTCTCGTCGCATCTGGTCGATGCGAACGGCGGCGTCGTGCATCCGGGTATGATCGACGCACATATGCACGTCTCGCAGTACACGGCGCGGTCCGTCCGCAGCGCCTTAGCGGCCAGGGGGCTGACGCAGGGCCACTGGAAGGCCGAGATCCGGCCGGAGGACGAACACAGCAGCGCCGCACTGGCGGCAATCGAGTATTTGAGATCCGGGTTCACCGGCTTTGTCGATCCGGGGACGATCTTCGAGCCCGATGCGGTCGTACCCGTGGCGGACGAGGTCGGCATCAGAATCTGGCTCACGGACCCCTATGTCGCCGACAACGGCCGGCGTTTGGCCGAGACGCTCGGGCAACTGACCAGCGACGGCTTCCTGAATCGATGGCCAAAGAGCCTTGACGACGCGTTGATGCGTCTCGGCGGTCAGTTGTTCCGCAACAGCGAGGGAAGCGATCTGGTCAGGGCGTATGTGGGCATTTACGGAGAAGGGACGGAATCGCTCGAGCTGCATCGCGCCGCCGTCGATCTCGCCAAGGAGAACCATGTCCAGTTCCAGATGCATCTCGGCTACCTGCCCTCGGCCCAGCGCGCCCGCGAGAAGGAACTGGGCCGATCGCTATACCGTCACTACGCGCGCGAGGGTCTTCTGCATGTTGGCGTCACCTTCATTCACGCCAATGTCGTTCGTCCGGACGAAGTGGGCCTGTTCGCGGAAACCGGCATCGGAGTCGTCTGGTGCCCGTTTGGCCAGCTGCACATGTTGGGAGAGGGAGGAGCGGAACCGCGGATGGCGGCGCTGCAACGGGCCCGCGTTCCCGTGGGCCTGGGAACCGATATCCCATGGGTGATCAACTTCGATCAGCTCGCCGGCATGGCGATCGCAGCATCATCCATATCCGGCGAAACAGTGTCGGCGACGGAAGTCCTGCGGGCACTAACGATCGGCGGCGCCGCTGCGGTGGGCGCTGCGCACGAGACCGGTAGCCTGGAGGCCGGCAAGCACGCCGATTTCGTCGTTCGCTATCCGAATTTGGCCGGCGACTATCGCTTCGACGATCCGTTGGAAGGCGTCATCCACGGCGGCCGCGAGACCGTGCGGTCCGTCTATATCGCAGGCCAGCTTGTGCTTGATGCCGGCGAGCCCGTGCGCGTGGAAAGCGGAGCCGCAATCGAGAACGCGCGCCAGTCCGCACGCGGCATCGCCGCTCGGGTCGGGTTGCTCTAGGCAAGCCGCTTGGCGAAAGGATGGGATCTGGCCGCTAGTCCATCTCGACGCCACGGCCCTCCAACCGGACGCGGCGGGCAGTGGTGCCGAAGCGGCGCTTGAAGGCGAGGCAGAAGTTGGAAACGTGGTTGTAGCCCACTTCGTAGGCGATCTGTTTCATCGGCATCTTCGTCGAAACGAGCAGATGCACCGCCTTCGTCATTCGGCTCTCCGCCGCGTATTCCTGGACGGAACGCTTGAAGGCCTGTGTGAAATGCTTGGACAGGGTTGCCGGCGCCATGCCGAGTTCCTCCGCCAACATTTCGACGGTGATCTTGTCGCGCGTATTCTCATCGAGAATTTGCTTGGCGGTCTCGATCTTTCTCCGGATTGCGTCAGTGCCTTCGCTTCGGATCGAGTGGACATTCAAGATGCTGTCCAGTCCGAGATACAATAGTTCCCTCGACTTGGCGGAGATGTATCCGCGCAGCAAGCTCGAATGGATGTTGGGTGAAATCAACGCTCCTGCCACCCGCGCCATTTCCGGCGTCAGCGGATTCTGGAACCAGGTGAATTTCGGGTCGTCATCGATGGATAGCTGAATGTTCCGAACGGCTTCCGGCAGCAAGCCGCTCACGGCCGGCGGTGGATCATCGCCATCAAAGCCGATCGTCACGCCGGTGTCCCAGCCCCCGCGGCTCCATAAGCTGACCTTGGAAACGCCGTCCGGGTGGTAATAGGCAACGAAACATGGAACGTTGAGCGCGTGCCGCGCCAGTCCCGGAATTTCGACCACCCGGTTTCCGCTCAGGTGAAACAAGAAAACCAGCCGCCCGACACCGGGCTCTGTTTCCTGAAAGTCGTGCAGCACCTTCAGCTGTTTCGTCGTCAGCAGGCAGTTGTCTTCCGTCGCGAAGCCATCCTCATAGCCTTCGCCGACATGGCTTGGCGGACAGAACCTGACGGCGCTATCCAGACCGCTCGGATGCCGCGGCGCGCGGGCAAATGACCGGTCGAAGCTCAGACGTTCCAGTGCTTCCATTTTTCTCTTCGCGACCCTTCCAAGACTCATCGCCTGTCGATAGACGGTAGGAGGAAAGTTTTGCAGCGTAGGCATGTAAAAGCAAGTTGCTGCCCGCCCGTGGTCAGGGTGGTGCGGAAGGATGATGAGAAGGGGACCGGCGGGCATACAAAACAAGAGCGACGCATAACTTCGCCGGCTTTTTATCTTATTGGATAGAGCAGAGAATTTCCTTTGGTCAGAAGCGGCGATTTACGGGGGGCTGTGGACCTATGCGGGTCGTGCGGCGAACGTCGCCGGTGAACTGCAGATCGTCGGGATAAGGCGTGTGAATGAACAGGGATGCGGGAAAGAGACCTTTTGTCAGATTGAGAGGTGTTCATAAGCGCTTTGGTGACTTGCAGGTACTGCAAGGCGTCGACCTCGAGGTGGCCCGGGGCGAGGTCGTCGTGCTGATCGGCCGAAGCGGTTCCGGCAAGAGCACGCTGCTGAACTGCGTCGCGCTGCTCGAGGACATCGAAGCGGGAACGATCGAAGTCGACGAGGCGGTCATCAGCTGCGGCCCGGACGATCTCGCAGCGCTCGCGCCCAAGACCCGCCGTGCCGAGGTCGCCGCCGAGATTGGCATGGTGTTTCAGAGCTTTAATCTATTTCCCCATCTGACAGTGCTGCAGAACATCACGCTCGCGCCGCGTCGGGTGCGCCGCATGTCCTCCGAGGAGGCCGACACTCTGGCGCTGCGGCTGTTGGACCGCGTCGGTCTGCGCGAGAAGGCGAACGAGTACCCGGTGAAGCTCTCCGGCGGTCAACAGCAGCGCGTCGCGATCGCGCGCGCTCTGGCTATGAACCCTCAGGTCATGCTGTTCGACGAAGTGACATCGGCGCTCGATCCCGAGCTTGTGGGCGAAGTCCTCAAGGTTATGCGACAGCTTGCGCAAGAGGGCATGACGATGCTGGTCGTCACCCATGAAATGCGGTTCGCGCGTGAGGTCGCCGACCGGGTGATCTTCATGGATCAGGGTGAAATCATGGAGGATAGCCCGCCGGGCGTGATGTTCACCAACCCATCGACCGAAGAGGCTGCGTGTTTTCTTCGCGTCCTCATGGACGCCGAGGCCGCTGAGTGATGGACGGCTTCCTGAAGATCGCGTCCGATATTCCCCATATCGCCGCCGGGGCGTGGATTACGCTCACCCTGACCGCCGTCGCCATGGCGATCGGGATCGTGTCAGGTCTGGTGCTGGTGTTCGTCAGGTTGTCCAGAGTCCCCGTCTTGAGCCAGGTCGCCATTGCGTGGATCGAGTTCTTCCTGCTGACGCCGCCGCTGATTCACATCATCTGGGCCTACTACGTTCTGCCGATTGTCACCGGCTGGCGGTTGGATGCGATCACCGTCTGCGCCCTTGCCTTGTCCGCAAGCGTTGGCGCTCACATGGCGGAGGTCTTCCGCGCCGGCTTGCAGTCTATTCCCAAGACGCAGCATCGGGCGGCGGACGTTCTGGGCTTGTCCGTCATCGACAAGTACCGGTTCATCATCCTGCCGCAAACGCTGCGCGTCATCCTGGCGCCGTCCACCAATGTGTTGGTGTCGCTGCTCAAGGACACGAGCTTGGCCGCCGTCATTGGCCTGGGCGAAATCCTGCATCGGGCCGAGGTTACCGCATCCTCGAACTTTCTCTTTCTCGAGATCCTGACATTCGTGGCGATCCTGTACGCCGTTCTGAACTATCCGCTGATCCTTCTTGCGCGAAGGCTGGAGAGACGGTCCTTGCGGGGTTTCGCAAGCGTCTAGCGGATCTGTTGCTGGCAACCTGAGAGGAGACGAGAAATGACAACGAAACAGGGAAGGTTGAAGAAGAGAATTACGGCCGTCGCAGCGGCAGGGGCGATGGCGCTCGCCGCCATGTTCACGGTCGGCATGGGCTCGGCGCAGGCCGACGACGCACTGGCCACCATCAAGGAGCGCGGGACGATCCGGATGGTCGGGGTGTCGTTCCCGCCCTACATCGTGGCCGCCGCCGACGGTTCCTACTCCGGCATCGACTATGACATCGTCAAGGGCTTCGCCGAGAGCATCGGCGTCAGGGTCGAAATGGTTCCCGGAACCTGGGGCAACGCGATCGCGGGCATCCAGTCCGGCAAGTGGGACGTGGCGCCCGTTTTCTGCTGGAAGCCGGCGCGCACCGAGGTCGTGACGTTCCTGGAGTCGCACTACCAGGGGGGTGGTGTTGCCGCCGTGCTCACCGACCAGGGACCGTTCACCCTAGAAGAGCTGAACAGCCCGGACATCACCTTCGTCTTTCCCGCGGGCACTTGGAAGGAAACGCATGTTGCCAAGTACTACCCGAAAGCAAAGACCAAGAAGATCACCAGTGGCTCGACGGCGCAGGTGACACTCGAGATTCTCAGCGGTCGCGGCACCGCGACCGTCCTCGATGCACCGATCGACATCACGAAGGTCGAGGCTGCTTATCCCGGCAAGTTCACGTTCCTGCCGTCGAAGTCGGAACGCCTCAAGGACACGACCTGTGTCGGGTCATTGATCGTAAAGCGCGATGCGTATCGTCTGGCCGCCAGCTTCAACGACTTCATCAAGAAGCTGAAGGCGGAAGGTCGGGTCGACGCGCTCTACGACATTCACATCAAGCCCGTGCTTGAAGGCAAGATCTAGACGCAGGACCGCCGGACCGTGAGCTTCGACTTCAGCGCAGCGGCCCTCTACTGGCCCGAGTTGCTCAACGGCGCGATCAACTCGATCAAGATTGTCGCTCTTGCCGTCTTGCTCGGGTTTGCGTTCGGCATGCTGTTGGCGATCGCTCATCGGTCCGGCAACCGCCTCGTGCAGGGGGTTGTCCATGTCTATGTCGAGATCTTTCGGACGACCCCGGCGCTCCTGCAACTCATGTACGTCTACCTAGTGCTTCCAGCGGTTGCGGGGATCAATCTGGGACCGATCACCGCGGCCTGGACCACGCTCGGCCTCAACACGGCCGCTTTCTTCAGCGAGATCCTCAAAGCCGGATTTCAAAGCGTCGAACGCACGCAATACAACGCGGCATTCGTGCTCCGCCTGAACAAGGTCGATACCTTACGGTTCGTCATTTTCCCGCAGTTGATACGCAACATCTTCCCGCCAACCGTGGCCCTCTTCATTACGGTCATCAAATACTCCTCGCTGGCAGCCGGCATCGGCGCACTCGAGCTGACTCGCGTCGGCCAGCTTGTCGCCGTCCAGAGTTTTCGGTTGGTCGAGATTCTGACCGTCGTTGCGGTCATCTACTTCGTCATTGCCTATCCACTGGCGGTCCTGGCGCGCGCCTACGAAGCAAGACTGCGGCGGGGCATGTACTGAAACTCTCGGTGCCGATCACGGACTTCGGACATCGCAAGGTCATCATTACCTGTGCCGTCACCGGTGGCTCGGAATTCAACCCCGCGCACCCGGCTTTTCCCGTCACCCCGAAAGAGATCGCGGACTCGGCGATCGAAACGGCGAAGGCCGGCGCCGCGGTGGTCCACGTCCGTGTCAGGGATCCGCAAACCGGAGAAGGCCTCTGCGAACATGCTTTGTTCAAAGAAGCGAGCCACCGGATCCGGCAGGCGGGCACCGATGTGATCCTCAACCTCACCTGCGGTGGCTTGGCGCGTTTGGTTCCCGACGCGGCGCATGAATCGAAGGCCGGTCCGGGGACCACCGTGGCGCCGGCCGAGGTCCGCTACCGGCACATCGAGGTATGTCTGCCCGACATGCGCTCACTGGACGTCAGGACATCCAACCAGGGCGACGGAGGATCCGAGTACCTATGCCTGAATACCAGCCGCAGGCTGCGGGCGGTGGCGCGGTCGGTTTCGTGCCGCGCCAATCGAACGCCCCGATGTCGTTTGCGGGTTCCCTCGTCGTTGAACCGTTTTCCCTATTCTGTCCCTGCCCTACAGGCCTGAAGCGAAGTCGCGCCGGAGACGGGCTGGCACCGGACTCCCCTCGCCGCCACGAGGCGCGGTGTGCGCTATCCGCCGTGCGGGGCCGATTCTGTCGCCTGGCAGCGGGCGCGGTAGGCGCCGGGGCTCACGCCGCAGCGATGCTTGAAGGCCCTGGCAAAGGCGGTTTGGTCCGAATAGCCGAGCTCCA
>JAAUXY010182728.1_pt1 | contig 10582 bp, 7 predicted proteins | sample 7278121 | NCBI WGS metagenome assembly JAAUXY01 (sample SAMN14350117, study PRJNA611818) | marine sediment metagenome | isolation source: surface marine sediment (1.8m) | place: French Polynesia: Moorea | collected 2018-08
CTGTGTATCGGTGTCGATCTCGATACTTTCGAGTCGATGCACGCGCGCATTCAACCCTACGAACAGATTTTCTGCACGGTCGGCGTGCACCCCGACTACAAGGACGTACGCGAACCGACGGTTGACGAACTCTGCCGCCTGGCCGAACACGATGACGTGGTCGCCATCGGCGAAACCGGACTCGACTATTTTCACCAGTCCGGTGATCTCGACTGGCAACGCCGACGTTTCGTGACTCACATCGAGGCGGCACGCAGCTGCGACAAGCCACTGGTAATCCACACACGGGACGCACGCGAAGACACCCTCGATCTGTTGCGCCGTCACCGAGCCGACCAGGTCGGCGGCGTACTGCACTGTTTTACCGAGGACTGGGAAATGGCGCGCGCCGCCATCGAACTGAATTTTTACATTTCGATATCGGGCATCGTGACCTTCAACCAGGCCGAGAACGTACGCGAGATGGCGCGCCGGATTCCGCTCGATCGCCTGTTGATCGAAACCGATGCCCCCTGGCTGTCACCGGCGCCATATCGCGGCAAACCCAATTTTCCCGGCCGCGTGCCGCTGGTGGCGTCGAAGCTTGCCGAAATTCGCGACGAATCGGTCGAACGGATCGCGGCCGCTACCTACGCCAACGCCAATCGCCTGTTTCGCCTGGCATCCTGAGGCCGGCCGCCGAATCACGTCGCCGGCGGGCTGGTAATTCCGCAAAGGGGTGTTTATCCTCGGCAGATGGGGGCGGGATGTAAATCCCTTCGCCGAACAAGGCACAGCCGATATGGAACCGAATCTACGAACCGAATCCGATCCGCCGCAACGGCATATTCACGATCTACGGGACTATCTCAACCAGCGAATCGTCGGTCAGCACAACCTTGTTTCGCGCATGCTCGTGGCGCTGCTCGCCGATGGTCACGTGCTGGTCGAAGGGCCGCCGGGACTGGCCAAAACGCGTTCGGTCAAAACCCTGGCCAGCGGTCTCGAGGGCGACTTTCAGCGAATTCAGTTCACCCCGGACCTGTTGCCGGCGGACCTGACCGGTACCGACGTATTTCATCCGCAGGACAATAGTTTCAGCTTTCAACCCGGCCCGCTGTTCCACCAGATTATTCTCGCCGACGAGGTCAATCGCGCGCCCGCCAAGGTCCAGTCTGCACTGCTGGAAGCGATGGAAGAACGCCAGGTCACGGTCGGCGGTACCACCTATCCGCTGCCGCCGCTATATTTCGTTATGGCAACCCAGAATCCGATCGAGCAGGAAGGCACCTATCCTTTGCCCGAATCGCAACTCGACCGTTTCCTGCTCAAGGTCACTGTCGATTACCCGGCCGTCGGTGCCGAGGTCGAAATCATGCGCCAGGTCAGGCAGGAGGCACAGGACGCGACACGAGCCGCCGAGCTACCGCCGGAGTTGCCATTGTCGCAGCAGGTCATTTTTGCCGTGCGCGCCGACATACTGTCGCTTTACCTCGCCGAATCGGTTGAGTCCTACATGGCCGCGCTGGTACAGGCGAGTCGTCAGCCGGGTGAGTTTTCGCCCGAGCTGGCACGCTGGATTCAGTACGGGGCCAGCCCGCGGGCAACCCTGGCGCTCGATCGCTGCAGCCGCGCACTGGCCTGGCTCGACGACCGCGACTATGTCACTCCCGAGGACGTGCAGCAGCTGGCGCACGAAGCCCTGCGCCATCGCATCCTGCTGACCTATCAGGCCGAAGCCGACGGGGTCTCGATCGACGACGTGATTACCGAGCTGCTGGAAGTCGTGCCGGTGGCCTGAAATGGCGGCCGCGGCGGATAAAATTCCGGGCATCAGCATCGACGTCGAAGATCTGGTGGCGGTGCGCGGTCAGCTCGGTACGCTGAGTTTACGCGATCTGCGACGTCGGTCGAGTTACCGGTCCGGTGCGCGCGAAACTCGTATACGCGGCCGTGGCATGGAATACGAAGAGTCGCGCGCTTATATTCCGGGTGACGATATGCGCACCATGGACTGGCGCGTCATGGCACGCACCGGCGAGGCGCACACCAAGGTTTTCGCGGAAGAAAAGGAGCGGCGTTTCCTGCTCGCGATGGACCTTTCGGCGTCGATGTTCTTCGGAACTCGATTTGCATTCAAGTCCTGGGCGGCGGCGCAGACGGCGGCCCATGTCGGCTGGCTTGCCAGCCTGGCCGGCGATCGCATCGGCGGCCTGATCGTTGCCCCGGAGACGCACCAGGAAGTGCGGCCGGGCCGTTACCGCGCCGGCCTCATGGCAGTGTTTCATCACCTGGTTACGCAGACCGCGATCGATCTGCCGCCGGCGATGGCACCGGGGCGCCTCGATTTTCTGCTGCACGAATTGCTGCGCGTGGTCAAGCCCGGCGCTACCATCAGCCTGATTTCCGATTTTATCGGTATGAGTCCGGATACCAGTGCCTTGCTGTCGGCTCTGGTGCGGCACAACGACGTGCATATGTTCTGGATCCACGACCAGACCGAAACCGAAATCTGGCCTGGCGCCCATTACGAAATTCTGCTCGATGCGCGCAAGCACGGCCTCGACCTGAACAACGCAGCGATACGGCAAAGGCTGGCGTCGCGTCAGCAGGATCATCGCAGTTCGATCGAGACGCTCGCCACTGGATTCGACGTTCCGCTGTTTCCGATCTGCTGCAATGAGGACGTCAACCAGCAGGTGATCACACAGCTGAAGGCCTGACATGACTGCCGAAGAACTGCTGCTCAACCTGCAGGATATACAACCGCCGCCCGAACCCGCCTGGTGGCTGCTGCCGCCGTTTTTTTGGGGGCTGGCCGGCCTGCTGATACTGTTGCTGCTGTTGCGATTCTGGTACCGCCGTCGAAGGGATCGCAGGCGATCGGGCAGCAATGCGCTGGCGGCGCTCGAACAGATCGCCGCGCAGCATGGCGAGCATCGAGACGATGCCCTGCTGGTCCGAAGCCTGGCCCAATGGCTCAAACGGGTTGCGCTGCAGGCATATCCCGGCCAGGGGCTGGAGTCGATGTGCGGCCGACGCTGGCTCGATTTTCTCGACCAGAGCCTCGGTGGCGACAGCTTCAGCCGTGGTCATGGTGTCGTGTTCGGCGATGCAGTTTACCGCCGTGATCCACAGACCGATGCCGACGCGCTGCTCGATCTGTGCCGAAACTGGTGCCAACAGGTGCAGCCCCTGCTGTTTCAGCGCGGGAGGCGGTGATGCGCCTGATCCGGTTAAAGGCCTGGCTGTCGAGACAGGGCAGGGCGCGATGCTGAGCCTGGCTTATCCCTGGCTGTTGCTGTTGTTACCGGCACCCTGGCTGGCGCGGCGACTGTTACCCGCCAGCGATCGCCCGGAACTGGCGCTCGCGGTACCCCTGTTGTCGGCCGACGGCACTGCGACAATGTTGTCCGGGCGTCGCGGACACCACCTGGCGCGCAACTGCCTGTGGCTGTTCTGGCTCTGCCTGGTGCTGGCCGCAGCCCGACCCTACTGGGTCGATGATCCGGTGACTCGCACCGTCAGCGGGCGCGATCTGATGCTGGCGGTGGACATATCCGGCAGCATGAGCGAGGGCGACATGACGATCAACGCCGCGACGGCTAGTCGAATCGATGTGCTCAAGCTGGTGGTCGATCGCTTCATCGAAAGACGCGAGGGCGATCGCCTCGGACTGATCCTGTTCGGTACCCATGCCTATAACTTCGTCCCGCTGACTTTCGATCTCGATACACTGCGGGTGTTGCTGCAGGACATCAGCACCGGTCTCGCCGGTCGCCACACGGCAATCGGCGATGCCATCGGACTCGCGATCAAGTCCATGCGCGAACAGGCTTCGCAGCACAAGGTACTGATACTGGCTACCGACGGCAGCAACACCGCCGGCTTCGACGACCCGGTCCGCGCGGCGCTGGCGGCCAGGCATCACGGTTTGACGATCTACACGATTGGGATCGGCAGCGATGAAGAGTCGCTGAGCCAGACCTATGGCCTGCAGAGCATTCCGCCGGGCACCGCGCTTAATGAAGCCATGTTGCAGGAGATTGCGCTGGTCACCGGCGGGGATTACTTCCGCGCTACCGATACCGCGTCGCTCGAGCGTATCTATGCCGCGCTCGACGAACTCGAACCGGTCGACCACGAATATCAGTCCTATCGTCCTCGCCGGGATCTGTTCGCCTGGCCACTGTTGACCGGTTGCGCCGCGATGCTGTTGCTGATCGGAATACTGCTGCGGCCCGCGCGTAACGGTAACGAGCCATGAACGCGTTCGAATCCTTTCGCTTCCTCGATCCAGAGTGGCTTTGGCTGTTACCGCTTGCACTTTGGTTGCCGTGGCAGTTCCAGCGTTATCATCGGCGAAACTCGCCCTGGACCCGTCTGTGCGACGCGCGTCTGCTGGCACGTATGACCACGGATCGCGGAGAGGTCGGCAGCAGTCGTTGGCTGATGCTCGTGCTTGCGCTGTTGCTGGTACTGGCGATTCTGTCCGCGGCCGGACCCAGCTGGCGCAAGGAATCGTATCCGCTGATGGAGTCGGGGGCTGCACGCGTACTCGTGCTCGATCTGTCACGAAGGATGTTGGTCGAGGATCTGGAACCCAATCGATTCGAGCAGTCGCTTGCATTGATTCGGACACTGCTGGCGGAAGACTACGATGGCGAAACCGGGATGGTGGTCTACGCAGGTGCTGCCTTCGTCGTAGCACCCCTGTCGCACGACGTTTCCACCCTGTTGTCCTTCCTGGATGCGCTGCATCCGGAAACCATGCCGCTTGACGGCGCGCGCGTCGATCTCGGTATCGACAGCGCACAACAACTGCTCGAGGCTTCGGTATCGGGTCGTGGTCACATCGTAGTTATCGGCAGCGGAAGTGACGATGTCGACACGGCGGTCGACGTAGCAAGGCGTGCCGCCGCGCGCGGTCACCGGGTTTCGGTGCTGGCGGTTGGCACCGAGGAGGGCGGGCCGTTGCGTGACAAGGGAGGTAACCTGCTGCGCGATGCACAGGGCCGGTTTGTCGTCGCCCGAACCCGCTTCGATCAGCTCAGACGAATCGCCGCGGTTGCCGATGGCAGTTTTGTGCGACTCGCGGAGTATAGCGAAGGCCCCACGGCGCTGCGGCTGTCGGAAACATCCGGCAACAGCGCGGTGGCTCAGTTGCGACAGGACGAAGATCGCGCCGCGGCCAATGACGGTGCCCTGGTGATATGGCTGATGTTGCCGCTGGCGCTGCTGTTGTTTCGCCGCAATGCACTGTGGGTGTTGCTGGTGGCCGTTTGCCTGCCCGTCGACAACAGTGCACAGGCACAGGATTCGGATCGATTCTGGCAGCATGCCGAACATCGTGCCATGGCCGCCTACCGCGACGAAAACTATGCCGAGGCGCTCGAGCACAGCGAGAACCCGCTGCTGCTCGGAGCCGCGTATTACCGGCTCGGTAGATATACCGAAGCGCTGGAACAGTTTACCCACGTCGACAATGCCCACGGCTGGTACAACCGCGCTAACGCGCATGCTCGCCTGAAACAGTTTCCGGAGGCCCTGTCGGCTTATCAGCAAACCCTGGAACGCTATCCCGATCACAGCGCAGCGGCCGCCAATCTGGCCTTGGTCGAAGCCTACCTCGACCAACAGCGCAACTCGACCGGCGACAGCGATGATGGCCAGGAAAATTCTGACGGTCAGGAAACGGGTGAAAATACCCCGATCGAGGAATCGCGGATCGGCCTTGCCGGACAGGCACTGAACAACCCCGGCGACCAGGACCAGTCAGGTCCGGGTATCGGCGCCTCGACGCTGGGCGGTCAGTTTTCTCCCGACGACAGTTTTGACGGCCGCGAACGCGAACTCGAACGTTTTGCGCTACCCGAGGAATACACCCACCTGACAGACCAGGCGCGAATCGATCGCTGGATCAGAAGTTTGCCCGAGTCGTCATCCGAACTGTTTCGGCGTAAATTCCTGCGCGACTACGAACGGCAGCAGCAGCAGGCACGCTGACCGTGCGACACCCGATCCGCGCACTGCTGTTTTTTGCTGTACTGGCGATGCAGGCATTGCCCGCCGGCGCGCAGAGCCTCGAACTCGATCCGCCGCGCATATATACCGGCGACGTCACCCGGCTCAATATCGAGTACGAAAGCGACATTCCATCGCTGTACGCGCTCGATACGCAAGCCCTGGAACGGGATTTCGAGGTATTGAGTCTGAACTCGCGGGTCAGCCGCATCACTGACCGACAGACAACCGGCAGCCGCATGGAGTGGACCCTCGAGCTGGCGCCGAAACGCAGCGGCAAACTGACGATTCCGCCGATCAGGCTGGGTGACAAGCAGACACCGCCAGCCGTGCTCGAGGTATCCACAATCGATGCCGACAGCGCCGGCAAGGCCGAAGTATTCATGCGTCTCGAAGCCGATCCGCCGAATCCGTACGCAACCCAGCAGACGCGCATATCGATGATCCTGTACCACGCCTCGCCACTGGCGGGTGGGCGCTGGTACGAATCGAAAACGAACGCGGGAAAAGTGCTGCACAGCGGTCACGAAGTCGCCGATACGGTCGAAATCGACGGCGTCGTTTACCGACGCACGATGCGCAACCTGGCCCTGTTTCCCGCCAGTGAAGGTACTCTGACCATGACGCCGGCGGCGATCGTCGGCGATGTAAACCTGACCGCGTCGCTCGATCCTGATGGACTTTACCAGGACCAGCGGGTGCGAACGCTGTATCGTCGCAGCGAACCGCTGCGGCTCGAGGTGCGGCCGGTACCTAACGACCATACCGCAGCCTACTGGTTGCCGGCTTTTGCCGTGAAGCTGACCCAGGAATGGAACGATGGGGCTACCCGCCTGGCGGCCGGTGATACCTTACAGCGCACGATTACGATCGAGGCGCGCGGACTGCCGGCGGACGCGCTGCCGGCCGATCTGCTGGTAGAACCCGCCGCGGGCGTTCGAGTGTTTCCGGATCAGCCGGTGCGCGGCAATCGGTTCGATGCCGATATACTGATCGGCAGGTTACGCCAGTCGTTCGCGGTATTGCTGACCCGCTCCGGTGATATCGAGTTGCCGCCGATCGAGCTGACCTGGTGGGATCTGAATACCGATCGCGCGCGGGTTGCACGCCTGCCGGGACGCGTCATCCGGGTAGCCGCCAGTGGCGATCCGACCCTCGACGGCAGCAGGGTGACGGGACGACAGTTTATCGGTGAGATTGCCGGTGCACCGCCGAATGCGTGGCAAAAGGCGATTCTGATCGTGCTGATCGTCGCGCTGTATCTCGCCTGGACAAGCTTCGGCGACCGCCTGCAGCATCTGCTGTGGGCGGCGTATCGCCGACATCAGTCTTTGCAGCGCCTGCGCCGTGCATGCATTGACGATAATCCACGGGCGGCACGGGATGCGCTGCTGTACTGGTCCCGGCAACAATGGCCAGATCGCCCGGGCTTCGGGCTTGCGCATATCCGGCGGCGATTACCCTCGCCGGAACTGGCGAGAGCGTTGACGGAGCTTGATGCCGCCATTTATGCAGCTAACAAAGCCGGTTGGCAGGGCAGGGAATTGTGGTACGCGCTGCAAACGGCCCGCCAGGCGCGGGCCGATAACCGGGTAACGGATCGTGCTGCGACTGCGGACCTTTATCCGGAGTTTGGCGAGGCGGCGGACCGATAGACGGGCAGGGCGCAGTGCCGGGAAAGATCAATCGGACAGTAGCGACCAGCCATCCACCGGTTTGAAACGTTCGCCGTGTTGTTCCGCGAGTCCCTGCAATGAGGCCAGCATGCCGTCGACACCATCCTGTAGCGCGTGATTGAGCGGCCCGCCGCGAAACGGCGCAAAGCCGGTGCCGAAAACGACTCCCGCATCGAGCAGATCGCGGTCTTCGACGATACCTTCCTGCAGGCAGGCAACGGCCTCGTTCAGAAATCGTCCGAGCAGACGCGCCTGTATCAGCTTCTGATCGCCGAGATCCGCATCGCGATCCTTGATCGGCTTGCCCTTTTTGTACTGATAAAATCCCCGGCCCGATTTTTTACCCAGTTTTTTCGCATCGACGAATTTTTTCAAGCCTTGCGGCAATTCGATATCGAAGGCCCTGGACAGATTGTCGGCCACCGATTGACAGATATCGAGGCCCACCGTATCGGCTAGCTCGACCGGTCCCATCGGCATGCCGAAATCAGTTGCGGCTTTGTCGATGGCCTCGGGTGCAACTCCCTCGTCATACAGGAAAAAAGCTTCCACGAGGTAGGGCATCAGTATGCGATTGACCAGGAATCCGGGTGATGAGCGCACCGGCAGCGGCAGTTTGGCGATATGCTGGCTGAATGCGATCGCGCGTTCGACCGCCTCGGACGACGAACTTTCGGTGCGCACGATTTCGACCAGCGGCATCATCGCTTCCGGATTGAATAAGTGGATACCGACCAGGCGATCCGGCTCTTTCAACACCGTCGCCAGTTCTTCCAGCGGGATGCTCGAGGTATTGGTGGCGAGCACTGCGCCCGGTTTCATTCTTGGTTCGATGTCCCTGTAGATCGCGTGCTTGGCCTCGGTGTTCTCGAAAATGGCTTCGATGACCACATCGGCGCGGGCGACACCGTCGCCGGCCACGTCCGGAATCAGGCGGTCGAGGGCAGCGTTGCGTTCGGCGGTATCGCGAATGCGTTTGCCGAACAGTGCATGCGCGCGTTTGAACGCATTGCCGAGATATTTCGCCTCGCGGTCCTGCAGCGTGACCTGCAATCCGCGCAGCGCGCACCAGGCTGCAATATCGCCACCCATGATGCCGGCGCCGATCACGTGTACGTGCCTGGGCTGGAAGGCTTTTTTGTCGCCGAGCCCTTTCAATCGCGTCTGCAGGAAAAAAATCCGGATCAGGTTGCGTACCTTGTTACCTTGAATCAGGCGCGATACCGAGTTGGCTTCTTCCTCCATCATGCGGCGGCGATCGCCGTAAAAGTTGGCCCACAGATCGAGGATGGCATAGGGAGCAGGGTAGTGCTGGCGCGGCGCTTTCTTGGCCACCTGGGAACGCATGTAGCTTGCCAGCAGGTTGCGGATGCCCGGCAGCGATAGCAGTTTGCCGAGCAGTGGCATACGCTGGCGTTGCGGCGGTTTGAGCGCCACCTGGCGGGCCGCGCGCTCGATCTGTCGCCGCGGCTGCACCAGATCGACCAGGCCGATTTTGCGTGCCTGGCGCGGACGCAAGGCGCGTCCGCTCAACATCATCTCGAGCGAATGCTGCGGGTTGATCATCGCCGTCGCACGCACCACGCCGCCGTAGGCGGGATGTATGCCGAGCTTGACCTCGGGCAAACCGATGCGTGTCGAGTCTTCGTCGAGCGCGATGCGATGGTCGCAAGCGAGGGCGAGTTCGGTACCGCCTCCCATGCAGAATCCCTCGATCAAGGCGACAGTGGTGCACTTAAGCTTCTCGATGCGGGTCATCAGCTTTTGCCCGCGCTTGACCATGATCATGGCTTCCTGGGTACTGGTCACGTCGAGAAATTCGTTGACGTCGGCGCCGGCAATGAAACCGGATCGCTTGCCCGAGCGGATGACGATCGCCCGCGGCAACTCGCGTTCGACGTCGTCGAGAAGAACGTCGAGCTGCTCCAGGATAGCGACTGACAGCACGTTGGTGTCGGACCCCTGTTTATCGAGTATCAGCCACAGGATGCCGTCTTCGTCGCGCTCGCTTTTCCAGTCCACGATATCGACGCTCATGCCGCATCCCTCTCGATCAGCATGGCGCCGCCCTGGCCGCCGCCGATGCACAAGGATGCCACGCCGCGACTGGCTCCTTTTTGTTCGAGCACACGCGCGAGATGCAGGACGATACGCGCGCCGCTGGCACCGACCGGATGACCGATAGCGACGGCGCCGCCATGAACGTTGAGTTTTTCCATGGGGATTTCGCCAACGCGACCGCGGAGGCCGAGATGTTCCTTGCAATAAGCGGTATCATTCAGAGCCGCCGTGACCGCAAGCACCTGCGCGGCAAAGGCTTCATTGATTTCCCAGTAATCGATATCGCCGACCTTGAGCCTCTGAGACTTGAGCAGCGGCGCAATGGCATGCGCCGGGCCGAGTCCCATTTCCGCCGGCGTCAGGGCCGCCCATTCGGTCGATACCAGCCGCGCCATGACCGGTAAATCGTGTTGTTTGACCGCCGCTTCGCTGGCCAGGATAAGTGCCGCTGCACCATCGGTAATCTGCGAGCTGTTGCCGGGGGTCACCAGGCCGTAAGGCTTGTCGAAAGCAGGGCGCAGGCGCCCCAGTTTTTCCAGCGACGAATCCGAGCGTACGCCGTTGTCGTGGTCGTAAACATTGCCGCGAGCGTCGTACATCGGTGCGACTTCGATGAGTTCGCCGCTTTGCTGCGCCTCGTGCAGTTTCATATGGCTGTCGACCGAAAACTGATCCATGGCTTCCCGCGAGATATCGAAGCGCCAGGCAATCTGCTCGGCGGTCTGCCCCATGTTGAGACCGACGACGGGATCGGTCAGCCCCTTGAGCAGCGCGATAACGGGCTTCAGTAAGCGCGGACTGAAGCGGCCGAGTGTCTTGACGCGCAGACCGATTGATATGGC
>JAAUXY010128939.1_pt1 | contig 10581 bp, 10 predicted proteins | sample 7278121 | NCBI WGS metagenome assembly JAAUXY01 (sample SAMN14350117, study PRJNA611818) | marine sediment metagenome | isolation source: surface marine sediment (1.8m) | place: French Polynesia: Moorea | collected 2018-08
CGCCGCGTGCTCGGTGCGCTCCGCCGGCGTCGGTTCCGAGGTCAACACCGGGCTCGGCGTCGGGCCCGCTTGCGCCGGTTCGGCGGGGCCGGGCACCGCCTCGGACGGTCCGGCCGATTCGCGCTCCTGCTCGGCGGCCCGAGTGGCTTCGGTGGTCGTCACCGTCGCAATCCGCACCGATGGCTTCGGCGCGCGCAGTCCGGGCGGTTCTGCGGTGGCGACCTGCAGCGGCTCGTCCGGCAGCGCGGGCATGGCGGCCTCGCCCCGGTCCGGCGCTTCGACGATCTCGGGTTCGGTCGGCAGGATGGCGACTTGCGCGGCGGGCGCTGGCGCGATCGCCTCGGCGGGCGCCTGAACCGGCGCCTGCGGATCGGGAGCGGCGGCGGGCGGCGCTTCGGGGGTCACCGTCGCCGTCTCGGTCGGCGACGGCGCCGTCGGCTCGGGATCGGGCGCCGGCGCGACCGGCTCTTCCCGTGATGTCGTCACCGTCTCGGCGGGCTCGGCGGGTGCCGGCGCTGGCGCAATCGGCGGCTCCACCGCGGGGGCCGGCGCCTGCGCGATCTCCGGCTCGGGGCTCGCCGCTTCGCGAACCTCGGCTTCGCGAACCTCGTCGAACGGCGCCACGCGCGGGTCCGGCTGAGGCTCCGCCACCACCACCTGATCCGGCTCCGGCGTGCTCGCCGCGGGGCCCGGCTCATCGGCGCGCGCCAGGATCACTCGGTCATCGATGTTCAAGGCCACGAGGCGCCAGCAGGCGCGGCTGTCGAAGTTGTCGCAGGTCTCCTCCATGACGGCGCTGTAGCGGACCGGCTCCACGCCCTCCTGGGGAGTCATGCGCGCGTTGCCCTCGACGCGCCAGACCAGCGTATCGCCCTCTTGCGTCGCCTCGGAGCCAAACAGGATGGCCCGATCCGCCCCCTCCGCGGTCTCGACCACGAATGTTTGAGTCCACCTGATCAGCGCCTTCTCGCGATCGAGCTCGCGCTGGACGAAGATGTAGTCCAGCAGCATGGCGATCGGCGGTATCAACGCGATGATGATGATGAAGATCCGCAAGGCGCTTCACTCGACTGTCGTTTTCCGAACTGGCTGGGAGCCTTGGTCGGGGCCAGCATAGCAAATCCTCTGCGATCTGCTCACCCAAATCTGACGCCGTTAGATATGGCATACAGGTGAGACAGGAATGAGTCTGTGATTTAAATCATAGACCTCCGTCGCCCGACCGGCAGCGGGCGTGCGTTGACCCGAACGCCAAGACGTTAAGTCGGACTGGCCAAAACGTCCAGAAAGGCGCGGGTGGTCTGCGCCAGGCCAAGCCATAGGGCGTCTGCCACGAAGGCATGGCCGATGGATACTTCGGCCAGCGCCGGCAGCGCCTCGAGCAGGGCGGGCAGGTTGTCCCGGGTCAAGTCGTGCCCGGCGTTGAGGCCGAGGCCCGTCGCGGCGGCGGCGGCGCCGGCCCGGCGGCAGCGTTCCAGCTCCCCGACCGCGTCCGGCCCGCCGCAGGCCATGGCATAGGGCCCGGTGTAGAGCTCCACGCGGTCGGCGCCGAGCTCGGCCGCGGCGCGGACCGTGGCCTCGTCGGGATCGACGAACAGGCTGACGCGAACCCCCGCGGCCCTGAGGTCGGCGACGATCGGCGCAAGGAAATCCGCGTGCCGCTGCGGGTCCCAGCCGTGATCGGAGGTACGCTGTTCCGGGGCGTCCGGCACCAGGGTGGCCTGCGTCGGCCGCACCGCGCGGACCAGGTCCAGGTAGTCGGGGGAGGGATAGCCTTCGATGTTGAATTCCGTGCCTTTCGCCGGGTCCTCCGCCAACAGCCCGGCCAGGGCCGTCACGTCGCTGCGCCGGATGTGGCGCTCGTCGGGCCGGGGATGCACGGTGACGCCGTCGGCGCCGGCCGCGATCACGCTGCGCGCGGCCGCCAGGGGATCGGGGTAGCCCACGTCGCGCTGGTTGCGCAGCAGCGCGATCTTGTTGAGGTTCACGCTCAGTTTGACGCTGCGGGCCATGGGCCACCCGGTGAACTGCAGGCAAGTGCCGGAGGCTAAGCCTTCCCGGCGCTAACACAACGCCCAACAGGCCATAACACCCATGCGCGGGGCGAGGGGCTGGGGCGGTCAGGCCACCGGGGCTTCGCGCCTGGCGGCACGGCGCTTGTTCCAGCGATAGAGCAGCAGCGCGAGCAACTCGTAGACAGCGTTCAACACCGGCTTCAGGGGGCCGAAGCCGGCCAGGCGGGCGAGCCAGCGATAGCGCGGCAGCCGGGCCCAGATGGCGGCAAAGGCGGGCACGCCGCTCAACAGCAGACCGCCGGCGTCCAGCGCATGGAGCCGGCGCGTCAGGCTGTCGCCGCGCAGGCCGTAATCCGCCAGAGCCTCCGGTTCGCGGCTGATGTCGCACCACACGAAACGTTCCTGAACGCCCGCTTGCCGCGCGAGCTTCATGTAGTGCTCGATCTCCGTGCGGCACACCGGGCAAGCGCCGTTGTAGTAGGTCGTGAGCCGGTCCATGACCGAGATATCTGCGCCGCCAGGCCGCCGGGTCAAGCCGGACTGCGGCCCCACGGGTTCCCGCAACGCGAGCCGCGAATGTGGCATTTCGCACAGAGGCGCCGGCGCGGCGCGGCCATACTGGTAAGGCCCGCGGGTGCCCGCCTGCCCGCACAAGAAGACAAAGGGGAGGTATCGGAACATGTACGACAAATCGCTCACCGCTAGAGAGGACGAGGGCGCGGCCATCGTGGCCCTGCCGTCGCGGCTGGAACAGCTCATGCGCGATCTCAACGGCCTGGCCGAAGAGGCTGATCTGCTTGAGTTGCCGCTGGTCTCGATGCTCATCGGCGCCGCCTCGGAAGCCGTCACGGACGAGATCCGTCAGAGGCGGCCGATCTAGCCGTCGATCCGGGCCAGTTCCTGTGGTCTTCGAAAGGGGCAGCTCCGGCTGCCCCTTGTCGCTGGAAGTCGGCGCCCTGGCGCGAGCCGGTGTCCGGGAAGCGGCCGGTCAAATTGCCTTACTCACGTGAAAGTGCTAGATTTTTCGACGGGTGGGAGGTGCGAACCGGGGGTTTGCGACACAAAGCTGACGCCGTCCGAAGGCCGCGGCAGCGTGGAACCGGAGATCCACTTCCCTTCCGAACGTGCCATAGGGGTGGTTTCATCTGGAGGAAAGCGCCGGCAATGAGTGTTTCGGAGGTGGCTTCCGAGGCAGGCGCGGTCGACGAATCAGCGGTGCTCGTGAAGAATCCGCAATACCGTCCTACGGTCCTGCCGGACGGCAGCTGGGTTCTGATCGACGAGAGCAGCGGCGAAACGGTCGCGCTGAGCTCTTCGGCGGGCATCTTCTGGGAACTCTGTACGGGGGAGCGCAGCATTGCCGCCATCGTCGACCGGATCAGCGAACTCTATCCGGATGCGGATGTCGCCGCCATCCGCAGCGACATCTGCAGCATTGCACCGAGGCTGCTTGAGCTGAACGTGGTAGCAAGCACGTAGCGGACATCTGAAAGGGAGGTACTCGCCATGACCGAGATCACCGAAAAGCGATCTGACGAGAACACCGGAGATGTGGCTCCGAACGCGGAGCGCCGCCACCTCATCAGGAAAACGCTCTCGGGAGCGGCCGGCGTCTATGTCGGCATGGCGGTTCTCGATGCCTTCGTCGGGCCAAAGATCGGCCTGAACGGCATGCCGGCAAACGCTGTGAGTATCATATCGGACTGATACGCTGGACCGGCTTCAACTCTGCTCCTGCACCGGCTGGCTGCTTTGGCCGTCCAGCACCAGGGGGAATTGAGGCCGCCGGGGTCTGATAGAGCGCTGGTCGTCCATTCGTCGATCGCGAAGCACTCCATGAAGGATCTTCGGACCGAAAGGCTACCCGAATCGGTGGCCCGCAGGCTCGGGGAGATATGCGGCCGTACTTTGCCGCGACCCGACCGCTTTCTCGATCCTTAGCGCCATGATGCCCGATCCCCACACGCGCCGCTTCCGCATGGTGGATCGCGATGTGCGGGTCTCGTTCCATGGCGGCTCGGACGCCCAGAGGCGCGAGGCAACAGATTGGATCGAGAAGGTTTTTTGCCACTTCACGGAAGACAAAGCGGGGCTGGCCAAGCGATCGCCCGGCCCCCCTTCGACAAAGGCGCCGCCAGGTGTCGCATCGTCGCAAGAGGCTCGACCGGCACCCTTGTACGAGGATCAATACGGGGGGCGAATAGCGCTGCTTCCCCTTCAGGATCGTCGTCTGCATTTCCGTTGTGACCTGCCCCGCCCCGGGAGCCCGGTCGAGCATCGCTTCCTATCGACGGTGGAGGAGAAGATCGCGAACAGCGTGATCTCGTCATTGACGGACTATCTCTGGATTCACGGCGCCTGCCTCGCGAAGGGGACGAAGACCGTGTTTCTCGTCGGGCCCTCCGGTTTCGGCAAGACGACCACCGCTCTGGCGCTCGTCGGGCGGGGTTACGAGCTCTTGACCGATGACGTGGTCCTGTTGTCGCTGGCCGAGAAGACGGTCGTACCCTTTCCGCGATGTCCGAAGGTCAGGGGCGATGCCATCGAAAGGCTCGGCAGATCGGGGATGGACTTGCGGAGAGAAGCCGAGCTCATCGGACGTTACGTCATATTGCCGGCAAGGCACTTTCAGTACTCGAATCGCCGACCCGCCCGCGACGAGACCAAGGTCTTCTTTCTCACTCGCGGTCGCATGCCGGTCGATGTAGAGGCGATCACCTATTCCGAGGGCCTGATCGGACTATCGAAGCAGGCGAACATCCTCTACAACGACCCCGAATTAACGCTTGTGGATCAGGTGTTTGGTCCAAGTTCCTTCCATCGGATAGCGGTCAGGGACGGCGCGGACAGCCTCGACGCGATCCTTTCGGTGGTCGGCTCGAGCGACGACGTGCCCACTTTCGCCTGACCGCGGCCGCCGATCAGCCCGCGGCGGCGCCAAACTCGCGCAGGGTCTCCGAGGTCAGTCCCAGCTCCTTGGCCTCGCGTTTGATGTCGCGCCACAGGACGTGCTTTCGAAACAGGCTGTAATGGACCGTCGCCCTGCCCGTGCCGACCCCCTCGAATTGCTTGGTCAGGGTGAGAAAGAAGTTCCGGTCCGCGGTGTCGTCTTTGACGACGGTGGGGTGCTTCTCCTTGTCCTTGACGATCGGCATCGACCAGCACGGCAGGACGGCGTGGCATTTCATCTTGTCGACCAGCAGGGTGTTGGGATCGCAGAAGCCGCCGAGCGCCTTGAAGGCGCCGCGCCGGGGGCCTACGGAATGCCAGCGATCGACGCAGATCGGCCGCTCCGTTGGCCGGTCGACCAGGACTCGGAGCGAGTAGGCGAAGGCGCGGTCGCCGATCGCGGCCAGGAGCGAGGCCAGGTGGTCCTCTTCGTACCAATTGTCGTCGTCCAGATAGGCGACGTAGCGGCTGTTGGCGATCAGGCTCAGGATGGTCCTGAGCGCGCCGCCGTCGAGCGCCGGGTAGAGGCCGCCGTGGCGCCGCGAGGTCGAGTATCCCAGGTCGAGGACGGTGAGGGCGCAGTTCTCCGGCCGGTCGCGCGCGATCTCGTCGAGCACCGCCCGGTCGCCGCGCGGCACGTCGATCCCGATCACGATCTGAATGCGGCCCTGGAGGCGCTGTCGATAGACCGAGGCGACCGCCTGGGCCAGTTCCGGCCGGAGCACGGTGGCGATGACGACGGCCGCGTCGAAGGGGGGCTGCAGGTTCGGGTCGGACATGAGCGCTCTATGTGCCCTCAAGATGCCAAGCTGTCCATAGGCGGAAACGACACCCCTTGGAGACGTCGATCGAGCCGAACGCGGGGCCATGGACCGGTCTGCCCATGGCGTCACGCCTCGGCCAGCGCCGACCGAGCCTGGTGCTCGGGGCCCGAACCCGGGCTGCCGCCGCGCGATCTCGACGGGATTGCCTCGTGGCGGAACACACAAGCGCATTGCCGCGACTCGGTCCAAGAGGGTAGTACTGTACAACTAAGACGCCCGCGGAAGTGAGGGCGGCGATTGCGCCAGCGCCCGCAGCGATGGACGGACCGGCATTGCGATCCAATATCTCCGCCCAGATGCAGAAGACACCCCAGCGCCTCCCGTTCATCGACCTGGCCGCGCAGCAGAGACGTATCCGCAAGGAGATCGAGGCCGCGATTTCGCGGGTGCTGGACCATGGCCAGTACGTCATGGGCCCCGAGGTCTTCGCGCTGGAAAGCGAGCTCGCCGAATACACCGGCGCCAAAGAGGTGGTCAGCTGCTCGAGCGGGACCGATGCGCTTTGGCTGCCGCTCCTGGCCTGGGAGGTGGGACCGGGCGACGCCGTGTTTCTGCCGTCCTTCACCTTCACCGCGACCGCGGAGGCGGTCGCTTTGGTCGGGGCCACGCCGGTTTTCGTCGACGTCCGCGAGGACAGCTGCAACATCGACGCAATGAGCCTGGAGGCGGCGATCGAGTCGATCCGCCGCGCCGGAACGCTTCGGCCAAGCGGGATCATCGCCGTCGATCTCTTCGGGCAGCCGGCGGACTACGACGCGCTTCGCGCAGTCGCCGACCGGTGGGACCTGTGGCTTCTCGCCGATGCGGCGCAGAGCTTCGGCGCGGCCCTGGGCGAGCGGCGCGTCGGCACCCTCGCGCACGCAACCGCCACGAGCTTCTTTCCCTCCAAACCGCTCGGGTGCTACGGCGACGGCGGGGCCGTCTTCACGGACGACCGCGAGTTCGCCGAGCGCCTGCGCTCGATCCGCATCCACGGGCGCGGCGCCGGCGGCAAGTACGACAACGTCAGAATCGGCACGAACGCAAGGCTCGATACGCTCCAAGCGGCGATTCTGCTTGCAAAGATGACCGTATTCGATGAAGAAGCCGCAGTGCGCGCAAAGGTGGCGAAAAGATACACGGCCGGGTTGTTCGACGTCGTACGGGTTCCGGAACCGCCAGCCGACAGGCGCTGCGCGTGGGCGCACTACACGATCCAGACCGAGGGGCGTGACCGATTGCGGCAGGAACTCGACCTGCGGGGCGTACCGAGCAACGTCTACTACCCCAGGCCCCTGCATCGGCAGTCCGTCTTCGCCCAGTGCCCCAGGGCGCCGGGCGGTCTCGAAGCGAGCGAGCGGCTTTGCGGCCGTGTCCTGAGCCTGGTCATGCATCCCTATCTCGCGAGGGAAACCCAAGACGAGATCATCGGCCACGTCAGGGCCGCCATGGAAGGCGCCGGAGCCCAAGCCTACCTGGAAGAAGCGAGCGCTATGCCGGACCCACTCAACGCCGCGAACAAGATCCTCATCACCGGGGTGGCCGGTACCATCGGCCGCCGTTTGGCGGGTCATCTTCTGGAGGAGACCCGCGCCGAGATCGTCGGCCTGGATAACAACGAAACCGGTCTCTACTACCTGGAGGACATCTGGCGCGACGAATCGCGGATGCGGCTCTACAACTGTGATATCCGCGAGCTGGAAAACCTCGAGACCCACTTCAAGAACGTGGACTTGGTGTTTCATGGGGCGGCGCTGAAGCATCTGCCATTGTGCGAACGCAGCCCGTTCGAAGCCGTGCGCTCGAACATCCACGGCGTGCAGAACGTGATCCGCGCGGCCAGCCAGGCGGCGGTCTCGCGGGTGCTCTATATGTCCACCGACAAGGCGGCGAGCCCGACGACGGTCATGGGCACGTCCAAGCTGATGGGAGAACGCCTGATCAGCGCGGCCGACTCGCACCGTGGCGAAGCCCATTCGACCGTCTTCACGACGACGCGCTTCGGCAACGTCGCGGGATCGACGGGATCGGTAATTCCCCTCTTCGCGCAACAGATCGAGCGGCGAGGTCCGGTCACGCTGACCGACCCGAGGATGAGCCGCTTCATCATGACGGCCGACCAAGCGGTGGGCCTGATGCTCGAATCGATCGACCTGGCGGTCGGCGGCGAGGTCTTCGTCACCAAGATGCCGGTCATTCAAATCAGCGATCTCGCCGTCGTCATGATCGAACTGCTGGCGCCGGTCTACGGTTACGATCCGAAGTCGATCGAGATCCGGCAGGTCGGCCCGCGGCCGGCGGAGAAGCTCTACGAGGATCTCATCACCGCCGAAGAGGCCGCGCGCACCCTGGAGCTGGAGCACCTCTTCGCCATCGAGCCGGCCCTGGAGCGCGGCGCGGGCGGACCGCGACACAGCTATCCCGGCCTCGCCAAAGTCGGGCTCGAGGACGAGTACCGGTCGGATCGATACGCGCCGATCTCACGCGCCGAGCTGGCCCGCTTCCTCAGGTTGCCCGGTGTGCTTCCGGACGCGGTCCGCATGCGCCTGCCCTTGAAGGATGTCGCCTGATTCGGGATCTTGCGGTGCCGCCGCTAGGGGTCGCAGATGCGTGCGAGCCGGCGAACTCAAAGGGTGTCGATGGGCAGGTGATCGCGCTTCGAGGCTTTGTCGGGCGCTGCGGGGCGGCCGGATCGACGCCTCCCGATCTGCGAGGAAACGTCGACATGAACGATGATGCCAAGTTCCTGGAGCCGGCCGCGCTCGGCCACGAGATCGGCATCATCACGGGAACCAGGCCGGGCATCATCATGGCGGCCCCGGTGATCCGCGAGTGCGTGGCTCGGGGGACCGCGCACTTCGTCATTCACAGCGACCAGCACTACTCGGCGAACCTGGACGCCAGGATCTTCGAGGAGCTGGAGCTGCCCGCGCCCGCCTATCGCCTCGAGGGCGTGCGGAACAAGCAGACGCACGGCGCCCAGACGGCCGCCATGCTCGAGGGGATCGAGCGCATCCTGCTCGATCGGCGTCCGGCCGTGATGCTGGTTTTCGGCGACACGAACAGCAACCTGGCCGCGGCGCTGGCGGCGCGCAAGCTGCATATCGCGGTGGCACACGCGGAAGCCGGCGAGCGCTCCCACGATTGGGAGAGCCCCGAGGAGCACAATCGGCGGATGATCGATGTGATCTCCGACTACCTCTTCGTCACCAACCGGAAGTCGGCCGACAACTTGCGCCGGGAGGGAATCCCGGAAGCGCGTATTTTCGAGACCGGCAATCCGATCGTCGACGCCGCGGTTCAGAACATCACGAAGGCCCGTCAGCGCCAGGACACGCTGGCGCGCTATGGCCTCAGCCCCGCCGGCTACGCTCTCATGACCTTGCACCGCGAGGAGAACGTCGACCGGGAGGAGCGTCTGCGCGACGCGCTCGCCGGCGCCGCGGCGGCCGCCAGAGCGGTCGGTCTTGGCACGCTGCTTTTCGTCGCCCACCCGAGAACCCTCAAGCGCCTGCGGCAGTTCGGGCTTGAGGACTGGCTCGAAGCGCTTGCCGGCATCCGCACCGTGGCGGCCGTCGGCTATCTGGACTTCCTCAATCTGTTGGCCAATGCGGCTCTGGTCTTCACCGATTCGGGCGGCGTGCAGCAGGAGGCTTGCATCCAACGCGTGCCCTGCGTCACGCTCTCGAAATCGACCGCCTGGCGTGAGACACTGGACTGCGGCGCGAACCGGCTCGCCGGCTGCGACCCCGACCGGATCCGCGCCGCGGCCAGCGAGGCGATGGCGGACTCGGGCCGCGACTGGGGCTGGCCCTTTGGCAAGGGCGACGCGGGCAAGCGCATGATCGATATCCTCGAGGCCCAACTCGCCGGGAACGAGACGTCGTCGAGCTGAGGATCGCGCGCTGCCAGGCTCGCTATGCGTCGGCTTCGCCCGCGCCGCTGCGCCGTTCGACGACGGCCGGAACGCCGGCGGCGAGCGCGTCATCCGGGACGTCTTCGAGCACGGTCGCCCCGGCGGCTACCCGGGCGCGATCGCCGATCTTCACGCCCGGGGCGACGTTCGCCCCGGTGAAGACCGTGCTCCCGTCACCGACCCGAACCCAGCCGGCCAAGCGGGCGCCCGGCGCCAGGTTGACGTAGTCGCCGAGTTGGCAGTCGTGCTCGATGACGACGTTGGCATGGATCATGGCCGCGCGGCCGACCCGCGCGAAGGGCTGGACGACGGCGCCGGCGTTGACGATCGATCCCGGCCCGACGGCGGCCGTGCGGGCGATCTGAGCGCGCGGATGGATCGCGCTCGCCGCTTGCAAGCCGAGGGCCAAAGCCCTTTCGAAGAGCTCGCGTTTACGGCGGGCCTGCGACCAGCAAACCAGGAAGGCGTCGGCCTCGCGCGACGCCAGATCCTCGAGATGCGCGAAGCCGCCGAGACATCGACAGCCGTAGGCGTCGGGCCAGGATGCCGGCGCCTCTGCCTTCTCGTCCAAGACGGCGACCACCTCATGCTCGTCTCGGAGGGCGAAGGTCTCGAGGGCGTACTTGGCCTGGGCCCCGGCGCCGATGACGAGGATACGCATGGCCAAGCCGGGCTCAGGGCCCCAGGGACCGGAGAACCTGCACGACCCGGTCGATCTCTTCGGGCCGCAGATCCGGCCGATTGGGCAGCCCGATCACCCGACCCGCCGCCCGCTCGGCGCTCGGCAGATGCAGGCTGCCGTAGTCCGGCAGCGATTCTCCCGCCGAGAGGCGGAGGATCGCCGGCAGGTGACGGGTGAGCAGGGGCTGTCGATAGAGCGGCGCACGGTAGCGATGCC
>JAAUXY010159219.1_pt1 | contig 10579 bp, 1 predicted proteins | sample 7278121 | NCBI WGS metagenome assembly JAAUXY01 (sample SAMN14350117, study PRJNA611818) | marine sediment metagenome | isolation source: surface marine sediment (1.8m) | place: French Polynesia: Moorea | collected 2018-08
CGAAGAGCTCCTCTAGAGACAGCCGCGCCTCGAGCTGTTGATGGATCCGAGACAGGACTCTCATCGCCAGGATCGAATGGCCGCCCAACTCGAAGAAGTTGTCGTCGACGCTCACTCGATCGATCTCCAGGATCTCGCTCCACAGCGCGGCGAGTTGCTGCTCGACGGGAGTCCTTGGGGGGACATAGACCGCGTCGCGCTGCACGCTGTCCGGCTTGGGCAGCGCTCCGCGATTGACCTTGCCGTTGGGCAAGAGCGGCAGGGCGTCGAGGGCCAGGTAGCGGGTCGGCACCATGTAGGGAGGCAGCTTCTCCTGCAGGAAGGCGCGCAGCTCACCGGCAGCCGGCATCGCCTCGACCGGCACAATGTAGGCCACCAGGCCGGTTGTTCCGGCGCTGTCTTCGCGGGCAGCCACCACCGCCTGGCGCACTCCCTCATGTTTGAGCAACCGCGCTTCGATCTCCTCGGGCTCGATGCGAAAACCCCGGACTTTGACCTGGTGGTCGACGCGCCCCAGAAATTCCAGGTCGCCGCTCGGCAGCCAGCGGGCCAGATCCCCGGTGCGGTAGAGTCGCGTCCCGTCGTGGGCGCTCGCCGGCTCGGGAATGAATCGCTCGGCGGTCAGCGCCGGGCGCCCGCGATAGCCCCGCACCACTCCGTCGCCGCCGATCAAGAGCTCCCCGGGGGCGCCCACCGGCTGCGGCACCAGCTCCGAGTCGACGATGTAGATTCGGGTATTGGCGATCGGCCGGCCGATGGTAAGCCGGCCCGAGCCGACTTTTTCGACCGTCGACCAGATGGTGGTCTCGGTCGGGCCATACATGTTCCACAGGGATTCGACCTTGTCCAGCAGTCGGTCGGCCAGCTCCCTGGGCAGCGCTTCGCCGCCGCACAGCGCCTTCAACCCTGGGTCTCCCGGCCATCCCGATTCCAGCAGCAGTCGCCAGGTCGTGGGGGTGGCCTGCATCACGCTAGCCTGGCTGCTGGCTAGTTTTTGCTGCAGCAGCTGACCGTCCATCGCCTCCCGCCGGCTCGCCAGCTCGATGCGCGCGCCGACCGACAGCGGCAGAAGCAGCTCCAGGACCGCGATGTCGAACGAGAGGGTGGTGACCGCCAGAATCACGTCGTCCGGCCTCATCCCGGGGCGCTGGGCCATCGAGTCGAGGAAATTCACCACCCCGCCATGGCCGACCTGGACCCCTTTCGGCAGGCCGGTCGAGCCCGAGGTGTAGATCAGGTACGCCAGGAGGTCGCCGGTGACGGGAGCCGCCGGATTCAGCTGGCCGCGTGCCGCGATCTCTTGCTGCTCCTCATCCAGGAGCAGGACCCGGGCCGGGTGTTCCGGCAGGCTGTCGGCCAGACCCCGGCGGGTGATGAGCACCTCGACCCGCGCGTCCTCCATCATGAAGGCCAGGCGCGATGCCGGGTATTCCGGATCGAGAGGGATGTAGGTGCCGCCGGTCTTGAGGGAGGCGAGTACCGTCACCACCAGCTGAATGGAGCGATCCAAGAAGATTCCGACCGGGGTTTCCGGCCCTACCCCCAAGCTTTGCAGGTGGTGCGCCAGTCGATTGGCTCTTTCGTTCAGCTCGAGATAGCTCAGCTCCTCGTCTCCGAACTTGAGTGCCGGCGCTCCCGGCGAACGCTGGCATTGCCGCTCGAAGAGCTGGTGAATGCCCTGATTGGCCGGCGTCTGCCCTGCTTGATCGTTCCACTCGAGGTATTGAGCGTGGCGCAGGGGCAGGGAGAGATGGGGTAGCTCGGCCAGGCGCATCTGGGGATTCGTGACCATCGCTCCGAGCAGCGTCCGCAGATGAGCGAGCATCCGGCGGATCGCCGTGGGCTCGAGCGAGTCGCGATCGTAGTGAATCCGCATCAGCAGGGGGCGGGACGGCTCGGTCTCGAGGACGAGGGGGAAATTTGGCTGTTCGCGGTAGTTGTAGTCGCGGATTTCTAGGCTGGCGGCCGCCCCCGCCTGACCCTCTTCCGCGCTCTGGATCGGAAAGTTCTCGAACAGCAGCAGGCTGTCGAACAGCGGCGCGCCTCTCGGCACTTCGCTCCAGCGATGGATTTCGACCAGCGGGCAGTACTCGAAGCGCCGGGCCTCGGCCTGCTGGGCCTGCAGCTCGGTGAGCCAGTCGGCGAGCGTCTTGTGGGGCTGGATTCGAACCCGTACCGGCAGGGTGTTGATGAACATGCCGACCATCGACTCGACGCCCGGTAGCTCGGCCGGGCGGCCGGAGACAACGCTGCCGAAGACCACGTCCCGCTCACCGCTATAGCAACTCAAGATCAGCGCCCAGGCCCCCTGCATCACGGTATTCAAGGACAGGTGCAGGCGGCGCGCCAGGGCCTCGAGGGCGGCGCTGGTCTCGGCCTCGAGGAGCCCCTCGCGCTGCTCCAGGCGCGGCGCCGTGGCCGATCGGCGCGAGGTACCGGTGCCCCAGTGGAGCGGCGTCGGCGCGGTAAATCCCGCGAGAGTCTGGCGCCAGAAACGCTCGGCTTCCGAGGTGTCCTGTTGCTGGAGCCAGGCGACGTACTCGCTATAGGGACGCCCGCCGTCGAGGACCGGCTCCCGGCCCTGGCAGAGGGCGAAATAGCAGCTCGAGAAAGCCCGCATGACGATCTGGTGAGCCCAGCCGTCGAGCAGCAGGTGGTGATGGCTCCAGAGGAAGAACTGGTCGTCCTCGTCGAGCCTGATGATCACCATGCGCATCAGCGGCGGCGCCGCGAGGTCGAAACCCTGGGCTCGATCGGCTGCCAGCAGGGCGTCCAGCCGCTCTCTGATCTCGGCCCGTGGCACCTCCCGCCAGTCCAGCCATTGGCACGTGGCGGTGACCTCCCGGTTGACCACCTGGAGAGGCTTTTCGATCTCTTCCCAATGAAAGGAGGTTCGCAGGACCGGATAGGCGGCGACGATCGTTTGCCAGGCGCGTTCGAACGGCTGGCGCTGGAGCTGGCCGGCGAGTCGGCAGATCAGCTGCTGGACGTAAACCCCTGAATTCGGCGCGGAGACGGTATGGAAGAGCATCCCCTGCTGCATGGGGGTCAGCTCATAGATGTCTTCGATAGCCGCCGGATTCATGGGGTTGCCTCCCGCCGTGCCGCGTCCCGGTGTCGGTGATCGGGCGCGCCCATCAACCGCCACCGAGTTTGCTCATCAACTTACCGAGATCTTCCTGGCTCACCCTGGCCTGGGGAAAATCGGACGGCACCAGGCCGCGCTCCTGCGAGTCGCCGGCGATGAGCTCGCGCAGTGCGCTCATGAAGTTGTCTGCAAACTCTTGGATCGTCGACCGGCGGTGCAGGTTCTCACTGTAGTTCCAGTGCATTTCGAGGCGATCTCCGGAGATCCCGCCGTCGATCGCCAGCAGATAGGGGCGTTCGTCACTGGGATCGAACGGTGATCCCTCGGACTCGCCGGCGGGCGCGAACAGGCCGGCCGGGGCGCTGTCGCCAGCGCCGCCAGTGCTGGTGCCGGCGCCGCCGGCGATGGCCGCCTCTCGGAAGTTGAAGCTGATCTGTGCCGGAGGCAGATCCTGCAGGGCGCCCGAGATCTCGGGATCCTTGGTGAGATGACGCAGCAAGCCAAACCCGATGCCGCCGTTGGGCACGCCGCGCAGCCGTTCCTTGACCGCCTTGAGGGTCGCCACCGGCCCGGCCTCCGGGTCTGCCTCGACGAGCAGCGGGTAGATGGCGGTGAACCAACCCACGGTGCGGGTCAGGTCGACGTCGTCGAAGAGCTGTTCCCGGCCGTGACCTTCGACGTCGACCGCCAGACCCCGTCCCCCCGTCCAGCGTTGGTAGGCCAGAAGCAGGGCGGTGAGCACGAGCTCGATCAGGCGTGCGCGATAGGTCTCGGAAGCCTTGTGCTGAAGCTGGGTCGTCTCGTCCGGATCCAGGCTCACCGACAGCAGCCGGTTCGAGGCTCCGGTGTTCGCGCCTTCCGGCCGATCGATCGGCAGCCCGGCGACGCTGTCGCGCCCGGAGGTCCAGTAGTCCACCTCCCGGTGCAGCGACTCGGACTGCGCGAGGTTCTCGAGACGCTGGGCCCAGTACTGGAAGGAGGTGGTCTTTTCCGGCAGCTGGATCGGCCAACCGCTCTGCGCCTGACGCAGGCCGTTCATCAGGTCTTGGACCAGGATCTGGGACGAGTAGAGGTCGATCACCAGATGGTGGATGACGGTGAACAGACGCCCCGGCTCATCGCTACCGAAGTCGAATAGGGCGAGCCTCAGGAGTGGGCCGTTCGAGGGATCCAGGCTGGTCTGGATCTGTGCCGCCGCCCGTTCGACGGCGCCTGACCGGTGTTCGCTGCCGAGGGCCGAGAGGTCGAGCCAGTGGACCGGCGCCGCGGCCTCTTCCGCCGGGCTCAGCTGCCAGGCCGACGACCCGTCGGCGGTAAAGCGCAGGCGCAAGGCGTCGTGGTGGAGCAGCAGATGGCGGACGGCCTGTTCCAGGGCCGCGGGAGATATCCGTCGCTCGACCCGTCGCAGGAACGCCATGTTCCAGTGATGCGGAGCGGCGAGCCCCTGGCTGAAGAACCAGCGTTGGCTGGGGATCAGGTGAACCGGCCCACTCACCGGGCCCTGCTCGGCGTGAGGACCGGTGTCGACCTCGGCGACGGCGGCCAGCTCGGCGATGGTTTGGTGCTGGAAGACCTGCGCGGGCGAAAGCGTGACGCCTTCCTGGTTGGCGCGGGCGACGATCTGAATGCCGACGATGGAGTCGCCCCCGAGCTCGAAGAAGTTGTCGTTGACCCCCACCCGATCGAGCCGCAGCGCCGCCGACCAGAGTTTCGCCAGCAGCTTTTCGACCGAGGTCACCGGCGGCGCGAAACTCTTCGCTCGTTCGCTTTCCCGGGATTCGGAAGCGGCAGCCGCGCCACGAGCGAGCGCCGCCCGATCGACTTTGCCGTTGGCGGTCAGCGGGATCGCTTCTAAGAAGACGAAGAACGACGGCACCATGTAGTGGGGCAGGCGATCCTTCAGGTACTGGCGGAGCTCAGAGCTCTTCGGCGCGGTCGCTTCCGGCACCAGGTGGGCGACCAGCTGGGTGCGGTCGGCATCGTCGCTGTGGGCCACCACCACCGCGTCTCGAACGTCGGGATGCTGGTGGAGCAGGGCTTCGATCTCACCCGGCTCGATGCGATAGCCGTGAATCTTCAGCTGATCGTCGATCCGTCCCAGGAATTCGACCACGCCGCTGGCGCGGTGACGGGCCAGGTCGCCGGTGCGGTAGAGGCGCTCGCCGTCCGTGCCCAGGGGATCAGGCACGAAACGGCTGGCAGTTTCGTCGGGGCGTCCGAGATAACCCCGGGCCAGGATTGCGCCACCCAGGCAGAGCTCGCCGGCGACCCCGAGGGGAACCGGATTCAGGCGCTCATCCAGCACGTGGGCCCGAACCCGATGAAACGGCCGGCCGAGGGGCACGGTCTGCCCGCCCGAGGCCTGCTCGCTTGGGACGGCTCGCTGGGCGAGCACCCCGACCGTCGCCTCGGTCGGGCCGTAGTGGTTGAAGACCTGACAATCCGGAGCGAGATCCGTGACTCGGGCCAGCAACTGCTGGGACAGGGCCTCTCCACCGAGCACCAGGCGCTCGGTGGGTAGAACCCGCGCCGCTTCTGAGGCAGTCATCAAGGCTTCGAGGTGGGAGGGGACAATCTTGAGGGCTTGCAGTCGCCGGCTGGCCACGTACTCGGCCATCGGCAGCGGAGCGATCACTCGCTCGCCGGAGATCACGTGCAGGCAGCCGCCCCGGCACAGCGAGGTGAAGATCGCCGTATTGCCGAGATCCGCCGCCAGGGTCGAGACGGTCGCGAAGCTGGTGCCGTCCGGCAGATCCAGGCGCGAGGCGACACCCTCAACGTAGGCGAGCAGCTGGCGATGCTCGATCGCCACGCCCTTGGGGCGCCCGGTCGAGCCCGAGGTGTAGATCAGGTAGGCCAGGTTTCCGCGGCCGGGCGCCGCCCCGCCGGTTGATTCGGCCGCAGCTTGGCCACCTCGAACTGCCTCGGGACGGGGCGCGTCGAGATCGATTTGTGGCAGCTCGCCGAGATCGAGGTCGGCGGGCCGGGATCCCTTGACCAGCAGCATTCGGGCGTCGGCGTCCTCGAGATTGCCCTTGAGGCGCTGGGCGGGAAAGGTGAGGTCCAGCGGCACGTAGGCGCCCCCGGCCTTGAGCACCCCGAGGATGCCCACCACCATCTCGAGGCTGCGCTCGACATAGATGCCGACCCGCGTCTCCGGCCCGACCCCTGAGGCCCGCAGAGTCGCCGCCAGAAGGTTGGCCCGACGATCGAGCTCCCGGTAGCTCAGAGCCTCGGACTCGAAGACCACTGCCGGGGCGTCGGGGGTGCGTTCGCTCCAGGTCTTGAATAGATGGTGAACGCAGTCTCCCCGCACTTCGGGGGTGGCGGTATCGTTCCATTCTGCCAGCAGCTTTTGGCGCTGGGACGGAGCCAGCAGGGGCAGCTCGCCGACCCAACACTCGGGGTCGGCCACCGTCGCTTGCAGCAGGTTTCGCAGGTGGCCCAACCAGCGTTCGACGGTGGTGGGATCGAAGAGATCCGCGTTGTAGGAAACCTGGACGTCCAGGTCGTCGTCGGTCTCGGTGAGGTTCCAGTGCAGGTCGAACTGCACGGCGTAGGTCGGATTGGGTAGAAACTCGACCTCAAGCCCGGCAAACTCCGGCAGGGCGCCGCCGGTGCGATCCATGTTGAAGATCACCGAGAACAGGGGAGGGCGGCTGGCGTCGGTATGCAGCCCCAGCTTGCGCACCAGTCGGCTCACCGGATAACCCTGGTGCTCGTAAGCATCCAGCATGCCGCCGCGCACCGACTTGAGGTAGTCGGCGACGCTCATCGTGTCGGCGGATCGGGTGCGGATCGGCAGGACGTTGAGGCAGTAACCGACCAGCGGCGCGCCGACAAGGGATTGGCCGGCGGCGGGCAGCCCCACCACCAGGTCGTTCTGGGAGCTGAGGCGATGGAGCAGCAGCTTGACGCCGGCCAGGAGCAGCATGTTGAGGGTCGAGCCCTGACGCCGGGCCAGATCCCGCAAGTCCGCCAGGGTGTCGGCGTCGAGCGCCGTCGCGCGGCGATCGCCGGCATAGCTCTGGATCGCCGGTCGCGGCCGGTCAGCGGGCAGCTCGAGCACCGGCAGTGGTTGGGTGAAGCGCTCCAGCCAGAAGGTCTCGGTGTCGGTCTGGCCTCGCTGTTCTAAGCGGCCGAGATGGGCCACATAGTCGCTGAACTGACGGGTGGGCGGCAAGGACAGCTCCCGACCGCGGCACTCGGCGGTGTAGAAGGCGGCCATCTCACCAAAGATGATGCCCTGGGACTGGCCGTCGGCCACGATGTGGTGAATGGTCACCAGCAGCACGTGGTCGTCGTCCTTCAGCTTGACCAGGCGGACCCGCAGCAGGGGCCCTTCTGAAAGATCGAACGCGTGGCGGGCCTCCCGGCGCCTGAGTTGCTCCAGGGCAACGTCGGGATCCGCTGTTTCGCTCAGGTCGCTCTCGTGAATCTCGATCGGCGTTCGCGCCGCGATCTGCTGGGACTCCCCGACGGGGTCGATCGTGGTGCGCAGGGCTTCGTGGCGGGAGACGACGGTTTGAAAAGCGCGGCCGAGGGCGTCTTTGTTCAGCTCGCCGCGCAGGCGCAGCACGGTGGCAAGGTTGTAGGCGGCGGAGGCTTCCGGGCCGAACTGCGCTACCGCCCAGACCTCTTTCTGCGCCTCGGTGAGCGGTAGGTCGCGGGCCTCGGCTTCCGGGCTCTCGCTCGGGACTTCAGCTGGATCGCCCGCGGGGGAGGGGAGGAAACCTCCTTCCTGCATCTCGCGAACGCTGTGGCGAACCGCCTGGATGACCTGCTCGATATCTTCGTCGGTGTGGGAGGGGGAGAAGTAGCAGACCCGGCGCTCCCAGACGTAAACCCCATGATCGAGCAGGTAGTAGAAGAAGAGGTCCATGTAGCGTAGCTCGGGCGAGTAGGCGAACCTGAACAGCGAGCCGAGATGGACGACTTGGACCGGGGCCTCCGCCTCCTCGAAGACTTCGTTGAGCTGTGCGCAGAACCTGGCCGTGCGCCGGGCCAGGTTTTCCTGCAGCTCGGGGCCCTGTTCCTTGAGGTGCCTGAGCACCGCGAGGGCTGAGGCCATGACCAGCGGATGGCGGAAGAAGGTACCGGCGAAGAAGGTGATCTCGGCGGTGGGCCGGGAGTCGTCCCCGTAGCTCCACATGCCGCCGTCGATCGCGTCTAAGTATTTCGCCTTGCCCGCCACCACTCCGATCGGCATGCCGTTGGCTACCGCCTTGCCGTAGGTGGTGATGTCGGCACGCACGCCGGTCAAGGCCTGAACGCCGCCCGGGTGCAGCCTGAAACCGGTTACCACCTCGTCGTAGATCAGCGCGATGTCGAGCCTCTCGGTCAGCTGGCGAAGGCTGGTCAGGAGCTCTCGGGTTTCGAGCTGGGGACGGCGGCTCTGGCGCGGCTCGACCAGCACCGCGGCCAGATCGGAGGCATGCTCTTCGACCACCGCCAAACAGTCGGAGCTGTCGAAGTCAAGCATGATGATGTTCTCGGCCATATGTTGCGGGACGCCGGGAGCCATCGGAATCGATTCGAGCCGACCGTCCTTCCCCGGGATGCCGCTCGCCAACACGCCGTCGTAGGTGCCGTGGTAGGAGCCGGCGAAGACCGCGATCTTCTCCCGCCCGGACGCCATCCGCGCCAGGCGGATCGCGCTCATCACCGCCTCGGTGCCAGAGTTGGTGAAGGTGACCCGTTCGGCGCCGGTCAGCTCCGAGATCAGCTTGGCCACCTCGCCGGCGGTCTCCGACTCAGGACCGACCTGAATACCCAGATCCAGCTGCCGCTGCAGGGCCTGCTTGATGAACGGCGGGGAGTGGCCGAAAAGCAGCGAGCCGAATCCCATGGTGAGGTCGACGTACTCGTTGCCGTCGACGTCCCAGATCCTGGACCCCTCTCCCCGGCGCCCGGCCAGCGGATAGAACATCTCCTTCCACAGCTGGCGAAATCCCGCAATGGCGCGGTTGTTGGCCAGCGCCAGGCGGTATTTCTGAGTCAGCTCCTTGGATCCGCCGGTGCGGCGCACGATGCGCTCGATCAGCTCTTCCAGGTGTTTACGCTGGCGGGGCGTCAGCTCGTCCTCGACGTGGGGAGTGAGCGGCTTGAAAGGGATGAAGGTCTTGCGTTTTGGCGCGTCGTCGTCGGCGGAGGCCTTGGTGGGCGGAGTGGCGGGTGGGGCTGCCGCTGGAGCCGCTGGGGTCGGTGCCTTCTGGGCCGGGGTCGCCGGGTGCGGCGCCGGGGTCGCCGGGGGCGGAGCTGGCGAGGCTGAAGCTTTTGCAACCGGGGCCGCGACGGGCCGCGGACCCGTCTGGGTGGTCTGGGCCGCGCCGCTGCGACGCATGAGCTCGAGCTGGCGCGACATCACCTGTAGCTGCTGCCGCAAAATCCACTCCAGACCGGTCTTGGCCGGCGCGCCTGCGGCCGGCGGCAGTGGCTGGCTCGGCGGTACGCCGGGCTCAGGCGGCGCGACGGGCTCCGGCGGAGCAGCGGCTTCGGGCAACGGCGTCGTCTCGAGCGCCGGCACCGCCTCGAGCGATGAGGCGGGCTCGAACGCCGCGACCGGCTCGGCCGGCTCAGACGATGGCGCCGGGTCAAGAAGCAGAGCCTCCTCGGCCGACGCCGAGGCTTCGAGATCCGCTGGTTCGCCCGGCTCGTCCATCGCCTCCGCGGGCAACGCTTCGAGGATCTCTTCCGGGCTCGCGGGAAGCTCTAGCATCGGCATTTCCTGATCCAGATGAGCTGCCAGCGTCTCGACGGTCGCGAGCTCTTCGATCATTCGGCGGAAAGCTACTTTGATTTCGAATTCTTTCTCGATCACCTGGCTGGCACGCAGCAGGAACATCGAGTCAGCTCCCATTTCGAGAAAGGTGACGTAAGGCAAAACCTGATCAGATGAAACGCCTAGAAAACCCGCAAAAATACCCTGCAGGAGCTCTTGGATTCTGGCCTGGCGACTGCTTTTTTGAACCTCCGTTTCCGAAGGAACAATGATGATTGTCTCGTCTTTAGCCATGTATTTTCAGTCTATCAAAGCTGTGGTTCAGGCTTGGCTCACGGGTCGCGATTCAGGAGCTCGAGTTGCTGGGAGATGAGGTCGAGCTGTTGCGCGATGATTTGCTCCAGCTCGGACTCCGGCATGACTGTCGCAATGTTCGATTCAGACATTTGCTGAGAGACTTTGCCGATATTCGGGGATGGAGTGGTTTCGGCGGTGAGCTCAACCCCCGCGTTCGTCGAGTCGTCTGGCGTCTGCGTGACCGAGACGGGCGCCGGCGCTGGCGGCGAATCGTCGCCGGGTCTTCCCGTCAAGAAAGGTTTTGTTTCGAAAGGATAGGTCGGCAAAGGTAGTCGTTGGCGGTGTGCTCCCGCATGGAACGGCATCCAATCGATGGCTACGCCGGCAAGCCACAACTTTCCGGCGGTTCGCTGGAGGTGCAGGACGTCCCTTATCTCTTCCCGCGGGTGCCGAAGGGAGGTAGCAACCCGGAG
>JAAUXY010158396.1_pt1 | contig 10578 bp, 13 predicted proteins | sample 7278121 | NCBI WGS metagenome assembly JAAUXY01 (sample SAMN14350117, study PRJNA611818) | marine sediment metagenome | isolation source: surface marine sediment (1.8m) | place: French Polynesia: Moorea | collected 2018-08
CTCCTGCTGCGCAATGAAATGACCCGGCCCCTCACCGACACGCAAGTGAAGGAGATCCATCGGCGTTTCCCAGCGAACTAAGGTATAGTTAGGGCTCCAAAACCGAGGATTTCAAAGCTTGGCTCGCGCCGATACCGCCCGGATGATGCGCAGCGCGACCTATGCGTCGGTCACGACAGCTGCCATTCTGATCGCCACCAAATTGGGCGCGTTTCTGTACACGGACTCGGTCGCCCTGCTCTCGTCGCTGATCGACTCCGTCGTCGACGCGCTAGCGTCGGTCATTAGTTTACTCGCAGTTCGCCACGCCACCACGCCGGCAGATCGCGAACATCGCTTTGGCCATGGCAAGGCCGAGCCTCTGGCGGCATTGGCGCAGGCGATGTTTGTGACGGGCTCCGCCATATTCCTTATCGTCGAAGCCCTACGCCGCCTGCTCGACCCGCCCGACTTGCGCCACAGCGAAGTCGGGATCGCCGTTATGGTCCTGGCGATTGTCCTGACCTTCGCCTTGACCCGCTACCAGGCCTACGTAGTCCGCCGAACCGGCTCGTTGGCGATCAAAGCCGATGCCCTCCATTATGTCGGAGACCTACTTATCAATGCGTCGGTTATCGTCGCCATTCTGCTGGTGTCCCAGTTCGGCTGGCGCCTTGCCGACCCGATTTTCGGCATTGCTATAGCGGGCGTTCTCTTGGTAAGCGCGGTGCGGATCGGCCGCCGCTCTCTTGATATGCTGATGGATCGGGAACTCCCGGAGGATGACCGCCGCCGGATCCTGGATATCGCCGAGCAGCATAAAGAGGTCATGGCGCTCCATGACCTTCGAACCAGGAGCTCAGGCCCTGACCTCTTTATTCAGCTCCATCTGGAATTGGACGGAGGTCTGAGCCTGCACCGCGCTCATGAGATCGCGGATGAGGTCGAGGCAGAAATCTGCGCGGCCTTTCCCAAGGCTGAGGTGATCATTCACCAAGACCCGCATGGGGTCGAGGAGCCACCCATCGCCCTACGAAGCTGACCACACTATCCGTCGATGTCCGTCCCGAAGAGCTTGTTCCGCACCCGCTCTGTATTCGCGCCGAAATCGTAGATCTCGACCGGCAACGCGAGATCTTCGGCCGTCAGGCGACCGATGGCTGACAGCAGGTCGTAGCTGTCGACGATGACGTCGCGCTGCGCACGAACAAGGCCGACCCGAGCGTCCAGCAACTCCTGCTCAGCATCGAGCACATCAAGGATTGTCCGCGCCCCAACACGCTGCTCTTCCGTCACGCCTTCCAGGGCAATTTCCTGCGCCCGCACCTCTTCTTGAAACGAAACGACGCTGGCGCGCGATCCCTCCAGGTTTTCCCATGCATCCGTCGCCGCCCGCTCGGCCTCACGTCGTATGTCGGCAAGTTCCAGCATCCGCTGACTCGTAACCTGCTTGGCCTCGCGTACGCGCGAAAACACAGATCCTGACTGGTACAGCGGGACGCGAAGATTAGCGATGATCTGCGCCTGTGTCTGCGTCCCATCCCGGAAGGCGTTGTCTTCCTCGGCCGACAGCGCACCGTCCAGCGTGACTTCCGGCAGCAACTCGCCACGAATCAGGTCCACGTCGTTCCTGGCGGAACTCTCACGGAACTCGGCTGATATGACGTCCGGGTTGTTGGCGACCGCCAAAGCGACGGCGTCATTGAAGGTGGCGGGCAGCGATTCCGCGGGCGGGTCGGGCGTCTCCAAGTCAACCGGCTCGATACCAATAATGTTCTTGAACTGTGCCACCGAGGTCGCGAGATCATTTTCGGCGCCAATTCGATCGGAGGTCGCCCGAGACAACCGACTCTCCGACTGCGCGACGTCGGTCCGGGTTAATTCGCCAACCTCGAAACGGTCCTGGGTCGCCTCAAGCTGGCGCTCCAACACACGTTCGTTATTGATGTTCAGCTCTAAGACCGCGAGTTCCCGCACAACATTTGCATAGGCCTCGACGGCATCGAATAGGACATCTTGCTCGGTCGCCAACAGATCTGCCCGGCCGGCCGCGATATTGTCGTTCGCCCGCCGGGTCTCTGCAATCGTTCTGAACCCACGGAAGACCGGCTGCGACGCCGTTAAATCCACGCTGCGTGGCGTCTGGTTTTGCGTTTCGCTGGATTGATCATCCGGGTTATTCGTCGTCGACCTCAGGCCAACGTCGCCGTTCGCGATTATAACCGGCCGCCAGTTGGAAAGTGCTTGGGGCAACTGCTCATCGGTCGAACGCAGCCGTGCGCGTTCGGATTCAAGACGCGGGTTCGTGTTGTAGGTCAGTACCAGCGCATCAATGAAAGTCTGTGCAACTGCAGCATTTCCGCCAAGGCCGAGCACCGCCACGCCAGCCAAAAGACCGAGCGCACCACCTCGAGCGTGACCTTTAAAACCGAACACCCCAAACTCCCCTGCTAGCCAGATCGCTCGCGGCACGATACGGCAATAATCGAAAAGTTTCTATTACGTAGCTAAGGGGCGGCTTCGGCAGTTCACCTTCGCACCCGCGACTCCTCCCGCCGTAGGCGCTGCAAGCGATCAAACGAACGGCGATCCGAACGGTTCTCGCGCTCCAAACGCTGCCGGGCGCCCGCCAGGTCGGAGCGATATTGAGTTGTCCGGTGTTGATTTCGCAGACGGCGTATCGAATTGCCCGACCTGTCCTGAAAGGGACGACCGACCGAGGGGGCGGGCGACCTTGGCGCCACCTGGGTGTTGCGGCGTTCCAGCGTCGGCAGCCGTCGGCCGGCCGATCGATCTTCGTAGGCGCGCGGCGGCTCTCGCGACGGCAAGCCCTCCAGGACCCGCGAACGAATATCCGCGGGTGGAACCCACGGCCGGATGATTTCCGGCCTGTCCTGGGCGAACGCCGGCGGACCGGCCAACGCGGCCACAATAGCCAGCACAAGGCCTAAACCACGCCGTCTCACGCCCGATCCTCCTCCTCCAGTTCACGGTCTGCCGTTAGTATATCGTAAACAGCCGCAACGGCACCGCTCAATGGGCGACGGAGCTCCCCCATCACGCCGCTTTGACCGCTCGCCCAGCCGATCGCCTCTTCGATCTCACGAAGGGTGGCCCCAGTCGCCAAAATCGCTGCAGCTTGTGAGTCGTCAATGTCCGGAATGAGTTCCGCTAGGATGTCGTGTGTGACTCTCGGCGCCGTTTCATGTGGCTCTGTCATGACCTGGTGTCCTCGCTTCCTCACGCCCGATGGGGACTAACTTGCATTTGAGCACCTTACGGCTTGATGACAAGTTGAGCCACGTCAATGAGCCGAACGGCGGCTCGTTTAGCGTCGGCTCGGCAAGTTGAGCAAGAGGGTGGACGAATGCTTGGGATCTCGCCGGAGAAGGTGGCGTTCATCATCATCAAGGCGCGCGAGTACGACGTGAAGGTCGAGCCGGAGGACCTGGAGGGTGGGTCCAACGCGGCCGACGACGGCATGCGCGAGGTCCTCGAAGACACAGCCAACGACGCCACGGAGCAGGAGCTGGAGAGCTTCATCAGCTCGCTCAACGAGGAGGAACAAGTCAACCTTGTCGCACTCACCTGGCTCGGGCGCGGCGACGATACAAAGGATGGCTGGGAAGATCTCTTGAACCAAGCGCGGGATGCCCACAACGAGCACACGGCGAGCTATCTGCTGGGCATCCCGTTGGTGTCCGACTATCTCGAAGAGGGCTTGTCCGAATTGGGATACTCGATCGAGGACTTCGAAATGGGGCGCCTCTGATTACTACGGCAGGACGCTGTGAACCTCCGTCCCGCCACGCGCCGCGAGAATGCGGCTGACGCTCTCCGTCTGTTCCGCGTTCATTGCGTGAACCCAGCACACTAATCCACCGTCGCGAATACTCTGCTCGAACCGCTCGCTGTAGCTGCGATCGACATACTTCAGCAAGACATCATCCACTTTCGTTTCGGTTGCGGCGCCGGCCCCAACCGCGACACCAACCGGGCCACCGACCGCGTAAGCCAGGCCCGCCGCACCGATCGTTCCGATGATCGACAGCCCTTCGCCAATCAAACGAACCGCTCGCTCAACGGCCCGTTCGTCGTCGAGGCTGTCGCGCGGCGCATCAAGATGATCACTTAGCTCCCGTGCATTCGGCACGACACCGCCGAAGTGGTCGAGAACGGCCTGATGCTCACCCAGAATACTGATATTCGCCGGCTCAATGCCCACATCGAGCAAAGCACTCAATGCCTCTTTGAACGCAGCGAGATCGACAAAGACGGCAGCGACAAAGCTATCCTGTGGCTGTTCGCGGTCAGCGGCCATGCGGGCTCACAGACAAAAAACAAACCCGCAGCGGTTCAACACTTCCACTTCTGGGTCTCCCCGAAAGCGCTCGTGTAGCCCCGCTACGGGCCCGTCGCGGCAGATCATCGTTACGGTAGGTCCATCGTACATGCCGTTCCGCGCCCGTAGACGTTTCGCGACCAACTTCGCCTACCTTCGCTCCCCGCCGCTATGTCTGACAATATGCAATCTCTTCGAAGTCTCGATCCTTGACTTGAATCAAATTCGAAGAAAGCGTCACACCGCGGCGTCGCCGGTTTCACCGGTTCGGATGCGAACCGCGCTCCCCAGCTCATACACAAAGACCTTGCCGTCGCCAATCTTGCCGGTATTGGCGGATTGCTGGATCGCTTCGACAGTCCTTTCTGCCAGTTCGTCACTCACCGCAATCTCCAGCTTGATCTTCGGCACAAAGCTGATCGCGTATTCGGCCCCGCGATAGATTTCGGTCTGCCCCTTTTGCCGGCCGTATCCTTTCACCTCGCTTACCGTCATGCCTTCGATCCCAACACCGCTCAAGGCATCCCGCACGTCGTCGAGCTTGTGCGGTTTGATAACCGCCATGACCAACTTCATCTGCACACCCCCAAACTTCACGGCCACCTCCCGCTAGAGCTCATAGCTCCGCTCCCCGTGGAGAACAAGATCGAGGCCTTCAGTCTCGACGTCGCCGCCAACCCGGAAAGGTACAAACGTTGCCATAACCTTTGCTATGACAAACGTGGCGACAACGGTCCACGCGGCGACGACCACAACGCCGACGAGTTGTACGCCGAGCTGACCCCCGAACGACACCCCCTCGGCCAGTCCTAGACCCCCGAAGGATGGAAGCGCAAATAGAGCGACCAGGATGCTCCCTAGGACACCGCCGACGCCATGCACCGCGAACACATCAAGCGAATCGTCGATTTTCCATTTTTGCTTGATCAAACCGACGAACCATTGACAAAGCAGGCCACCGGCAAGCCCCAAGACCAGCCCACCAGCCGGACCGACAAAGCCCGAGGCCGGCGTGATGGTTGCCAACCCCGCCACCATACCAGTGACAATGCCCACAAGGCTCGGCTTCCCGAACCGCACCCATTCTGCGCCGGCCCAGGCCAGCGATCCCGCCGCGGCGGCGATATGAGTAACGGTCATCGCCATGCCCGCGCTTGTGTCGGCTGCAAGCGCGCTCCCCGCGTTGAAGCCAAACCACCCGACCCAGAGCATCGCCGCACCCATCATCGTCAGTCCGGGACTGTGCGGTGGCTTCAGCTCGCCGGGAAAGCCGTTGCGCGCGCCAAGCATGACGGCCAGCACAAGAGCTGTCGCGCCGGCCGTCAAGTGAACGACCAGTCCACCGGCGAAATCCATGACGCCCATGGCGCCGAGAAAACCGCCGCCCCAAATCCAGTGAGTTACGGGGGCGTAAACGACTAGACCCCAGATCGCGCTAAAGATGATGACAAACGAGAAATGGATCCGCTCAACATATGCGCCAACGATCAGCGCCGGCGTGATGATGGCGAACGTCATCTGAAACATGAAGAAGACGGTTTCGGGGATCGCACCCGCCAAGCTGTCGACACCCACACCAGCGAGAAACACCTTGCCGAGGCCGCCCCAAACGGCGCCGCCGTCACCAAACGCAATGCTGTAGCCCGCGACCAGCCAGACGATCGACATCACGCAGGCGATCGCGAAACAATTCATCAAGACCGACAGCGTATTCTGGGCGCGCACGAGGCCGGCGTAGAATAGTGCCAGGCCCGGCAACGTCATGAATAAAACAAGCGCCGTCGATGTCAGAATCCAGGCGGTATCAGCCCCGTTCATCAGTGCCCCCGAAGTCCCTTTGTGCCGAGATGTATATTCCCCAGTGCACAGATAATAGAACCAAGGCCTCCGGCCTTGCCACCGATTTGTGCAACGCCTGCCAGTGATCAAATATTGCGCACACCTACCCTGAAATGGTTGATTCTCGGGCATGCAAGTTGCCTCGACGCAAACTTGCAGGTCGCACTACTGCCGTATTCCCGCTATATGACGACCAAATGACCTTGCGAGACTTACAGAAGGCAAAGCGCGGCTTGGCACTCGTTGCGATGACCCTACCGGCGCTTTTGGGGTCTCTGACAGTTGAAGCGGAAACGCCGTCCGCCTCGGCACTGACAGTTCAGGATTTCCTCGATCAGAGTGTCCCAGTCTGCCTGTCGGCCCCGGCTCGCGACTGCATTGATGCCGGCTGGCAACACACCGACGCCGACTCTGATGACCACCTCTCTGTGCATGAGCTCGATACGGTGCGGGGCGCATTCACCGAGTGGTTTGACTGGCGGCGCAACGACCTCACCCGTTATGAGCGCTCGCTCATATCGGTCGGCATTAGCATGCTCAATGCCGTCGGCCTCGAGCGACTGTTTGCTAGCTATGACGCGAACAGCGACGGCCTAATCAACCGGGCCGAGCTCCTAGCCGATATCATCGAGCTGGACGACCGACCGCTTGGCCAGGTCTTGGTTGATCCCGCGGCGGTCGACCGGGCGGCAGTCGCACAACGGCTCGGCGCACTATCCCCGGTGCTGGGCGGTATGCTGGGTCAGGGCAGCCGATAGAACCTGATCGCGTTATCGCGATAAAGGCGGCGGAGCTCCTCCTCCGTGCTGCCCGAAAGGGCCCAATCCAGGGTCGCCACCCACTCCGGGTACGTCGTGGCCAGAGTCGAGACAGGCCAGTCGCCGCCATACATGACGCGGTCGAAACCGAAGCATTCCATGACATGGTCGATGTAAGGCTTCAGCTGTTCACGGGTCCAGTTTTGGTGATCGGCTTCCGTGACAAGACCGGACATCTTGCAATGGACGTTGGGTAGTGCGGCGAGATCGCGCAAATCGCTCCGCCACGGGTCCAACAGACCGTCAACGATGGCCGGCTTGCCGATGTGATCGAGGATGAACGTTACTTCCGGGCACTCCCGCACCAGCCGCACCGTGTTTGCGAGATGCCGGTGCTTGATGCAGATGTCGAATGTCAGGTCGAATTTCGGCAACAGCCTGACTCCGGCAATGAAGTCGGGCTGGACGCAGAAATCATCATCCGGCTCGTCCTGGATCAGCCGTCGGATGCCCCGTACCAGAGGCAGCTCGGCCAAAGCCTCAAGGTCACCTTCAGCGGCAGCGCCCTTCTCCAGCGGCGCAGAGGCGACAATCGTCTGAATGCGCGGATCGAGAGCGGCCTGCTCCGTCACCCATTTGGCTTCGGCCAGGCGATCGGTCGGCGCGACGTCGCACTCCAGAAACACCATGCGCTCGACCTCGACGGTCGCACGGTGTTCATCGTAGTCAGCCGGCAAGAACGGCCGGCTCAGCGTTGGCGCGCTTGCGTGCCACGGATAGCTGAATTTTGCCGGATCCCAAATGTGCAGATGCGTATCGACGACCGGGAATTGCGGCATCCGTCTCCCCCTGAACTGGCTTGTTATTGTGCCCAGTCTAAGGATTGCGACCGACAAGCGCTATTGCTAGCCGGAGACCTGTCTAGCGACAGCGAAACTCGATGCGCGAGTGAGCCGGCCCCTTACTCGGTCAACTCAATAGCCTTGACCGGCTGCCACCCGGCGACGAGCTTCTCGGCCTGTGCCAGCTCGGCCGGGTCGAGCTTCGCCCGCACGGTGTCGCGGGCCTCACTGGCTCCAGCGTTGCCACCTGCAGTCGCTAGAGCGAACCACAGATAGGCCTTCTTCAAGTCCTTCTCGACACCCAGACCGTTGGCATAGATGACACCGAGGTTGTTCTGCGCCTCCGGATCGCCCTGCATCGCAGCCTGTTCGAACCAGCGGGCGGCCTGGCCATAGTCTTTCTGAACGCCCTGTCCGCGGCTGTATCGCACGCCGAACGCCGTCTGAGCTTGCGCATGCCCTTTGGTTGCCGCCGCGCGCAGCCACCGGGCCGCTTGTTTGTAGTCTCGGGTTACGTTGCGGCCTTGGCTGTACCACGTACCTAGAACAAACTGGGCCTGCGGATCATCGGCGAGTGCCGCACGCCGATACCACAGAAGCGCCTCATCTGGGTTACGCCGGCCCAGCGCACCGCTGTCATGAATGGCAGCGAGGGCAGTGTAGGCCTCGCTCAGCCCCTGTTCGGCCGCCGCCCGCAACCAACGCACGCCAGCGACTGGATCGCGTGACCCGATGTCACCTCGCAGCAACAGCGTGCCCAGGTTGTACTGAGCACGGGCTTCGCCTTGTTCCGCTGCTAGCGCATAAAGCTCGACTGCCCGCTGCTTGTCCTGCGGCACGCCAAGCCCACGCATATAGAGAAGCGCCAAATTGAACTGCGCCTCAGGATGGCCTTCAAGGGCGGCGCGCTCCCACTCGACCGAGGCACGCGTATAATCGCCAAGCTGGTATGCGGCGAGGCCGCCCTCGAAACTTGCCTCAGCTGCGGAGGTCAGAAGCGCGAAAACGCTTACTAGTACGAATCGACGCATGCGGCGCGATCATGTCCGGCCTAAACGGCCATATCAAGAGTCAATAGTTAGCCGTTGCAACTGAACGGAAACGAGACTCACCGAATCGGCGCACCTGCGCGAACCCAACGACCGATCAAGGCGCGCTCGTCCTCCGTCATTTCCGTGATGTTTCCCAACGGCATGGCTTGAGTCAAAACAGCTTGGGCGTTGATGCGCTGGGCATTCCGCCGGATTAACTCCGCCGTATCGAATATGACCTGAGCGGGCGGTTCTACGAAGTTCTCGTCAGTCGGATTGGTTGCGTGGCACGTGCTGCAACGTTGTGCGATCACCGCCTGCACATCGGCGAATGCGATATCAGTCTCGTCGACGCGATCAAGTCGTGGCGCCGCCGCAAACATCAATACGACGACGGCAGCAACGGCCGCCGGAATGAGCCAATAGTTGTTCCGGCCCTTGTTTCGAAGATTGAAGAAATGGCGCACGGCCACGCCCGCCGCGAACAACACCAGCAATAATGCCAAGCTCCACGTGTGTCCGAAAACGAACGGGTAGTGCCCGCTGAGCATGATGAAGACGACTGGCAGGGTCATGTAGTTATTGTGGACCGACCGCTGCTTCGCACTAATGGCTGGCGCCGGGTCCGGCTCTTTTCCGGCACGCCGCGCAGCAACGAGCATGTTCTGCGCCGGAATAATGCGGACCCAAACATTGAGGACCATGAAAGTCCCGAGAACCGCCCCAATCTGCATAAAGGCGCCGCGACCGCTGAACACCTGGGTGAAACCGACCGCGAGCAGCAAGAACAAAATAATGCAAAGCGAGATTGTCGCCGGCGCCGATTTCTTGGCCAGTGACGACTGCCAAATACCGTCGTAGACGAACCAGCTTACGACTAACGCGGCAATGCTGATCCCAATTGCTGTGGCCGGACCAATATCGGCGACGCTCGGATCGATCAGGAACAGGTCGGCCCCGTGATAATAGATCAACGCCAAGAGGAGGAGTCCGGTTATCCCCGTGAATCCGGCCTCCCACTTGAACCAATGCAGCTCTTTCGGAATGGACTCCGGCGCGACGTCGATCTTCTCGACGCGGTAGAACCCGCCGCTATGCACCATCCACAGTTCGCCTTCGATCCCTTGGCGCGGCTCAGTCGGCGGTTTGAGACGTGAATCAAGCCAGTTGAAGTAAAACGATGTGCCGATCCAGGCGATGCCGGTGATGACGTGCGTCCAGCGGATGGCCAGATTGAGCCACCCGTCCATGTTCAGATCCAAGCTGATCTCCTTAGACGACCCGACGGCGTTACATAGCACAGCCGGACCAACGCGCCAGGCGACGGCAGTTCGCTAGGCGCGGGTCGACGCTAGCGCGACGGCTCGACCGCCGAGCCGGGCTATCAGCGATCGCACGGTAGACCAGCTGCGTACCGTTTCTTCATCTGACACCGCACTGCTTCTAAGGAACGCAGGGATTTCTTCCGTCGGCAACGGCTGGGCCAGCATTGTCGAAGCAGCTTTGCGCACCGGTAACTCCGCAAAGAGAGCACGCAGTTTGCCAATGATCTCGGCCCGCATGTTACGCTCGCGCGTGAGCAGTTGGCTCTGAAGTGCGTGCATTTCGCGGACTCGCGCCAGTTCCTCCGAAAGCTCATCAATTTGCTGAACAAGCCTTCGATTTTCGCGTGTCAGCCGCTGACGCTCCACCTCGGCGAGCCGGCCGCCAAGGTCGCTCAGAACATGCGTTCTATCGGTCATTCTTTTTGGTTAATGAGGTTCGGGCTCTCACCGGACCATGCTGGA
>JAAUXY010024507.1_pt1 | contig 10576 bp, 5 predicted proteins | sample 7278121 | NCBI WGS metagenome assembly JAAUXY01 (sample SAMN14350117, study PRJNA611818) | marine sediment metagenome | isolation source: surface marine sediment (1.8m) | place: French Polynesia: Moorea | collected 2018-08
CACTATTCGGCCTGCCCGGCCAACGTGGCGGAAGACGTCATCAAGGAGGCGCAGGAGCGTCGTTCGGCTGCCTAAGCAACGGCGAGCGAAAGATCAGGCCCCGGCAGGCTCTGCCTGTCGGGGCTTTTTTCTGCCCGACACAATCGCGTCATAGCTGAAGAACACGGCGGCAGCCCAGATCAGGCCGAAGCACACAAGGTGTGGCGTCGTGAGCTGCTCCCCGTAGTAAAGCCCGGTGAGGAACTGCAGGGTCGGTGCGATGAATTGCATAAAACCTATCGTCGTCAGGCTCAGCCGCTTGGCGGCAATCGCGAACAACAGTAACGGTATGACCGTAATCGGGCCACCGAGCACGAGCAACGAGTTCAGCCCGGCCCCGCCCGACCCAAATGATGCGGTTCCGCCGATCATCAGCACCGCCATGAAGACGAAGGCGAATGGAAACAGCAGACTGGTTTCGACAAAGAGACCGGGCATCGCGCCGATTGCGACCTGCTTGCGAATCACGCCGTAGGCGGTAAAGAGCCCTGCCAGCGACAGGGCAACCCAGGGGAAAATGCCGCCGCTAAAAGTCAGGAAGGCTACGCCGATCGTCGCCAGCACGACCGCGATCAGTTGCAGGCGCCGCAGCCGTTCGCCAAACACGACAACACCGACGGCGACGTACATCAACGGATTGATGTAATAGCCCAGGCTAGCCTCGAAGATGCGCGCGTTCTGAACGGCCCAGATGTAGATCAGCCAGTTCACGGAGATGCTAACCGCCGACAGCGTCAGCCAAATGAGCATACTCCTGTCTACAAGTGCGCCACGAACCTCACGCCACTGGCGACGCGCGAAAATGATCAGTGCGCCAAACGGCACTGCCCAAAGAATGCGATGGGCCATGACCTCGAGCGGCGCGACCATCTCGATCCACTTGAAATAGACCGGAAAGACTCCCCAGAGGGTATAGGCCAGCAGTCCTGCAAACACGCCACCGTGCGCGTCGCCGCTTCCCTGCGGATTCGGCCCGCTCACGTCACGTCGACTCAGCCGCTTCTTTTTCGTCTGGCCGGCCGAGAATCAGATTCCAGATCTTGCGACTTCGTCGGAAGCCGTCGATCTGCAGCATGTAAAGACAGGGGATCAGGAATAGCGTAATTACGGTCGCGAACAGGATTCCAAAGCCGAGCGAGATCGCCATCGGAATGACCGTCTGCGCCTGCAGGCTGCCCTCGGTCATGATCGGAAGCAAACCCGCCGCCGTTGTAATCGAGGTCAGGATGATGGCTCGGAAGCGCAGCGTGCCAGACTGGATCACAGCCTGTTTGAGGGCAACGCCTTTTTCGCGCGCCTTGTTGATGAAATCAATCATGATGAGACTGTCATTCACCACGACGCCTGCAAGTGCCACAAGTCCGAACAGCGAGAACATGCTAAGAGACACGCCCATGACCATATGCCCGATGACGGCACCGATGATGCCAAACGGTATGACCGACATGATGATCAGCGGCTGACTGTACGAATGTAGCGGAATAGCGATAAGCGCGTAGATCAGGAATAAAGCCGCGATTGACGCAATCGTAAGGTTCCGCACAAGGTCAACTGTCTCCTGACTGGCGCCTTCGAGGCCATAACTCACGCCAGGGTAATTCGCCAGGAGTTCGGGTATGAACTCGTCGCCAATTTCCTTCACGATTTCGCTCGACTCGACGACTTCGGCATCGAGGTCGGCCGATACCGTAATCGTACGTTTGCGGTTTAGACGCGAAATACTCGAATAGCTTGTGCCAAACGACATCTCGGCCACTTCTTCGAACGGCACTTCGTCGCCTGAAGGCGTTCGAATTCGCATATTCTGAAGGTCCGCGATCGAACGCCTCTCGTTGCGTGGATAACGCACCATAACCTTCAGTTCGTCTTTGCCGCGTTGAATTCGCTGCGCTTCCTCGCCGTAGAACGCCTGTCGTACCTGGCGCCCAAGGGATGACATCGTCAGCCCCAGCGCTTCGGCCTCGGGTTTGATGCGAAGCCGAATCTCGTCACCACCCATTTCCGCTGAGTTACGGATATCGAACACGCCTGAGTATTCGGCGAGTTTCGCCTCGAGGTCGTTTGCGGCACGCTCCAGGCCCTCGTAGTCGGAGCCGCTCAGGCGAAAGCTTAATGGCGGCCCGCCGCCGAGATGATCGGCGTCACGGAAGGTGAGCTCCTTGATACCGGCGAACTCTCCGGCACGCTCACGCCACGTATTGCTAATGACATCCCCATTAAATGGTCGCTCCTCCGATTGCGGCATTTCGACGAACATGATCGCGCCAGTCTCGCCCTGCGTGAACGCCCCAACGTGACGGATCATGGGCAGGGTATCGGGATTCTCGGCGACGTATTCCTCGTTCATGGTAAGCAGAGTATCTTCCAGCTTGTTCAGCACCCGGTCTCTCTCGGTCGGGGCCGTTCCAGGCTGCATTTCGAGATCCAGCATAATGAAGTCACTCGGCTGCTCCGGGAACAACTCAAACTTGACGATGCCGCTGCCCAGCAGGCCACCAGTCAGGATCAGAATTGCCACAAACAGCGACGTCGTTAAGCCGCGATTGTCGATTGCGCGCTCAACCGTCGGCCGGTACCAGTCATTAATCAGAGATGCCAGGCCGTGCTGCACGTGCCGCTGGATCTTTAGGAAGAATCTTGGAACGCGCTCGAGGAGACCGATCCTGCGTTGTGGACGAAACAGGTCATCTTCGTCGATCTGAGGGATTTTTGCGTGCACAAGGTGCGCAGGGAGAATTAGCTTTGATTCGACCAGCGAGAAGAAAAGACACAGGACCACAACGACGGATATCGCCTCGAAGAACGGACCCGCGATGCCACCGATAAACAGCAATGGCGCAAAGGCGGCAATTGTGGTCAGGACACCGAACGTCGCTGGAACAGCTACGCGGTGTGCCCCTTCGATCACATTGTCCAGCGTATGTCCGTCGGCGCGAATCTTGGTGTAAATACTCTCGCCGATGATGATCGCGTCATCGACGACGATACCGAGCACGACAATAAACCCGAACAAACTCATGAGATTGATCGTAACGGGCCAGGGCTCGAGCGGCATAAGAAACATCGCCCCAAAAAACGTAATCGGAATTCCAACCACGACCCAGGCCGCAACCTTCAAGCGTAAGAACAGCGACAGGACAATAAATACGAGCAGGGCGCCCTGCCACATATTCTTGCCCATCATCATCAATCGACCTTTCAGGTAATGCGACCGATCGATCCAGATGTCCATCTCTACGCCAGAGGGCAACGAGGCCGACTTCTCCTCGACGTACTTCTTGACCGCCGCAGCAGTGGTCAATTCATTCTGTTCGCCGCTCGCCAGCACTCGGAGGGTCGCCGTGCGATTGCCATCGAAACGACCATAACCATCAGTCTCGACAAAGCCATCACTAATCGTGGCAATGTCGCTGAGCGTCAAACGCGTTCCATCCGGGAAGGTTCTCAGAACCAGCGAACCGTAATCACGCCCGGTGTATACCTGCCCTTCCGTTCGCAAGAGAATATCGCCACCTTCGGCCTTGATCGTACCGCCGGGCATGTCGACGGAAGACTCCTTAACGGCTTGCGATATCTCGGACATCGTCAAGCCATACTGACGAAGGTCGTGCTCCGAAACTTCAATGCTGATTTCATAGGCCCGATCGCCAAGAAACTGCACGCTCGACACATCGGGCAGTTGCATGAGTTCGTCCCGGACTTGTTGCGCAATGTATTTGCGTGAGAATTCGTCAAGCGCACCGTGTATCGCGACAAACACAACGTGTACAGGCACTTCCTCCTTGAATATCACCGGTTTCTCGGTCAAGGCCGGAAACGTCGAGATCGCATCGACTCGAGTCTTTATCTCATTGAGAACCTCATTGATATCACTGCCGGACGAGACCTCAGCCGTGACAGTGCCCATTCCCTCTCGCGCTCGCCCTGTCAGTTTTACAATTCCCTTGACGTCCTGGATCGCCTCTTCGACTTTGACGACGACACCCTCTTCCACCTCTTGGGGCGCCGCACCCAGATAGGCAACGCGAACCTGAATCGTGTTGAGCTCAAAATCGGGCGTTGTCTGCTTCCTGATCGTCGCTAGCGAAATGACGCCAGCAACAATGATGAACAACATCAACAGATTTGCGGCGACGTGGTTCGCGGCAAACCAGGCGATGATGCCTTTGGCATCGGTGATTCCTCGAGGGTTCATTCCTGTTCCTCGTCATCGCCGATTGCAACCTGGGAAGATTCGGTCTCCGTGGTTCCCGTGCGTACGAGCATGCCATTGATTGGCGCTTCGATTGCCGACACCACTACGCGCTCGCCTGGAACGGCGCCGGATCCCACGTACGAAAAATCTGCGTCGGAACGAACGATATTGACTTGGCGAATCTCGATCTTGTTCTCGGCATTCAGGAACAGCAATTCGTCAACGCCGCGCACGACGGCACGTGGCACGCGAATAATGTTCTCCGCGGCAGCGCCCGAAATGGTGGCGCTGACAAAGGTCCCAACAGGGAGCGGCACACCGTCTCCGGCAAGGGCGTAAGGGTCCTCGACGCGAGCCACGACATAGGTCACTCGGCTCTTTTCGTCCACCACGCCCTCAGTACGCACGATTTGCGCGTCCCAATGACGCAGCTGACCTTTTTGCGTGGCGCTCAGCATGACACGAGGTCCTGACTCCGACCCACCGGAGGATGTGATTTCGAGCGCGCTGGGAAGATCGACAAACGCCAGGTCGCGGTCCGTCAGCGGCAAGCGGATCTCCGCGTAATCTGTCGCGAAAACCACGCCAAGGCGCGTGCCTGGGTTTACGAACTGCCCGAGGTCGGTTTCCTTCGCACGGACAAGCCCCGCATACGGTAAACGGATGTAGGTGCGCTCGAGGTTGCGATTTGCCCGCGTCAGTTCGGCCTTCGCCGTGGCGAGTGCGGCTTCCGCCGACGCGAGTTCAGCCTCGGCGCGATACCCCTGGGTGCGCAGTTTGAGCGCCCCGTCATACTCGATCTGCCGCTGCCGCACGAGCGCCTCGGCCTGTCGCACAGCGACCTCGTAATTGGTCGGGTCGATGCGCATCAGTGTCTCGTTGCGATCAAATACGCCTCCCGCGATGAACTTGGGCGAGATACGCGTAATGGTTCCGGACACTTCCGCGCTCAGCACGGTTTCGGTACGAGGCCGAACCGTGCCCTGGCTCGAGACCTCGAAGTTCGCCGTCATCGTTTCGAGTTCGAGAACCTCGACGAGCGGGTCGAGATCGACTCGCTCGTTCTTGGGCGGCTCCGGCTTCAGCTGCAACATGGCGAAGAAGACTGCGACTGCGCCGATGAGGATGGCTGCAATTAGAGCGAAACGCTTCAATTAGGTACCCCTTGCAACGATTAAGAACGAGTCCTTACCGAGCGCGTATTCTGACCGCTTTTGATCACAAATTCAGGGGTTTATTCGATCCTGACGCCAAGCCGCGAAATCGCGGTATCTCGCGGTTTTGGGCCATTTTTGTGACATAACTCCATGAAATTCCTTGCGTCAAACCACAAACTGACCCCCACGTGTGGCTGCGGGTGGGGCGCAGCCAGGAAATTGCTGACCGGATCGTTATGTACGAACAACATTTTGGGCTTACAAAACGCCCGTTTCTGGCCAAAGCAACGGGTGGCGACGTGTTTGTCGGACCACAGACGGCCAACACCATGGCAGGGCTCAAGAAGGCCCTGGCGGCACAGGATGCCGTCGTCTCGGTGTCCGGTCCTGCGGGCGTGGGTAAAACGACGCTGGTCGCCAAGGCGCTTGACGCGCTGAATGAGACCCACCGGTCGATTCGGATCGGGCGTATGCAGCTCGATGGCACAGACGCGCTCGAATTCCTGCTCGAAGAACTCGGTACCGGCCCCCTCCCCAAAGGGCCCATTCGCCAGTTCGCGGCGTTCCGCGAGCTACTGCAACAGCTCGAATCCAGCGGCAAACAGCTCGTCATCATTGTCGAAGATGCGGTACGTACGGGCGTCGAGACGCTTGCCGAACTCGAAGCGCTCACGTCGACCGATGCGGGCGAATCCGGCGGTGCTGCCGTCGTGGTCATGGGTGATGAGAACGTCGGCGCGTTTCTCGCCGACCCGCAGCTCGCTCGGCTCGTACAGCGCCAGCGTCAGCGCCTGACGATCCAGCCACTGTCTGTCGCGGAGCTGCGTGGCTACCTGATGCATTGTTTCCGTTCCGCCGGCGGCGAGTATGACGATGCCTTCGACAACAGGTCGGCGGACGTCCTGCACAACCTGAGTGGCGGCGTGCCTCGCGTCGCGAATTACGTGGCCGAAGCGGCCATGTCGGCCGCCGCTGTGGACGGCTCGTCGCCAATTGCCGCCGAAACGGTCGCCAAGATTGCGCAGGACGAATTCGGCCTGGAACTAGCGCCTGAGGTGCTTGAGGCGGCCGAACCGGTCCCTGCCGTGGAAGATGAGCCGGAACCGGAGCCCGTAGCCGAAACGGAGCCGTTGCCAGAGCCTGAACCGCTGCCCGAGCCTGAGCCGCTACCCGAGCCCGAGCCGCAACCCGAGCCTGAGCCGGTCCTTGAGGCCGAGCCCGAGCCAGTATTCGACGCAGCGCCCGAAGTCGAACCGGAGGATGCGCCCGAGCCGATCACCGACGCAGAACCCGAACCTGAGCCGGTCTCCGACGCTGAGCTGGACCTTGATTCGTTGCCTGTTATCGAGCCCGAAGAAATCCCTGTGCTCGAGGCAGTGCCTGAGGTGGCCGAGGAACCTGAATCGGAGGCCGCCGACGTTGACCCGATCATCGTGTTTTCTGATGAGACCGACGACGAGTCGCTGCTGAGTGAGGACGACATCCCGGAACTCATCCAGGACACGTTGCCAGACCTCGAGGTGCTGGCGCCCGAAGTCATCGCCCACGAAGACACCGAGACCGAGCTTCCGGTACTGAATACGGAGCATGAAACGGCACCGGACCCTCAGGCGGAGCCGATGCCTGAACCCGTCCTTGACGCACAGCCGGGGCCAGTGCCTGAACCTGTCGTCGAGGTCGAAACGGAGCCAACGCCTGAGCCAGATTACGAACCCGAACCAGAGGCTATCCCTGAACCCGTACTCGAGGTTGAACCTGAGCCGACACCCGAGCCGGTCCTCGAGGTGCAGCCCGAGCCGGAGCCCGAGCCCGCGCAGGAACCTGTGCCGGAAGTTGCGCTTGAGCCCACGCCGGAGCCAGTACTCGAAGCGGAGCCAGAGCCTACACCTGAACCTATCCTCGAGGTCGAGCCAGAGCCTGTCCTCGACCCGCTACCGGATGCCGAACTCGAACTGACGCTCGACGCGACGGATGATGACGTTCCCGAGTGGGATCGCGACCCGACGCTCGCCGAGCTGCGTCCGGACCTCGATGCGCTGGAAAAAGCCATGGCGTTTGCCCACGGCGAAAAGGAGGACGAGGCCGAAGCAGCTGAGGACGACGTCGATCTGGACCTCGAAGATATTCCGGCGATCACGCTTGATTCGTCGATCAAGCAGCGCATAGAAGACACGCTCATCGACGAGCCGGACGGCGTGAGCCCGAACGACTCGGAGGTCGCACCGACGCCGGAACCTGCAGTCGCAGAGACGCCGGTTGAGCCTCAGAAGGCCAAGCAGGCCGACGCGGAGATCGAGAAGATTGCGGCCGAGCTCGCTAAAGCCAAGACGATTGAAGATGTCGACGACAAACTGGCCGAGACGTTGTTTGGCGACGAGATTAACCTGATTGCTGCACAGGTCATGGCCTCTGGCCCAGCCGAATCGGCTAACGACGCGGCACTGTTTGACACACAGAAGGCGACCGCGGCGCAGGCCAGCGGCTCCTCCGCTGCCACAGCGCACAGCGAGCCGGTTACGACGCCCGAGCCAGCGGTCCATGACGCCGTCGAAGTATCGATTGAGTCTCCCGAGAGCAATGATTCCGGCCTGGACCTGTCTGCCTCGCAGCGACTCAAGACCGTGCGTGCACTGAACGCCGATCTGCACCCGTCGCTGCGCGAGCCGGGCAACGGTCCTGATCCGGGTCCGGATGTACCGGCCCGCGATATCGCCAAACCCGAGTCGATCGAGGACCAGATCGATACGTCGATCACGCAGACACTCAAGGCACTCAAAGTTACACCGCCGGTTTCCGATGACGCCATCGAGGACGACGACGTCGACGAGAAAAAGAAAGGCGGCTTTTTCAGCCGCTTCAAGCGCTCCTGATCACGTAACAAAAGTCACAATAAACATAAAGTAGGTGCCCTAATTCATTGACCTGTCGAACAAAAATGTATGGGTTTTGACAGAGTCTTAGAATTCGGGCACCTTTGCCGCCCATGAGGAAACTTCACTCGGGAATGGACGCCTGGCGCTACCTCGTCCGCTCCCAGCCCCACCGCAAGAGGCGCGTCGAGACGTTTCTGCCGCTGATTCTCAGCGCAGCGGGCGCGCTCGGGGTGCTGCCGTTCACGGTACTGCGATTCATGCAGGGCAACTGGATCGCCGCTTTCGTCGATGCCGTGATCGTCGTGGGCTTCGTCTTGCTGGGTACTTACGTTTATCGCACCCACCGGGTTCGCGCGGCGAGTATCGCCATCGCGATTCTTTGCATTGGCGGCGTCATGACGACGGTTTACGTCAACGGCCCGCAACAAGTTTACTGGGCGTTTCCAGCACTGATGGCCGTCTTCTATCTGATCCGCCCACGAGAGGCCGTTGTGGGGGCGATCGTCACCGTCGTATCGATTCTGCCTGTGCTGTTGCCCGGCACTGATTCACACGAGACAACGACGATCCTGATTACGATCGTCGTCATGAGCGCATTCGCGTTTGCGTTCTCCCTGGTCACGAATCGGCAACGTGAACAGCTCCTGCAGCTTGCGACCAAGGACCCGCTGACAGGCGCTGGCAACCGGCGCGGGCTCGACGCGAAGCTGACGGACGTCGTGCACACGTTTAACCGTTCCGCAACACCCTCCTCGCTGGTTCTGATCGACCTCGATCATTTCAAGGCGGTTAACGATGCCTACGGTCACGCCGTCGGCGACCATATCCTCAAGAGTGTTACCGAGATTATCAATCTGCGTATCCGCGTGACCGACAGCTTGTATCGAATCGGTGGCGAGGAATTTGTCGTCGTGCTCGAAGGCGCCGACCTTCATCGAGCGGCACACCTCGCGGAGCAATTGCGGACGCTGGTAGATGCCAACGAGCTGGTCCCGGACCACGCCGTCACGATTTCACTCGGCGTAGCCGAACTCAAGGCTGGCGAGGTGCCCAACGACTGGCTGCACCGCGCCGACGAGGCGCTGTATCGCGCCAAGGACGCCGGCCGCAACTCGACCAGCCTGTCTGACTAGGGCACGGAGAGCCCTGTGCCGCTGGGCACCGGGATGTGCGGTAGCGGCCTGGCGATCTAGTTCGAACTCTCGACCTTTTTGAGGGCCTCGATTCGGGCCGCTTCAAACTCGTCACCAGGTACCCACGTCGGCATCTCGTCAGCGTTGGCTATGGCCAGCCCGGTCCAATAGCCGAGTAACGCGTCGTCGATCATACCGTCGAGATTCCAGCTCGGATCATACTCGTCGCTCGGCTGGTGATAGTTCACTTCGGTGTAGTGATTCTGCTGCTCGCGGCCCCACTCCGGCGGGCGGTCGACGAAATCGGTGCCCGTGTCCAGATACATGGCCGGCACGCCGATCTTGGCGAAGCTGAACTGGTCGGACCGATAGAAGTAGCCCTTGTCCGAAAACTGGTCCGGCTTGACGACCCTGCCCTGTTCCTCGGCGACGAGGGTTGCGATCTCATCGATGGTCGACTTGCCCAGTCCGATGTAGGTCACATCGTGCGTATGGCCCCAGACGTTGCCGCCATCGTAGTTGAGATTCGCCGCTATCTTGCCCGGCGCAAAGGTCGGATTCGCGGCGTAGTATTCCGAGCCAAGCAGTCCCTGCTCTTCCGCACCGACGAGATTGATCAGGATGGAACGACGCGGCGCCTCAGGCAGCGCCTTAATCGCCCGCCCAATTGCCATGATCTGCGCCACGCCCGTCGCATTATCGAATGCACCGTTGTAGATCGCATCGCCATCTTCATTGGGCGTCCCGATGCCGAGGTGGTCGTGATGCGCGGTGTACACAACGACTTCGTCACTGAGTTCCGGGTCGCTGCCCGGGATCAGGCCCAGCACATTCGCCGACTGGACTCGCGTGATCTCGACATCCATGCCGATCGACGTGGTGATGCCGAGTGGCACCGGCTCGAAATCGCGGTTGTAGGCCGCTTCACGCAGCTCGTCGAGATCGAGACCCGCCATAGCGACCAGGTCGCGTGCCGAACTCTCGGTAACCCAGGCCGTCACCTGGCTGCGAGGCTCGTCGCCGGCCGGCAGTTCGAATTGCACACCGGTCCACGACGTCTGCACGACCTGGAACGGGTAGCCCGCCGATGGCGAAGTGTGAATGATGATGGCCCCCGCGGCGCCCTGCCGCGCCGCACTCAGGTATTTATAATCCCAGCGGCCGTACCAGAGTCGGGTA
>JAAUXY010020888.1_pt1 | contig 10575 bp, 3 predicted proteins | sample 7278121 | NCBI WGS metagenome assembly JAAUXY01 (sample SAMN14350117, study PRJNA611818) | marine sediment metagenome | isolation source: surface marine sediment (1.8m) | place: French Polynesia: Moorea | collected 2018-08
CCGATTTCGCCGCCCATCAGCTCGACCAGGTGTTTACAGATCGACAGGCCGAGCCCGGTACCGCCGTAGCGTCGCGTGGTCGAACTGTCGGCCTGGGAAAACGAATCGAAGATATGCTCCAGTACGTCCTGCTCGAGACCGATGCCGGTATCGCGAATGACTACCTTGACCCACACGCGACCTTCGTCCCGGCCGACGATATTGGCCGACATTTCGACGTGACCCTTTTCGGTAAACTTGATCGAGTTGCCGCAAAGATTGGTAATGATCTGCTGCACGCGCGACGGATCGCCGATGTAGCTGTCGAACAGCTCGACGTCGGGTGAACACACGAACTCCAGACCCTTGTTCTGCGCCATTTCGGCAAACATTGCCGCCGTATTCTCGAGGATCTCGGCCGGCCGAAAGCGGGTCGATTCCAGCTCCATTTTGGAGGCCTCGATCTTGGAAAAGTCGAGGATGTTATTGATGATGGACAACAGGCTGTTACCGGACTCGCGCAAAGTCACGACGAAGTCTTTCTGGCGGCTGTTGAGCTCGGTGTGAGTCAACAGTTCGAGCATGCCCAGCATGCCGTTGATCGGCGTTCGGATTTCGTGACTCATGTTGGCCAGGAAAGCACCCTTGGCGCGGCTGGCCTCTTCCGCGGCCTCGCGCTCGAGTCGCTCCTTGGCGGCGGTTGATTCGATCGCGGCGGTGATATTTTTCTTCAGTTCCTTTTCCATGAAAACGAAAGAATGCGCGAGACGGCCGACTTCGTCGGTGTATTTCAGCGGCAGCTTCGCAATCTGGTCGGTGGACTTCGACTCTCGCGTGAAATCCACCTTCGGCAACTGCTTGGCGTAGTCGCTGAGCACCTTGAGCGGGCGGGAGATCTTCGATACGAAGACGAAGGTGAACACCGTGCTCACCAGAAAAATAAGACCGATGACGAGCATTTGCCGCTGCAGCATCGCCTTGCCGGGAGCTTCGATTTCGACCACCGGCACAACCACCGCGAAGTACCAGTCGAAGGCCTTGAAGTAACTGACGTGCGCCTCGAGCAACTCGTGGTTGTTACTGTAAGGATCCGGAAACCGAATCGATTCGACCTTGTCCATGTAGGCATCCTTGAGATCGACGATCAGCGGATTGCCGGAGTTGGCGTTGATCACGGAACTCATTTCGGTCGCTTCGACGCCGGGCGGCGCAATCAGGATTTCACCGTCACCCGAAAACAGAAAGGCATAACCGGTGCGGGCGATCTTGATCTTGCTGAAGGTTTTTTCCAGCAGCTTGATGATGTTTTCCAGTACCCGCTCGCTTTCGGCCTCGATGTTGTCGAAGTCGATGGCGACGGTAATCGTCCAGCCCCACTCGGGTACCGGAATAAAATAAGCCAGCTTCTTGACCGACTGTTGCTCGCCGGCTTGCCAGTGGAACACCGCCATGTCCCCCTCTTCACCGAGGTTCTGGCTATTCATGACTTCCACCAGCCGGCGGCTCTTGATGTCCTTGACCGAAGCAAAATCCTCGAAGGCATTGTTGGCATTCGAAAAACCGAGAATCTTGCCGCCGGTGTTGAACACGAACACGTCAACCTGTTCATAGCTGCCGTTTGACAACCAGTTCAGCGCGCGTTGCTTGGCAGTCGCATTGCCGGCACCCTGCTGACTGGCGAGCTGCTGGAATTCCTCAATCACGGAGCGGTTGATGTGGCCGATGTATTTCAAATCGGCCTTCATCCGGTTAAGAATGTCGATCTTGTCCGCGATCAGGCGGTTGTAGCCACCCCGAATGTTGAGACGAACGAGCTCGAGTACGTTTCGCGCCGATTTCTGCTGCGCGTCGAACATGGTTTTACCGACGTCGCGCTGGGTGAAATACATGATGCTGGTCGCGGTCACCACGAGCACCAGGCTGATCAGAAAAACGATCTTCGAACTTATCGAGCTGAATAGTTTGAGCGCCATTGCTGGACCACCCTCCCTTCGTTATCGGCATATTCCGGACCGACATGTGCCTGCTGCCAGTCGGCCAGCCAGCGCACGAAAGCCTCGGCATGCATCGGCCAGCCCACCAGGCCGCCCTGAATTTCGTCACACTGTTCCTGTAGCAGTATGCTGCGCTGCAGTTCGGTTTCGACGCCCTCGGCGACCACCACGAGTCCGAGGCTGTGCGCGAGCTTGATGATGCCGCCTACGATCGCCGTGTATTGCATGCTCGACTCGATCAGATGGATGAAAGACTTGTCGATTTTCAGCGTCTTGGCGGGCAGTTTGCCGAGGTAGGACAGCGAGGAATAACCCGTGCCGAAATCGTCGATCGACAGACCACAGCCCATGTCGACACAACGATTCAGAATACTGAGGCTGGTATCGAAATTGGCCAGCAGCGTACTTTCGGTCAGTTCGAATTCGACCAGCTGGCTGTCGATCGGGCTGGCAGATACGAATTCGAAGATACGCCGCATGGCTTCTTCGTCGAGCAATTGATCGGGCGACAGATTGACGCTGATGCCGAAGTCGCAGTCGAACTCCCGGCGCCAGTCGAGCAGTTGATTGCAGGCGGTTTCGAATACCTGATTGCCCAGTTCGCCGATCAGACCCTCTTCCTCGGCGATCTCGATAAATTCGGTCGGCGGAATGCTGCCCATCACGGGATGCTTCCAGCGGCACAGGGCCTCTACGCCGACCAGGCAGTTGTCCACCAGGCGCACCTTGGGCTGGTAATGGACTTCCAGTTGATCTTCGCGAAGCGCCTTTCTGAGATCGTCGGCGAGCGAAAATTTGCGCATGACCCGCTCGTTGAGTTCCTGCTTGAAATAACGGAAGGCGCCGCCGCCTTCCTGGCTGGCGAAACCGCGCGCGATTTCGGCAAACTTGATCAGCTGGTTCGACGAGTCGCCATCGATCGGTGCCAGGCTGATGCCGGCGCTGGCCGACACGTATATCCTGCGATCGCTGATGGTGAAAGCATGCCCGAACTGCTCCATAAGGCGCTGTAAAAAGACCGACGCGGCCTGCAGGCTGTTGATCGCCGACAGCACGATGACGTATTCATCGTTACGCAGCTTGGCCGTGAGCTGGCTCGATCCGGCCCCGGCTTCCTCGGAACTGTCACTGGACTGGCGCGAGAGTAAATCGCACTCGCGGCAGGTATTCTTGATCCGCTCTGCGATCAGCTTGATCAGTGTCTCCGAGGCCTGGTGGTCGAGACCTTCGACCAGCTTGTCGAATCTATCGACACCGAAAACGATGACTGCGGTACTGTGTTGGTAACGTGCCGCGCCGCGCAGCAGCTGATCGAGATGCTGAATCAGCAGGTTGCGATTCGGCAGTCCCGTGAGGTCGTCGTAGTAGGCAAGAGCGTGCATGCGGTTTTCGATGTCGATGCGATCGGTTATGTCCTGCAGGGTGACCACCATGCGATCGAGCACCCCGGGATTCGGTCTGGCCTCGGTGATCTGCAGAACGAAACGCACCTCACCGTCGCCACGGACGATGCGATGCTCCAGGTTGAGCGCACTACCCTGGAACAGGGCCTGTTCGATCGCGGTGACGACTCGCGAGCGGTCTTCGGGATGTACGAAGGCGACAAAATCTTCGAACCCGGACAGACCGGGTTGCTCGGGAGCTTTGAGGATCTCGAGAATGCCCCGCGAGCAGTGCTTGATGGCGCGCGATGTATCCCATTCGATATGGCCGAGGTTTGCGATGCGCTGCGCATGGCGCGATCGCTGCTGCGACTTTCGCAGCTCCTCGGCAACTCCGGCCGCGCGCAGGATGTAATCGATGCGGTACCCCATCAGCACGTAATTGATGGGCTTGGCGACAAAGTCGGTTGCGCCAACCTCGAAAGCCCTGCGCACCGAATCCGTGTCGTCCTGGCCGGTGAGCATCAGAATCGGCACGTTTTTACCGTTTTTCAGCTGGCGGATCTCGGTGCAGGCATCGAATCCGTCCAGCTCCGGCATCCGGATATCCAGCAGGATCAGATCGTAATCCGTGGTCGACAATGCGGCGACCGCTGCCGCGCCGTCGCCAACCGCGGTGACCGAGTAACCCTTTTGTTCCAGCAACGCCGTCAGCGTCAGTTGAATCCCGCCGTCGTCGTCCGCGATCAGTGCGTGCAAAGGATCTCGGGTACCGGCGAGCACCCGGTTGAGGTCGGGATTCCTAAGCGTCATGATCTATGCTTATCCCGGTTATTTCAGTGCGATCGACATCGCCGGCCACCGATTGCCTGATCTTGTCCGCTCGCCGGGGTTCCATGATCGAGAATCCCTGGGCACACTCGCAGGCGGCATCGCGGAGATTTTCGTAAATGGCGCCCGATGCACTGCCCTCGGCCACCACGGTCATGCCGAGGTTGTGCGCCAGCGATACGATCGCGTTGACGATCTGGCGCTTGTCGGCGCGATCGTCGAGCTCACTGATGAAAGTGCGGTCGATCTTGAGTTCGTCGAACGGAAACTGGTGGAGATAGTTGAACGAGGAGTAGCCGGTGCCGAAGTCGTCGATCGACAGGCGTATACCGCGCGCGCGCAGCGAATTCATGGTTTGCAGCGCATGGCTGGCGTTTTTAATCAGCGACGTTTCGGTAATCTCGAGCTTCAGGTAACTCGGGTCGAGCCCGGTCGTTTCGAGAATATCGTCGAGCGCGTCGATCAAATCGGCCTGCGCCAGTTCCGGGGCAGACAGGTTGACACTGATGGTCCAGTCCCGCGCCTCGTCCGGCCACGCCTGTTTCCATTCCTGCATCTGCCGGCAGGCCTCGCGCAAAACCCAGCGGCCCAGCGGCACGATCAGGCGGGACTCGACCGCCATGTCGAGAAACTCGTCGGGCAGCATGAAACCGAGCTTCGGATGATCCCAGCGCACCAGCGCCTCGAAACCCGAAATCCTGTCACCTTCGATCTGAACGATCGGCTGGTAATGCACCTCGAATTCCTCGCATTCGAGCGCAGCCCGAAAATCGGCCTCCAGCTGCAGCACGTTCATCGCTTTCTGGTGCATGGTTTTATCGAAGATCTCGTATGCCGAGCCCGTGCGCACCTTGGCGCGGTACATCGCTGCATCGGCATCGCGCATCATGTCTTCGGGTTGTTCGTAACCAATGCTGCTCTCGGTTATGCCGATACTGCAGCCGATCACGACCTTCTGACCGTCGAGATCAACAGGCTTCAACAGCCGCTGCTGAATCCGGTCAGCCAGACCGGTGGCGACCGTGATGTCCTCGATGTCTTCGCACAGAATGACGAACTCGTCGCCACCGAGACGCGACAGCGTATCGCCCTTGCGCACGACCTGGCGCATGCGCGAACCAACCTCGATCAGAAGTTGATCGCCGAGCAGGTGACCGAGCGTGTCGTTGACCAGCTTGAAGCGATTCAAATCCAGGTATAGCAGCGCAAAACTGTAGTTTTCCCGGCGCGAAGAAAGTTCGATGCAGTGCGTGAGACGATCGAGAAACAGAATCCGATTGGGTAATCCGGTGAGCGCATCGTGTACCGCATCGAAGGCCAGCTTTTCCTCTGCCTGTTTACGCACCGTGATATCGGTCTGCGAGCCGGTCATGCGTTGCGCGACGCCGTCGTCTCCGCGAATCGCCAGGCCGCGGCACATCATCCAGCGGTAATGACCCTCGGCATTTTCGATCCGGTATTCACATTCAAAATGTTTGGTTCGGCCCAGCTTGTGGGCATCGAGTTCGGCAATGACACGATCATGGTCGTCGGCGTGGATGCGCGTAATCCATTCCTGCGGATCGCTGCCGATCGCGTGATCCTCGAATCCGAGCATCGATTTCCAGCGTGGCGAATAATAGATTCGATCCTTTTTGTAGTCCCAGTCCCAGATACCATCATTGGCGCCACGGGCGACCAGGCTGTATCGCTCTTCGCTGACCTGTAACTCGGTAAAGGTGGCGGCAGAACGCAGAATATAATTCAGCTTGTAGGGCAGCAGCTCCCAGTTGACCGGCTTTTCGCAAAAATCCGTCGCCCCCGCGGAAAAAGCCTGGTCGATCGACTCGGCATCGTTGAGGCCGGTCAACATGATGACGGGAACATGCTCACCCGCCGGTTTCGACCGAATCGACTTACACAGGTCGAATCCGTTGATATCGGGCATCATGACGTCGCACAGGACCAGGTCCGGCGTATTTTCGGCAAAACGATCGAGGGCCTGCCGACCGTTCTCGGCAGTAACGACGGTAAACGATTTGGGATCGAGCGCCTGCTGCGCGAGCAGCAGTATCATTGGATCGTCGTCGGCTATGAGCACTAGCGCGGGCCCGCGGGCCGCACTCCGCCAGTCACCATTCAAACGCTCCCGCGACGGCAGCGGAGAATCCGGCATATCCGAGTCGACAGTCCTCAAGCTCACCGGCTGTGTCGCTTTCATCACTGAAAGTCCCTTCTTATTCGTTTTTATTTCGGCCAAGAGCCAAAAAAGTAAAATTCCATTCCAATTCCCCTGCAGTATTTGCCCTGCCACAAAAAAAGCTGCCCAGGACGCATGACCGCCGGGCGAGGAATCACGAATCGAAGTCCGGTTATCGAGCCGGCTTTTCGACCTGGGACAAATGAGTATAGGTCATACTTTTTCATTCATTTTGAGCATCGGGTCTGCTTTTGTTTTTTTTTGCGCAGACCCGCGCCAACATGACGATTCGGTCACATTCTGGACCGCTGGAAGGCCGGCTACAGGGGGATTTGGGCAGGGCCAGCCAGGTTACAGCAGGTATGCCGGGGCAGTGGCGTTCGTTACCTGTGGATAAGTTTGCCGGCAAAGCCCGGGGCAGACGCCCGAATCGGGCGATATTTGCACTTCGGCAAGGTGATAAACGGACTTATCGCGCCGCTGAACGGAGGATCAGTCCCGGGCCTGGCAAACCGGGCAGTAATACATCTTGCGCCCCCCGATCTGAGCCTGCTCGATAACGCCGTCACAGTAGTGGCAGGCCTGCCCTTCGCGTCCATAGGTATTGAATCGATATTCCTCGCGCCGCGTATAACCGGCAGCCTTCAGACGCGCAACCAGCGACGGTGGATTGACGATCCCGCGTGTACGATACGAGCGGCGCGTCAGCTGGATGATCTGTTGCGCCAGTCGACGTAACTGCTGTGCGCTACAGTCACGCGGGCGCGCCATCGGATGCAGTTGCGCCAGGGTTAGAATTTCCGCCCGCAGGTAGTTTCCGAGCCCGGCGACAAACCCCTGATCGAGCAGCAGCGCGCCGAGCTGGCGGCCCCGGAAATGCGCTGACCGCAAGCGCTCGACGAGGTCGTCGACAGTGGGATTTTCGCTCAGCAGATCCGGGCCCAGCCGAGCGAGAAAAGGATGCTCGTGAAGCCGGTCATCCCGCAGCACATCGATTTCCGAAGCGCTGTAGAGCAAGGCGCTGTGGCGCTCATTGTGAATGGCCATGCGCAGCTGGCGTCCGGTGCTCGGCATGCGGCCGCGCCGGCAGGTATACCAGCGTCCGTAAAGCTGGTTATGGCTGTAAATCGTCCAGCCGCCGTCGATACGGGTCAGCATGGCCTTGCCGCGTGTGTCGACGCCGGTGACGATTCGGCCGCGCAGGCGTCGGACGAAGGGCTGGAGGTATTCGAACGCAAACTCGATCGCTTCGATTTTGCGCCCGGCCAGCGCCGCCTCGACTCGATCGGCCGCCAGGCGAATTTCGGGACCCTCGGGCACGTTTTAACCTTGGCAAAAACTCAAATACGCGCAGGATCGCGTTTCGGACTACCGGTCCTGGTCAGCGCGTCAGCGGGCTGTCGGCACCGGGCCATGGGGCGCGATCCCGAAGCCAAGGTAAAAAAATAGTGGACGGGAAGCAAATGCTGAGTATGCTATATAGCAGTTTCGGTAGCGGCCAGGCTGCCAATCGAAACCGGGGAGAACAAATAAAAACACGGTCGTCTTCTGACGACCCGCTTATCCTCGTTATCCGGTCCGGCTGCACCAGCGTGCGGGCGGGCCCAACTTTGTTGTTTACCGACTGTTTTTTTGGCGGGCAGGATCATGGACACAGTCAGCGACACGACCGATCGCACTACGGGCGAATTCATCAACATGGCGGGCGAGCGTTATTACGCTATCCGTCACGTCGACCGGATGGCACCGTTTTTCATCAGCCTGGTATCCAACAGCGATCACTGGATGTTCGTTTCGTCCGCCGGAGGCCTCACCGCGGGCCGGGTATCGCCGGAAACCGCGCTTTTCCCCTACGAGACGGTCGACAAGATTCACGGCTGCGGCGGCGATACCGGCAGCACCACGCTGATGCGGGTCGATGCGGGTGCGGGGATCCACAACTGGGAGCCCTTCAAACCCGAACACAACGGCCGCTATCGCCTGACCCGTAATCTCTACAAAAACACCCTCGGCAACAAGCTGTGTTTCGAGGAAATCAACCACGAACTGCAGCTCGCTTTTCGCTACACCTGGGCAACGAGCGACGCCTATGGTTTCGTGCGCCAGTGCCGCCTCGAGAACCTGGGCCAGAAATCGGTCCGCGTCGAGCTGATTGACGGCCTGCAAAACCTGCTGCCCGCGGGCACCCCGCTGCTGGCGCAAACGACCAAGAGCAACCTGGTGGATGCCTACAAGTGGAACGAACTGGACGAAGCGACCGGGCTCGGTATTTTTGCCCTCTATTCCGGCATCAGCGACCGCGCCGAACCCTGCGAATCGCTCAAGGCCACCACGGTTTTTGCCCTGGGCCTGGACGAGCCCGGGGTGCTGCTATCAGCCAAACAGCTCGAGCGCTTCCGCCACGGCGAGCCGTTGCAGACCGAACATCATCGCCGCGGCATCCGGGGCGCCTACCTCGCCCACTGCACGCTCGAACTGGCGGCGGATTCGAGTTCGGAATGGCAGATCGTTGCCGACATCGAACGCAGCCAGAGTGATGTCGTCGAGCTCCGACGGCAGCTGCGTAAACCGGCCGAACTGGCCGCGGCGATCGAAGCCTCGATTCACCAGGGCGCCGACGAACTCGGCCGCATCATGGCCTGTGGCGATGCCTTCCAGGCAAGCGCCGAGGAAACGGTCTCGGTACACCACTATGCCAACGTACTGTTCAACATTCTGCGCGGCGGCGCGTTCGTCGATCAGTACCGCGTTCCCGTGCGAGATTTCGCCCGCAGCGTGCGACTGTTCAACCGCGACGTTTTTCGGCGTCACCAATCGCTGCTGGAAAGCCTGCCGGAACAGATCGATTTCGACGATTTGCTCGCCCGGGTCAATGACTGCAACGACCGGCAACTCGAACGACTCGCCTACGAGTACCTGCCGATCACCTTCGGTCGCCGCCACGGCGATCCGAGCCGACCGTGGAACAGTTTCGCGATCAAGCTGAAGGATACTCACGGTAACCGCCTGCTGTCCTACGAGGGCAACTGGCGGGATATATTCCAGAACTGGGAAGCGCTGGCGCTCAGTTATCCAGAGTTCATCGAAAACATCATTACCAAGTTCGTCAATGCGTCGACGCTGGACGGATACAATCCTTACCGAATTACCAAGGCGGGTATCGACTGGGAAGTGGAGGACCCGGACGATCCGTGGAGCTACATCGGATACTGGGGTGACCATCAAATCATTTACCTGCTGAAACTGCTCGAGCTGTCGCGCCAGTTTCATCCCGACCGACTCGGTGCCCTGCTCCACCGGCCGATCTTCAGTTACGCCAACGTGCCCTATCGAATCAAGCCGTTCGACGATCTGCTCGAGGACGCCAAGAGCACCGTGGTTTACGACAAGGATCTGGCCGAACAAATCGAAGCACGGGTCGAACGCCTGGGTGCCGACGGCAAGCTGTTGCTGGACGATTCCGGCGCGGTGCTCCAGGTCACCCTACTGGAAAAATTGCTGGTACCGCTGCTGAGCAAACTCGGTAATCTCGTGCTCGACGGCGGCATCTGGCTCAACACCCAGCGGCCCGAATGGAACGATGCCAACAACGCACTGGTGGGCCAGGGTCTGTCGATGGTGACGCTTTATTACATGCGTCGCTACATCACTTTCCTGCAGCAGGTGCTCGGCGAAGAATCCGGCGAGATCGATCTGTCGGCCGAGGTAGGCCAGTGGCTGGGCGAAACCGCCAGGGCACTCGCGGAAGTCCGGCCGCAACTCGGTGACGGCCCGGTCAGCACGGCGACCCGCCTGCAAAGTCTCGATCGACTCGGCCGGACCTCGAGTCACTATCGCGAGCAGGCTTACGCCCGGGGCGGCCTCGGCAGCGCGCAGCCGGTGGAGCTGTCCGGGGTGACGAGCCTGCTCACCGACGCGCTGGTTGCAATCGATCACTGTATCGCGACCAACCGGCGCGAGGACGGGCTATATCACGCCTATAACCTGCTGTCGCTCGCGCCCGGCGAAGCCCGGGTCGACACGCTTTACCCGATGCTCGAAGGCCAGGTTGCCGCCCTCAGTGCGGGTGCGATCGAGGCGGCCGATGTGATCGATGTACTCGAAGCCCTGTTCGCCAGTGACGTCTATCGACCGGACCAGAACTCCTTCATGCTCTACCCGGATCGGGAGCTGCCAGGCTTCCTCGAGAAGAACCGTATCCCGCGCGAGG
>JAAUXY010119631.1_pt1 | contig 10571 bp, 7 predicted proteins | sample 7278121 | NCBI WGS metagenome assembly JAAUXY01 (sample SAMN14350117, study PRJNA611818) | marine sediment metagenome | isolation source: surface marine sediment (1.8m) | place: French Polynesia: Moorea | collected 2018-08
AAGAACTTCTTCTACCTTACCCACATGTGTCTTTGTGCGCCTTAGACTATGCTTTTGTTGGAGATCAATGATCTCCCTTAATCTCCTCATCTTAGTCTGCTGCGGAATATCGTCTTCCAGCTTGCGTTCGGCTAAAGTTCCGGGTCTTTCCGAATAAGCGAACATGAACCCAAAATCGTATTGCACATATTCCATCAGAGAGAGAGTATCCTGGTGGTCTTCCTCGGTTTCACCAGGGAAGCCGGCAATCATATCCTGACTTATTGCGCAATCCGGAATGATCTTTCTTATGTTATCTATCAATTCAAAATATTCCTCCCTGGTATGTAACCTGTTCATCGCCTTTAGTACGCGATCGCTACCACTCTGAACAGGAAGGTGTATATAATTGCAGATATTACGGTAAGCTGCCATGGTCTCTATGACGTCCAGGGTCATGTCCTGCGGATTAGAAGTTGAGAACCTGATCCTCATTCCTGGTTGTGCCTCTGCCACCAGTTTTAGAAGGCCGGCGAAATTTACAGCAGAAGCTTTCTGGATAGCCGATGCTTTCTGGAAATCTTTTTTCAAACCTCCACCATACCACAGATAGCTATCCACATTCTGTCCCAGCAAGGTGACTTCCCTATATCCGGCTTCCCAGAGTTCGTTTACTTCCTGAACGATTGATTGCGGATCCCGACTTCTTTCTCTCCCTCTTGTAAAAGGTACTACACAGAAAGTACACATATTGTCGCAACCCCTGGTAATTGAAACAAAGGCAGTAACCCCATTGCTATTTAATCTAACAGGAGCTATATCTCCATACGTTTCTTCCTTGGAGAGTATGACGTTGACAGCGTTTCTGCCATCATCCACTTCACGTATTAGATTCGGCAGGTCCTTATAAGCATCTGGTCCCACCACCATGTCCACTATTTTTTCCTCCTCAAGAAGTTTGCTTTTTAGACGTTCTGCCATACAACCGAGAACACCTACCTTCATTTGTGGTCTTTTTTTCTTGACGGCATTGAATTTCTCCAGTCTCTTTCGGACAGTGGTTTCAGCTTTTTCCCTGATGGAACAGGTATTGACCAAAACGAGGTCAGCTTCTTCCAACACATTAGTAGTATTGAAGCCCTCACCGGATAAGATAGAGGCAACAATCTCACTATCCGAGAAATTCATCTGGCAACCATAACTTTCTATATACAGCTTGCGCGAATTGTTTTCGCGTTCCCTCAGTAAGGTAGAACTGCCCTGTACAGACTCGTCAATTACTTTCTCCATTTAATCTAGACCTATTCTTTGTCAAGGATTCGCAAAGATAGCGGATTCTCTGTGTTTATGACAATTTGACAGTTAATTATTTACCAAAGTTTACGCAACTGCAAGGGCTAAAAAGTATCTTTCAGGAAACAACTTTATAATCCTTTTTCAATAAACAAGCTATGAAAAGAATTGCCCTATTTCTTTTGCTGGTACTTGGTCTTACCGGCATTTCCTGTGAAGATGATGATCCTAATTCCGTTTTAGAAGAATACACACTGGCTGTTCCCATCACCATGAGTGAGGAAGATTTTGTGGATAGTGTGGATATTATTGCCCCGATCCCTATTGATGAATCCGGTAAGATCTATACTTACAAGAACTATATATTCGTCAATGACAAGTACCAGGGGATTCATATTATAGATAACAGTAACCCAATTTCACCTCAGAAAATAGCTTTTCTAAAGATTCCCGGAAACGTAGATATTGCGGTTAAGGATGATATTCTCTATGCTGATAGCCTTTCAGATCTGCTGGTTTTCGACATTTCGGATATCGGAAATATCTCAATAGTAAAGAGGCTAAGCAATGTATTAAACGGATTTGTAGCCTGGCCTTTTGAGGCAGATGCAGTAGACTACGAGAGTTTTGGGGATAATAATGATCGACTTATCGGCTGGGCGATGCAGACTATTCGTCTCACACCTGAGCAATTTCAGGAGCGCTATGGCTTTGGCGATGACATAGCATTCCTGGAAGCGGCAACCAACGACGCCTCTTCCGGACAGGGAGGATCTCTTGCTCGTTTTAATATTACCGGCGATTTCCTTTATGCCGTAGATAGTCATAATATTAATGTATTTAATATCAGCGACCTCGACAATCCTCAGGATCTGCCGGATGTTTTTGCCGGTTTTGATATTGAAACGATCTTCAACCGCGAGCAATATCTCTTCCTGGGAAGCATGCGGGGGATGTATATATATGATATATCTAATCCATCTACTCCCGAATACGTCTCAGAATTTCAGCACGGTACAGCATGCGACCCGGTAGTGGTAGATGAAAATTACGCCTATGTAACGCTCAGGGGAGGTAATAACTGCGGTGCAATTGAAAGTGGTCTGTTCATAGTGGATATATCAGATATAAATAATCCAACCCTGGCCATCGAGTATCCGATGGATGAGCCCTATGGCCTGGGTATTAAAGACGAAAAGCTCTTTATATGCGATGGTTCCTCAGGATTAAAAGTGTATGACAAGTCTGATATTGAAGACCTTGTTCAATTAGACCACTTTGAAGATATTGTGACTTTCGATGTAATCCCATTGGAATATACCATATTAATGATTGGTGACGAGGTTTTATATCAATATGAATATGAAGAGGACGGAATTGATTTGATCAGCCAGCTCGAATTGGATTGAGAATCGTCTCAAAAATGTCTTGAACACCCCTTATTTCAGGGGTGTTTTTTGTTATGAAATCCTTAGCTGCAACGTGGAATAAAAAATTTCATATACTTTTGTGTCCTTAAAAATCCCTTAAATGGCTAAGAATTTAGTAATAGTTGAGTCGCCTGCCAAGGCCAAAACCATTGAACGATTTTTAGGTAAGGAATTCAAGGTAGAGTCCAGCTTCGGGCATATTGCCGATCTTCCTACTAAAGAACTGGGAGTGGATGTTGAGAACAATTTCCAACCTAAATATGTAGTAGATAAGGAGAAAAAAGTACTCGTAAAGAAATTAAAGGAACTGGCTGCCAAAGCTGAAATTATCTGGCTCGCCAGTGATGAAGACAGGGAGGGAGAAGCAATATCCTGGCACCTGATGGAGACCCTGAAACTGGATAAGAACAAGACTAAAAGGATTGTTTTTAACTCGATCACAAAAAAGGCGATTCAGAACGCTATTGACAATCCCCGTGAGATCAATTACGATCTGGTCAATGCGCAGCAAGCCAGAAGGGTATTAGACCGTTTAGTGGGATACGAACTCTCGCCGGTGCTGTGGAAGAAAATAAAACCCGGACTCTCAGCGGGAAGAGTGCAATCAGTGGCGGTACGACTCATTGTTGAAAGGGAACGCGAAATAGAAGCGTTTAGCCCAGTATCCTCATTCCGCTTAGTTGGAGAATTTTCCACTGCTGATGGCAGTGTATTTAAGGCCAGATTACAGAAAACCTTCGATAGCCTGGAAGAAGCCAGGAATTTTCTACAGAAGAATATCGGGGCTGATTTTGCTGTGGCCGGTCTTGATAAAAAACCTGCATCAAAATCCCCTTCGCCGCCATTTACTACCTCTACTTTACAACAGGAGGCATCCCGTAAACTGTTTTATTCGGTATCCAGGACCATGCAAGTGGCTCAGCGTTTATACGAAGCCGGACTTATTACATACATGAGGACAGACAGTGTGAATTTAAGCGGGGAGGCTATACAGGCAGCTAAAGCGGTTATTACCGACAACTACGGCGAAAATTACAGCAAGGTCAGGAACTATAAAGGGAAGGCCAAGGGTGCACAGGAAGCACATGAGGCCATCAGACCAACCGACATGGCACGGCAATCCCCGGCTCTCGAGGCAGACCAGTCCAAGCTATACGATCTGATCTGGAAACGGACCATAGCATCTCAAATGAGCGATGCACAATTGGAACGCACACAGGTTCGGATTGAAACAAGCAGCCACGATCAAATATTCAATGCCCAGGGAGAAGTCATCACCTTTGATGGCTTTTTAAAAGTATATCTCGAAGGCAGAGACGAAGAAGACGTAGATGAACAACAAGGTGTTCTTCCTGCCATGCAAATAGGGGAGTCACTTAAAAATATCTTTATCACTGCTACCCAGCGCTTCACGCGGGCTCCATATCGCTATACGGAGGCAACGCTTGTGAAGAAGCTGGAAGAATTAGGAATCGGCAGACCTTCTACATATGCACCTACTATTTCCACAATTCAGAACAGGGGCTATGTTGAAAAGGGCACTGTAGATGGGGTAGAACGACCGTACAAGCAACTCAGGCTGGATTCAGGGAATATTGCTGAAATCCAGTTATCTGAAATGGTTGGATCGGACAAGGGCAAGCTTGTACCTTCCGATATCGGTATGATCGTAAACGATTTTCTCGTAAGTCATTTTGCCAATATCCTGGATTACAATTTCACGGCCCAGGTGGAAAAGGATTTTGATGAAATTGCCACAGGGGACGAAGATTGGCATAAGGTTATGAAGGAATTCTACAAAGATTTCCACCCTAATGTCATAGACGTGGAGGAAAATGCTGAGAGGGCCAGTGGTGAAAGAGTTTTGGGTACCGATCCGAAAACCGGAAGGCAGGTAGCTGTGCGTCTGGGTAAATTCGGGCCTATGGTACAGATCGGGACGGTTGAAGAAGAGGAAAAACCTTTGTTTGCCAGTTTATTACCAGATCAGTCATTGAATACAATAACCTATGAAGAGGCCATGGAGTTGTTTGAACTTCCACGCCAATTAGGTACCTACAAAGGAGAGGAGATTGAAGCCAACATAGGTCGTTACGGGCCCTATGTAAGATACGGTAAAAAGTTTGTGGCTCTTGATAAGGGAGAAAGCGCATTTGAAGTAGACCTGGAGCGGGCTATTGAGTTAATCAAGGCAAAAGAAACTGCAGATGCCCCTATAGCGACGTATCAGGGAAAAGATGTTTCTAAAGGCAAGGGCAGGTTCGGTCCTTTTATCAAGTGGGATGGGATGTTTATCAACGTAAATAAGAAGTATGATTTTGATAATCTCAGCCAGGAAGATATTGAAGAGCTCATTGAATTGAAATTGCAGAAAGAAGCTGAGAAACTGGTTCGCGAATGGCCCGAGGAAGGCATCAGGATCGAGAAAGCCCGATGGGGTCGGCATAATATTATTAAGGGTAAAACCAAGGTTGAACTTGCAAAAGATGTGGATATCAACGTAATTTCGCTGGAAGATGTCAAAACGCTGCTAGACAAAAAGAAGCCCAGGAGTAAATCCAGAAAAACCTAATTTTCCATTTATAAGAAATGGCATTTGATTACTTAGTTCCTGTTGAAGATAAAATACTTGCCTATTGCGAGTTGCTTCCGCAGCAGGCGCTTGGAAATCAGATTCAGAAACACAGTTCCAAAAAGGGGCTACCGGTCCTGGCGATGGCCACCTTCGCCATACTAGGTGTACACGAATCGCGGAATGCGTATGAACAGAAGACAGAGCGTCTGGATATTAGTGCGATCAGGTTGGAATTGTACAAACTAATGGCCGGAAACTGGGATTCCACACTGGTCGATCTCGGAGATGTGGAACAGGGGGCGACCGTAGAGGATACTTATTTTGTTGTCAGGCAAATAGTAGCCGGACTCCTTGAAGAGAATATCATACCTATAATCATCGGAGCAACACAAGACATTACCTTTCCTGTTTACAGGGCCTTTGACGGTATAAAGGATATGGTGAATCTGGTGTCTGTGGACAGTCGTTTTGACTTCGGAGTAGACGAAGAACTTATTTCTTCGCACTCTTATATGTCGAAAATAATAACAGACAAGCCCAATAATCTTTTTAATTTTTCCAACATAGGATATCAGAGTTATTTCAATGCCCAGGAAGAAATGGATCTGATGGAAAGACTTTTCTTTGATGCTTATCGCCTGGGAGAGATTACCTCCGACATTACCCTGGCAGAGCCTGCGATGCGCAACGCTCATATAGTAAGTGTGGATCTCAGATCGGTAATGGCAGGGTATTTAGGTGGATCTCAACACTTTTCCCCCAATGGTTTTAACGGCAGGGAAATTTGTGCCATAACGCGCTATGCGGGTATGAGTGATTATATATCAGCATTCGGGCTCTTCGAATGCGAGAATCATCCCCAGGCATTCCAGCTGATGGCCCAGATTATTTGGTATTTCATCGAAGGGTACAATTTCAGGGTAGAAGAATTTCCCAGTAGTAAAAGCAAAGATTTTACGAAGTTCATTGTGCCTACGGAAACCGAAGAATTGGTGTTTTACAAAAGTTTGCTTTCAGAAAGATGGTGGGTAGAGGTACCATCAATTTTATCAGTACATACTAAATCAAATACACCTGCGTTATTACCATGCACTGAAAAGGACTATTTGGATGCATGTAATCAAAATATTCCCGAACGGTGGTTTAAGGCCTATAAGAAAGGTTTTAGCTAATAATAAGAAATTAAACTGACAGGCAGTTTTTATACAATAAAATTGGTAAAATTCAGTTTTAGTGAATAATACCTTTGTCATTACTGTTTATTGTCTAAATCGAAATTTAACCTAAAGTATGAAGAAGCTATTGTTGTCCTCTATAGCCCTCGTTTTTTTACTCAGTAGTTGTGGGTCTAAAACTAAAGGAGAACTCGTAGGAGTACAAGGAAAAAAATGGTACCCTGAAAAGCCCTATGGAATGGAGTTAATTCCCAGGGGTTCTTTTATTATGGGTAAGAGTGAGGAGGATATGGCCCAGGTGCAAAATGCTCCCACCAGAACGGTTACAGTGCGTTCTTTTTATATGGACGATACTGAAATTACCAATAGTGAATACCGCCAGTTCGTGGAATGGGTAAAAGATTCTATTGTAAGGACCAAACTGGCCATCCTGGCCGATGAATTGGGAATGGGTCCTGAAGATGGCGGAATTGGTGATTTTTCATTCAGAGATGCTGACACTACTAATATGTCTGTTTACGACCAATATATGTTAGACAACTATGCTGGATTAGGTGAAACAGGCTATGAGGGCAGAGCTCTGAATAAAGATGAAGATCTAATTTGGGATACCAGCGATTACCCGGATGAATATTATACCGAGGTAATGGACTCCGTTTATATCCCCGAAGAAGAAGCCTACAACGGTCAGAGATCTATTGATGTGACTCAATTGAAGTACAGATACAACTGGATGGATATTGAAGCTGCCGCAAGGGCCAAGACGGGAAGAAGAAAAGATTTCATCAGACAGGAAGTTACTTCAATCTATCCGGACACTACAGTTTGGATCAAGGATTTTGAATATTCCTATAACGAACCTATGCACAACGACTATTTCTGGCATGATGCCTATAGCGACTACCCTGTAGTTGGAGTTTCATGGACTCAGGCCAAAGCGTTCTGCAACTGGAGAACAAAATTTAAGAACGACGATCAAAAGAGCCGAGGCAGGCAATTTGTGAACCAGTTCCGTCTACCTACTGAAGCGGAATGGGAATATGCTGCCCGAGGTGGTATTGAAGGTGGAACCTATCCATGGGGTGGTCCTTACGTAATTAGCGATACAGGATGCTTTATGGCAAACTTTAAGCCGCAGCGTGGTGATTATGCCGCCGATGCTGCTCTATATACCGTAGAAGCCAAATCTTACGAACCTAACGATTTTAACCTTTATAATATGGCCGGCAATGTTGCCGAGTGGACGAGCTCAAGCTATGATCCCGGTTCATATGAGTATTTCTCTACTATGAACCCAAATGGAAGGGAAGATGGTAATTCAAGGAAGGTGATCCGTGGCGGATCCTGGAAAGATGTTGCCTATTTCCTACAGGTAAGTACCAGGGATTATGAGTACAGAGATTCGGCCAGAAGTTATATTGGTTTCAGGACCGTTCAAGATTATATGGGTGAAGAAGACTCAACGCAGTAGTTTTTACGTATATAGAACCATAAACCATTAACCAAATACTTTAAATAACTTTTAAACTTAAATTAAATTTAGAATTATGGCACAGTCAAAATCAACTAAGAAACTGTTCAATATGGCCTACGGCCTGGGGGCTTCGGTAGTAATTATCGGTGCTCTGTTTAAGATCCTTCACTGGGAATTCGGACCGCTTACAGGTGGTTTACTCCTTGCTGTTGGTCTGATTACTGAAGCACTTATTTTTGCGATCAGTGCATTTGAACCTGTAGATGATGAATACGATTGGTCTTTGGTATACCCAGAGTTGAACGGAGGATCATCAAGAGGTAAAACAGATGCTCAGGAAGCTCAGGAAGCCGAAGGTTTACTTTCAAGAAAACTGGATGACTTGCTGAAAGAAGCTAACATCGACGCCGAGTTGATGGGAAGCCTGGGTGACAGCATCCGCAACTTCGAAGAAACTGCCAAAGGAATGGTACCATCTTCAGAAGCTGTTGAATCTACAAGAAAGTACTCAGAGGAAATGGCCGAAGCTGCCACTCAAATGGAGTCTTTGAACAGCCTTTATAAAGTTCAGTTAGAAAGCGCCAGCAAGCAAGCTTCTATTAACGAGGAAGTTGTTCAGAACGCTGGAGCTCTGAAAGATCAAATGGAGTCATTGGCTTCTAATCTTTCTTCTCTGAATGGAGTATACGGAGGTATGCTAACAGCTATGAATCGTAACTAATTAGTTCAGTTGCAACACCCAAATCAAATTATTAATTAATAACTAATTAGAAAACATGGCATCAGGAAAATTGTCACCACGTCAAAAGATGATCAATCTTATGTATTTGATCTTCATTGCGATGTTGGCATTAAATATGAGTAAGGAAGTTCTGGCCGCGTTCGGGATAATGAACAAAAAGCTGGAAGCTTCTAATCAAAAGACTGCAGATAATAATGATACATTTCTCGCAAGTCTTGGAACAAAGGCCTCTGAAGATGCTGCTAAATATGAAGAGCTCTATAAAGATGCTCAGAAGATCAAGCAGATATCCCAGGAGTATTACGACTGGTTAGAGGATCTGAAAGGTCAGATGATCAAGGATATTGATGACCCCACGGACTACCAGGTTATGGACAAGTCGGATTACCTGGATCAGAAGTTCTTCCAGGGCGATAATCTGGCCCCTACCGGTAAGGAGTTCATGAAGCGAATTAACGACTACCGTTCTCAGGTTACTGCTATTCTAGGTAGTGGATTCCCTGAGGTAAAGGACGCTGTTAATGAGCGCTTTAAAACCGGAGACGAAAATGGTAAAGTGGAGCGAAGAGATGGTGTGAAGGTTGATTGGATCAATTATCACTACGAAGGCTTTCCATTAATTGCATCACTGACAAAGCTGACTTCAATCCAGTCTGATATCCAGGCTTCTGAGGAGGCAGCATTAAAAGCGATGCTCCAGGGTGAGCTTACCAGCCAGGTATCTCTTACTAATTTCTCCACATTGATAGAATCTGAGAAGTCTGCATTCTATTCAGGTGAGAAATTCGCCGGAAGTATTGTTCTTGGAAAAACTGATAAATCGGCAAAACCAGTTCGTGCAGAACTGAAACTCGACGGTCGTAAGATGACTGAGGGTAGAGATTACCAACTTCAGGAAGGTGGTGTTAAACTGCTTATCGGAGCTGGAAACCCGGGTGACCACCAAATCACTGGTAACCTTATCTACATGCAGGATGGAAAAGAAACAGAAGTTCCTGTTAAGAACTCTTTTTCTACAATTTCCAAGCCAAATGCAGCTCTTATAGCAGCTGATAAGATGAATGTAGTTTACCGAGGAGTTGCGAACCCTATGTCGATCAGTATTCCAGGTATTCCTAATAACAAGGTTACAGCCTCAGCTGCCGGACTTTCAAAGCGAAGTGGTAGCAGTTATATAATGAATCCAGGAAAAGGTAGATCTGTTACTATTACCGCTTCAGGTGTATTGCCAGACGGTCAGAGGATCTCTACCAGTTCTGAATTCAGGATCAAGGATATTCCAAGACCCGCCGGAGCTGTAAGAGGTGAAACAGGAAGTACTAAAATGCCAAGGAGAAATCTTGAGATCTCTACAGTTGGTGCAGTACTCGAAGATTTCGACTTTGACCTGAATCTCGCGATCAGCGGATTTAAGTTCAAAGTACCTGGTCAGCCTACGGTAAATGTAAAAGGTAATAAGTTAGACAACAGGGCAAAATCTGCCTTGAAAAGAGCTAAGCGCGGTGATGCCGTTCAAATATTCGACATCAATGCATTTATTACCAATAACAAGAGCTATAAATTGAAGAAGGTCTCTCCTGTAATCATAGAGATCACAAACTAAGCATAGATTAAATTGAATCAAATGAATTGGAAAAGCTTAATTATAGTTGGAGCAGTGGCCTTGTTGCCATTGTCTATGGCAGCGCAGGCTAACATCCTCAACGCTAAAAAGCCTGAGGAAATCGGAAAGAAAACAGCCGAGCAGATTGCTGCCGATAACGATGCTCCGCTTCCCTATGGCTATGTGGATGACAGGGATATCCTATGGTCCAAAACCGTATGGGAGGTTGTTGACCTGGACGAGAGAGTGAATTTCCCACTCTACTATCCACTGGACACCATTGATATAGGTGCCGACAGA
>JAAUXY010140152.1_pt1 | contig 10571 bp, 8 predicted proteins | sample 7278121 | NCBI WGS metagenome assembly JAAUXY01 (sample SAMN14350117, study PRJNA611818) | marine sediment metagenome | isolation source: surface marine sediment (1.8m) | place: French Polynesia: Moorea | collected 2018-08
CGTAGCGTTGCCACTGCTCGCGCGACAGGCCATGGCGCGCGCCTACGGCGACGGCTGACAGCACGGCGGCACTGTCGCCGTCCAGCACAGAATTGATTCTCGCGACGAATCGCTGCCGCACTCGTTCGACGCCGGTCGCGGTCGCCGAATCGAGAAGTTCGTTGCGACGACCGGCGACGACGTAGCCCACCGCACCGATGCCGTCCACCATCAGCAGCGCTTCCCGGTCGACGGAACCGGGATTCATCGGGCCGCGCGGGCGGCGCAGGCGAATCTCGAGCTGCCAGACATCCCCGGGCCGCACCGCGACGGGCGGCTCGAACCAGCTCAGCCTGAGCCGCATCGGCAGACGCGGATCGCCGATTGCCCCGGCGTCGAAGCGCATCGACGCACCGTCGCGACGTGGAAAGTCGACCACCCTGACCCGGGTCAGCAGGCTGTCGCCCTCGTAGCGGATATCGAGGCGCTCGCCGAGGTTCCGGTCAACCGCCGAGAGGAACAGAAGCGCACCTGCCAGCATCCATGCAACATCGCTTCGGCGGAGGAAATGCAACGAAAAAAACAGTGCTGCAATGAGTGCGGCCTGCACCTCTGCTGTCGGTGGAAAGCTGCTAAGCTGCGGCAGCAGCGCGCCTGCCAGTATCAACACGCAGGCCCTGATCACGAAATACTTTGCCGGCAGCACCCGGCAAATCGATCATCGAGGACCGACGGCTTAATGCCAAGACGCGTTTTCAAGAAGTTCGCGTTCAAACGCCATGAGTTCAAGGGCGACAGCTGGGCGCTGAAGCCGTTCAGGAAACTCATGCAGGAACCGCGTTACTGGGGCATCCGCCGGCGCACGGTCGTGCCCGCGTTTTCGCTCGGCCTGTTCCTGAGCTTCATGCCGTTCCCGGCGCAGCCGATCATCGGGACGCTGATCGCAATCGCGACCCGCATCAACATCCCGATCGCTTTCGTCACGCCGTTCGTCTCGAACCCGTTGACGATGCCGCCGATGTACTACGCCAGCTATCGTACCGGTGCGTGGGTGCTCGGCCTCGAGCCCCAGCCGTTCGAGTTCGAGATATCGATCGACTGGCTGACGCATACCTTCGTGAATATCTGGCAGCCCGTGACCCTGGGCTGCCTGATACTCGGCACGATCGCAGCAGCGGTAGGATTTATCGTCGTCGACGTTGCGTGGCGTATAACCCTCCACGACTACAAGATTCAGAAGCGGCGCAAGCGCCGCGACCGTCGAGCTGGCTAGCCGCGTTCGTGCAGGCGCTTATCCTCGAGTACGAGGATCCGGTCCATCTGCTCTGCAATCGAGGTGTCGTGCGTCACGATGACAAGACTCGTTTCGAGTTCGCGGTTGAGCTCGAGCATCAGCCTGAGTACGTGCTCACCGTTACCGGCATCGAGGTTGCCCGTCGGCTCGTCGGCCAGCACGAGCTTCGGTCGCGTGATCAACGCGCGCGCCACCGCGGCGCGCTGACGCTCACCGCCCGACAGTTCGCCGGGCTTGTGGGTCAGTCTTTCGCCGAGACCGACCCGCGCGAGCAGTTCCCGAGCCGCGTCGAATGCCTCCTGCTTCGGCACGCGCCTGATCAGGAGCGGCATCGCCACGTTTTCCTCGGCCGAGAATTCCGGCAGCAGGTGATGGAACTGGTAGACGAAGCCGATCGAACGGTTGCGCAGCTCGCCGCGTGACGCCTCGTTGCCGCCGTGCATGGCGTGGCCATCGACATAGACTTCACCGTCATCCGGGTTGTCGAGGCCGCCGAGGATCTGCAGCAGGGTCGTTTTGCCGGACCCCGAGGCGCCAACGATCGCAACGCGCTCCGACGGCATGACGCGAAGGTCGACGTCCTTCAGAACCTCGAGAACGGACTCGCCCTCGCTGAAGCGGCGGCTGACGCCGCGGCACTCGAGGACGGGGTTTGGAGTGTCATTCATATCGCAGTGCCTCTGCCGGCGCGGTCCGTGCTGCCATCCAGGCCGGGTACAGCGTTGACGCGAGCGCGAGGATCAGCGCTATCGAGCCAATTTGCAACACGTCGCTCCAGCGCAGCTCGGACGGCAGGTCGCTGATGAAGTAAACGTCGGCGGCGAGAAACTTGATGCCGAAGGCCGATTCGAGAAAGCCGACGACCGCTTCGAGATTCAGCGACAAGAGGACGCCCAGCGCGACGCCGGACAACGTTCCAACAACGCCGATGACGCTGCCCTGGGTCATGAAAATACGGACGATGCTCGACGGGCGTGCGCCGACCGTTCTCAGGATGGCGATGTCCGCCTGCTTGTCCTTTACCACCATCACCAGCGTCGAAACGATGTTGAACGCCGCCACGGCGACGACCATGAGCAGGATCACGAACAGGATCGACTTCGTGATCTGGATCGAACGAAAGAAGTTGACGTTGCGGCGCGTCCAGTCGCTCACCAGGACCAGTACGCCGTTCTCGAGCGCCACTTCGCGGACGATTGCCGGGGCCTCGAAGATCTCCGTCACGGCAAGGCGCACGCCCGACACTGAATCACGCTGCCGGTACAGGCGCTGCGCATCGCCGATGCTGATGAACGCCAGCCGTCGATCGAATTCGTACATGCCGACACGGTAAATCCCGCTGACCGTGAATCGACGGGTCCGCGGCACGACACCGGCCGGCGTCACGCGCCCTTCGGCCAGCGTTACGGTGACCTTCTCGCCCAGCGCGACGCCGAGCTCCTTCGCGAGCTCTACGCCGAGGACAATGTTGAAGCTGCCTTCCATGAGCGTATCGAGGCTGCCCTCCGTCATCAGTGCCGCGACGTCGGATACGCCGGCCTCCTGGACCGGGTCGATACCGCGCAGTTCGGCACCGCTCAGTGACTCCTCGAACACGAGCAGCGCCTGTCCATTGACGTAGGGTGCGGCACCGGAAACCCGCGGATTGTCGAGCGCCACACGCTTGAGCGACTGCCAGTCCTCGATACGCCCCTCCACACCCTCGATCGACGCGTGTGAGGTCATCGCGAGCAGCCGGTCTTTCAGTTCACGTTCGAAGCCGTTCACGACCGACAGCACGACGATGAGCACGGCAACGGCGATCGCAATGCCGAGCATCGAAATCGCCGAGATCAGCGAAACGAAGCTGTTGGCGCTCTTCGAACGCACGTAGCGGTTGCCGACCCAGTATTCGAAGCGCGCCATTCTATTCGTACCGGAGGGCGACCGCGGGCTCGACGAGCGCGGCGCGGCGCGCCGGGTACAGCGTCGCCAACGAGGTCAGGACAAACGCGGCAACGGAGATGATTACCACGTGCTTCCAGCGTAGTTCGGACGGAATCTGGGTTACGTAGTAGACGTCCCCCGGCATGATCTGGAAGCCGAACAGGCGCTCGAGCGCCGGCGCGATATCCGGCACGAATATCGCGAGCAGAGTGCCGAGCACGATCCCGATCAGCACACCGGCCCAGCCGATCATCGCGCCCTGCACGAAGAACACGCGGACGACACCGTTCGGCCCCATGCCGAGCGTCCGCAGCACGGCTATGTCGGTCGTCTTGTCTGTAACGACCATGACGAGGCTCGCGACGATGTTGAACGCGGCCACGCCGATGATCAGCGACAGGATCAGCGACATCATCATCTTCTCGAGCCGGATTGCGCGGAAGTAGCTCGCGTTCTCGATCGTCCAGTCGCTCGTCTCGACACCGTCGAGCCGGCCGGCAATCTTTGCCGCAATCGCCGGCGCCGCCATCACGTCGTCGGCCCGAAAGCGGATCGCCGTCACGCCGTCGTCCAGTCCCATGATCGCCGCGGCATCGTCGAGGCCGACGAGCGCGAGGCGCGCATCGTGATCCTGCAGACCGGCCTCGAAAACACCCATGACGATAAAGCGCTCGAGCACCGGCTCCATCGTGCCGTCGCCGACCGGCCGGGGAATCAGCAGCACGATGCCGTCACCGAGACGTGCGCCGATGTCGAAGGCGAGCAAGCGGCCGAGAATGACGCCGCGGCTGCCCGCGGTCAGGCTCTCGAGCCGGCCTTCCACGAGGTTGATCAGGTCACCGGACAGGCCGGCCTCCCAGGCCGGATCAACGCCGTGTACGATGACCGGTTCCAGGTCCCTGCCCGACTGGATCATGCCCTCCATGCTCACGTAGGGCGCTGCCGCGGCCACGCCCGGCTCGGCGGCCACCTCGGCGGCGAGTTCCTGCCAGTCATCATTGCGGCCGTCGGCACGGCTGACGAAGCCGTGCGCCGACATGCTGAGCAGCCGATTGCGCAACTCGCCCTCGAAACCGTTCATCACCGACAGGATCACGATCAGGGCCGCGACGCCCAGCGCGATGCCGAGCAGCGAAATCAGGGTGATGAACGAAACGAAGCGGGTACGTCGCTTGGCTCGCAGGTAGCGCAGGCCGACAAACAGTTCGACAGGATTGATCACGGCACGCATTAAACCACACATTCCGCGCTTCGTTCGGCTCTGCCAAGGCCCCTTCAAAGTGTGACGCGGTTCTCGCGCGTTGTCCGCCGTAACAGTGTAAAAACTTGTAAATCCAATGGTTTTTCGGCCTCTCGAGCGGTGCTATAGTCGCCGGCAGGCAGGTGGAGTTGAGACGATGACGTTCAAGACACGTGTAACGACCGCACTCACCGCGACGGGCCTCGTCGCCGGCCTCATCGCGGGTTTCGTGCCCGTCGCCGGCGCACAGACGCTCGAGATGGAAGGCACGCAGGCAGCGCGCCAGGACGACGGCCGCCCGACCCGCGGTATGACCCAGGCCAGCGTCGAATCCAAGTATGGCTCACCGGTTTCGGTCCAGGCACCGGTCGGCGAGCCGCCGATCACGCGCTGGGAGTACCAGGACTTCGTGGTGTTCTTCGAGTACGACCGGGTCATTCATTCGGTGCTGAAACGCTAGCATCCAGCCAGTTACAATAGGCGACAAATCCAACGCCCAGGCAGAGCCTCTGCCCGGGCGTTTTTGCATATAATTCCGGCCCGTTCCAAAGTGACGCCCCTCCGTGTCCGAAGCCGCCGTCCTGATTCCCGCCAACCTCGCCAGCGCACCCCGTGCGGGCTGGGGCCGTTTGATCGGCGCGAGCACGGCGCTCGCCGCCGTCGAGTTCGCGCGCGAACAGGGCGCGCCGGTGCTGCTGCTGGCCGATGATCCGCGGCATGCCGACCAGCTCGAAGCGGAGGCCCGCTTTTTCGCCGACGGCGAGTTCGACGTGCTGCATTTCGTCGAATGGGAGACGCTGCCATGGGACAGCTTTTCCCCGCACCAGGACATCATTTCGCAGCGCTTGTCGGTGCTCGCCGAACTGTCCTCGCTCGAGCGCGGCATCGTGGTCGCCTCCGCGCCCGCGCTGTTGCAGCGGCTGCCGCCGACCGGCTATGTAGCCGCTCGCTCGCTCGCCCTCCGGACCGCTCAGCAGCTGCAGCGCGAACCCTTCGTCGATTCGCTCGTCGCGGCCGGCTACTACCGGGTGCCGCAGGTGACCGAGCACGGCGAGTTCGCCGTCCGCGGTTCGCTGATCGACGTCTTCCCGATGGGCGCCGATGCGCCGATACGTATCGACTTCTTCGACGACGAAATCGAATCGCTGCGCGCGTTCTCGCCGGACACGCAGCTTTCGGGCGAGGCGATCGAGCAGATTCGCCTGCTGCCGGCGCGCGAGATCCCGATGGACGCGGCGGACGTCCGCGACTTCCGCGCACGCTACCGCGAGCGTTTCGAGGGCCAGCCGGGCAAGTCGCGGGTCTACCGCGAAGTCTCGGACGGCATCGCCCACGGCGGCATCGAGTACTACCTGCCGCTGTTTTTTGACGAGACGGCGAGTCTCGCGGACTACCTGCCGGACGGCTGTGCCATCGTCATGCCGGAGGGCCTCGCCGCGCTGCTCGAGACGAGCTGGCGCGAAATCGAGGAGCGCTACGAACTCTCGCGGCTCGACCCGGAGCGGCCGATCCTCGGGCCCACCGAGACCTTTCTGCCGCTGGATGACCTGCTGGGCAGGCTCGATGCGCATCCGCAGACGCGCTACTCGGCGCAGTCGCTCGCCGAGACCAAGGGCAACACGAACCTGCCGACGCGACTGCCGCCGGCGATCCGGATCGAGGCGCGCTATGACGATCCGGCGAGCGGCCTGATGCGCTTCCTCGGCGGTTTCGAGGGCCGTGTGCTGTTCACGACCGAGTCGGCCGGACGCCGCGAGCAGCTCTACGAATTGCTGTCGGGACGGGGCCTCGACCTCGCGCGGGTCGAAGGCTGGGCGGGATTCCTGAACGCGGAGGCGCGCATCGGCATCGCCATCGCGCCGCTCGAGAACGGCGTCCTGCTGCCGGACAGCGGTCTCGCGATCATCGCCGAGCAGCAGCTGTTCGGCGACCGCGTCCGGCAAAAGAAGCGGCGTCGCAAGTCGGACCGTGATCCCGAGACGATTATTCGCCAGCTCAGCGACCTCGAAGCCGGTTCGCCCGTAATTCACGCCGAGTACGGCGTCGGCCGATACCTTGGCCTGACGACGCTCGAGGCGGGTGGCATCGAAGCCGAGTTCCTGCACATCGAATATGCCGACGGTGACAAGCTGTACGTGCCCGTGCACGCGCTCGAGCTGATCAGCCGCTATACGGGTGCTTCGCCGGAGAACGCGCCGCTGCACCGCCTGGGCAGCGATCAGTGGGCCAAGGCTCGCCAGCGTGCGGCAAAACGCGCGCGCGACACGGCCGCGGAACTCCTCGACACATACGCTCGCCGGGCCGCACGGCCCGGACACTCCTTCCGCTGGTCCGAGGCCGAATATCGTGCGTTCGAGAGCGGCTTCCCGTTCGACCTTACCGAGGACCAGGCCAACACGATCGACGACGTGCTCGCGGACCTGGGATCCGGCCAACCGATGGATCGCGTCGTCTGTGGCGACGTCGGCTTCGGCAAGACCGAGGTCGCGCTGCGCGCGACGTTTGCAGCCGTGCACGGCGGCAAACAGGTTGCCATTCTCGTGCCGACGACGCTGCTCGCGCGGCAGCATGGCGAGAATTTCAAGGATAGATTCGCCGACTGGCCGGTCCGCGTCGAAGTCCTGTCACGCTTCCAGACCGCGAAACAGGTTCGCGAGATCGTTGCCGGTATGAAATCCGGTGCCGTCGACGTCGTCATCGGCACGCATCGGCTGCTGCAGCACACGAAGGACTTTGCGAACGTCGGCCTCGTCATCATCGACGAGGAACATCGTTTCGGCGTCCGGCACAAAGAGGCGATCAAGTCGCTGCGCAGCGAGATTGACGTGCTGACGCTGACCGCGACGCCCATACCGCGCACGTTGAACATGGCGCTCGGCGGACTGCGCGACATGTCGCTGATTACGACACCGCCCGCCGAACGGCTCGCCGTAAAGACCTTCGTCAGCGAGTGGAACGACGTTCTGATCCGCGAGGCCTGCCTGCGCGAGATCAAGCGCGGCGGACAGGTGTACTTTATTCACAATCGCGTCGAGGACATTGGCCAGGTCGAACAGAAGATCGAGAAGCTGGTGCCGGAGGCATCAATTCGCATCGGTCACGGACAAATGCCGGAACGGGAACTCGAACAGGTCATGTTCGACTTCTATCACCGGCGCTTCAACGTCCTGCTGTGCACGACGATCGTCGAGAGCGGCATCGACGTACCAACCGCGAACACGATCATCATCAATCGCGCCGACCGCTTCGGACTGGCGCAGCTTCACCAGCTGCGCGGCCGCGTCGGCCGTTCGCACCATCGCGCTTATGCCTACCTCGTCGCGCCGCCGAAGGCCGTCATGACGGCCGACGCCGTCAAACGGCTCGAGGCTATCGACTCGCTCGAAGACCTGGGCGCGGGTTTCACGCTCGCGACGCACGACCTCGAGATCCGCGGTGCCGGCGAACTGCTCGGTGACGACCAGAGCGGCCAGATCCAGGAGATCGGATTCTCGCTGTACATGGATATGCTGGCGCGCGCCGTCGAGTCGCTGCGCGCGGGCGAGGAACCCGATCTCGACGCGCCGCTCAATGCCGGTGTGGACATCAACCTGCATGTCCCTGCCCTGCTGCCCGACGACTATGTGCCGGACGTCCACCTCAGGCTGATCCTGTACAAGCGGATCTCGGCGACCGAGACGGCCGAGGACTTGCGGGAACTGCAGGTTGAGATGATCGATCGCTTCGGGTTGCTGCCGGAAGCCGCGAAGAACCTGCTGCGCATCGCCGCCATCAAAAAGGCCGCGGCGGGCCTCGGCATCGAGAAGATCGACGCCGCCGATGCCGGTGGCTACCTCGTATTCGGCGCCGATAGCCGAATCGACCCTGTGGCGCTCGTCAAATTGGTGCAAAATGACAGTCGTACGTATCAGCTCAAGGGCTCGCATCGGCTGAACTTCCGCAAGGACCTGGCCGATCCCGACAAGCGATTCGCTACGATAGAGACACTGCTTGGGCAATTGAAAGGCAACCAGTGATGCATCGACCGGCATTACTCGCGACGGCGTTCATGCTGCCGCTCCTGGCTTTCGGCCAGGAACTCCTGACCGACGCCGAACTGATCGACGCCGAGGCCGAAGAGATTCGACGCTACACGGTCGAGCTGATCGTATTCGCGTACGCCGAGGACGTTTCGGTGGGCACCGAGCTCTTCATTCCGGAGGTCGTCGAGATCGAACCGGAACCGCTGCCGGAAGACGACCTCGCGGTCGACGAAGACGGGCTGCCGCTGGAGGGCCCGATTCCGGACGACTCGGTACCCACACGAATCGAGTCCGAGCCCGCGTTGCCCGATGCGACGGGCGACGACGAAACAACCGATGAGGAACTGCTCGAGGAAGAAGAGGACCCCTTCCAGTACGTGCTGCTGACCGAGGAAGAGCTCACGATGCTGGATACGCTCGACAGGCTCGACCGGCTGGACGCCTACCAGCCGCTGCTCCACGTGGGCTGGACGCAAACGACCCTGCCGCTCGAGGAAACACCGGCGCTGACGCTCGCCGAACTCGGCGTGCCGACCGAGGGCCTGGACGGCTCCTTCACACTCTACCTGAGCCGTTTCCTGCATCTCGTCGTCGATCTCGCGCTCGACGCCGAGGAACAAACCGACGAGGAGTCCGAGCTGCTCGAGGAACGCTTTACCGATGAAGGCTTCACGACACCGGGCATCGACCAGCAGGTGCCCGCCCTTAGCTACGAGGAAACAGCGCTCGCGTTCGGCACGGAGTATGTTCCTGCCGAGGGTGTGCGCCTGCAGGTACTGCCACTTCGTTTCCAGATCGAGGAAGACCGGATCATGAAGAGCGGTGACGTGCGTTACTTCGATCACCCGAAGTTCGGTGTCGTCGCGAAAGTCGAACGCTACGAGGAGCCCGAGATGCCGGATGGCCTGCCGCCCGGCGACGACACCAGCGTGCTGCTACCCGCCGTCGACGGCCAGTAGCTCGTCGAGGAACGCTGCCGCGGAGCCGCCCTTGCCGGCCTCGACCGCATTGACGACATAGGACACCGTCACGAAGCGGCCAAGCGACGAGCGCGGATGATGCATACCGAGTTCACGCACGGCCATCGCGATGCGCTCGGCAAACTCGGTGACGCTGACCTGCTCCGATGCATGCGACAAAACGACGAGCCGTGAATCGTCGATCCTTGCGACCACGTCACTGGCTCGGCGCAGGGACCGCCGTATCGTCTGGCCGACCCGGCGCAAACACGAATCCGAGGCATGCCGACCGAAGACCTCGACATAAGCGTCGAACTCGTCGAGCGAGAAGATGACGAGCGCGAGTGTCGCGCGCTCGCGCGCGGCCACCGCCCAGTCGTGCTCCAGGACCTCACGAAATGCGCGCGCGTTCAGCAGACCGGTTACCGTGTCGTCGCGGCTCAGGTCACGCAGCTGGCGCTTTGCCTTGAGCAACGCATGGCGGGTATCCGCATCCGCCACCGGTGACGCCGCCGACGCGCTGCGCCAGTAGGCCGCCACGTAGCGACCTTCGTCGGTTTCGAGCGGCTTGAACGAAAGCAGGAACTCGCGGTTACCCACCTCCACCGGAAAACTCGTCTCTTCCTGCGCGCGGACACTTTCGGATATCTCGAGGGCCAGTTCGCGGCCGACGAGACCCTCGATAACGTCCGCGAACGGCTGTCCGATCGTATCGCTGCCGCCAATGGACTCGAACGCCGGGTTTGCGAGAAGCACGGGCCAGTCCGTGTGATCGAGGCGCACGATCATGAGCGGCTCGGCCGTTGCGGCCAGTGCCTGTTCGAGAATCCCGGCGGGCAGCTGTTCCATCAGGTCGATTGCTCGTTGTCGGCGTAGTACTGCTCGAGGAGACGCATCGCGGTGCCGCGCGCCGTTGCCGAGCTGGCCTCGAGATCGGCGTGTATCGGCTGGTCGCCGCGGCCGGCGGCGCGGTTGACGATGAGCGCGACGCAAACGTAGTCGATGCCCGCTTCGGCAGCCAGCGCCGCTTCCGGCATCGCCGTCATGCCGATATAGTCGGCGCCGTCGCGCTCGAGCCGATCAACCTCGGCCGCGGTCTCGAGCCTCGGCCCCTGCGTCGCCGCATAGACGCCGCCGTCGAGGCAATCGAC
>JAAUXY010151277.1_pt1 | contig 10562 bp, 7 predicted proteins | sample 7278121 | NCBI WGS metagenome assembly JAAUXY01 (sample SAMN14350117, study PRJNA611818) | marine sediment metagenome | isolation source: surface marine sediment (1.8m) | place: French Polynesia: Moorea | collected 2018-08
GATTGCCGGATTTGTCCGCATCGTTTACGCTGAAGTCCCAGAGACTGGCGAACAACAACGACTCATAGGACAAGCCGAAATTAAAATGAAACGGTTCACATCCAATAAAGCACCTGTTTCGATGGGCCACATGGTTGATATACCTGACGATGTGCAATCATTTTTGAGCGCTTTTTCTGATACCATTGCACGCAAGGATTTTGATGGGTTGTTGGAATTTTACTCCGAAAACTACTTGTCCAGCGGCTTTACCCGGCATCAGGTAGTGGCCTTTATACAAAGTACTCGACGTAAACAAGCTATCCATCAGTATGAGATCATTTTGACACGTTTCAATCAAAAAGGAAACAAAGCCAAACTCGATGGCTATATTCAACGTAAAGGATATCGGACACCCTTGATGGTCAACAGTATTGTTAAAGAGACCGATGGCCGCTGGCGTTGGTATGGCAGTCAACGATAGAGACTATTTATTTGGTTTTGCCTTGATTTCAATAATGGAAATAGTATGAAAATATGAAATATGCCAAGTAAAGGTGAACATAATGAAGATCAACTCTCTCCGGCTATTTATATTTATTGTGATTTCTGCAATTTGGTGGAATGCTGGCTTGGCAGCAGATAAACAACCAGATTATTGGCCCACCAAAGGATGGCGAACCGCATCTCCTGAAAGCCAGGGAATGGATTCTAACTTGTTGGCAGAAATGCTGGATATGATATGGGAAAAGCGCATTGATATTCACAGTTTATTAGTTATTCGAAATGGTTATATGGTGCTTGATGCTTACAGTTATCCATATGATTTTGAAATTCCTCACCATATCGATGCATGCACACAAAGCATTTCTTCAGCACTTGTCGGCATCGGCATTGATAAAGGATACATAAAGGACATAAGCCAACCTGTCTTGGATTTTTTCCCAACGCGTGTCGCCAAAAACCTTGATGCGAATAAAAAATCCATGACTCTTGAAAATCTATTGACCATGACGACTGGTTTGGAATGCCGCGATCCTTTCTTATATCTGCAAAGTGGTATGATGGATATGATAATCCCCGCAGACTGGAGAATGAGCAAGGATTGGGTGCAGTTTATTATTGATTTGCCAATGGCGGGGGAGCCAGGGACTCGTTATCAATATTGCAATGGTGCTCCTTTTCTTTTATCGGCTATTTTGCAAGAGCAGACTGGGATGAATGCCCTTTCATTTGCAGAAAAACATCTTTTTAAACCTTTGGGTATTTCTGAAGTTGGCTGGCCATCAAATCCACAAGGCATAACCCTTGGATACGGTCAACTCTTTATGCGGCCACATGATATGGCCAAAATCGGCTATCTTTACCTGAACAAAGGATTGTGGGATGGTAATCAGATAATATCTTCCCAATGGATAGATGTATCAACCAGCAAATTTATAGATACAACTCTGTTGCCTGGATACGGTTATCATTGGTGGGTAGCGAGTCCCGATCTTTACATGGCCGCTGGTAATAAGGGGCAGTTTATTATGGTCGCACCAGAGAGGAACATAGTGGCAGTATTTACCGGCAGACTGAGCCCCAAAGACTTTTTAATTCCATTAGATTTGTTGACGCAGTATATCATTCCGGCGGTTAAATCACCGACTGCCTTGCCTGAAAATGCAATTGGTATAAAAGCGCTTAAATCAAAAAGCGCGCTTTGGCGAAATACGGATCCTTCAGATCGTGAAAAATCAAAGAAAAAAAGTTGAAAATCCTATTAGGTTTTTTGGAATTTACAGTCTATCTCGAATAACAATCGTACAGGCTTGTAAGCAGTTTTAATACTTGGAATATCTCCATAACGTATTTGCATAGCTACCAGAATTTTTCCACTTGAGATTGCGATTAGAAACATGGAAAAATAGCGTCAGCTTGTCATGGTTCTTTGAATGGTCCTTATCGATCTATATTGCAGGAGAAGCGAAAATGAAATCCATTATCTCTGCTATGATGCTTTTCTCGTACCTCCTGATCACCTGCTGTGTAATTGCACATAGTCCGTCCATTTCCTGTGCGGAAGATAACATTCTGGTGTCATTCCCATCCAAGAGCCCTGCAGATCTGACCGCCTTGATGAGCAAGCCGAGTGATATTCCGGAAATCGAGCTTAAAGGGAGTTTGAAATTACCCAAGAACGTAACTGATAAAGTTCCTGCCGTGGTTTTCCTGCACGGGTCAGGTGGACTCAGGAAATCCTATTGGTATTATGCTGATAAGCTGGTGGAAAGGGGTATGGCCGTACTTCTGGTTGATTCATTTGGAAGCCGCGGAGTCAATAATACGAATACTGATAAAACGGTTACTCTGGTCACATATGGAACCATGGTCGGAGACGCTTTCGGGGCCTTGAAGTTTCTGGCGGCTCACCCTGCTATCGATCCAAGCAGGATCGCTCTTATGGGATTCTCCAAGGGGGGTGCGGTGGCGCTGTACTGTGCGGACAAAAAGACCAGCCGGCTTCTGGCTCCGGACAATGTCTCTTTTGCCGGATTGATAGCGGTTTATCCACTCTGTATGACGACTTTCAAGAATCTGGAACCAACTAAGGCTCCCTTATTTATACCCATCGGAGAGCTCGATGACTGGACACCGGCACATTGGTGTCAAAAATATACGGATCGCATGAAAGCCGCTGGAGCAGACGTCAAGCTCATACTCTATCCTGGTGCTTACCACGCATTCATCTTTCCGATTCCTGAACCTTCTAGGATACCCAAAGTCATCAATCCAAGCAATTGCTTCAACGAAATCCTTGATAATGGCAGGCTCACCGTTCCCAACGAGAAAATTACCCTGTCGGAAATCGAATGGCGTGCATCATATGTTCCATCATGCCGGACCTTAGGAGCTACACTTGGTGGCGGTACCCCCGAACTTCGCGAGAAGTTTTTCCAGGACGTAATAAAATTTCTTGCAGCTGTTTTAAAGCTGTAGCTACAAACAGCTCCCCTCAATCGCAATGAATTTTGTGATGGAGGGGTTAATTTTAAAAATATCAGAACGGCACAAAGTTTGAAATTTTGGACGGAAAATAAAAAAGAAAAAGCATCGAATAAAATAATAGGATTTGTGTTGATATTCACACTGGCAATTGGTTCAGCCCAATGTGAATCGACGCAAAACCATCGATTTCTGGTTTTGGAAGGCGGGATTTTGATAGATGGAACCGGTTCAGCGCCGGTCAGCGGAAAGGTTGTTGTGATATCAAATGGACGGATTGTGCAAGTCGGGTCTAAAACCAAGGTAAAGATACCGGGTTATTCCAAGGTGATTGACGTGGGTGGCGCAACCATTCTCCCGGGATTCATCAATGCCCATGTTCACAGGTCTTATAATCTTGAAAAGCTTTACGTCTGGGCGCAATCGGGAGTAACCACCGTTCGAGACCTTGCGGCATATCCCCCCACCTCATCATTTGAATTGCGGGATAGCTTCAACAAAGATCCTCGCGCCGCTCGTTTAGTGGCTGCCGGTCCTCAAATGACTGCCGGATTTGTCCCGAGTGGTTATCCGAGCTCGGTCTTTATCTACACGGTCAAGCAGGCCCGTGCAGAAGCGGAACGGATTCTGAAGGAAGGCGCGGATCAATTAAAGATAATGTTGGAATCTAATTTAGGATATGCTGACCGGGTGTTATCGGAAGAGGCTGCCAGAGCAATCGTTAAAATTGCTCACCGACATGGCAAAAAAGTATCAGCTCATGTCAGTCTTTCAAGGGATATCAAAAAAGCTATTGATGTTGGCGCAGACGATCTGGCTCACATGGTGATTGACAAATTGACAGGTGATCTGATTAACGAGATTGTTGAAGCAGATATTTATTGGACGCCCACACTTGAAATGTGGCAAGGTGTGCTTTCAAAAGAATATCTGGCAATTTCACTTGATAACCTTAGCCGGTTTTCAAAAGCCGGCGGGAAAGTCGCCTTGGGAAGCGATTATGGCGGAACATATGCAGATTTTGATTTGGGCATGCCCATGAAAGAGATCCAATTGATGCATCAAGCTGGAATGTCGCCCTCAGATATTATTGTTTCTGCCACTAAGAACGCTGCTGAAGTTTGTGGTTTGGGTAACGAACTGGGTACGCTGCAGAAGGGAAAAATTGCCGATATTTTGGTTATCGATGGAAATCCTCTCGAGGACCTTGCAAACCTGACAAAAGTCCGCCTCGTAATTAAAAGCGGTGTGATTATCAGGAAATGATGCGTCTATAAGGTGGTGCTATCTCCAGCAAAGTTTAAATACTAAATTGGAGAAAAATTGTGGTGTTCATTTTATATCTAGAGTGTGATAACCTGCAATTGCAGTTTGTCCAAGATTATACATTTGGCTGCGCAAGCCACACTTTGGCCAAATTGTAGATGTCGGCTATGATGCTATTCTTCTGATACTCACGAAAAACTGTGAGTTGGCAATTCTAATCTTTGCTTCATTGATTAATCACAAAAAAATGGCGGACACTATATATGGTATCCACCAATTGTTTTCATGCTTGAGGAAATCTGGATATATTCCAAAGCAAAAATTTATTTTAATTTGCTATGCCGAGCACAGAAGAATTTGATTCTCATGCTCAGTGCTAACCTGCAGCTGGGTGGAGTCTGTCATTAAATTAACAGATATGGAACCGTGGGCTCTGAAGGTGGGATTTTTGGCATTGCGGGCAGCGCCCGGGGCGTGTGAAGCGCTTTCGATTTTCAAATTCATAGCCGCATGCCAGACAGGACGCCGGGGTAATGATGACCTTCTTGCCCTGAGATGAGACCGAACGGGCAATATGTGCTAAATGCTCCGCTACTTCTTTTTCAGCTATCCCCACTTCCCCGGAAATCTCCCGGGCACTCATCTCCGTCTCGTTTAACAGCGCAATTATTTTCTGGCGTATGGTGGGCATAATCTTTAGTTTCTTTTGGTTTCGGTATTTCGCGGTGCCTCAGCGGTTAACGCCGCTCAGGTAAGTGTCAGTCACCAGGTTCAGAGGTTCTGCGTTTAAAGGTTCAGAGGTTAGATTTCAGAAGACTGAAGACAAGATTTGCGTGCGGTTATAAAATATTGAAATAGAATGGGCCATTGCTGTTGCCATCCGCAAGAATCCTAGCTTTTAAACCTCTGAACTCAGAACCCTGAACCTTGAACCAGCTATAATTGAACCTGATAAATCCGTTTAAAGCTTATTGTTCGCTACAACCTATTCTGCTTGTATTTCCTCCTTGAGCAGACAACACCCAATCTGATATTCCGGCACACCACCAACCGTATAGCTGATATTGTCGGGCTGAATCAGTTTGTTCATTACGCAACCCTCCGCAATATTCAATTCGAACAAATCACTTTCGTTGAGCTTGGCGGTGGGGATTAATTGATTGTCTTTTAACTCCAGGCTGTGAATGGGAAGATCCTCACACAGCGGGCACTGGTAAACTCGACCGTTGGGGAAGATGAAATAATTTTGGGCCACGCGACCGGCGCATTCAAATTGTTCTTCAGGATCCAGATAGACTTTGGGATAACTGCCGGTAATTCCCTGAGCAGCTACTTTATGTGCCAAGGGCGGGATCGTTTGCAACCATTCAGATCGCGATACCTGCAACCCTCCCTTTGCACCGGGTTGGGTGGCCTTTCCGCGCAAACCAATGACCTGAATAAAAAAACGGTCGATTTCCAGTTGATTCAAAAGCGCTGGCATTAACGATAATTCATGAATATTCGCCCGGCTAACCGTGTAAATCAGGCTGGTCGCAAAACCGGCAGAGACGGCCTTTTGTATGCCGTTGATGCAGGCGTCATAGGATCCTTTGCCGCGAAGCGCATCGTTGGTTTTGTGGGTGGCACCATCCAGGCTGAAGCTGAAAAAATCGACCTGCTCCGGGCGAACCTTCGTGAGAATATCGTGAAACAGATATCCATTGGTATCAATGGTAATGGAACTGAAGCCCCGAGTGTGCGCATATTTAACAGCCGCGGCCAGATCCGCATGCAGGGTCGGTTCGCCGCCCAAAAATATCAAGTTGGGAGCCGTGCTGCCATCGGAGAAAACATCCAGCCAGGCTTTGATAGTTTTTAAGGGCACACGGGTTTGGCCGTGCTGTTCAGGGTTGATATAGCAGTGCCGGCAGTTAAGGTTGCATTCGGTGAGAATATGAAAAAAAAGATTGGCGGAATCTTTAGAAAAGGCAACAGTTCTTTTAACACTCATAATTGCTGTATCAGTCTTCTGACTTTCTTTTTGGCCATGATCAGCTCTTCATTGGTGGCGCGTAATCGGATGGACATAAATTCTGCAAAAATACGGTAGAGTAACAGTAAAAAATCCAATTTTTCATCCGCGCTGCTGCTGAGCGATAATCTTTTCTTGGCGGATGTATCGACGGCCAGAGAGACCGTTTTGCCGACGGCAAATACCGATGCCGAGCGGCTCATGCTGTCGATGATTCGCATTTCGCCAAAGATTTCACCCTTTTTATCAATGCTGCCGATTTCCAGCCCTTCTTTGGTGATTTTAATTTTGCCGGAAAGTAGAAAATAAAGCCAGGGGTCCCGATCACCCTCTTTAATAATCCGTTCGCCATCTTCGTATTTGCGAATCTTGCTGAGTCGCAGCAGTTTTCCAAGGCTTTTGGTTTCAAAATTTCTGAGGGCGGGAATTCCCAATAACTTTTGGATATTTTCAATATTATCCTTCAGGTAGCGTGATTCGAGCATGAATTCCTCCAGACAAAGCGGGCGGGTTGGAAAAAGGCTTAACTCTACTATTTTATACCGCCCCCCCTAAAAGAGCAAGGAGGAATTTCTAATTATCTGTAATTATTTAAATTTATTGTTTAGCCGTCATCACCTTAATTTATTTCAACAGCCAGGTTGATCATCAAACAGAGGTCAGAAGACAGACAACAGAAGACAGAATTTAGATCGGATGTTTGTTTCCAGTTTTCATACTCTGTTTTGCTTCCTCTGTCCTCTGTCATCTGTCCTCTGTTAATCTGTGACCTCCAAACAGTGCTTGGACACCATCTCATCAAAACTGACCGGGTAGCACCCATCAAAGCAGGCTTTACAAAAATGCTTTTTGGGATTCTCAATACCAGTGGAATTCAACAGGCCATCAATACTGAGATAATGCAGCGAATCCAGTCCGAGATAATCTTTGAGTTCGGCAACCGATTTGCGGGCTGCGATCAGTTCCCCACGGGTAGAAAAATCGATACCGTAATGGCAGGGGAACCGGTGCGGTGGTCCGGCCACCCGCATGTGCACACGTTGCACGCCCAATTTTCGCAAAGATTTTACCCGTGTTTTAATGGTGGTGCCCCGGATAATCGAATCTTCTATAATGATCAGATTTTTACCCTTGAGAAGCTCTTTGACTGGATTCAGTTTAATCCGGACGCCAAAATCCCGCATACTCTGAGTGGGCTGGATAAAGGTTCGGCCAACATAGTGATTACGAATCATTCCCATCTCGAAGGGGATGCCGGATTCCTCCGAATATCCCAGGGCTGCATAGGTCCCGGAATCAGGAAACGGCATCACCAGATCAGCGTCCACAGGCGCCTCCCGGGCTAGACAGCGCCCGTGGGCCTTGCGCGTCGAATAGACGTTTTGACCGAAAATCGTGCTGTCCGGTCGTGCAAAATAGATAAATTCAAAAATACAAAACGCCCGGATCGGTGGGGTCGGCATTTGAATGCTTTTAATGCCGTCTTCACCGATAATGACAATTTCGCCGGGTTCGATTTCACGGATAAATTCAGCTTCAACCAGATCAAAGGCACAGGTTTCAGACGCCAGAATATAATTACCGTTCAGTTTTCCCAGACACAATGGCCGAAAACCATGTGGATCTTTAATCCCAATAACTTCACCTTTGCTGGTCAGCATAATAATCGAATAAGCGCCTTCCAACCGGGAGACGGTTTCAACCAAAGCCTGTTCAAATCCGGACTTGAGGTTTTTGACAAAAAGATGCAAAAAAATCTCACTATCCATGGTGGACTGAAAAATGGAACCAGCGGCTTCGAGTTCATTCTTGAGCAAATGCGCGTTGGTAAAATTGCCATTGTGAGCCACGGCATAGGATTTTTTGCGATGACGAACTCGAAAAGGCTGGGCGTTGGTCAAAATGGAGCTGCCGGTAGTTGAATAGCGCACATGGCCCACAGCGCTGCCACCATCCAGACGCGACAGGCGGTCCATGTCAAAGACATCCGATACCAGCCCCATGCCTTTATGCTCCGAAATTTGCATGTCTTTGGCAACCGCGATACCGGCACTTTCCTGTCCCCGATGCTGCAAGGCATAAAGACCGAAATAGGTCAACGCCGCCGCTTCCGGATGATCGTAAATGCCAAAAATGCCGCAAGCCTCACGGGGCTTATCGTTGAAACTTGAAACTTGAAACTTGAAACTAGAAGTCTCTTTACTATTCATCTACTTTGGTTCTCCTGATAAACGCATTTAGCTTGGGGCCCAATTCATCAATGATTACAGTGTATTTCTGAGTCGCTTTGCCGCTAATGATTTTCCTTCGAATGAGTTTACGCAACCAAGCTTTTGTTTCTTCAAAAGAGCCTCTTGAATAGTAATAAAACCGCTTTCTTTCAGCAGGCGTATATCGCCCGTAACCCTCAGCAAGATTGGCTGCAATACTATCGGCTGATTTAATAATCTGGTATCCAATCGTTTTTTTAACTTTGTCAGACCAATCGTCGAATGCGTACCATATTAAATCTGATAGTGTTTCAGCCAGTTTATACACATCCAGTTCATAGATCTCTTTCATCGATTGCTCCAACTTCAAGTTTCAAATTTCAAATTTCGAGTTTCATGTTTCAAGTTTCACTATTATATTCCTGGATCGTTTTTACAGCCATCTTCTCTTGGCGCAATGTTTCAATGGCTCTGAAAATTGCCATTCCACCGGCGGTGGTGGTGGCATAGGGAATTTTATAACGCAAAGCATTGCGCCGAATATAATACCCGTCCCGCCGGGTTTCACCACCGATGGATGTATTGATAATCAGCTGGATTTCAGAATTTTTAATGGCATCCACCACATGCGGGCGACCGACGGATACTTTGTTGACGGCTTTATTGGGGATTCCGTGATCGGCCAAAAATTGAGATGTGCCATGGGTGGCCATAATATCAAAGCCAGCATCCCGATATTTGGCGGCCACAGGCAATACGGTTTTTTTGTCAGCATCGATCACGCTGATAAATACGGTGCCGCTGGTCGGCAAATTCTGACCGGCGCCCAGCTGAGCCTTGGCATAGGCCGACCCGAAGTCCGAACCGATTCCCATGACCTCACCGGTGGATTTCATTTCCGGGCCTAACAAAATATCCACATCCGGAAACCGATCAAAGGGCAGCACCGCCTCTTTTACCGATAAGTGCTCCGGTATGATTTCAGTGGTTAAGCCCAGCTCCGCCAGTGATCGTCCCAGCATCACCTTGGTGGCCAGTTTGGCCAGGGGCACGCCGGTGGCTTTGCTGACAAACGGAACGGTGCGGGATGCCCGGGGATTGACTTCCAATACATACAACTGGCCATCTTTCAGCGCGAACTGAACATTCATCAAGCCCACCACTTTTAGTTCGCTCGCCATGGCTTTGGTGGCCTGGGTGATTTGGTCGAGAAACTGCGGTTTAATATTAACCGGCGGCAGCACACAGGCCGAGTCACCGGAATGGACACCCGCTTCCTCGATATGTTCCATAATACCGCCAATAATGGTGGTCTGCCCATCAGAAATGGCATCCACATCAAATTCAAACGCATCTTCGACAAATTTATCGATCAAAACCGGGTAACCCGGCGAGGCCAATATCGCCAGCCGCGTAAAATTTTCCAGTCCGGCCTGATCATAAACGATTTTCATGGCCCGTCCACCGAGCACATAAGAGGGGCGCACCACTACTGGATAACCGATGGTTTCAGCCACCCTTAGGGCATCATCAACATTTAACGCCGTACCGTTGGCCGGCTGGATCAGACCGAGCTTGTTGAGCATCGCCTGAAACAACTTACGGTCTTCGGCACGATCGATGCTGTCGGGTTGTGTTCCTAAGATCGGAACGCCGGCGGCATGCAGCCCCACCGATAGGTTCAGCGGCGTCTGACCGCCGAATTGAACGATGACCCCCATTGGATTTTCGGTTTCCACGATGTGGAGCACATCTTCTTGGGTCAGCGGTTCAAAATACAATTTATCGGACGTATCGTAATCAGTGCTGACGGTTTCCGGATTGCTGTTGACCATAATGCTTTCCACACCTTCTTCGCGCAGTGCAAAAGAAGCATGTACGCAGCAATAGTCAAATTCGATGCCCTGTCCGATGCGGTTGGGTCCACCGCCGAGAATCATTACCTTTTTGTGATCTGAGACCCGGGCTTCGTTTTCCAATTCGTAGGTGGAGTAATAATAAGGGGTAGCCGCCTTAAATTCTGCCGCACAGGTGTCCACCAGTTTGTAAACCGGTCTTAATTCTAATTCTGTACGCCTTTTTTTGATATCCGATTCGGCAACTCC
>JAAUXY010046457.1_pt1 | contig 10561 bp, 7 predicted proteins | sample 7278121 | NCBI WGS metagenome assembly JAAUXY01 (sample SAMN14350117, study PRJNA611818) | marine sediment metagenome | isolation source: surface marine sediment (1.8m) | place: French Polynesia: Moorea | collected 2018-08
AGATCCTGTTCGAAGAGAGTAAAAGCAGAGCCACAATAAGCGCAAGTTCCTTCTTTTCCTTGTCGAGTTGCCCCACATGAGGCACATTTAACGACTGCGGCATCGTGTGCACGCACCGACTGTACCGTAACCACGGTACCACATATACAGTGAAAGCGGCTGCCGGCCTTGAAGTTGGAAGTATCGTATTGTCGATTACAGCTTTCACATGCGACGATGATGCGGAGACCAGCTGTCCGGGAAACAGTGCTCGACATACTTCTAATCTTGGAGTCAATCAGCTCATGATAATTTTAGCGAGGCGCGTAACTTTGTACGTTATGGCGCTAGTTGGTACAACGACAAAAATGCTTATTAGGTTCTGGTTTTCCGACCGAGGGCGTATGCTATTATCACAACCGAGTTTTAGCCCCATACCGCTGTGTTACCTACAGCTCAGAGAGGTATCGTGGGGGGCGAGCACCCGCAGAGCAGCTACGCCCTGAGCGCAATTGCTTTACCCTATAGAACCATACTCCATAGTTTAAAGAAGCTGAGACCAAATCACATGGAAACAAATACCCCGGCGATGAAACCCGGCACCTTATGGCCGCGGGTGCTGCAGAGAACACATCACGCATTGCAATGCGGCGCAATGAATCCCATACCAACGAAATGCGAGCTTGTGTCACAAGCTGGCATTGAATTCTTGGTTCGCATCGTTTCCAACATAGCGCGTAAGAATCAAGCTATTGGAGCTCTAGCGAAAAAATCTTCCTCTGCTCAACAAAACATCAATCCTTTCCTTCCGTTTGAGGCCGACCTATTCGTTGCGGACATCTCTGACACCCACGTGTGCCTTTTGAATAAGTTCAATGTCGTCGAACATCACCTATTGATTGTCACCCGTTCCTTCGAGCCCCAGGAAACTTTGCTAACCTTGCAAGACTTCGAAGCCATGTGGACATGCATGGCGGAGTTCGATGGACTGGCATTTTACAACGCCGGAGTCATCGCCGGTGCCAGCCAACCACATAAACACCTGCAAATGGTCCCGCTGCCCCTTGCCCCGACTGGCCCTCAGTTACCCATTGAGCCCCTGCTAAGGAAAGCCGCATTCTCCGATACGATAGGAATGAATCCGGTTATGCCTTTTGCCCACGCCATCGCTCGGTTAGAGCCCACTTGGATCCAAACTCCGCAACGCGCCGCCAAAACCACGCTAGATCTCTACTACGCAATGCTGGATGCAGTAGGATTGCAAATTGACCATGCGCTCGGGGAACCTATGCTATCCGCCCCTTACAACCTTCTATTCACCCGACACTGGATGTGGCTTGTGCCGCGAACCGCGGAGTTCGCCGAAACCATTTCCATCAATGCTTTGGGATTTGCAGGAGCCCTTTTAGTCAAAAATGAACAGGAAATGCAGACCCTAAGAGACCAGGGACCCCTGATGTTATTGAAAAGTGTCTCAATGGGGACCGATCATTTTGCTTTACATTTCAGCAGGGATTGAAAAGGCAGCAGTCGTGTGGATGCGTATTGTAAAACAAATTGCCTGCAATTCGATCGGTCCCTATCAATGATTACGCTCGAGTGAGGAAAATTTTCTTGTGGAATATCAATAGACAAATGAGAGCACGCGTTAATTTGTGAAATATCCGGCTTAAAATAAGTCCCTCTAATCATCATTTAAGAATCAACACGCGATTTGCATAACGTTTGGGAATGGCATGCAACGAACGAACAAACTTTCGCCGTGGGGCGTGTTTATCACCGGGACAGATACTGGTGTTGGCAAAACGTTTATAAGCTTACAATTGATACGCGCCTTGAACAGAAAAGGGATTAATGTTACGCCACGCAAACCTGTGGAATCCGGATGTGAAAGGGTTAATAATCGACTCCGGCCTGCGGATGCTCTAGCTATGCAAGCAGCGATGAGCCAATCGATTAGCCTCAACGAAATCTGTCCTTATAAGCTCGAGCATGCTTTATCTCCCGAACGCGCAGCACGGCTTGAAGGTGTCGATCTACAGCTTAAAGCACTGCAGACCGCTTGCCTCGTTCCCTCCGAACGCTTTCTGCTGGTGGAAGGAGCAGGCGGTTTCTATTCGCCGCTAGCATCGGACGGTCTTGTGGCAGATCTCGCTGAAAGACTAAATTTACCCGTGCTACTGGTGGCTGTCGATCGACTTGGTTGCATCAATCAGGTATTGCTAAATGTACAGGCTATCGAATCACGCGGCTTATTATTGGCTGCGATCGTCTTAAACAAACTCAATCATCCAACCGATTTAGACATGGACAATTTGCGAGACTTACGCACGAGACTAAGTTATCAAGTAATCCCTATTGAGCGTGTGTCGGAAGAATCCGATCCAATGATTGAGCCCTATATAGCCCAACTGGTAGATCTATTGATCAATGCGCGAGGTAAAGCAGGTTAGAAACCAGCATGAAATAATCGATTTTTCGTAGCCAGGAAGTTATAGTGCGGCAGCATCTTTGTCGCCTGTCCTTATGCGTATTACTTGCCGGAGGTCAGTTACAAAGATCTTCCCATCTCCAATCTTCCCAGTTCTTGCACAGCTGATAATAGTATCAATTACCTCATCTACCTTATCAGCACTGACCGCTACCTCCAACTTGGTTTTGGGTAAAAAATCCACTACGTATTCCGCGCCGCGATAGAGTTCCGTATGACCTTTTTGCCGACCGAAACCCTTCACCTCGGTCACGGTTAGCCCCTGAATACCGATTTCTGACAACGCCTTACGAACCTCTTCCATTTTGAATGGCTTGATAATCGCTGAAATAAGTTTCATACACCTTCACCTTGCGAGTTGATTTTCCGACCCGGAGGCTTCTTAAATTCGGGACCTTTTCATTTACAGTTAATTCTTTGTAAGGAATGCTACCAAAATCACTTCCCCGTTTGGCTTACCTTATCGCCCGTCTTCGGCGTTGCGACAACAGTTACATCGCTCGGCTATGGACTGTTGTCGCGCCTTGAATACGAACAATCATGCGCAGCCCGCTCGTCACCTTATTTCGTCCGCATTCCTTAAACAGCTTTTGAGTTTACGGAGACATAGCTAAAGTGTGTCTTGGATAAACGTCTATCCTACCCAAGGCTATTGGGAATAGCTGAGTTTTGCATACACATCCAATGGCATTGACGTAGGTTACAAGTCGTAAGCTAAAGTGTAAAGCAAAATGACCGGGTTACTCAAATACCTCGGGGGTTGAACACAAATAAAAAAGGGACAGCTAATACTGCTCCTGTACACCGACTGAGCCTCCACTTAATGAACACGAGGGTTAAGTTCACCGCTATCGTAACGCTTCACCATATTTTCTAAGTTGATGGGTTTGATCTTAGACGCATTTCCTGCGGTACCAAATGCCTCATACCGTGCTCGACAGATATCTTGCATTGCGCCAGTGGCGGCCTTTAAATACTTACGCGGATCGAAATTCTTTGGATTCTCGTGCAAATTCTTGCGTATGGCACCCGTGGAAGCCATACGCAGATCGGTGTCGATATTGACTTTGCGTACACCATGTTTGATACCTTCCTGGATTTCTTCTACTGGCACACCGTAAGTCTCACCCATGGCGCCACCGTAACTATTAATGATATCCAACCAATCCTGCGGCACAGATGATGATCCATGCATAACCAGATGAGTGTCCGGAATACGGGCGTGAATCTCCTTGATCCGATCAATGGCCAGAATATCACCCGTTGGCGGACGGCTAAATTTATAGGCCCCATGGCTAGTACCAATAGCAATAGCGAGGGCATCGACACCGGTCTGTTTTACGAAGTCGGCAGCCTGCTCTGGATCGGTTAGTAATTGATCCTTGGTGAGCTGCCCCTCGGCGCCTGAGCCATCCTCTTCACCCGCCATACCGGTCTCAAGTGACCCCAGGCAACCCAGCTCCCCCTCAACGGAGACACCGCAAGCGTGCGCCATTTCTACAGTACGATGTGTAACATCAACATTGTAGTCAAAGCTCATCGGAGTTTTCATGTCCTCGCCTAACGAACCATCCATCATCACGGAACTAAAGCCCAGCTGGATAGAACGCTGACATACAGCCGGCGAAGCGCCATGATCCTGATGCATTACCACCGGTATATGAGGCCATTGCTCCACCGCCGCTAATATCAGGTGGCGCAAAAATGGCGCACCGGCATAAGCACGAGCACCTGCAGAGGCTTGCACAATCACCGGACTGTCGGTTTCATCCGCTGCCTGCATGATCGCTTGCATCTGTTCCATGTTGTTGACATTGTAAGCCGGAACCCCATAGCTGTTTGCAGCCGCGTGATCCAATAGCTGGCGTAGTGATATTAAGGCCATATTACCTCCTCATTTATCTATATTTTGGGTGCAATTTACAAGCATGACATGCTCACTTCAGAGCTTGATCCTTTGCTAGACTTTATGCTTTAACTTCCCTGTCAAAACATCAAGTCTAGAAGGTTTACACCCTATTCGCTTGAAAATGATTAAAGTTTGCAAATACATCCTCCCAGGTTGCAGGGCGGTTCCTAAGCGCGATTAGCGAGGTGCGGGGGTACAACCTATCTAGGGAAGCGTAAACGACACTACATGACTAGATAGTGGCGTTCTCCACAACGCGGCTAGATGCACTCTGGGTCAGCCGCAATGGGGAAAATTTATTCACGAGCTTTTAACCAAAGTGTTGTTTGATGGGAATGAAAAGCTTAAGGGACTTGGAAGCCAATAATATCCCCATCTTAATGGTCTTTTTGCCCGTCTTCAGCGTTGTGGCTTCGGTTACACAGTCCCAGCTACGGGCCCTTCGCCGCGCCTTGAAGACAAACAAAAATCCGGTGTCATATGAGACAATCATTTGCTTCCAAGCCCCCAACTTCGAACGTAGATCAGAATATTTCGCGAGCCATGCACATCAACAGCCAACTTGTTTGAGCCGTAAAGCTTTCTATTTTCTAAGCTAGCGTGCCTTGCTGTCGATGTTCATGACTGAGCGAGACAACCCGAAACTATGCATATTTTAACTTTGTATTTGAAGTCTCAAGAGGTGTCGAGCTTGCTTTTGGAATGCGGACGAAATAAGTTGACCCGCTGGCCCCGCATGATCGTTCGTCTTCAAGGCGCGACAACAGGCGCATAGCTGGGCTATGTAACTGTTGTCGCAACGCCGAAGAGGGACGATAAGGCAAGCCAGAAGGGGGAAGTTATTTCGGTAGCATTCCTTAGCGGGGTTAACTCTGCGCACGTTCCTCAAGCATGGCCACCGCGGGAAGCTTTTTACCCTCAAGAAACTCCAGAAAGGCGCCACCTCCGGTAGAGATATAAGATATCTGATCACTGATATGATATTTATCCACCGCTGCCAAGGTGTCGCCGCCGCCGGCAATTGAAAAAGCATTGCTTTGCGCAATCGCCATTGACAGAGCTTTGGTCCCGTCACCGAATTGGTCGAACTCAAAAACACCCACCGGACCGTTCCAGACAATAGTTCCGGCATTCTGCAAAATATTGGCAAAGTGTTTCGAGGTTTCCGGTCCCACATCGAAAATCATATCGTCATCGCCGACCTCGGCCACCGGCTTTAGCTCAGCCTGCGCCGATTCTGAAAACTCCGTCCCGCAGACCACATCCACCGGCACGGGAATATCGCCACCCTGCGATTTGGCCGCCTCGGTCAATCGGTTGGCAGTGTCTATGAGGTCGGCCTCATACAGTGATTTCCCCACATTGTGGCCTGCCGCAGCGATGAAGGTATTGGCAATCCCACCGCCAACGATCAGTTGATCCACAACCTTGGAAAGCGATTCTAGGACAGTGAGCTTAGTAGAAACCTTGGATCCGCCAACAATGGCTACCATTGGTCGGGCTGGATTATCTAGCGCCTTACTCAGAGCATCTAACTCGGCAGCCAGTAAAGGTCCCGCACAAGCCACGGGGGCATTAATACCCACTCCGTAGGTCGATGCCTGCGCCCGGTGTGCAGTTCCAAAGGCATCCATAACATAAATATCACACAGAGCCGCCATTTTCTTTGCCAAGGAATCGTCGTCTTTCTTTTCGCCCTTATTAAAGCGGACGTTCTCACAGAGGACGACCTCCCCCTCATCAATGTTGATGCCCTCGAGCCAATCCTTAGCTAGCCTTACCTTTTTGCCTAGCAGACCCGATAGGTGATCGGCAACGGGTTGAAGCGAATATTGAGAATCATATTCCCCCTCAGTCGGTCGGCCTAAGTGCGACATCAACATCACCTTAGCACCGGCTTTCATGGCTTGCTCAATGGTAGGCAAGGAGGCCCTTATCCGCTTGTCGCTGGTGACCTTGCCCTCACTGACTGGTACATTGAGATCTTCCCGGATGAGCACACGTTTACCGGCAAGGTCCAGATCGGTCATTTTAATCACTGACATGGTAATTCCCGATATTTGTCTATATGAATTCAATAAAGTATGGCCGTTAACTGCTAAAACTAGCCACACCCTAAAACTAAAGAACGACAAGCAATTCTAGGAACTGCTTGTCGTCCCCTTATCCTTAACTCTTTGGATTAACTTGCGTTAACGAATGCCACGGTGGTATCAAGCATGCGGTTTGCAAAGCCCCACTCATTGTCATACCAGGAGCACACTTTGGCCACCTTGCTGTCAATCACACGGGTCAAACTGGCATCGTACGTAGATGACACCGCGGTATGATTGAAGTCCATAGACACCAACGGCTCATCGTTGTAGGCCAGGATGCCTTTTAACGACCCTTCGGAGGCTTCCTTGAGTACACTGTTGATCTCTTCGATACTGGTTTCCCGGGCGGCCTCGAAGGTGAGATCCACGATTGACACATTGATGGTTGGTACGCGAATCGCGAATCCGTCCAGCTTGCCGTTCAATTCCGGCAACACCAAACCTACCGCGGCAGCCGCACCTGTTTTGGTGGGAATCATGGATTGGGTGGCAGAACGAGCACGCCGCAGGTCCGAATGGTACACGTCCGTCAGTACCTGGTCATTGGTGTAAGAATGAATAGTGGTCATCAGGCCGCGCACCATACCGATCGAGTCATGCAACGGCTTGACCAATGGCGCCAGGCAGTTCGTGGTACACGACGCATTGGAAATGACTTGGTCTGAAGCCTTTAGGACATCGTGATTCACACCGTAGACGATGGTGGCATCCACATCTTTGCCGCCGGGGGCCGAGATGATCACTTTTTTAGCCCCCGCGGCTAGGTGGGCGGAGGCCTTTTCCTTGCTGGTAAACAGACCCGTGCTCTCCATAACCACATCAACCCCCATCTCGCCCCACGGCAATTTGGAGGGATCACGCTCTGCGATCACTCGGACCTTATCACCATTGACCACGATGTGATCGCCATCCACTTGTACGTCGGCGTTAAATCTGCCTTGCGCCGTATCGAAACGGGTCAGATGGGCATTGGTGTTCGCATCGCCTAAATCGTTAATTGCAACGATCTGAATTTCGTCGTTGCGACCCGACTCATACAGTGAGCGCAGGACCATCCGGCCAATACGACCATAGCCATTAATTCCAACTTTTATTGCCATTTTTTCTCCTCCACTATTTAAGAAAGTTGATAGGTGAAAATGTTAACTTACGTTGAAGGCCTTTGATTCACGGGCAGATTTGGACCGCGTGCGGATAACGTTAAATCCACCGAAAACGGCCTTGATCTACTGGCATGAAGCCAAGGACTGCGTTTTAGGTCCAGACAACGGTTATCGCTACACACTCAGAAACAGCCTTAAAAACCTCCGCCAACGCAACCTGGGATTAACAATTGGCTCAAATGTTCAGTCACTTCTTTGAATTGTCGCCTTGTACTCTGGACGGGCTTCCAGACTTTCTTCTGTTGTACGCTCCCGCGGCTAGCTATTCAAATTCGTTTCTGATCAATTTATCGCCACATTTTACCTGCTGTAGCGCTCGCTACAGGCCTCTATTTTAAGACAGCTTCTAAGGTGCTTAAAACCGCATACTGCTTAGACCATCACCGCCTGCATAATTTTAGCAACATTGTCAGCGGTAAAACCAAAATATTTCATCACTTCACCTGAGGGCGCTGATTCACCAAACCGGTTGACTCCCACCACCTTGCCACTGAGGCCGACATATTTAAACCAATAATCAGGTATTCCAGCTTCTACAGCGATACGGGAGGTCACGTTACTTGGCAATACAGATTCTTTGTAAGCGTCATCCTGGGCATCGAAGACATCGGTAGAAGGCATGGAAACCACGCGAACTTTTTTACCTTGTTCGGTCAGCTCCTCATAAGCTGCAACTGCAATACCGACCTCAGAGCCGGTAGCGATAATGATACCGTCCGGCGGACCGTCACAGTCCCTAAGGACATAGCCACCACGGCTGATGTTGGCCAGCTGTTCAGGGGAACGGTCCTGATGAGGGACACCCTGTCGGGTGAACACCAGCGAAGTAGGACCAGACTGCCGTTCGATGGCTGCTTTCCAAGACACAGCGGATTCGACGGTATCACAGGGTCGCCAAACCGACATATTGGGTATCATGCGCAGAGTCGCCACCTGTTCGACCGCCTGATGAGTGGGCCCGTCTTCACCTAAGCCTATCGAATCATGGGTATAGACAAACACCGTTCGGATTTTCATCAACGCCGCCATGCGCAAGGCATTGCGCGCATATTCCGAGAACATGAGGAAAGTCCCCCCATAGGGAATGAACCCTCCATGCAGTGCTATACCATTTAAGATTGCGGACATGCCGAATTCTCGCACCCCGAAATAAATGTAATTTCCGGCCCCGTTGTCCTTACTAATAGGTTTGGAATCTGCCCATTGTGTTAGATTTGATCCGGTCAAATCAGCGGATCCTCCAATCAAATCAGGCAGCAAAGGGCCGTAACCGTTCAACGTTATCTGGGAAGCTTTACGCGTCGCTGGAGACTCACCCTTATCTGCCATCGTTTGAATGAAAGCCTGGGCCTTTTCCGGCCAATCCTGAGGCAACTCTTTCGCCATACGGCGCTCAAATTCGGTGGCTAATTCAGGGTAAGCAGCCTTATAGTCCTCAAACACCTCGCTCCATTGCGCCTCTGCTTGCGCTCCTCGATCCCGGGCATTCCAACCGGCATAATATTCATCAGGGATATGAAAAGGTTCGTACGCCCAGTCAATTGTTTCACGCACCAAGGCCACTTCATCCTTGCCTAATGCGGCACCGTGACATTCCTCTTTTCCTTGCTTGTTAGGCGATCCCCAGCCGATAATCGTCTGACAACAAATCAGTGACGGGCGCGCTGTTTCGTCGCGAGCCTGTTCGATAGCCGCTTTAACCGCCTCAGCGTCATGGCCATCCACTTTAGGAATGACATGCCAACCGTAAGCCCTAAACCGCGCTGGCGTATCATCTGTAAACCAACCCTCCACCTCGCCATCGATAGAAATACCGTTATCGTCATAGATCACGACCAATTTATTCAAGCCTAAGGTTCCAGCCAGAGAACAGGCCTCATGAGAAATACCTTCCATCAGGCAACCATCCCCCACAAACACATAAGTATGGTGGTCGACAACTTCGAACTCCGGTCGGTTAAACTGAGCGGCCAGCACTTTTTCCGCGATAGCCATCCCGATAGCATTTGTAACGCCTTGGCCAAGGGGTCCAGTAGTCGTTTCAATTCCTGGAGCATACCCATATTCAGGGTGTCCCGGCGTCTTGGAATGTAATTGTCGAAACTGTTTCAACTCTTCCATGGGAAGATCATAACCACTCAGATGCAACAATGAATAGAGCAGCATCGATCCGTGTCCATTGGATAGTACGAACCGGTCGCGATTTGCCCAGTTTGGATTCGCCGGATTATGACTCAAAAAATCATTCCACAGAACCTCTGCGATGTCTGCCATACCCATAGGGGCTCCGGGATGCCCCGAATTCGCCTTTTGTACAGCATCCATGCTTAAGGCTCGAATGGCATTGGCAAGTTCTCTTCGTGATGGCATAGATACCCCTCCTGTATCAAAAAAACAAAACCGAAATCTCTCTAAATCACAAACCGCCACATAAGCATCTGACGACCAGTCTAATAATACGCTGGCGGCTCGAGTACACGTTCGTTATCAAGGAAAAACCCTAGGAGTCTGTCGGACTCGAGACTGATCTACTGCGGAAAAGCGGCATATGGACAGATTCTCCGATCCTTTTCGCTAAATAGCTATGGCTTCACCCTTCGACATCCTGTCTCTTCCGTCAAATGATCGAAAAATTTACCTCAATCCGTCTTTCCCTTGCCAAGATCGCCTAAGTCCGACAAGCTCCTAGACGCCCCATTCGGCCTCTGAAGTTCGTCGCCGGTGCTCAGATTCTCTCGAGAATAAAAAATGAATAGTCTCGCCGAGTCGGTGCAAAGCGGCAATAGCTAAAAAGTAATGTATAGAATTACTTTAACTAGGCAGAAACGTGTTTGACGGGCAAAAACATTCCCCATGTGTTTTAAAAATTCCAACCTATGCATAGTTTACAATAGAACACTCAGATTCAAATTATTATTTTTTA
>JAAUXY010063346.1_pt1 | contig 10561 bp, 6 predicted proteins | sample 7278121 | NCBI WGS metagenome assembly JAAUXY01 (sample SAMN14350117, study PRJNA611818) | marine sediment metagenome | isolation source: surface marine sediment (1.8m) | place: French Polynesia: Moorea | collected 2018-08
ATCACCGACGATCGCGCGCAGGTCTTCGATGGTTCGCTCTTTGAACCTGACCTCGAATTCGTCCGGCGCGCCTTCGGCCGGCATACGGGCGATATCCGGATCCTCGATCTCCAGTTCGTACAGACCCGGCGGCAGCATCTCGATCATGTCGAGCGTATGCAGGATTCCCTTGTGTTCTCGGCTTGCGATCTTGCCGGACACGAAGATGCCCAAGTGACCGACGCTCGGGTGCACGTGGTACACGATCGTCTGCCCATGGATCTTGATCTCGTCCGTGTTGCCATAGACATCCACCACCCAGGCCAGGGCCTGCTCCGGCGGGGTGATGTTGTCGCCTTCGGAACAGAAGATCACGATCGGAGATTTGATGTCCTTGATGTCCAGCGGCGGCCCATCGCCCATGTCGATCTTGCCTTGCTGCAGGCGGTTGCCGACGAAGAGTTCGTTGACGATGAAGTCCATTTCTTCGGTGTTGGTCAGGAAGAAGCCGTTCCACCATTTTTCGAAGTGGAGAAAGCGCTCCTCCTCGGTGTCCACCTTCGAATAGACGTTGTACTGCTTGGTCCACAGCGTGTTGGCCGGGTTCAGGTTCTCGAAGTTCTGCACCAGGTATGCGCCGTCGAACAGGCCGGCACCCATGTCGCTGGCCAGGCTCGCCATCCAGGTGCCCCCCAGGAGTCCGCCGAGATAGCGCATCGGGTTCTTCCCGGATTTGCCGGCCCAATAGGACAGCGGAGAGCCGCTCAAAATCAGCGGGCCGGTGACATCGGGATGCGACGCGCTCAATAGGACAATCGCCCAGCCACCCTGGCAGTTGCCCAGCACGCAGGGCTTGCCGTCGGCCTCCGGGTGCCGTTCTGCGACCGTCTTGATGAAGACCGCTTCCGCGTCGCGCACGTCGCGCAATGTTTGGCCGGGGACGGGGACCTGGCTGAAAGTGAGGAAGTACACCGGATGGCCGGCCCGCATTGCGACACCGACCTGGGAGTCCTTCTTCGATCCGCCGATGCCGGGGCCGTGACCGGCCCGCGGGTCGACGATCACGAACGGCCTCTTCTTCGGATCGACCGGAAACTCGGCGTCCGGAATGATGCGCAACAGCGAGTAGTTTGCCGGCCGGTCCAAGGTCCGACCATCCATGATGGTCTCGTACTCGAACTCGAGCACCGGCGGCTGACCCGCCAGAAAATGGTTGATGGTCTGGTTGCCGCGCTTGCGCATCACATCCCAAAACAGGACCGAGCGCTGCATGGCGTCGACCGAATACTCGATGAAATCCGACACTGGCCTTGGCAGGAGCTCTTCGGCCACGATGTCCGTGGTCGGCTTCACGATTTCGACCGGCACGGCGACCGGGCGCGCCGCTTCCTCGACCGGTGGCACCACGGCGGGCGAAGGCCGCGAGGCTTTGGGCCCCGGGAGTGGGATCGCGATATCGGGCTCTGGCTTGGCCGGCGCGGACGTAACCGTCCGAGCCGGAGACGCAGCCTTGGCCGGAGTCGGGGGCGGGGTGGCCGGAGCCTGAGTTGCCGGGGCCGGCGCCGCCTCTGTTTGGATCGGCGAGGGCTGGACTGGCGGGGCTTGAACCGTCGCCGCTGCAGGTTGTTCCGCTGTCTTCGGCGGGGTCGCCGTCTTCAACTTTGCGGAGCGTGGCGGGCGCCGGGTTCCGGGCGATGTCGTCCGCCGCGAGCGCGGCGTCTGCGTGGATTTGGCCATCAGGGCCCCCTTTGATTTTCTCGGTAGACCGGAACAAAACGGTCATATTGCGGTGCAATATTTCTGCGACTATGCGACTCGGCTTCGTGCTCGTCAACGCGGCCTAGGCACGACGCAAGGCGAAGTGCGAGAGGACGCGTTTGACAGGGAGTCGAAGCAATTCTGGCCATGACAACTCTTGCCGAGCCTTGACCTGGATCATCTGACGAGAGGAAAAAGACACTTTGTCGCAGCGCAAACTCGGCAGGCGTGCCGCCTTTGGCAGTCCAAGTGGTTGCTCAGAGCATCGACAACGCGAGAAACGACAAAGCTGCGCCATCCTCGTGAGTTGGCGATCACCTAAGGCTCGTTGTTGCCACTCGGCTGATTCAGGTCTTACATACGCCGCAAGTCGCCCGAGACGGGGGAGCTTGACCTCTCGGATTGGCTCAGCCTAGCACTGAACGTCCGTGATCACCGAAGATGTCGTTGCGTGGTTTTCCACAGCCTTTCAGCAACACTGGCAGCCCTGCGGATAACTTGGCCGCAAGTGCGATTTTTCCGGGCAATCTGCAAGAAAACCGCAAACAGTCGGGGATAACTTCACGGACTTGGTCCTATTCTGCGTGCCAGCATAAGGGATCTTTGCGTGGATAACGCGCGGCGTGCGGGTGTCTGGGCCTCAGGGCACGAATTTGTAAGCGATTGCGCGATCGGCCTGCGGAAACCTATGGTGCGCGCGGTTGGTCTGGATCGCCCGGGACACCGCGCCTGGCCGATAGGCATGTCGTCCAGGCTTGGCCCAGAGACCCGACCAAACACAGGCCCCAACAATGGACGTGAGGACCGTGCCTTCGCCGCAGCCGGATCCTCCGAAAGCGCCGAGACTGGTCCAGTCTGGGGCATTTGAGGCAAAAGATGCGCCAATCTGAGAAGAAAGTTCCAGACCTTCAGGGATCATTAACCAGCGCCATGACAGCCTGTCCCGGCTCGCGTGGTCTAGCCGCTGATGGCGACGCGGGGCGGATCGGGAATCCCCACCGGCACGGCGCGTCCGGTTGAGGGCAGTTGGGACGGGCAAACATGTCTGATCAGGTTGAAACGGTCGAAATCGACCAGGAGCTTACCGAAGAGTGGTCCGAGACGGATCCTTCGGTTGTCGCGGTCATGCCGGTGATCATCGCCAGCAAGATGTATGCGGACGTGATCGTGCGCGCGGTCCCCGAAGAAGAGGGTGGCGGGTTCGCGGCGGTCATTACCGACGTGCCGGCGCTGATCGGCGATGGCGAGACCATCGGCGAGGCGATCTTCGAATTGCATCGCGAGCTGATGGTCGCGATGTGCGTCCATGGTTGGACGGTGGAGACGCAGGAGATCTGATTGCGCGGTTCGGCACCCCTGGTGCCGATCACGCCCCTTGCGTCTCGCTTCCGCCGCCGGAGCGCGCTCCGGCGACCCCTTTCCCCAAAAAATGCGCTTTCACCACGGCCTTCTTGTGCAGCAGGTGCTGGGCGAGCAGGCGGGTTAGGCGCTCGCCGTCGCGTTCCTCCAGCGCGGCCAGGATCTCCTCGTGCTCGTCGACCGCTTGGCGCCACTGCGCCGCGCTCAGCGTCGTGTGGTAGCGCGACAGGCGGATCCGCGCCGACAGGCTGGCATACATCTGCACCAGGGTCTGGTTCCGGGCCGCCGCCAGAATGGCCTGATGGATGTGCTGGTTGGTCTTGAAGTAGCGCTGCAGGTCGCCGCGGTGGAAATGGGCCAGCATCTCGTGGTGGGAGGCCCGGATGTCGGCCAGTTCGGCGTCGCTGATCTGTTCGCAGGCCAGCCGTCCGGCCAGCGCCTCCAAGGCCGCCATCACCTCGAAGGCCTCGTCGACGTCGGTTTCGCTGAGCGTGACGACCCGTGCGCCCTTGTTGGGCTCCAACTCGACCAGGCCCTCGGCGCTCAGCGCGCGCAGGGCCTCGCGCAGCGGCGTGCGCGAGATCCCCAGCGTGTCGCAGATCGCCTGTTCGGGGATGCGCTGCCCGGGCTGCAGCTGCCCCTCGGTGATCATCGCGCGCAGCCGGTCGGCGACGCTGTCCTGCAAGGTGCCGCGTCGCGTCGACTTTTCGGTTTCGTCGGCCTGTTGATCGAGTGCCATGGTTTGATCCTTAGCGGCGATCACAGCGCATCGGCAAGCACTCGCGCCAGATGCCTGGCATCTCTGCCGGCACCGTCCTTGATCTGATGGCGACAGCTGGTGCCGTTGGCGACCAGCACGGTCTCCGCGTCTGCGGCCCGCACGGCTGGGAGCAGGTCCAGCTCCGCCATGGCCATCGAGACGTCCACGTGCTCGGCCTCGTAGCCGAACGAGCCGGCCATGCCGCAGCAGCCGGACGGGATCTGCTGCACCTCTGCGTTCGGGATCACCTGCAACGCGCGCTCCATCGACGCCATCGTGCCGAAGGATTTCTGATGGCAGTGCCCGTGCACGAGGAACGTCCGCCGAGCGGACCGGTCGCAAGGCAGCGTGAAGCGCCCCGCTTCGGCCTCGTCCGCTACGAACTCTTCGAACAGTTTGGCGTGGGCGGCCACAAGCGCGGTTTCCGGGCCCGGCAGCAGTGCGGCGAACTCATCGCGCAGGGTCAGCAGGCAGGAGGGTTCCAATCCGACGATCGCGAACCCCTGATCTGCGTAGGGCGCCAGCGCCTGGATGGTGCGCTGCGCCTCGGCCCGCGCCTGTTCGACCATGCCGGCGGCCAGATAGGTCCGTCCGCAGCACAGCGGCCGCCCCGGGTCTTCGGGCGCCGCGTCGATCACATGATAGCCCCCGGCCCGCAGCACGCCGACCGCGGCGCGCGCGTTGCCCGGTTCGAAATAGCGGTTGAAGGTGTCGGTGAACAGAACGGCCATCCGCTCGACCGGAACCGCTCCGGCCGGCGCCGGAGCCGGCCTCGATCCGCGGTACCAGTCCCGCCGCCACTGTGGCAGGGACCGACGGGCGCTGAGGCCGACGACCGCCTCGGACAGCCGGGCCAGACCCGGCACCCGATCGCGCAAGTTCAGCACCGGTGCGATCGCCGCCGCCCAGGGCGCATAGCGCGGCAGATGCGCGATCAGCCTCTCGCGCAGAGGTATGCCGTGTCTGCGGTTGTAAGCATGGCGAAACTCGATCTTCATCTTCGCCATGTCGACGCCGGTCGGGCATTCCCGCCGGCAGCCCTTGCAGCCGACGCACAGATCCATCGCCGCCTTCATTTCGGGCGCGGTGAAGGCATCGGGGCCGAGCTGTCCCGACAACGCCAGCCGCAGCACGTTCGCCCGGCCGCGGGTGACATGCTGCTCGTCCTGGGTCACGCGGTAGGAGGGACACATCACGCCCGGCTGCGCTTTGCGGCAGGCGCCGTTGTTGTTGCACATCTCCACCGCACCGAGGAATCCGCCCCATTCCGACCAGTCGAGCGCGGTGTCGAGCGAGGCCGCTTGATAATCAGGGTGGTAGCGCAGCAGAGCACGGTCATCCATGCGCTGCGGCCGCACGATGATGCCGGGGTTGAGCGCGCCGTCCGGGTCGAACCGGTCCTTGACCTGTTCGAACGCCCGCGCGATCCGAGATCCGAACATCGGCTCATGGAATTCCGATCGGACGATGCCGTCGCCATGCTCGCCTGAATGGGACCCCTTGTATATCCGGACCAGTTCGAACGCCTCCTCGGCGATGGCCCGCATCGCGCCCACCTGCTCCGGATCTTTGAGGTTCAGGATCGGCCGGACGTGCAGGCAGCCGACCGAGGCGTGCGCGTACCAGGTCCCGCGCGTGCCGTACTTCTGGAAGATCGCGTTGATGCCGGCGGTGTAGTCGGCCAGGTGCTCGAGCGGCACCGCGCAGTCCTCGATGAACGAGACCGGTTTCCCGGCGCTCTTCATCGACATCATGATGTTCAGGCCGGCCTTGCGGATTTCCCAGACTTCTTTCTGCAGGCCCGGGTCGATCGCCTTGACCACCGCGTCGGCGAAGCCGAGATCGCCCATCAGCGCGGACAGGCGCTCCAGGTCACGGACCAGCGCGTCTTGATCGGGCCCGGCGAACTCGACCAGCAACAGCGCGTCGGGCGCGCCTCGCACGAACTTGGCCAGGCTGTCCCGGAACATCGGGATCTCGCCGCCGAGTTCGATCAGGTTCCGGTCGACAAGCTCGACCGCGCTGGGACCGAGGGTCACGATGTGCTGCGCGGCGGCCATCGCGTCGTGGAAGCGCGGGAAATGGCACACGCCGAGCACCCGATGGCTCGGCAAGCGGGACAGCTTGAGCTCGATCTCGGTGGAGAGCGCCAGCGTGCCTTCCGAGCCGACCAGCAGTTCGGCGAGGTTGTGCCCCTGAGCGGAGACGGTTTCCAGGTTGTAGCCTCCGACCCGGCGCTGGACCTTTGGGAAGCGCCGTGCGATCTCATCGGCCTCCCGGTCGGCGACCGCGCGGACGTCGGTGATCAGCTCGACAATGCGCGCCTCGTCGCTGACCCCGCCCAGATTGGCCGGCGTATCGGCGAACCGATGGCGCGTGCCGTCGGCCAAGAGCGCGTCGACCGCCAGCACGTTGTCCACCATTTTGCCGTACACGATGGACCGCGCCCCGCAGCTATTGTTGCCGGTCATGCCGCCGATCGTGCAGCGGTTGGCGGTCGAAGGCTCGATCGGAAAGAACAGGCCGCTCGGCTTCAGGTAGGCATTCAAGCGTTCCAGCACCAAGCCCGGCTGCACACGGGCGCGGCCGGCCTCCGGGTCGAATTCCAGCACCGCGTTCATGTGCCGGCTGAAGTCGAGGATCAATCCAGCCCCGATCGCCTGGCCGCCCTGCGAGGTGCCGCCGCCGCGCGCGGTCACCGGCACGCCCGCTTCACGCGCGATATCCAGCGCCGTGGCGACATCGTCCGCATCTTTCGGCGTGGCGACCGCGGTCGGCATGATCTGATAGATCGAAGCGTCGGTGCTGTACCTGCCGCGCGAGAATCCGTCACTCAGCACCTCGCCGCGCAGCGCCCGCCGCAGCCGCCCGATCCACTCAGGCTCGCCCTCATGTCCGGTGTTGGCGGTGTTCGCGCTCACGGGAGCCATGCGGTTATCTCACCTCGTAGGCACTTGAGCATTGCATACAATATAAGGGGCGTCATGTCATCCTCTTGCCCGGATCAGAAGTCCCCATAGATATTTGAATTTTCGCGAGAAAGAGCATGAAGCGGACATTGAAAATCATGCGCTTGCCGCAACAGAACGCTAGATAGTATACAATATCGGCTTTCCCAGGGCAGAGACGCAGAGGGACCAAAGATGGACCAGAAAGCGGGCTGGCATTTCCTGCAAATCCCGGGGCCCACCAACGTGCCCGACCGCGTGCTGCAAGCGATCGAATTGCCGACCATCGATCATCGCGGTCCTGCCTTCGGTGAGTTGGCGCGGGGCGTCCTGCACAAGCTGAAGCCGGTGTTCCAGACCGAGAACCCGGTGATCATCTTTCCGGCCTCCGGCACCGGTGCGTGGGAGGCGGCCCTGGTCAACACGCTGTCGCCCGGCGACCGGGTTCTGATGTGCGAGACCGGACACTTCGCCACCCTGTGGCACGGCATGGCCAAGCGCCTCGGCATCGACCCGGTGTTCCTGCAGACGAATTGGCGCCATGGCGCGGTCCCCGAAGCGATCGAGGAAGCGCTGCGTGAAGATGCCCGCGGGGAGATCAAGGCGGTGTGCGTCGTGCACAACGAGACCTCCACCGGGGTGACCAGCCGGATCCCAGAGATCCGCAAGGCGATCGACGCGGCCGGCCATACGGCATTGCTGATGGTCGACACCATCTCCTCGCTCGCCTCGATCGACTACCGGCACGACGAATGGGGCGTGGACGTGACCGTCGCCGGGTCGCAGAAGGGCCTGATGCTGCCGCCGGGCCTCAGCTTCAACGCGGTCAGCGACAAGGCGCTGGCGGCGGCGAAATCGGCCGAGCTCACCCGGTCCTACTGGGACTGGGAGGAGATGCTGAAGGCGAACCAGACCGGCTACTTCCCCTACACACCGGCCAGCAACCTGCTGCGCGGGCTGGACGAAGCGCTCGACATGCTGCTGGAGGAGGGGCTCGACCAGGTGTTCGCCCGCCATGCCCGCCTGGCCGAGGCGACCCGCGCCTGCGTGCGCCACTGGGGCCTGGCGATCCTGTGCGAGAACCCGGTCGAATATTCGAACAGCCTGACCGCGGTGATGGTGCCGGACGGCTTCAACGCGGACGAGATCCGCGCCGAGATCCTGACGCGGTTCAACATGTCGCTCGGCAACGGCTTGGGCAAGCTGGCCGGCAAGGTGTTCCGGATCGGCCATCTCGGCGACTTCAACGAGCTGATGCTCGCCGGCACGCTGAGCGGCGTCGAGATGGGCCTGCGGCTCAGCGGCGTGCCGATCGAGACCGGCGGCGTCACCGCCGCCATGGACCGAATGGTCGCGCAGACCGGCGGTGCGAAAGGGTCGGTCGCGGCCGCTTGATCCCAACTACAACGGCTTCCCCGTTTGCCTTCCATGCGCATAATGGGCGCATCTCGATGCGCGGAGGACGCCCGGCTGTGGGGAGCAGGGTAGCCCGCGCCAAGCAGGGGGAACGGCCGTGCTGCTGGGCTGCATAGGGGACGATTTCACCGGCTCGACGGACCTGGCCGACACATTGGTGCGCCACGGCATGCGCGCCGTCCAGTTGATCGGCGTGCCCGAAGAGGGCGATCCGGTGCCCGATACGGACGCGGCCGTGGTCGCGCTGAAATCGCGCACCATTCCCCCGTCCGAAGCGGTCGACCAATCGGTCCAAGCGCTGCGCTGGCTGCGCAGTGCGGGCTGTCGGCAGTTCTTCTTCAAGTATTGCTCGACTTTCGATTCCACCGACGCCGGCAATATCGGGCCGGTGACCGAGGCCCTGCTCAACGAGCTGGACAGCGACTTCACCATCGCGTGCCCGTCGTTTCCGGAGAACGCGCGCACCGTCTATCAGGGCCACCTGTTCGTAGGCGACCGCCTGCTGAACGAAAGCGGGATGGAGCACCACCCGCTGACCCCGATGACCGACGCCGACCTGGTCCGCGTGCTGGACCGCCAGACGGCGGGAGCGGTGGGGCTGGTTCCGCTCGCGGCGGTGCAGCAAGGCGCCAATGCGATCGGCCGGACCATGGGCGAGTTGCGTGCGGCGGGCAAGGAGATGGCGATCGTCGACGCGGTGTCCGACGCCGACCTGCACGCGATCGGCCAGGCGGTCGCCCAGATGCCGCTGGTCACCGGGGGCTCGGGCGTCGCGCGCGGGCTGCCGGAGAACTTCCGGCGATCGGGTGCGCTGGAGCCGCGCAACGACGCTGCCGCCCTGCCGTCGGTCGACGGCAAGGCCTTGGTCCTTTCGGGGAGTTGCTCGAAGGCGACCCAGAAGCAGGTCGAAATCATGTGCGATGCACGCCCGTCGTTCCGCCTGGACATCGAAGCCTTGGCCGAAGGAGCCGACGTGATCGGCGAGGCGGTCGACTGGGCGGCGCCCAAGCTGGAAGACGGCCCGGTGCTGATCTACTCGACCGCCGCGCCCGAAGAGGTTGCGGCCATGCAGGAGAAGCTTGGCCGGGCCTACAGCGGCGAGTTGGCCGAGGACGCCCAGGCCGAGATTGCCCGCCGCCTGGTCGACCAGGGCGTGCGCAAGCTGGTGGTCGCTGGCGGGGAGACCTCGGGCGCGGTGGTCAGCGGTCTTGGCGTGAAAGGCCTGCGCATCGGCGCGCCGATCGATCCCGGCGTGCCCTGGACGGTCAGCCTGGGCGACCGGCCGATCGCGCTTGCGCTCAAGTCCGGCAATTTCGGCGGGCCCGATTTCTTCCTGCGCGCGTTCGAGAGCGCGCCATGAGCGACGCCAAGCTGCGCGAGGCGATCTGCCGCTTCGCCAAGTCCATGTTCGAACGCGGCCTGACCTTCGGCAGCTCCGGCAACATCAGCGTTCGCTTGGACGACGGCTGGCTGATGACGCCGACCGGCTCCAGCTTCGGCCACCTGGATCCGGCCGACCTGTCACTGCTGGACGGCAACGGGGAATTGCTGTCCGGCAAGGCGCCGACCAAAGAGTCCTTCATGCATATGGCGATGTACCAGGAGCGACCGAACGCGCAGGCGGTGGTGCATCTGCATTCCACCCACTCGGTCGCGGTGAGTTGCCTGCACGACATCAGTCCGGATGACGTGCTGCCGCCGATCACCGCGTACTACGTGATGCGCGTCGGAACGCTGCCGCTGATCCCGTACTACGCGCCGGGCGATCTCGACCTCGCCAAGGCGGTCCAGGAAATGGCCGGCAAGCATCACGCCGTGCTGCTCGCCAACCACGGCCCGGTGGTCGCCGGCAAGTCTCTGGAGGACGCGGTCTACGCGACCGAGGAGCTGGAGGAGACGGCCAAGCTCTACCTGCTGCTGCGCGGCGCCAAGATCCGCCCGCTGACGACCGCGCAGGTCGCCGCGCTACACGAGCGGTTTCCGAGTTGAGCGCGGTGGGGGAATAAACGGGCTGCGCGAACCGTCTCAGGCCGGCATCGAGCCGCCCAGGGTCGAGGTTGCTTTCTCACTGATGCGCCCGGCCAGTGCGCGCTTGTCCTCGTCGGACATACCTTCGCAGCCCTTCTCGAGCAGCGTATCGAGCATCTTAAGTACGGCGTCCCCGCGCTGCTCTTGAGGCGTCTGGGCGAGCATCATGCCGAGACAATGCGGCATCATCTGCCTCATCATCCCCGGCATCATTGAAGGCTGAGCCCCGGCACCAGCCTCCGGTGCCATCCCCGGCATGCACCCTTTACCGCCGCCGCCGCCCATCATGCCCATCATCATCTTGGGCATCATC
>JAAUXY010057567.1_pt1 | contig 10560 bp, 4 predicted proteins | sample 7278121 | NCBI WGS metagenome assembly JAAUXY01 (sample SAMN14350117, study PRJNA611818) | marine sediment metagenome | isolation source: surface marine sediment (1.8m) | place: French Polynesia: Moorea | collected 2018-08
ACACCTTCGTCATCGCCGCCGTCAACGTCGTCTTTCCATGGTCTACATGACCTATCGTGCCTACGTTTACATGCGGTTTGGTGCGCTCAAATTTCTCTTTGGCCACGGCTCCTACCTCTTTACGAGTTGACAGTATTCAATATCTTAGAATAGCTTATTGACGAGTTTTCAACAGTAAAGTTGAAAGTTAATTACAACGGGATGCTATCGAAATTGATATTATGATGCCCGTTTTATTACGGCCTCAGCAATTGTCGCTGGAGCCTCGGTGTATTTATCAAATTCCATCGAGTAAGTCGCTCTTCCCTGAGTCGCAGAACGCAAGTCAGTAGCATAACCAAACATCTCAGCAAGCGGTACCAGTGCTCTGATGATCTTACCGGCGGGTGCATCCTCCATGCCCTGCACGATGCCTCGACGACGATTTAGGTCACCCATGACATCCCCCATATAGTCTTCGGGGGTAACCACTTCAACCTTCATGATCGGCTCGAGTAATGCCGGATTGGCCCTGCTCGCGCCATCTTTGAAACCAAGGGAGGCGGCGATCTTAAACGCCATTTCGGAGGAATCCACATCATGATAGGATCCGTCATACAGGGTCACCTTAATATCCACCACCGGATAACCGGCCAATATCCCATTGTCCATTTGCTCCTGAATTCCCTTGTTCACCGCGGGAATATATTCTCGAGGCACAACGCCCCCCACGATACTATTGACGAACTCATAACCTTCGCCAGTTTCGTTTGGTTCAAGACGCAACCATACGTGACCATACTGTCCTCGCCCCCCCGTCTGACGCACAAATTTCCCTTCCTGCTCAATGCTGCGACGTATCGTTTCACGATAGGCTACTTGTGGCGCACCGACATTGGCTTCAACTTTAAACTCTCGCTTCATGCGGTCAACGATGATATCCAGATGCAATTCACCCATTCCGGAAATAATCGTTTGACCCGATTCTTCATCCGTGGCAACACGAAAGGAAGGGTCTTCTTGAGCAAGCTTTTGTAACGCCACCCCCATTTTCTCCTGATCGACCTTGGTCTTGGGTTCTACCGCGACCGATATCACCGGTTCGGGAAACTCCATACGTTCTAGGGTGATGACATTACTCATATCGCACAGCGTCTCTCCCGTAGTGACATCTTTGAGACCGACAGCAGCAGCGATATCGCCTGCGCGTACTTCTTTTATCTCTTCTCGCGAGTTAGCGTGCATCTGCAAAATACGCCCGATGCGTTCTTTCTTACCCTTGATCGGGTTATAAACCGTATCGCCTGATTTCAACACCCCGGAATATGCTCTAAAAAAAGTTAATGTCCCCACGTAGGGATCCGTCGCAATCTTAAAGGCAAGCGCCGCAAAGGGTTCATCATCCGAAGCCCCACGTTCTACTTCCGAACCCTTGCTATCGTCCAAGATGCCTTTAATCGGAGGCACTTCCGAAGGTGAAGGTAAATAATAAATCACCGCATCCAACATCGCTTGCACGCCCTTGTTCTTAAAGGCGGAACCACATAGCGTAGGCACGATTTCATTGGCCAGCGTCCGCAGTCGCAGTCCTTGACGGATATCGTCTTCAGACAACTCCCCCTCTTCAAGGTACTTATCCATTAACTCTTCAGATGCCTCTGCGGCTGCTTCGAGCATTATTTCCCGCCATTCAGCACAGAGCTCGGCCATGTCCGCAGGGATTTCCTTGGCATCATAGGTCGCCCCCATATCGGACTCATTCCAGTAAATGGCCTTCATGCGAATGAGATCGACGACACCTTTAAAGTGCTCTTCAGCGCCGACAGGCAACTGCACCGGTATCGCTTGGGATCCCAAACGGTCTCTGACCTGATTGACTACGCGCAAGAAATCGGCCCCCGCACGATCCATTTTATTAACGAATGCTAGCCGCGGAACCATGTATTTATTAGCCTGGCGCCATACCGTTTCAGACTGAGGTTCCACACCCCCCACCGCACAAAAAACTGCACATGCACCATCGAGAACGCGCAAAGAGCGCTCCACCTCAATAGTAAAATCTACATGGCCTGGTGTATCGATGATATTGATTCGATACTCGGGGAATTGCTGATCCATGCCTTGCCAAAAACAGGTCGTTGCAGCTGAGGTTATCGTTATCCCTCTCTCCTGTTCCTGCTCCATCCAATCCATGACCGCAGCACCATCGTGCACCTCACCGATCTTGTGAGAAATACCAGTGTAGAACAAAACCCGTTCGGTGGTTGTCGTCTTACCCGCATCAATGTGTGCCATGATGCCAATATTTCGATAGCGGTCTATAGGTGTTTTACGTGCCACGGAAGATCCCTCAATTCTTTACCAGCGATAGTGCGCAAAAGCCTTATTTGCCTCCGCCATGCGTAACGTGTCTTCGCGCTTTTTAACAGCCGTACCTCTGTTGTCAGCGGCGTCCATTAACTCCCCTGCAAGCTTGTTGATCATGGATTTCTCACCGCGTTTACGCGCAGCCTCCACGATCCAACGCATGGCCAAGGCGAGTTGACGTGCGGTACGCACTTCGACTGGGACTTGATAAGTCGCACCCCCCACACGGCGAGATTTGACTTCCACTTCTGGGCGCACATTATCCAGTGCTTGACTAAAAATCTCCACGGCATCCCCACCTTTTTTGTCGGCAATGATATTCAACGCACCATAGACAATCTTTTCGGCAGTAGATTTTTTACCAGAGCGCATCACGGTATTAATAAACTTTGCCAGTTTTATATCACTAAATTTTGGGTCTGCAAAGATGACTCGTTTTGGGCTTTCTTTTCTTCTCGACATCGCAACTAACTCGCTAAACCAATGCTGTTATGCTTTAGGACGTTTGGCGCCATATTTAGAACGGCCTTGGCGACGATTTTGCACGCCTTGAGTATCCAAACTGCCTCTCACCGTGTGATAACGAACCCCCGGAAGATCTTTGACACGGCCTCCACGAATTAGCACTACAGAATGTTCCTGTAGATTATGCCCCTCACCTCCGATATAACTCGTCACTTCATAACCATTGGTTAGTCGCACACGCGCGACCTTACGTAATGCTGAGTTGGGTTTCTTAGGCGTCGTGGTATAGACACGTGTACAGACCCCACGTTTTTGCGGACAGGCCTCCAAGGCTGGTACATTACTCTTGTCTCGTTTATGTTTACGCGGTTTGCGTACGAGCTGATTGATAGTCGTCATCTACATTGTAGTCCTATTCGAATCTCAAGAATTATTCATTATCTTCTTAAACAATAAAATACGCTCGGTAATGATAATTGTTATGCCAGTCGTTAGCTATTAAATTTCTCTGATGATGATTCGGTGTTCGCGTCTAAGACGCCACTTTTGCTCGGATCTTACCAGTCTGCAAGGAACCACAGGCCCATCATTACAACCCGTTGAAAGGACGCGGCATTTTAGGGAGTGAACCTATCCGTGTCAAGCAGCGATGAGAGAAACGCCCTCACTCGGCGTGAGCCCCTGTGTCCTGAACCTCGCCACTCGTTGAAATTTCCTTGGGGGTTCTCTCCATAGGCATTTCTATCCCCAGTCTACGCGTTCTGCGTTTGCGTAGTCGATCATCGTGATAAGCCAAACCTGTACCCGCGGGTATTAAACGACCCACGATGACATTCTCCTTGAGTCCACGTAGTTCATCACGACTACCACGAACCGCGGCTTCGGTTAACACCCGCGTCGTTTCTTGGAATGACGCCGCCGATATAAATGACTCTGTCACCAGTGAAGCCTTGGTAATTCCCAGTAATACTGAATTATATTTTGCAGCCTCCTTTCCCGCCGCGATTAAGCGCTGATTCTCCTCTACGATTCGGGCACGTTCTATCTGTTCACCCTTGAGAAATCTCGAATCACCGGGTTCGACAACCTCGACCTTGCGCAGCATCTGGCGAATAATAACCTCGATATGCTTATCATTGATTTTTACGCCTTGAAGCCGATAGACGTCCTGTATTTCCTGGATAAGGTATTCCGCTAACGCTGGTATCCCCAGCAAACGCAGGATATCATGAGGATTGAGTTCGCCCTCTCCGATGACTTCGCCCTTCTCGACATGTTCGCCTTCAAACACACTGATATGACGCCATTTGGGGATGAGCACTTCAATGTTTTCACCATGATCGTCGGTGATAACTACCCTTTGTTTACCCTTAGTTTCCTTGCCAAAACTTACCGTACCAGACTGCTCTGCGAGAATTGCCGGATCTTTGGGTTTGCGTGCTTCGAAGAGGTCCGCGACGCGAGGAAGACCACCGGTGATGTCTCGGGTTTTGGAAGACTCTTGTGGGATACGAGCAATGACATCGCCGACTTCAACCCCGGCGCCATCCGACAAGTTGACGATCGCTCCCGAGGGAAGAGCATAATGCGCGGGAATTTCAGTTCCCAGCAAGAATACGTCCTGTCCGTCGGCATCTAAGAGCTTCACCATGGGTCTCATGTCTTTACCCGCCGCTCCCCTAGTCTTTGGATCGGTAACGATCGTCGAGCTCAGTCCGGTGACTTCATCGATCTGCTTACTAACAGTGACCCCTTCCACAAAATCGAAAAACCTGATATTGCCTGCGACTTCCGTAATAATCGGGTGGGTGTGAGGATCCCAACTGGCCACAATTTGACCGGCATCCACATGATCTCCCTCGTTTACGGAAATCACTGCACCATAGGGTACTTTATAGCGTTCTTTTTCGCGCCCGTGTTCATCGATCACGCCCACCTCACCGGAACGCGAGACTGCGACATTATGGCCGTTCTTCTGTTTCACGAGTTTAATGTTGTGCAAGCGTATTGAACCTCCAGATTTGATCGCAATATTACTTGCTGCGGCTGCACGGCTGGCCGCACCACCAATATGGAAGGTACGCATAGTGAGCTGAGTCCCCGGTTCACCAATGGACTGCGCGGCGATGACTCCCACCGCCTCGCCTCGATTAACCCGATGTCCCCGAGCAAGATCTCGGCCATAACAGGCTGAACAAACCCCATAGCGAGTGTCACAAGTAATCGCAGAACGTACTCTGATTTCGTCTATGCCGATATCCTCTATCTTGTCCACCCAACGTTCATCGAGCAAAGTACCCGCAGCGACAATCACCTCCTTACCACCAGGTAGACTCACATCCTCGGCTACCACACGGCCAAGGACGCGCTCTCGTAAAGGTTCAACGACATCACCACCCTCAATGATAGGTTTCATGAGGACACCCTGTTGAGTACCGCAATCGTCCTCAGTCACCACGAGATCCTGAGCAACATCGACTAGACGCCGCGTAAGATAACCAGAGTTCGCCGTTTTCAGCGCCGTGTCGGCAAGCCCTTTGCGGGCGCCATGCGTTGAAATGAAGTACTGCAGTACATTAAGACCCTCGCGAAAATTCGCCGTAATAGGGGTTTCGATAATAGAGCCATCTGGCTTCGCCATTAAGCCACGCATCCCCGCAAGTTGTCGAATTTGCGCGGCAGAACCACGCGCCCCAGAGTCGGCCATCATAAAAATGGAGTTAAACGAGGCTTGTGTTACGGGCTTGCCCTCGGCATCTTGAAGCGCTTCGGTACCCAGCTGACCCATCATTGCTTTGGCTACCTGGTCGTTAGTACGTGACCAGATATCCACCACTTTATTATATCGTTCGCCCTTGGTGACCAGGCCAGAAGCATATTGACCCTCTATCTCTTTGACTTCCCGTTCCGCGACGGCGAGTATATCGTATTTCTCTTGCGGTACGACCATGTCATCAACCCCAAACGACACTCCCGCACGCGTGGCAAAATTAAACCCGGTATACATTAAGCGGTCTGCGAAAATTACCGTATCCTTGAGTCCTACGTGCCGATAGCAGTTGTTGATTAAATTAGATATGCCGCGTTTGTTCAAATCCTGATTGATCAGGTCAAATGGAAATCCCTCCGGTAACAACTGTGAAAGCAGGGCACGACCGACAGTCGTCTGCACGCGTCTGTAGGATTCTTGTCGATCCCCATTATCGTCGTAGCTCACCTCCAATATCCTGACCTGTATACGCGCATGTAATTCCACACTGTGATTTTCATAGGCACGATGGACTTCCGCGACATCAGAAAACAACATGCCTTCTCCCTTTGCGTTGATCTTTTCGCGGGTCAGGTAATAAAGCCCCAACACGATATCCTGAGAGGGTACGATAATCGGTTCCCCATTCGCCGGCGAGAGGATGTTATTGGTGGACATCATCAAGGCTCGGGCCTCGAGTTGCGCTTCAATCGAAAGCGGCACATGTACTGCCATTTGATCGCCATCAAAATCCGCGTTAAACGCAGCACACACCAGAGGGTGTAACTGAATGGCCTTGCCTTCGATTAACACCGGTTCAAAGGCCTGAATTCCCAGCCGATGAAGCGTGGGCGCCCGATTTAGGAGCACAGGGTGTTCTCGAATGACCTCATCGAGCACATCCCAAACCTCCGCCCCCTCTCTTTCTACCAATTTCTTGGCTGCTTTTATTGTCGTCGCCAATCCCCGCAAATGGAGTTTGCTGAAGATAAAAGGCTTAAAGAGTTCAAGCGCCATCTTCTTCGGCAAACCACACTGATGTAGTTTGAGGGCAGGCCCTACAACAATCACGGAACGACCCGAATAATCGACGCGCTTACCCAGCAGATTTTGCCGAAATCGCCCTTGCTTGCCTTTAATCATATTCGCTAAGGATTTAAGGGGGCGCTTATTTGTTCCGGTGATCGCGCGTCCTCGCCGACCATTATCGAGTAGTGCGTCGACGCCCTCCTGTAACATGCGTTTTTCGTTGCGCACAATGATGTCAGGCGCATTGAGTTCTAGTAATCGGCGCAATCGATTATTGCGGTTAATCACACGTCGATATAGATCGTTAAGATCTGAGGTGGCAAAACGGCCCCCATCGAGCGGTACCAAGGGACGCAAGTCGGGGGGTAATACTGGTAATACGGTGAGCACCATCCATTCGGGTCGATTGCCAGAATCAACAAAAGATTCAACTAACTTCAGGCGCTTGGCCAAGCGCTTCAGCTTAGTTTCTGAGTTAGTCTCCAAGATCTCGGTGCGTAGGCGATGGGCTTCATTTTCCAGATCAATCGTCTTCAATAATTCGTAAACTGCCTCGGCTCCCATGCGCGCATCAAACTCATCGCCGTGCTCTTCGATCGCTTCCAGATAAGTCTCGTCTGAAAGCAGTTGTCCCCGCTCAAGCGTTGTCATGCCTGGGTCAATTACCACATAGGCCTCGAAATAGAGTATTCGCTCGATGTCTCTGAGCGTCATATCCAACAATAGGCCAATGCGCGACGGTAGGGATTTCAAAAACCAAATATGGGCTACAGGGCTGGCCAGTTCAATATGCCCCATGCGTTCTCGACGAACCTTAGTTAGGGTAACCTCTACGCCGCACTTTTCACACACGACTCCTCGGTGTTTAAGGCGTTTGTACTTACCACATAGGCATTCGTAATCTTTGATGGGACCAAATATCTTGGCGCAGAATAGCCCATCACGTTCTGGCTTAAACGTACGATAATTGATAGTTTCCGGCTTCTTGACTTCGCCGTAAGACCACGAGCGAATCATGTCGGGCGACGCCAGGCTAATACGGATGGCATCGAATTCTTCAACCTGCCCTTGCTGTTTCAAAAGGTTAAGTAAGTCTTTCATCACCTCTCCTGCTGCTTGCGCGTGGGTGGAGTGTTTGGGACAAATTCATTGCAAACGCTATCGTCGGCCACGAGCCTAACACCATGAATACAGGTTACTTTACGCTCGGTAGTACACATCTCTGCAGCTTTAATCTTGTTCCAATTCAATGTTAATACCCAGCGAGCGGATCTCCTTCATAAGCACATTGAAAGATTCTGGCATTCCAGCTTCCATCCGATGATCGTTGTCAACGATATTCTTGTACATTTTGTTGCGTCCATTGACATCGTCTGATTTTACCGTGAGCATCTCTTGCAACGAATAAGAAGCGCCATATGCCTCCAGGGCCCAAACTTCCATCTCCCCAAAGCGCTGTCCTCCAAACTGAGCCTTACCACCAAGCGGTTGTTGCGTCACGAGACTATATGGCCCAGTGGATCGTGCATGCATCTTATCATCAACCAAATGATTCAACTTGAGCATGTACATGTAACCGACAGTTACTGGACGGTCAAAAGATTCGCCCGTACGTCCGTCATAAAGTATTGTCTGCCCATTTTCTGGAAGACCGGCGAGTTTCAACATCGCTTTGATTTCTGCTTCATTGGCACCATCGAATACAGGTGTAGCCATGGGAAAGCTGTCCCGTAAATTGGTCGCCAGTTCATTAAGTTCCTCCTCATTAAGCGCATTTAAATCAACTTTGCTGGTGGTACTATGGTTGTAGACACTCTCCAGAAACTGCTGAATATCTTTGGGACTTCCGGAGTCATCGAGCAGTTTGCCGATCTTGAATCCCAAGGCCTTAGCGGCCCAACCAAGATGCGTCTCGAGAACTTGGCCAACATTCATGCGCGATGGAACCCCGAGCGGATTAAGCACAATATCCACCGGAGTACCATCCTGCATGTAGGGCATGTCCTCAACGGGCACAATCATCGAAACCACACCCTTGTTACCATGGCGCCCGGCCATCTTATCACCGGGTTGCATACGCCGCTTGACAGCCAAATAGACTTTGACCATTTTCAGCACACCAGGGGCCAAGTCATCACCCGACGTTATCTTTTCCCTTTGCTTGAGAAGCCTCGTCTCAAACGCCTTACGTTGACTTTTCAACTGCTCTGCGAGCCTCTCCAGCTGAACGTTGGCGTCTTCGTTGCGCATGCGAATCTCGAACCATTTATCACGCTCGAGTTCGACTAAGTAAGGTCGAGTGACTTTTGCGCCCGCTGCCAGTCCGTTCGGTCCGCCTTCTGCTATCTTTCCCACTAAGGCCCTTTCAACGCGACTGTATATATCGTCTTCATAGATACGCAAGTGGTCTCTCAAATCCTTCCTCACCTGCTCGATGGCAGATTCCTCTATTTGCAACGCGCGCTTATCTTTGTTAACCCCATCTCGTGTAAACACCCGCACATCGATGACGGTACCCTCCATACCAGAAGGTACTCGCAATGAGGTATCCTTCACATCCGAGGCTTTCTCACCAAAGATTGCTCGTAGGAGCTTTTCCTCAGGCGTTAACTGAGTTTCTCCTTTCGGGGTCACTTTTCCCACCAGGATATCGTTTGGCTTGACCTCCGCGCCCACATAAACGATTCCAGACTCATCAAGTTTAGCCAACAAACCCTCGCTCACATTAGGAATGTCTGCGGTGATTTCTTCGGCGCCCAACTTGGTGTCGCGTGCTACGCAAGTGAGTTCTTCGATATGAATGGTGGTATAGCGATCTTCTTCGACCACACGCTCAGAAATGAGAATCGAATCTTCAAAATTGTAGCCATTCCAAGGCATGAAGGCGACGAACATGTTCTGCCCAAGCGCCAACTCACCCATATCGGTAGAAGACCCATCCGCTAGTGCATCTCCGCGTGCGATAACATCACCTGGTTTTACTAACGGCCTCTGGTTAATGCATGTATTCTGGTTGGATCGGGTGTACTTGGTAAGCGTATAGATATCCACGCCGGGCTCGCCGGCTTCTGTTTCTTCGTCACTGACTCTGACGACAATTCTAGCCGCATCTACCGTATCCACCGTACCACCACGCCTAGCAACGAATGAAGCTCCCGAATCGATGGCCACCGTTCGCTCCATTCCAGTCCCCACAAAGGGCTTCTCGGCGCGCAGGGTAGGTACCGCCTGACGTTGCATATTGGAACCCATCAAGGCGCGATTAGCATCGTCGTGTTCCAAAAATGGGATCAAGGAAGCCGCTACTGAGACGATTTGCTTGGGCGATACGTCCATATATTCGACCTTGGTCGGCGTTGACAAGGTAAATTCATTCATGTGCCGACATGAAACGAGTTCATCCACCAGCCTGCCTTGATCGTCCAAGGTGGCATTGGCTTGGGCAATAACGTACTGACTCTCTTCAATGGCCGACAGATATTCAATATCGTTCGTAACTCTACCTTTCGCCACTCTTCGGTAAGGCGTTTCCAAAAACCCATACTCATTCGTACGAGCATAGACCGCAAGCGAATTAATCAGACCGATGTTTGGCCCTTCCGGGGTCTCGATAGGACATACGCGACCATAATGAGTAGGATGGACATCCCGTACTTCGAATCCTGCACGCTCACGTGTCAATCCTCCCGGACCCAGTGCCGAGATCCGCCGTTTGTGAGTGACTTCTGATAACGGATTGTTTTGATCCATAAATTGCGAGAGTTGACTGGATCCAAAAAACTCCTTGATGGCTGCCGATACCGGCTTGGCATTGATAAGCTCCTGCGGCATCAAGCCCTCGGATTCTGCTAATGCTAGCCTTTCCTTTACCGCACGCTCAACGCGTACCAGACCAACACGAAATACATTCTCCGCCATTTCGCCGACGCAGCGCACACGACGATTTCCCAGATGGTCGATATCGTCGATAA
>JAAUXY010113476.1_pt1 | contig 10552 bp, 8 predicted proteins | sample 7278121 | NCBI WGS metagenome assembly JAAUXY01 (sample SAMN14350117, study PRJNA611818) | marine sediment metagenome | isolation source: surface marine sediment (1.8m) | place: French Polynesia: Moorea | collected 2018-08
ACCCTTCGAGCAGCCGGTGACGCTGGCCGAAGGGTCGTACCGCTTTGAAGTCGACCATGCCGAAACGGCCCGACGGATCGGTGTGGTCGGGGTAGTACTCCTTGACCACCTCGACGATGCCGACGATGCGCTTCTCGTTGACCGAGTGGTAGAAGAAGGCGAAGTCGCCGATCTTCATGGCCTTGAGGTTGTTCGAGGCCTGGTAGTTTCGCACCCCGTCCCATTCGGCGGTCCCGCTGCGCACCTGATCCTCCCAGGACCAGGTGCCGGGCTCGCTCTTGATCAGCCAATAGGCCATGATTTCCCCCTCCCTTTGGTCCGCGGCCGGGTCACGTCTTCGGCGGATTGAAGAAGACGTTGCGCCAGCGCCGGATCTCGGTGGTCTCGAACAGTCCCGCCTTGGCGAAGGGGTCGTTGCGCGCGAATTCCTCCGCCGCGGCCCGGTCCGCGACGTCGACCAACAGGAAGGAGCCGGTCACGCTCTCGCCGTCGTCGCTCAGTGTCGCCCCGCCGGCCACCAGCTTGTCGCCGAAGCTTTCCAGGTATTCCAGGTGGGGCGGACGATGCTCGGCCCGAATGTCGCTCGCACCTGGCTTGTCGGTGGTCAGGATGATGAAGAACACGGGGACCCTCCCTCTGGGCTGGACGACGACGATTGTTGCAATAAGATTACGCTTACTCGTCTTCGTGCGTTGGCGGATGCGATGGCCTAGCGCTCTTCGATTGGAACGCGTTCTTGACGTCGAGCCACCTTGCTTTCGCGTGAACCTGGGGGCAACGCGAAAATGACCGATGAGCGAACTGAAGAGGCCACGGCCCGGCGCTTGGTGCGCCGCTTCATGCCCGGCCTCGAGATGTTCTCCCGTTACGAGGTTTCCTGGCTGCCGCGGGATCTGGCCGCCGGCCTCTCCATCGCCGCCGTCGCGCTTCCGGTGGGCATCGCCTACGCCGACCTGGCGGGCGTTCCGGCGGTCTACGGCATCTACGCCGCCATCTTCCCGCTCTTCGCCTACGCGCTGTTCGGCTCCTCGCGGCAGCTGATGGTCGGGCCCGACGGCGCGACCTGCATCCTGGTCGCGGCCTTGATCACGCCTCTGGCCGCCGGCGACCCGGACCGCTACTTGACCCTTGTGGTCGTTCTCACACTGATGACGGGGGTCCTGTACATCATAGGCGGCATCCTGCGGCTGGGCTTCATCGCCAACTTCCTGTCGCAGCCGATCCTCATCGGCTTCCTGAACGGCGTCGCCCTGATCATCATGGTCGGTCAGCTCAAGAAGCTGTTCGGCTATAGCGGCGATGCCGGGGAGTTCTTCCCGAAGCTGCTCGAGTTCTTCACCAACATCGGCGGATCCAACCTGCCGACCCTCATTCTGGGCCTCGTCTTGCTTGCCGTGATGTTGGGCCTGCGCCGCTTCCTGCCGCGCGTGCCCAACGGTCTCGTCGTGGTGACCGTCGGCATCCTGGCGGTGTGGGCCTTCGGTCTCGACGACCGGGGCGTGGCCGTGCTCGGCACGGTACCCGCAGGGCTGCCGTCGGCTCATCTGCCGGGCTTCAGAGTTTCCCTCTTCGAGGAACTGATCGGCAGCGCCGCGGTGCTGGTTCTGGTCAGCTTCACCAGCGGCATACTCACGGCGAAGAGTTTCGCCCGGCGCAACCGCTATGACATCAACCCCGACCAGGAGATGATCGCCTTCGGCGCCGCCAACTTCGCTTCGGGCCTCGCCGGCGCTTACCCGGTCACCGGCGCCGACTCGCGCACCGCAGTTGGCAACGCCATGGGCGGCAAGAGCCAAATGATGGGCATTTTCGCCGCCGTGACGATGCTGCTGGTCCTGTTCTTCCTGACCGATCCGCTTGGGCTGGTGCCCGACGCCGCCCTGGCCGCTGTCATCATCGTCGCGGCTTACGGCCTGCTCGATATCGGGGCACTGCGCGAGCTCTACACGATGAGCTATCGCGAGTTTGTCCTTTCTATCGGGACCACGATCGGCGCCTTGGTGTTCGGCGTGCTGCCCGGCGTGATCGTGGCGGTCGGTCTTTCCCTGATCTGGCTGTTGATGGTGACCTCGCGGCCGAGTGACGCGGTGCTGGGCCGCGTTGAGGGCATGAAGGGCTTCCACAGCGTCGGCGACTTCCCCGAAGCGACCACCGTGTCCGGATTGCTCATCTACAGGTTCGATAGCGACCTGGTGTTCTTCAACGTGGACTACTTCAGAGATCGTTTGCGCAAAGCGATCGACGAATCCAAGACGCCGGTGGAGTGGGTCGTGGTCGATGCCAGCCCGATCAACGTCGTCGACGCGACCGCGATCAACAAGATCGATGACTTGCGCGAAGAGCTGGCCGCGCGCGGGATCGAGCTCCGCTTCGCCCGAACCAAAGGAGGCCTGCGCAGGTTCTTCAGGAAGGAATGGACGAAGGCTTTCACAGAAGCACGCGCGGCCATAGTTTTTCCGACCCTTCGCTCCGCCGTGAAGGCTTTCAACAAGCGGAACAAAACGGAGCCGCATCTTCGCGAGGACATCGAAATCGAAGCCGCGGCCCACACGCCGGCCTCGTAGGAAGGCCGCTAAACGAACTCCGCCGTGAAGGGTCGCGCCAGCAGCGCGGCGATGGTCGCGTCTATGTCGGCGCCCTCGTTCAGCACGGCGTCGACGGCAGCGAGGATCGGCACCTCGATGCCGAGGTCGTCGGCCATCCTCACGGCGGCCGCGGCGGTGAAGCGGCCTTCGGCGATGCCCTTCTGAGCGGCCAGGATCGCTTCGAGCGATTGCCCCTCGCCCAGGGCCAGGCCGAGCGAAAAGTTGCGCGACTGCGCGCTTGTGCAGGTGAGCGTCAGGTCGCCGAGGCCCGAGAGCCCCATGAAGGTCTCCAGCTTCCCGCCCCTGGCGCGGCCGAGCTGGGCGATCTCGCCGAGGCCGCGGGTGATCAGCGCCGCGCGGCCGTTGTCGCCGAGGCGCCGGCCGGCGACGATGCCGCAGGCGATGGCCACCACGTTCTTCAGCGCGCCGCCGAGCGCCGCGCCGAGCGGATCGTCCGAGAGATAGGTGCGGAAGCAACGGCTGCCGAGTGCACCGATCAGGGCCTGACCGAGCGCGGCTTCGCGGCAGGCCAGGGTGACCGCGGTCGGCAGCTCCCGCGCCACCTCCACGGCGAAGCTCGGGCCCGACAGCACGGCCTGCGGTCGGCCGGGCAGCGCGGCCTCGACCACCTCGGTCATCAGCGCGCCGCTCTTCTGTTCAATGCCCTTGGCGCAGATCACCACCGGGCGCGTGCGTGGGATGTGCGGGGCGAACGCCTCGGCGGCGTGGCGCAGGTGTTGCGCCGGCATCACCAACAGAAGCGCATCGGCATCGGCGGCTTCGGCCAAGTCGGCTGTCACTTGGATCTCCGGTGCGAGCGCGACGCCGGGCAGCCGCGCGCGGTTCTCCTTGTCGTGCGCGATCGCCGCCGCGGCCTCGGCGCGTCGGGCCCAGAGCGTGACCGCGCTGCCGGCGCGCCGTGCGGCGCAGGCGAGCGCCGTGCCCCAGGCGCCGGCGCCGATGACGCCGACACGATCGATGGAGGGTCCGGCCATCGGCGCGTGCCCGGTCAGACGCTGAGGTTGAAGGCGATCGAGATGCGCGTGCCGTCGCCCCTGTAGGGGCGCACCGCGTGCTGCACCCAGGACGGGAACAGCAGCATCATGCCGGCGCGCGGCGCCAGCATCTCGACCGCGCCCATCGCCGTGCCGGCGCGTCCGGCCACGGTGATGTTGGGCGCGTACATGGCCGGCGCCACGCCGCGCGGATCCTGCAGCTCGAACTCGCCGCCGACGTCCGGGCCCGCGCCGCCGTCTGCGACGTAGTAGCAGCCCGACCAGAAGGCGCCCGGATGGGTGTGGAACTCGTTGCCGTGGCCCTTGCGGTTGATGTTGGCCCAGGCGTTCATCGTCCAATCGATCTGCACCGGGCGGCCTTGGCGGTCGCTGGTCAGCTGGCTGGCGAGCTGCCGTCCGGCGTCCAGCACGCGGCGGCCCGCAGGCCCGCCCCACTCGGGGAAGTCCCAGGTCGATTGCCAGCCGCCCAAGTTGCTGTGCTGGGTGCTCGGGTGGCTCGCTTCACGGGCCAGGATGGTCTGCACGAGCTCGGCGTTGAGGGCCTCGGCGTCGGGCAGCAGGGTGACGGCGACCGGCGTCGGAAAGAGGTTGCGCACCTCGATCCGGCCGAGCATGGGATCGGGAGCGTCGCTCACGGCGCGGCGGCCCCTTCGGACCGGCCCTCGGCGAGCGCCTCGAGCGGCCAGCGCGGCCGCGGCGCGAAGTCGAGCCCGTCGCGCCAGCCCTTGCGCAGGCGTTCGATTCCGGCCCAGGCGATCATCGCGGCGTTGTCGGTGCAGAGCTCGAGCGGCGGTGCGACCATTTCGCTGCCGGCGGCTTCGGCCACCGCCGCGAGGCGCGCGCGCAAGGCGAGATTGGCCGCCACGCCACCGGCCACCACCAGCGGGCCGGGCCGCTTGCAGCGCCGCAGGAACGCCTCCAGCGCCCGCGCGCAGCGGTCGGCCAGGACGTCTGCCACCGCCGCCTGGAACGAGGCCGCCAGGTCGGCGACGGTCTGCGCCGTCCCGGCCTCGGCGCCGAGCGCTGCCACCTGATGGCGCACGGCGGTCTTCAGGCCCGAAAAAGAGAAGTCGAGCTCGGGCCGGCCCAGCATCGGCCGCGGCAGCTCGAAGCGCCCGCCGTCGCCGCCGCGCGCGGCGCGCTCCAACGCCGGGCCGCCGGGATAGGGCAGGCCGAGCAGCTTGGCGACCTTGTCGAAGGCTTCGCCGACCGCGTCGTCGAGCGTGCCGCCGAGCCTGACGTAGCGGCCGACCTCTTCGACCGCCACCAGCTGGCAATGGCCGCCGGAGACCAGCAGCAGCAGATAGGGGAAGGCGACGTCGTCGGTGAGCCGCGCTGAAAGCGCATGGGCCTCCAGGTGATTGATCGCGAGGAACGGCAACTTGCGCGCGGCGGCGATCGCCTTGCCGGTCATGACGCCGACGAAGACGCCGCCGATCAGACCGGGACCGGCCGTCGCTGCAATCCCGTCCAGATCCTCGAAGCCCGCGCCGGCCCCGTCCATCGCCTGGCGAATCAGCCGGTCCAGGTGGTCGAGGTGGCTGCGCGCGGCGATCTCGGGCACCACGCCGCCATAGGGCCGGTGCTCGTCGAGTTGCGACAGCACGAGGTTGGACTCTATCGCGCGCGCGTCGGTGACGACCGCGGCGGCGGTTTCGTCGCAGGAGGTCTCGATGCCGAGGACTCGCATGGCGCGCGACATTACTGCCGGCGCGGCGGCTTTGCCAGGGCTTGCGGCGCGAGGGTGCAGCGGCCGAAGGCGCCGGAATGGTACCTTGCGCCCGCCCCTCCGGACGCCTAATGCTGTGCCGCCATGAGCCAAGTCCCAAGCCTGAAGATCGGCACCCGCGGCTCACCGCTCGCGCTCGCGCAGGCCGAGGAGGTGCGCCGCCGCCTGGCCGAGAGCGATGCCGCGCTCGCCCGCGACGGCGCTGTCGAGATCGTCGTGATCAAGACCAGCGGCGACAAGATCCAGGACCGCAAGCTGGCGGAGATCGGCGGCAAGGGACTGTTCACGAAGGAAATCGAGGACGCGCTGCTCGCCGGCAACATCGACCTGGCGGTGCACTCCATGAAGGACGTGCCGACCTGGCTGCCGGACGGCCTCGAGATCGGCGCGATCCTGCCGCGCGAGGACCCGCGCGACGCCCTGTTCTCCGACAAAGGGGACTCGCTGGCGGCGCTGCCCGAGGGCGCCGTCGTCGGCACGTCCAGTCTGCGCCGCCAGGCGCAAGTGCTGGCGGCCCGTCCCGACCTGGAGGTGGTTTCGATCCGCGGCAACGTCGACACCCGGCTGCGCAAGCTGGCCGAGGGTCAGGTCGACGCCACGCTCCTGGCCGTCGCCGGGCTGCGCCGGCTCGGCGCCACGGCGCGGATCACCGCGATGCTGCCGCCCGAGGTCATGCTGCCCGCGGTGGCGCAGGGCGCGATCGGCCTGGAGGTGCGCGCCGACGATGCCCGCACCAAGGCCTGGATCGCGCCGCTCGAGGATCCGGTCTCGGCCTGCCGGGTTGCCGCCGAACGGGCCTGCCTAGAGGTGCTCGACGGCTCCTGCCGCACGCCGATCGCCGCGCTGGCCGCCCCGCCCGCGGACGACGGCTCGCTGCGCTTGCGCGCGTTGGTCGCCATGCCGGACGGCAGCCGGCTGCACCGCGCCGAGCGGCGGGGCGCGGCGGCGGCGGCCGACGCCCTGGGCCGCGCGGTCGGCGCCGAGCTCAAGGCGGCCGCCGGTCATGACTTCTTTGCCGCCTTGGGCGCCGCTTGATGCGCATCCTGATCACCCGTGGCCGCGACGATGCGGCGCCGCTCGCGGCCGAGCTCGAAGCGCGCGGCCACGAGGCGCTGATCGAGCCCATGCTGGACATCGTGCCGGCCAGGGGCAGCAAGCAGAAGCTGCTCGGCGACCTGACCTCGGTGCAGGGCCTGTTGTTCACCAGCGCCAACGGCGTGCGCGCCTTCGCGCGCCTGACGCCGTCGCGCGGTTACCGGGTCTTTGCGGTGGGCGACGCCACGGCCGCGGCGGCACGGGACGCCGGCTTCGCCCGGGTCGAGAGCGCCGCCGGCGACGTCGAGGCGCTGGCCGATCTGGTGCTGCAGCGGCTACGGCCGGAACATGGCGCCCTGTTCCACGCTGCGGCCAGTCAGTTGGCCGGCGATCTGCAGGGCCGGTTGGAGGCGGCCGGCTTCCAGCTGCGCCGCGCCGTGCTCTACGAGGCGCAGCCCGCGTCGTCGCTTTCGGAAGAAATCGTGGGCGATCTTCGCGCCGGGCGCATCGATGCCGTGCTGTTTTTCTCTCCCCGCACCGCGAAGACCTTTGTTACGCTCGTGCGCGAGGGCGGTCTGGCCCCGGCGCTGGCGCGCTGCACCGCGCTCTGCTTGAGCGAAGCGGTCGCGGAAGAGGTGCGGACTCTTGCTTGGGCCGGCGTACACCCGGCCCGGCAGCCGACCAAGGACTCCCTGTTGGAGACCCTGGATCGGCTCGCTGCGACTGGGGCGCAGGTGACCGAGGGAAGGGCGGCGGAGACTATGGCGGAAAGCGAAACGAACGACGACGTCCCGGCGCAGGCCGATACGGCGCCGGCCGGTCCCGCGGCGCTGGCCGTCATCTCCGCCTTCGGCGGCATTCGGCCCATGGCGACCAAGCTGGGCATCGCGGTCACCACGGTGCAGGGCTGGCGCGAGCGGGCGGTGATCCCGGCCCGGCGCCACGCCGACATCCTGGCCGCGGCGCAGGAGCACGGCATCGATATCGACGGCGCGGTGCTCGAAGCGAGCGGCCAGCCGCCAGAGGCCGAGGCGCCGCCGTCGCGTCCTGCCCCGCCGCCGTCCAGCGCAGCGACCCGGGCGGCCTCAGCCATGCCGCCCGCAGAACCCAAGGAAAAGCCAGCGGCCGAGGCGCCGCCGCCGATACCCCCGGCGCCCGTGCCGCCCCCGGAGCCGCCGCGATCCACGGCCGGCGCCTGGCTGGGCGGCCTGGTGCTCGGCGCCTTGTTGCTGGGCGGCGGCGCCGGCGGGGCGGTCGCGACCCGCGATCTCTGGCTGCCCTATCTGGGCGCCACGGCGCCGGCCGGTGAGGCGCCGGCGTCGGCAGCGGAGACCGAAGCGGCGCTGGCCCGGCTGGAATCCGAGATCGCCGGCCTTGCGGGCAAGCTCGACGCGCTCGGCGGTCAAGTGGCCGATCTGGGGCAGCGTCCAGCGGCCGACCCCGCCGCGATCCCGGCCCTCGAGGCGGCGCTCGCCGAACTGGAGGCGCGCCTTGCCGAGGCGGAGGCGCGGCCGGCCGAGGCGGCCGGGACCGAGACCGCGGACTTGAGCGAGTCGGTGGCCGAGCTCTCGGCGCGACTGGAGCGCGTCGAGGAGCAGGCCGCGGCGCCGGGGCCGATCGATCCGGGCGTGATGGAACAGCTGTCGGCGAAGGAAGCCGCGCTCGCCGCACGCGTCGCCGCCTTGGAAGAGGCGGCGGGCGCGCCTTCGGTCGCGCCGGCCGAGCTGGCGACGGTGACGGCCCAGAACGAGGAGCTGGCGGCCCGCCTCGCCGCGGCGGAGACGCGCGTCGCCGCGCTGGACGAGACGGCCCAAGGGCTGAGCGCGGAACTGGCGGCCCAGGCCGAGGCCGGCCGCGCCGGGCTCTCGGCGGCGTCTGCGGACTCGGCGCTGACCCTCGCGGTCGGGCAACTGCGCGACGCGCTGCGGCTGTCGGGTCCCTTCGCGGCCGAGCTGGCGGTCGTCACGGAGCTGGTCGCCGACGACGCCGAGCTCAGCGGCCTGCTGGCGCCGCTCGCCGCCCACGCCGAGGCCGGCTTGCCGACGCCCGAGGCGCTGCGCGGGGAGTTCCAGGCCGCGGCGCGGAACGCCGCATCCGCGGGCCGGGGAGACGAGGCGGAGGGACTGCTGTCCGGCGTCATGCGCCGGGTCTCGCAAGTGGTCACGGTGCGCCCGGTGGGCCAGGTCGACGGCGCCGGCGCGGGCGCCGTGCTGGCCCGCGCGGAGAACAAGTTGGCGGGCGACGATCTGGCCGGGGCGGTCGCCGAGCTCGACGCCCTGCAGGACGGCGCGGCCGCGGCGATGGCCGACTGGCGGCGCCGCGCCGAAGGGCGCCTCGCCGCCGACGCCGCGGTCGCCGAGCTGGGCACGCGGGCCATCGCCAAGCTCGCCGGCGCGGGCGGCTGAGCCGATGCTGCGCACCCTCCTGTTCTTCATCAAGCTCGCGGTCGTCGTCTTCGTCGCCGTCTGGCTGGCGCAACAGCCGGGCGAGGTCACCCTCGAGTGGCTCGGCTACCGGGTCGACACCTCGGTCGGCGTGCTCTTGTTCGCCACCTTCCTGTTCGGAATCTTCGCGGCCCTGGTCTACCGCTTCTGGGGCTCCCTGTGGCACGTGCCGGGTCATATCGGCGATGCCTTGGGCCGCGGCCGCCGCCGGCGCGGCTACCGGGCCCTGACCCAGGGCATGGTCGCGGTCGCCGCGGGCGACAAGGAAGAGGCCCGGCGCTGGGCGCGCAAGGCCGACGGGCTGCTCGACGACGCGCCGCTGACCATGCTGCTGTCGGCGCAGGCGGCCCAGCTCGAGGGCGACGAGCGGGCGGCCAAGCGCTATTTCGAAAGCATGCTGGACAACGAGGAGACGCGCTTCCTCGGGCTGCGCGGCCTGCTCGTGCAGGCCCTGCGCGAGGGCGACGACGAGGCCGCGCGAAGCTACCTGGAACGGGCCCACCGGCTGCGCCCCGACTCCGCCTGGGTGCTGGAATCGCTGTTCGACCTGAGTGAGCGCAGCGGCGACCTGGAGGGCGCCGAGAAAGCGGTCAAGGAGGCGGCCCGGCACAAGCTGCTGCCGGCCGCCGAGTCCAACCGCAAGCGGGCGTTGCTCCTGGTCGAGCGGGCCGCGGCGGCGCGCGGCAAGGGCCAGAGCGATCAGGCGGTCAAGCTGGCCAAGGAGGCGCGCAAGCTGGCGCCGGACCTGGTGCCCGCGACATTGCTGCTGGCCAGGCTGCATCTCGAGGGCGACCGGCCGCGCGACACCGCCAAGCTGGCCGAGCGCGCCTGGGCCGAGGGGCCGCATCCGGAGCTGGCCGCGCTCTACCGCAAGGCGCGCGGCGGCAGCGCGATCGAGGCCTTCAAGGCGATGTCGCGCCTGGTCGCTGCGCAGCCGAATCATCCCGAGAGCCTGCTGGCCTTGGCGGAGGCGGCGCTCGACGCCGAGCTCTGGGGCGAGGCGCGGCGCTATCTGGCCAAGTGCATCGACGGCGCCGCCGGCGAGCGCCCGGGCGAGCGGGTCTGCCGCCTGATGGCCCGCCTGGAGGAATCGGAGCGCGACGATGCGGCCAAGGCGCGCCAGTGGCTGCTGCGCGCGGCCGATGCGCCGGCCGATCCGGCCTGGGTCTGCGACAACTGCGGCGCGGTGGCGGAACGCTGGTCGGCCCGCTGCGGCGCCTGCAAGACCTTCGACGGTCTGGGCTGGACCCGGCCGCGGCGCGTCGCCGAGCCGGTCCTCGCCGATGCGGCGGCGGCCGAGCCCAAGGCGGCGACGCCGGTCACGCTGGAGGCGCCGGCGGTCCCGACGCCGTCGCTCGGCGCGGCCCAGGCGGGTTCGGCGGCCATCTCCGGCGAGGCCGACAGCCGCGCGGCGAGCTAGCCTCCGGATCTCGGACGATCGATCGAAGCTGCGGCGAACACGCGCCGGCACGCGCCCCGGCGGGACCAGATGAGAGACTGAGAATGCCGAACATCGTCAATCTCTTCCCGCTGTCGGTCTATCACGACACCATCACGCTCGACGCGGCGCTGAAAGAGCAGCTGGTGCAGGCCGTCTTCGACATGGGCGCTCAGCCGGCCATGAAGCAGTCGCCCGGCGCGGCCTGGACCGGCGACGTGAACGGCCACGAGTTCCTGCACGAGGACGAGCGCTTCCGCCCGCTGTTCGCCGAGTTCGGCCGGCACCTGCGCAAGTACCTCGAG
>JAAUXY010000898.1_pt1 | contig 10549 bp, 5 predicted proteins | sample 7278121 | NCBI WGS metagenome assembly JAAUXY01 (sample SAMN14350117, study PRJNA611818) | marine sediment metagenome | isolation source: surface marine sediment (1.8m) | place: French Polynesia: Moorea | collected 2018-08
ATTGGCTCCCGACTGGCGATTCGCACTGGACGCGTCCTACGGGCGTCACAAGTACGACTTCGAGCGGGTTGCCGCGCGAGGCGAAGTCTTCTCGCCGGCCAACGACGTCGACACGGCACCGCGCTGGCTGGCCAGTGCAGAGATACGCCGTGACGCAACCATCGATCTCGCTCTGCAATGGACGATGATCGGTCCTTACTATCTCGATGCCGAGAACCGCTTCTCCTACGAAGGGCATGACATCGTCAACCTGCGTGTCGGAACGGAGCTTACGCGCGGCCTTAGGCTGGGCGCCCGGGTCAACAACGTGCTGGACGAAGACTATGCGGACCGTGCCGATTTCGCGTTCGGCCAGTTCCGCTACTTCCCGGGCCGGGGCCGAGAGCTGTTCGTCGACCTCACCTACTCGTTCGACGACGGCGCTTGAGCCTCGTCCGGTCGGCTGTCGGTCGGCCAGTTCGCGAGACTAATTCGGGAGACTAACCCGCAAGAAACGAATCGCTGTAGCGTTCGAGCGCCGACAACTCTTCCGCTCGCCGTGAGTCGTCCCAACCGGCCTCGGCCGCCGCCACCTCCGCCAGCCTGGCGTACAGGGGTCGCCCCTGGTCCGCACTCAGCCCGATCATCGTCCGGCGATGCACGACGTCGGCCAGCGTCCGGGCGAACTCGCGGCGGATGACAAAGACAACCTCTGCCTCGAGGACGCGTCCGCGATCGTCCAGTGCCTTCGGCCATTCCTCACTGGCGATCGCGGCGATGTCGCGGGCACGGCCGCCGTAGATGCTCAGCAGCCGCTCCACGCCCTCTGCCGACAGCGCCGGAATGCCGCGCAGTGCGTCGCGTGCCGCATCGAGACCCCAGCCACCTGGTAGCGGCGTGTCCGCGGTCCTCGTCTTCGGAACGCGGCGTCCGAGTATCTTCGCGGACTTATCGACAGCTTCTTCGGCGAGGTGCCGGTAGGTCGTCAGCTTGCCGCCGACGATGGACACGAGGTTACGCGCCGTTTCCTTGTGCACTCGGATGATGTGTTTGCGCGTGATCGCCGATTCCGGCCCCTTGTCTTTGTGAGGCAAAGGCCGCACGCCGGCGTATGCGTAGTGGACGTCGTCCACGGTGAGTTCTGCCGCGGGGAATACCCGGTTCGTCTCCGTGATCAGGTAGTCCATTTCCTCGCGGCTCGCCCGAACGTCGCCGGGCGATCCGTCATAGCGTATGTCTGTCGTACCGATCAGATACAGGCCGTTCCAGGGGATGACGAAGAACGGCCGGCCGTCGGTCTCGGCTTCGATGTAGAACGCATCCTTCGGCGCTCCGTCGAAATGACCCACGATCACGTGGCTGCCCTTCGTGCCGCCAATGAGGCGCGGCATCTCTGCCGTGCTCGCATCGAGGACGCTATCGACCCACGGACCCGCCGCATTCACGATGACGCTCGCCGACAGTTCACGCTTGTCGCCCGTTAGCTCGTCGACGGTCTCGATCGTGCCCGCAAGGCCGTTGGCGACGGAGATCGAAGTCACCTTCTCGTAAAGGCGGATCTCTGCGTCGGCAGCCGCGGCGGCCAGAAGATTCTCCAGGACGAGCCGTTCTGCGAACGTCACCTGTGCATCGTAGTAGCGTGCCGCCGCCTTGAGACCATCGGGTCTTACGCCGGGTTCCTCTTCCAGGAATGCGCTCGCGCTCAACATCTGGTGCCGGGGCATCTTCTTTGTGAACGACAGCAGGTCGTAGCACAGCATGCCGAGCCGGATCAGCCACGGGGCGCGCTTCGCACCCGCGTACACGGGGATACTGATACGCAGCGGCTTGACCAGGTGAGGCGCGATGACGCGCAGCGTGCGGCGTTCGCGCAGCGATTCGTAGACCAGCGGTATCTCTGCATACTCGAGGTAACGCAGCCCGCCATGGATCAGGCGCGACGACCATGCAGAGGTGCCGCTGCATACGTCATTCTGTTCGATGACCACGGTCTTCAAGCCGCGGAGCGCGGCGTCGCGCGCGATGCCGGCGCCGTTGACGCCGGCGCCGATCACGGCGATGTCGAAGTGCGGTCTGGCCTTATCCGGAGAGCTGGTGGTGGCGGTCATAGGTGGATAAGGTCACCTCTCCTTTCGAGACGGCGACGCTGCCGCTGCGAGCCAGCGCAGAGATGGAACCGACCTCACGGATCGCTGCGACGAAGTCGTCGACCTCCGGCACCTTGCCGGTCAGCTGCAGCGTACAGCTATCCTGAGCGTCGTCGAGAATGTCGGCCCCGTGAGTCTTAGCGAGCGTGAGCACTTTCGCGAGCCCGCCGGTCGCGAGCTTCACCTTCACGATGGCCAGTTCGCGCTCGAAGTGTTCGCCGAGCGTCATGTCGTGGATATTGACGACGTCGACGAGTTTCGCGAGCTGCGTATTGAGCTGGGCGATCGCGGCGTCCGATCCCGACACCACAAGCGTCACCCGGGACACGCCGGAATGCTGTGTCGGCGCGACGTTCAAGGATTCGATGTTGTAACCGCGCGAAGAGAACATGCCGGTCATGCGCGTCAACGCACCGACTTCATTCTCGAGCAGCACCGAGATCGCGTGCCGCATCAGAACGTGCCTGTCATATCAATTGAAACCATATCCGCGTGCTCGACGCCGTCAGTATTGCAAAGCACCATCAATTGGTAAACACTCGCCGGAAAGGGCTCTTAGGCCCCTTTATAGGCACGATCGAGTGAAGAGCGAAACCGCAGGAACGGCAGAACACCCACTGGCCGGCGCTGACATGAGCGGCGCCGACATGGTCGTGCAGGTGCTCGCCGACGAAGGCGTCGACACGATCTTCGGTTACTCGGGCGGTGCGATCCTGCCCACTTACGATGCGGTCTTCCGCTACAACGACCAGCACAAGCGCCCGAACGGCGACGCAGCGATCCCGCTGGTCGTTCCGGCCAACGAACAGGGTGCGGGCTTCATGGCAGCGGGCTACGCTCGCGCCAGCGGCAAGGTCGGCGTCGTCATGGTCACATCGGGCCCGGGCGCCACGAATACCGTCACGCCTGTCCGCGACTGTATGGCCGATTCGGTTCCGATCGTCGTCATCTGCGGGCAGGTCCCGCGAGCCGCCATCGGCACCGACGCTTTCCAGGAAGCGCCGGTCGCAGCGATCATGGGGGCCGTTGCGAAGCACGTCTTCCTTGTCACCGACCCGGAACAGCTCGAGGCGACCATGCGCAGCGCGTTCAAGCTGGCGCGGACGGGTCGTCCCGGTCCGGTCGTCGTGGACATCCCGAAGGACATCCAGAACTGGCAGGGCAAGTTCCGGGGCTCCGGCGAGCTGTCCATGCCGGGTTACGAGCGCCGTCTCGACATGGTCGTCAATAACCAGCTCTCGGACGACGCCTGCGAGCGCTTCTACATGATGCTCGCCGAATCCGAGCGGCCGCTGATCTATGCGGGCGGCGGCGTCATCAACGGCGACGCCACCAAACCCATGCGGCGCTTCGCGAAGGCGCACGGCATACCGGTGACGACGACTCTGATGGCGCTGGGCGCCAGCGATACGACACACCCGCTCGCGCTGCACATGCTGGGCATGCACGGTCTCGCGTCGGCGAATTACGCGGTCGAAGACTGCGACTTTCTCATCGCGGTCGGAGCGCGCTTCGACGATCGCGTCGCCGGCGACCCTACGCATTTCGCACCGAATGCAAAATACATCGCCCACTTCGACGTCGACATCGCCGAGATCGGCAAGGTGAAACGCGTCGACTGGCATCACGTCGGGCTTCTGGCCCGCGACCTCGATCGATTGCTCGAGTACAGTCGGCGGATCGACTTCGAGAAGTCATTCGACAAGTGGCACGAAGAGATCGCCGAGCTGAAAGAGCGCTATTGCCTGAACTATGACCGCGAGAGCGATCTGATTCAGCCTTACGCAGTCATCGAAGAGATCAACAAGCACGCCGGCGGTCAGGCGATCATCTCCACCGGTGTGGGCCAGCATCAGATGTGGGCCGCGCAGTATTTCGATTATCGCGAGCCGCGCCTTTGGCTCACTTCCGGCAGCATGGGCACGATGGGCTTCGGTCTGCCCGCCGCGATCGGCGCGCAGTTCGCCGAACCTGATCGCGTCGTGATCGATATCGACGGCGACGCGAGTATCCGAATGAACATCGGCGAACTAGAGACGGCGACGACGTACAAGCTGCCGGTCAAGGTTGTCGTACTGAACAACTTCGGCGACGGCATGGTCCGCCAGTGGCAGAAGCTCTACTACGACAGCAGGATGTCGGGAAGCGACAAGTCGCTGCACAGCAAGGACTTCATCAAGACGGCCGAGGCGGACGGCTTCGGCTTCGCGCGCAGGCTGGACAAGAAAGAGGATATTGCCGAGACGGTCGCGGAGTTCATGAACTACGAGGGTCCGGCATTTCTCGAGGTCATCATCGATCCCGACGCCGGCGTGTACCCGATGGTCGGGCCGGGCCTCCCCTACGATCAGATGATCACCGGCGATTTCATCGAGAGCCGCGAGAAGGACGAGAGTCCTGCGTCGGTCGAGAAGCCGGGACCGTCGGAGATGTTCTAGCGCCGAATCGCGGACCATCTTCCAAACAGAAAAGGCCGGGCGAATGCCCGGCCTTTTCTGTTGCTAACGGAGTCCTGCCGATTACAGACCGTCAGGTCCGCATTCGTTCTGCAGGTAGCCGATCATGTGCGTATACAGATCCAGCTGATGGTGATAGAAGAGCGTGTTCGAGAAGTGGTCGGCGCCTTCCAACTCCAGATACTCGAAGTCCTTGCCATGCTCTTCGAGCGCGCGCCGATACTTCGCAGCATGGACCGGCGGTACGCGCTGGTCGACATCGCCGTGAACCAGAAGTAACGGAACGTTGACGTTCTCAACTTCCTCGATCGGCGAAATACTCTGTACCCACATGTTCTCCTGCTCGATCAGCTGCGCACCCTCCACGCGATCGCGGTAGTAGTTGACCTGCATGAGTGGATCGGTGACCGCCGCACCGGCAATCACGCACTGATAGATCTGATCCTCGCGCGCTGCGGCAATAAGGGCTGCGTAGCCGCCATAGGACCATCCGAACATAGCGATTCGATCCGGATCGACGACGCCCTGCTCTACGAGAAACAGCGCGCCATCGTCCTTGTCGTCCTGCATCTGGTAGCCGCCCTGGCCACCGTCGATGAAGGCCGTCGTGTAGTAGTCCAGGCCGTAGCCCGTGCTGCCTCGATACTGCGGCTGCAGAACCATGTAACCGTTGTTGGCAAGCATCTGGCCCCACTCGTCGTAGGCAACCGTCTCGTTGACGAACGGACCGCCGTGCGGCATCACGACCAGCGGATACGGACCTTCACCGTGCGGGATCGTCACGAAACCGCGTATCAACATGCCGTCACGCGCTTCATACTCGATGTACTGCACCGGCGCGAGATCTTCGGATGCGAGCAACGGCTGACGACTACCCACCGATGTGAACTCGCCGTCGTGATACAGGTAGTAGGTGCCCGGGTCCTGAGGACCCGAGTTCAACGCTACGACCGCCTCGCCGTTACGCGACTGGACGAAGCTCACGTTGTACGAATACGGGATCAGTTCCTGAAGCTGATTCCACATCGCGCCTTCGACCTCGTCGAGGTACTCAAAATGCAGCTTGTCCTTTCGGTAGGCAACTGCAACGATCCGGTTTGGATACCTGATCGCGTTGCTGTGATAGCGGACCCCCGCGACGTCGACGTCGCTGCGCTGATAGATCAACTCATCGAAGGACTGCTGCCGCGGATTGAAGCTATAGAAGCCTACGGTATTGTCGCCGTTGTTCGCTGAGACCAGCAGGTTTCCGGCGACGGCGTCGTCATTGCCGTGCACGGTGAAACTCTCGAAGCTGTCCTGATGCAGGCGATACATCTCGCTCCAGCCGCTGTCTCCCTGCTCACGGATGTACCAGATGAACTCCTCGTCGGCGACGTCGTAGCCGCGTGCGAACCACGGATCGCCATCCTCGTCGAATACGATCTGACCGAGGTCGATCTTGCCGCGGATCAGCAGTTCACGAGTACCGCGCTCGAGATTGAACAGGTAGTAGGCACGTGGGCGGAATGGTTCCGCAATCTTCTGGTCCGTGCCGCCGGGCTGCATCGATACGATGATGCGCTCGGGATCGTTCCAGAGCGCGTTCTCGACGGCCGGATTCTCCATGTCGAACTTGTCGATGTCCTCGTTCTCGACGTCGACGATCGCGAGGGCGAAATCGTAGACACCCTGATTGAAGCCCTCGATCCGGTCGCGGACCTTCTGCCTGAGTGTCATGACCAGGTGCGTGTCGCTGACCCACTGGTAGCCGGTGATCTCCATCGGATCGGCGCCCACGACGAAGGGATCGGCGTCCATATCGTCTATATCGTGGACGTACAGGGCCGGATTGCCATCGCGGCCGATGATTTTGAGCATCGCGATGCGCTCGCCGTCCGGCGATGGCGACACCGAGGTCACGACCGAGCGCAACGCCCAGTACTCCAGCGGATACGGATCTACGGCTGCGGATTCGGTTGCAGATGCAGTTGCCGTTGCGGTTGCGGTTGTGGATTCGCTTGCGGATGCAGGCGCTGCCACCAGCGTCGAAAGCGCCAGGGCGAACAGTGCTTTGGTTCTCGTCATTATCGTCATTTTGTCTGATGTTCTGCGAGTGAGGTTTGACCTGATTCTATAAAAACGGTTTCAAAAAAAACAGCCTGCGGGAAAACCCGCAGGCTGTTGATTTTTCGAGCTTTTCAGCTCAATGCGGTTTGGTCGGCGCTTACTGCCAACGGTATACCGCGTTGAGGAACAGCGTCCGGCCGAGGATGTCGTAACCCGCGCCGAAAGGCACGTTGTTGAACGAGAAGACCTCGGAACCGTCGACCAGCGGCGGCGCTTCGTTGAACACGTTGCGCAGACCGCCACCGAGCGTCCAGACGTCGCCGCGATAGTAGATCGAAGCGTCGTGGACGAAGTAGTTCTCGGCGAAGCCGACGTCGCGGCAGTTCTCGTCGCCCTGCGTCGGGCCACCGCAGGTGTCGGACAGGCCGTCTACGATGTTGCCGAAGCTGTCGACGAAGTCGATCTGCTGCTCGACCGAGCTGATGTAGCGCGTGGACCACGTGTAACGCCAGTTGCCGACGTCCGCGCGGAATGCCATGCGGCCTTTCCACTCGGGGAAGCCGAACTCGCCCACGTCCTCGTCCTCGGTCACCGTGCCGACGTCATCGATGAAGATGTCGCGGATCTCGAGAGTGCGGTTGAACGCGAAGTCAGCCTGCAGGTCGACCGCGCGGCCGAACATCTGCGTCGGCCAGTCGACCGTCATGTTCACGTCGACACCGCGGGCCCGCTTGCTGTCGCGGTTGATGAAGCCACGGTTGATGATGTCGAACAGGTTACTGGTCGGATCGCGTTCGATACGGCTACAGAACGTGCTGTCGCCTTCGGCGTCGAAGTAGCAGTCATTGATGATGAACTGCGCTGACGGCTCGATGATTTCGTCGCGGATGTCGAGCTCGTAGTAGGTCGCGCCCAGTACGAGATCGAATGCCGTGAAGAACGGCTGCTCCCACGTGAAGCCGGCGGACATCGAGTCCGACTGCTCCTCGCGAACGTCCACGGCGCCACCGGCCGAGACTTCGGTCGAGTACGTCGTGATGCCGTTGTTGTCGAGCGACGTAGGATCGACACCGTTTGCCAGACAGTTCGCGAGCACTTCGGGCTCACGATCGTCGAGCAACGGATCGTAACCGCCGGTGACGGGGTTACGCGCCGAGTCCGGGATGACGCAGGGGTCGAACAGGTTCAGGAAGCCCGTCTGACCGAGCAGGAAGTTCTCACGCAGGTTCGGCGCACGGAACGTCGTGCCAGCGGTACCGCGGATGAGCAGTGAGTCGACCGGACGCCACGCGAGCTTCGCGGAGTAGGTCCAGGCCGAGCCGTAGAACTCGTCCTCGGTGTGACGCGTCGAGACGTTCGCCGTCAGCTCCTGGAACGCGGTGCGTCCGGCGAGCAGCGGCAGCTCGAGCTCTGCGAAGTATTCCTTCGTCCACTTCTCACCGACGGCGCCGCCGTCCGCGAAGAAGCCGAAGAACAGACCGTCACGAGCGACCGCGTCCGGGATGGACTCGATCTCGTCGTTGCGGTACTCGGCACCGATACCGAACAGCGCCGTGCCGCCAGGCATCTCGAACAGATCGCCGTTCGCGTAGAGCGAGAACACCTGCTGCGTGTACTTCGTGTCGAAGTCGCGGCTATCGAACAGATAGTCGCGCTCGGCCTGGGTGGCGAAATCGCCGCCGATCAGGGGCGCGTACAGCGACTCAGCGAACATGTTGACCGGGACGCAGCCAGGAGCGGCGTCAGCGGCAAGTACTTCGCCGGTGTCGTTCACACAAGGCGTGCCGTTCTGAGAGAAGTTGCCGAGTGCGAGGTTGATACGGTCGTCACGGATACCGCTGCGTGCGGAAGTACCGTCGGACTCGGAATGGCTGACGTAGAAGTCGAACGACCAGTTCTCGACCGAACCGAACTGCAGCCACGGCATGTCGCCGCGAACACCAGCGACGAGTCGCGTCTGCGAAACCTCGACCTCGGTCTGACCGCGGTCACCGCGAACGTTGACAACCGGCTGGATCGTGACCGTGTCGCCGAGCGGGCCGACGAACAGGCCGAAGGTTGCCGGCGTACAACCGGCCGGCGGGATGCCGAAGCCTGCACAGAGGTCCGTGTAGAAGTCGATGAACGCAGCTTCATAGGCCGGGTCTGCCAGCACTGCATCGTGTGCCAGACCGCAGTCAATGCCGTTCGGGTTCGACACCGGGTTACACGGGTTGAACGGGTTGTTGCCGGGTACGAGCGGGAAGAACTGCGCGCCGCCGTCGATGATCGACGTTTCGCGTTCTGCATAACCGAACTCGAAGTACGGCGTGATGTTCGCCTCACCCGGCAGCGTGTATTCGCCGTAAGCGATCGCCGACACCGACTGAATGTCGGGGATGATCTGCGCGAATTGCTGATTGCCGTTCGATGCGTAGTCAACCCAGCTCACCGTATTGAAGCCGTCGGGGCCGACCGAGATCGGCACGCTGTACAGCGAGTTTTCGGAGAAGTTGGGGATGCCTACGTTCGACGAACCGGGCGTGTAGTACAGGCTACCGAAGCCGCCGGTACCGAGTTCCGCGAAGCGACCCACGAGGCCGGAGGCGATGCACTCACTCGGCCGCATGTTCTGCTCGAAGTTGAGGTCGAGGCCGAGCGTGCGAATCTCACCGCTCTCGGTGATTTCGACGTGCGTCTGACAGCCGCGGGTCCAGTCGCGATCGTCCAGCGTAATCGGCTCGATGTCTTCGAACTCGACACCGACACCGATGAAGCCGCGGTCGCCGTTGTAGCCCCAGGCAGCGCTCAGGCCGTTAACGTTACCGGCCGAGTAGTCGTCCGCCGGAATCGACGAGAAGGCTTCCAGTTCCAGGCCGTCGAAGTCCTTACGCAGGATGACGTTGACTACGCCGGAAACGGCGTCCGAACCGTAGACCGAGGAGGCACCGTCGAGCAGCACTTCGTACTGCTGCACCATGGAGCCCGGAATCAGTCCGGTGTCCGGAGATACGGGTGCGCCCTCTACACCGGCCGGCGAGATGCGGCGACCGTTGATCAGGAGCAGCGTACGACCCGCGCCGAGACCGCGCAGATCGATCGTCGTTGCGCCCGGACCGTTATCGAGAACGAAGCCCTGGAACGTCAGGTCGATCTGTACACCACTTGCCGCCGTCGATTCCTGAAGAATCGTCGACGGGTCGATGAGACCGATTTCGCGAGATACCTGGCCTGAGATGACCTGGAGCGGCGAGATACTGGAATACGTATCGCGCTTCAGTCGCGAACCCGTAACGACGACTTCGTCGGTCGGACGTGGACCGGTCAGGGAATCTACCCTGCCCGATACGCCGCTGGGTTGCGTATCACCCGAATCCTCATCGTCCTGTGCAACGGCGGGCGTCGCAAGGAGTCCGAGGGAGGCGACCAAGGCAAGTAAAGAACGAGCACGCGCAAAGGCGCTGCCTGAATAGGCGGTCATATTCTACCCCTTATGCTGTTTGAGTCTCGGCGAGGCTTGTTGCTACCTCTTTGCCGGGCATCCGGTCACCCGGAACTGCCATGTGGGAATGATGCGAGATCGCAACAGTTTTGTAAATCCCTCTGGACAACTGACCGGCGAAAGCCGGGAATTGTGTGGCTTATGCGCAACATAATGAGCCGGTTTTGCGCTTGAGCGGCGCGGCATAGCTGTGAGCCGGGTCACGGCGAGCCCGCGGTGCGCTCTTTAGACTCAATCGCTATATGACTCTCGAATCCGGGGAAACGCCTCGGGGAGGCGCAACGATGAGATTAAGGAATTCCGTACTGTTGTTTTCGGCCGTTACTCTGGCTGCCTGCGGTGGTGGCGGCGGCGGTGCAGAACTCACCCCGACCCCGCCTTCGGCCTCGGCTCCGCTGGCGATCACGACCGCGAACGGTCAGTCGGCGACCTACGCC
>JAAUXY010107907.1_pt1 | contig 10548 bp, 8 predicted proteins | sample 7278121 | NCBI WGS metagenome assembly JAAUXY01 (sample SAMN14350117, study PRJNA611818) | marine sediment metagenome | isolation source: surface marine sediment (1.8m) | place: French Polynesia: Moorea | collected 2018-08
AAAACGGCGGCACCAATGGTGCCGCCGTCCTCATGGAGTCGGTCTGGTCCGTACTATACCTTCTGGCACGCCCGAATTATTCCAAAACCGTCCTCTATCGAGTAGCCACAACCTCCTGGCTGTTGCCATCCGTGAGATCGAAACGATCCAGCGTCATGACCTTGGACCAGGCGTCGACAAAGTCCGAGATGAACTTGTCCTCGCCGCCGCTCTCAGCGTAAACCTCGGAGACGGCGCGCAGCTCGGCGTGCGAACCGAACACGAGGTCGACCGGAGTCGCCGTGAACTGCAGGTCACCGCTTGCACGGTCACGGCCCTCGTAGACGCCCGCTTCTTCTGCCTTTGTCCACTTCGTGTTCATCGACAACAGGTTGACGAAGAAGTCGTTCGACAGCGTGCCGGCGCGGTCAGTAAACAGACCGTGCTCGACACCGTCCACGTTTGCGCCCAGCGCGCGCATGCCGCCGACCAGGACCGTCATCTCGGGTACCGTCAGTGTCAGCAGATCGGCCTTGTCGATCAGCATCTCGGCCGGCGAACGATACGCACCTTCACCGTAGTAGTTGCGGAAACCGTCCGCAGTAGGCTTCAGCACCTCGAATGACTCGATGTCGGTCTGCGCCTGCGTCGCGTCGGTGCGACCCGGGAAGAACGGTACGGTAATGTCGTAGCCGTTGGCCTCTGCCGCCTTCTCGATGGCAGCAGCACCGCCGAGCACGATCAGGTCGGCCATCGAGACTGCCTTGCCGTCCCTGCGACTCTTGTTGAAGTCTTCCTGGATTGACTCCAGACGTCCGAGGACGCGGTCGAGCTCATCCGGGTTGTTGACGGACCAGGAACGCTGCGGTGCGAGCTGGATGCGCGCGCCGTTTGCGCCACCGCGCATGTCGGAACCACGGAACGACGATGCAGACGCCCACGCGACGCGAACGAGCTCGTCGATCGCGAGACCGGTGTCGAGTATTTCTGCCTTCAGCCCCGCGGCGTCGTCTGCATCAATCAGCTCATGATCGACGGCCGGTATCGGATCCTGCCAAAGCAGGTCTTCATCCGGGAGATCGACCGCAACGTACCGTGCGCGCGGCCCCATGTCGCGGTGCGTCAGCTTGAACCACGCGCGAGCGAAGGCATCCTCGAACTCCTCCGGGTTCTCGAGGAAACGCTTCGAGATTTTCGCGTACTCGGGGTCGAACTTCAGCGACAGGTCGGTCGTGAACATGATCGGCGCGGAACGCTTGCCTTCGACGTGTGCATCTGGGACGAGGTTCTGTGCCGCCGCGTCGGTCGGAATCCACTGCGTGGCGCCGGCCGGGCTCTTCGTCATCTCCCACTCGAAGCCCCACAGGTTCTGCAGGTACTGCATCGTCCAGCGGGTCGGCGCCGCCGACCACGCGCCCTCGAGGCCGCTCGTGATCGTGTCCTCGGCGTTGCCTTTGCCGCACTTGTTGGTCCAGCCGAAACCCTGCTCTTCGATATCAGCAGCGGCCGGCTCAACGCTCAGGCAGCCGTCGGGCTTCTTCGCACCGTGTGCCTTACCGAAGGTGTGGCCGCCTGCAATCAGTGCCACCGTCTCTTCGTCGTTCATCGCCATGCGGCCAAAGGTCTCGCGGATATCCTTCGCGGCGAGCAATGGATCCGGGTTGCCGTTCGGGCCTTCCGGATTCACGTAGATCAGGCCCATCTGCACGGCTGCCAGCGGCTTGGCCAGTTTGCGGTCGCCGCTGTAGCGCTCATCGGCGCCGAACTGGGTCTCGGGACCCCAGTAGACGAGATCCGCTTCCCAGTCGTCCTGGCGTCCGCCGGCGAAACCGTAGGTGTCGAAGCCCATGTTCTCGAGCGAAACGTTGCCGGTCAGAACCATCAGGTCCGCCCAGGATACCGAGCGGCCGTACTTCTGCTTGATGGGCCACAGCAGACGCCGGGCCTTGTCGAGATTCGCGTTGTCCGGCCAGCTGTTCAGCGGCTCGAAACGCAGCTGGCCGCCAGCGGCGCCGCCGCGACCGTCAGCGACGCGATACGTGCCGGCGCTGTGCCAGGCCATGCGGATGAAGAACGGGCCATAGTTGCCCCAGTCGGCGGGCCACCACTCCTGGGAATCGGTCAGGACCGCGTCGATGTCTTTTTTCAGCGCGTCGATATCGACCTGTGAAAAGGCCTCCGCGTAGTCGAAGTCGGCGCCCATCGGGTTGGATTCAATGCCGTGATCGCGCAGCGGCTTGAGGTTCAGGCTATCGGGCCACCAGAACTGGTTGGATTTGGCCTCGCCCTGAGCCTGGGCGGCGCCGGGCAACACGGTCAGCGTCGCCGCAATCGCCACAGCGGCGATCGTTGAGAGAGTTCTGCTTCGCATTTTGATACCCCCGTTTAAGGTGAATGCGCATTCAATATATTCGCTTAATACTATTTAATCGACTCAATAAATCGATCATATTATGCGACTGAATCGAATCGCCTTTTGCGCAGGCCACGGTGGCTGGGAACGGGATGCAAACGCCCGGGTTTTCCCTCGAACGCCGACAGCGTTCGGCACGGGTCCGAACTATTTTGAAACGTCGGGCAGCCGATACTCCACGACCTGACCAGCAACCGGGCATCGGAACCGGAGCAAACAGGCGGTGAGCTGCAGGTCGACGTCGTCTTTCTCGCCGGCTCCGTAAAGACGATCCCCGCGGATCGGGAACCCCAGCGATGCCAGGTGCCGCCTGACCTGGTGCTTGCGGCCGGTCTCGATGGAAACGTCGACGAGGCTCGAATCGTCGGCAACCCGAATGCACCGAAACTCGCTAACAGCCGCCTTGCCGTCAATGGGCTCGTCTACCCGCACCGGCGTTAGGGCCTCCGAAAAATCGCCGGCCACCCAGGCCCGATAGCGCTTCTCAACGCGGCGCTGCCGGAAGAGACCGGACAGTTCTGACGCGGTTTTCTTCGTGTGCGCGACGAGGATCAGTCCACTCGCAGCACGATCGAGTCGATGCACGGTGAATGACGGACGCTCGGGATCGAGATGCTGCTCTGCCCAGCGCCCGACTGTGCAGTGATCGCCCCACTTCGAGCCCTGCGAGCGCAATCCGTAAGGCTTGTTCCAGACAGAGTAGTCGCCGGCGTCGGCCACCAGGGTCGGCGGACTCGGCACTTCGTCTAGAACCTTCGGGTTGTAGTACAGGTGCAGCTCGTCGCCGGCCTTCAGCGACCGTTTGGCCCGGCGCAGGCGCTGAGTCTGGCGGCCTCGCGTGATCCAGGCGGCGCCCTTGGCCATCGCCGTCTTGATACGCCCACGAGACAGGCCGCTCGCCTGTTGCAGCAGCGAAACGGCATCGCCACCCGCGGACGCGACGCTTACGTGAAACTCCTGGCGATTATCGGGCACGCTCGTCTCGAGGGCAGCGAGTCGCAGCCGCGCCCGCTCACCGCCCGCCTAATCGATATCGTCGGTCGAGTACTGCCCGGTGAGCCGTCGCCAGACATGTGACCAGCTCAGTCCAATCGCCAGCAGGAAGGACAGGACCACCAGCACAACCCAGGTCAGGTCGGAACGGGAGTCGATGTTGAGCCAGCCAAGATCGACCAGCAACCAGACGATACCGGCGAACAATGCGCTGCCGAGAATAAGCCCCAGCGCCCCCATCGATCGTGACGTTGCCGTCAGCAATATGATCCAGCCGATGACAAGTACGATGCCAACGACGAAATGCGCCGGCCCCAACGTGCCGTCGGCCATCGAGTCGCGGATCCAGTGAAAGAATGACCAACCCGTGGGGTTATAGGTCGCGAAAATCATCGTCGCCGTTCCCAGCAGTCGTAACAGGAAGCTGGACACGCTGAAATCGCGCGCGCCGATCCGGTTACCTGAAGACGTGTCCTTGGCCATCTGGGTGATCCCCTCGCAACGCCGATCCGAAACTGACCAGCTATCGAATGCCGGCCTGCATTCTACTGCCGAGCCAGCCCGCGGTCGACTGGTGGCGCGATAGCCCAGGTACCGGATCTCGATACACGGCGATGTGGCACGTCCCGCAGGCGCGGCGGCAACTCAGGGCAGCACGAACCGCATCGGCACCTGCTGTGCGAATCGCCAGTTGCCGTAGATGAGTCGATACAGCAGCCACGGGAAGAACACGGCGGAACCGCCCATCAGTACGAAGGTCGCCGCAATAGCGATCGGCGAATCGGTGTTCACGCCGCTCAAACCGACAAACAGAAAGATGACAGCGGCAACGATCAGTACGAGGATCATAATGCAGGTCGCGAGCTGCCACTTCACGTGTGTACGCAGCTCGAAATGCGTGATTCGGCGGCGCAGTACGAGCAGGTAGATCAACGACGCAAGAAACATCGGCGGCAACACCAGCATGGACCACTGCAGCAAATAGCTGTAGCGCACCAACTCTTCCTGCCGCTCTGTCTCCTTGCTCTGCGTCATAACGAGGCCTGTTTGGACCGTTTGCCAGAAGCAGTTTAGTCGGCACGGCCTGCCTTTGTCCGTGCGTAGGTCTCAGCTACGCGATCGCAGAACGTGGTTTCGCTCCGATGTCGCACGAACAATGCGGCCGAGCAGAATTGTCGGCGAGATTGTCCGGTGGCGCTCCTGTGATCGACTCTAAACTGCGCCGATTTCGCTCAGGGCCGCATGCAGCTGCTGCCAGCGCTGTTCGGCCGTGCCCGTGTAGCCGACCGACATCCTGACGAGGCCGCTGCCGATGCCAGCCGTTGACAGGTCCTCGTCGGACATCTCACTGGACGTACTCGTGCTCGGACAGGACATCAGCGTATCGAAGTAGCCGAGGCTGACGGCCATGTAACCAAAGCGATGCTCATTCTGCAGCCTGTCCATCAGCGCGTTCGCTTTCTCTTCCGAGCCGAGGTCCAGCGTCAGGATGCCGCCGAAGCCGTAGTCTTCACATCTCTGCCGATCGAGCAGTTCGTGATCCGGATGGTGAGCAAGGCCCGGATAGGCGACTTTCACGCCGGCCTCGTCCAGCTTCGTCGCGAAGTACTGCGCGCGCTCGGCGTGCTCCCGGACGCGAAGCGCCAGGTGCGGGATCCTCAGCGATATCTTGGACGCCACGGAAGGATCCATCGTCGGACCGAGGATCATCAGCGGTCCGAGGTGAAGATCCATCAGCCCCTGGATGAACTCGGTGCTGCCGCAGACGGCGCCGGCGATGATGTCCGACGCGCCATTGATGAACTTGGTCATGCTGTGCACGACGACGTCCGCGCCCAGCGCCGCCGGGCTGATCAGCAGGGGGCTGAACGTGTTGTCCACGACCAGCACTGCTCCGGCGCTGTGCGCGATGTCGGCCAGCGCAGGAATATCGGCGACGCGCAACGTCGGGTTGGCGATGCTCTCTGCGTAGACGACGCTTGTCTTGTCCGTCACCGCTGCCCGGACGGCATCGAGATCGGAGATGTCGACAAACGTCGTCGTGATGTTCGCCTTGGCAGGCAGGAAATCGTGCAGCAGCGCGTAGGTGCCGCCGTATACGGTATTGGACGCGACAATGTGATCACCGCTCTCGCAGAGCTCGAGGATGGATGCGGAAATCGCGGCCATACCGCTGGCCGCACAGTAAGCCGCCTCGGTGCCCTCGAGCGCGGCCAGCTGTTGCCCAAGATGATAGACGGTCGGGTTGAAGTGCCTGCCGTACAGGTAGCAGCCCTCCGGCGCCGACTTTCGACCGGCGAAGAGTTCGGGCATCGTACCCGGCTTCATGACGGTAAACGTCGTGCTTGCCTCAATCGACATGTTGACGCCGCCGTGTTCGCCAAACTCGTGGCGCAGCCTGGCCAGGCGCTCGATGGGATCTGATGCTGTCACGGGATGACCTCCGGAAATCGAGTGCGACGATTTCGAAAACTCAAACGTTTGATTTCAACCGTAACGATAACCACGCGCCGCACATTCTCCTAGTTGCGGAAACTACTGCGATCGAGGCTGGAATGTCGGAAAAACAACGGTTTGCGCTTGGGCACAGGCTGTCGCTGCCGGGTTGAAACCCTGCGGCGGGACGTAGCCTCGCGCGACGGAGAATGCCGCTATGAGGCTGCCTCGACAGCCTCGCTGGCCTCGAGCCAGGACCATTCCACCGCCTCGATGGACGCCTTCGCGTCGGCCTGCTCCCGGATCAGCTGCTTGAGTTCATCCTTGCGCCCCTGATCAGCGTACAACGATTCGTCCGCCAGCTGCTCCTCAAACCCGGCCAGCGCGTCTCTCGCCTCGGCAAGCGCCGCCTCAACCTGTTTGACCCTGTCCTGCAGCGGCTTTAAGCGTTTGCGCCGCTCCGCCTGCTCCTGGCGGAGCTGCTTTTTATTGACGTTCCTGGCGGTTGGCTCCTGCCATTTTGACTGGACTTCAGCGGCCTTCTCTTCCTGCTCGCGCAGCCATGCCGGGTAGTCGTCGAGACTGCGATTGAATCGATCGACCATGCCGTCATGCACGATCAGCAAGTCGTCGCAGGCGCTGCGCAACAGGTGCCGATCATGAGAGATGACGACCAGCGCGCCCGTGTATTCGATCAGCGCGATACTCAGCGCCTGGCGCATCTCGAGGTCGAGGTGATTGGTCGGCTCATCGAGCAGTAGCAGGTTCGGGCCCTGCCGAATCATGAGCGCGAGCACGAGGCGCGCCTTTTCACCACCGGAGAACGGCGCGACCGGCTCGAAGATCCGGTCTCCGCCGAACGCGAATCGGCCGAGGTAGTTGCGGTGGTCCTGCTCGCGATCGTCGTGGGCGACGGCCCGGAGGTGATCGATCGGGCTCTGCTCCATGTTCAACAGGTCGACCTGGTGCTGGGCGAAATAGCCGATCTTCGTGTCCTTGCTGACGGTCCGCTCGCCGCTCAGCAACGTACTGCCGGTCGACAGCGCCTTGACCAGCGTCGACTTACCGGCCCCGTTGACACCGAGCAGGCCGACACGATCGCCTGCCGACAGGTGCAGGTCGATGTTGTCGAGGACGACCGTGTCGCCGTAGCCGACCGACGCATCGCTGAGTCCGAGCAGGTGCTGCGGCTGTTTGTCGGGCACGACAAAGCTGAAGCTGAATTGCGAATCGACGTGCGCCGGCGCGATCTCCTCCATGCGCTCGATCATCTTCAGCCGACTCTGCGCCTGTTTCGCCTTCGACGCCTTGTATCGGAAGCGGTCGACGAAACTCTGTAAATGCCGGATCTGTTTCTGCTGCTTGGCGTACATGGCCTGCTGCAACGCCAGCTGTTCGGCCCGCAGCTTTTCGAAGTCGCTGTAGTTGCCCGTGTAGAGATTCAGTGTCTTGTGTTCGATGTGTGCGACCCGCGTGCAGACCGCATCGAGGAAGTCCCTGTCGTGCGAGATCACGAGCAGGATGCCTTCATACGCTTTAAGCCAGCGCTCGAGCCACAGGATAGCGGGCAGATCCAGGTGGTTGGTCGGTTCATCGAGCAGCAAGATGTCCGAACGACACATCAGGGCTCGGGCCAGGTTCAGTCGCATGCGCCAGCCGCCGGAGAAGTCCCCGACCGGTTTGCGGTACTCGTCTGACGCGAAGCCGAGGCCGTGCAGCAGTCGCGATGCCCTCGACTCGGCCGTGTAGCCGTCGATGACCTCCATGCGCTCGTAGAGCTCGTGCAGGTCGGTCTTGCCCGCCGCCTCCCCGTCAGCGATCTGCCGCTGCACGTCCCGCAATTCGGCATCGCCGTCTATAACATAGTCGACCGCCGCCGCAGGTCCGTGCGGGCTTTCCTGCGCTACGTGAGCGATAACGTCGGCGCTGTCGAGCGCGAGCGTGCCGTCATCCGGCTCGAGCTCGCCGAGCAGCATGGCAAACAGCGACGATTTGCCACAGCCGTTGGCGCCGATTACGCCCATGCGCTGCCTCGCATGAATCTGCACGGTGGCGTGCTCGAGCAGCGCCTTGCGGCCACGACGAAGTCCGATGTTGGTCAGGGCAAGCATAGCTGCGGCGATTATAGGCCAGCTTGCATCGCGACTGCGGCGATCGCGCGGCCAGGTGGTTATGCCAGTCCGAGCCCCTGGAGCAGCAGGTCTGATTGGTCCTTGATCTGCGGGACGCGCCTCGCGAGGACCGTCGCATCGACGACCTGCCTGAAACTGTCCGTCGGCAAGCAGTGCTCGTTGATCCTCGAGATCAGTTCGTCTTCGGTCAGGCCGGCAAAATCATCGCCATTGAGAATCATCACGTCCAGCCAGTCTGCGACCTCAATGAGCATGATAGCGGCCTCGACACTGCCGGGCTCGATGGGCCCGCACAGCTTGTCATGATGTCGCCGCACGGTATCCGACGTCTCGTTCGGCAGGCCCCAGTGGCGGCATGCCAGGTAGCCGAGCTCGCTGTGCGTGTACTTGAAGACCTCCACATCGGCTTCGAGCAGTTCCTCCGGCGAGTGCCAGTTGGACTCGTCGACCGCGAGGAGCTCTTCGGGTGCATGTTCGAACATGACGAACCGTCCGATGTCGTGCAGCAGTCCGCAGAGGTAAGCGGTGCCAGGTGCGATCTTCAATTCCGGCAGCATTCGCGCAAGCGTTTCTGCGCCGACGGCAACGCGAAGCGAATGAGTCCAAAGCCCGACATGGGTAGGCGAAGACGGCACGAATACCCGCTGCACGGCCATCGATGCCACCAGGTTTCCGATCGTCGCTGCACCGATTCGGGTAAGAGACTCCTTGATGGAGGTAATCGGTGCCGCCGGCGACGAACTGGCGGAATTCGCCATCGCCAGCAGCCGAACGGCAAAGGGCGGATCCTCCCTGGCAAGCCTGTCGATCTCCTCGAAATAGTCTATCTGCGAAGGATCGAGCTTAAGAATGCGAACCAGCACCTGCGGCAGCAGCGGCAGCTGATCGACCTTCCGCCGCATCTTGTCGAGCGGTGAATCGTCGCCAGGGAGCTTTTTGCTCAGGCTTGTTGCTGACACGACGGTCCCTTCCAGGCTGCGCGAACGCAGCGAAATGTTGATTCGTAGAGGGGTTAACGGCAGCGCGGGTTAGTTTCTTAAGCGAAAATACTAATCGGGCAGATGCGACCGGGCGCCGCCAGCGATCGCGCGAACCTGATTCCGCGCGTTAATTCGGCATGAGCACCTGGGAGAAACCCGGCGCCTCGAGATGACTCAGTGAATCACGCTCGATGGCCGGGTTGGAAAGTCGACCATCGAGCGCGGTTGTTCAAAAACGGCTTAGAAGCGGAACGCGATGCCTACCGACAGCATCTCGATGTCGGCGTCTTCGATGTCATAGACCTCGAATTCGCCGCGAATCTGAATAGACGCCAGGTCAAACGACACGCCAAGACCGTAACCGGTATCGTTTCCGTCGTCACTGACCGAATCAAAACCGTCGATGCCAGCCTCAACGTCCCAGGAGATGTAGCCGAACTTCGCAAAGACGTCGACAGGACCAACCTCGAGTCCTGCGGTGCCCCAGACGTTAAGGCCGGTAGTCTTAATACCGATTTCCTGGGTACCGACGATCGTGTCGATTTGAATCTCCGGCTCACCCAGGTCGACATAACCGCCTTCGACGCCGAGATCGATGACCGGCAGGTCGAATTTGTAGCCGACAAACAGCTTGAAAGCGGTGTCGTCTTCATCGATCGACGATGGAAATTCCGGGAAATCGGAAGTGTCGAATTCCGCCTCGATAGTAGCGCCGCCGATACTGCCGCCGGCATACAGACCGCCGTCGGCATGCGCGGGGAGGGAGACACACAAAAGCGCTGCGCCAAACGCAAGCAGTGCAACACGTACGTCCGATAGTGCACGATTCATAGCTAGATCCTCAGTTTTTGCCCAAGCGGCACGGCCAGCAAAACAAGACCGTACCGGGCACCAACTCTTTCAGACAGCAGCCACGCAATCAAGGCCTGACGTAGCGAAACGGCAATGCGCGATATACCGATGCATTATGTCAGCGCAGGTCCAGTTCGAACCCCAGTTTCAGTCGCGACCGGTTCTCATAGACCTCGAGTTCCGCGAACCAACCCAGTCGGTCGAATCGCTTGAAGCCGCCCTCGAGTTTGGTCGCGAGCGCGTGGCCGAATTCAAGGAAGTCCTCCGCGAGATCTGCACGACGTCCAAAATCAGGTCCGGTGTAGGAATAATAGGTGAACCACTCGATGGTCTGCGCGCTCCAGCTGAGTTCCCGCAATGTGCTCAGGACGACCTTGCTGCTGCCTTCGGTCGTGTTGTGAATAAGCTCGCCGGCAATTGACGCACTGCCTGCCGGTGCGTAGCGGATTTCGGTGCGCAGGAAGCGGCTGTCGAACATTCGCTCAGCACCGAGCTCGAATGACCACTCCTCGTTCAAGCGCCCGGAGTATTCGAACTCGAAGTAGTCGAGGTCAAAGTCCGCCGTCAAGGCCTCACTCGACCGAAGGTCATCCAGCGAGCCGATCACGAGTTCGACGGCTCCGGATCGCGTCATCCACACGCCGCGCGCACCCCGGATCCAGCCTTCCTTCGACAGGCCGGTAGATGACACCCGGCCCTTGAACGGCGGAATGACGCCGACTTCCAGCTTGCTGCCGTTTGCGACCTGGTAACGTGCGAACAA
>JAAUXY010204203.1_pt1 | contig 10548 bp, 10 predicted proteins | sample 7278121 | NCBI WGS metagenome assembly JAAUXY01 (sample SAMN14350117, study PRJNA611818) | marine sediment metagenome | isolation source: surface marine sediment (1.8m) | place: French Polynesia: Moorea | collected 2018-08
GCCTTCCTGCTTGACCTTGCCGGTCTGGTCGATGAGCAGCATCGTCACCGCTGAGATGAAGTAGAGCGACGCGATGACCACGTAAACGATGCCCACGCCGAACGTCGAGGTTTTGTCGCCACCGGCAATGAGGGCAATGAGGAGCCCGGCAAACGCGGGACCCACGATACGCGCCAGGTTCCAGCCGGTGGTATTCAAACCCATCGCGGCAAACAGAAGATGGGTTGGGATGAGCTCCGGCACGAAAGCCTGGCGTGCCGGCATGGAGAGCGCCAGCACCGCGCCGTTGAAAAAACCGAACCAGATGAAGTCCCAGAACGACACCGTCCCGGAGAAGATGATGATGGCCATCGCCACGGTAGCGAGGCAGTTGAGCCCCTGCGCATAGATGATGACGCGCTTTTTCCGCATGCGGTCGGCAAGCACACCGCCGTAGAGCGAGAAGAGCACCGTTGGCACCATGAATGACATCGTCACCCAGGCCAGGTCCATCGGTGACTCGGTAATTTCGAAAACCAGCCAGCCCCGCGCGATGATCTGCATGTTCATGGCAAACGACGAGCCTAAGCTGCCGATCCACAACCACATGAAGTTGCGGACCGCGAGGGCCTGTCGAATGTCACCTGTAGCCAAGAACGCGATCTCAAATTGAGTGAACGGAAGCGAGCCCGACATGATAACACAGGCGCGGTTTAAAAGCATTGACTAACAAGTTAGTAGACGCGGAGGCGAGCGGCGTCAACGGTTGGCGCGACCAGACGTTTCCGGCACCATGCGCTCTCACCGGAAGGACACGACGAGGCTGAAGATGAAGCGACTGGGCGCAATCCTGTACAACGACTTTGAACTGCTGGATGCCTACGGACCGCTCGAGATGTTCGGCGTGCTGGGCGCTGATCTCGAGATTGTGGTCATCGCCGAGGAAAAGGGCGCGGTCAAATCGTCAGCCGGCCCCAAGACGCTTGCGGAGTACGATTTCACGGATGCGCCGGAGCTCGATCTGACGCTCTTACCCGGCGGCATCGGCACCATTCCAGAGCTCGAGAACGAGAAGCTCCTTGGCTTCCTGCGCGAGCGGTGTCCCCGGGCAGAGGTCAATATGAGCGTCTGCACGGGATCCGCCCTTCTCGCTAAAGCCGGCCTCCTGGACGGATTACGCGCCACCTCGAACAAGATGTTCTTCAACCTTGCCGCGGTGCAGAGTGACAAGGTCGACTGGGCGGAAAACGCCCGCTGGGTGGACGCCGGTCAATATGTCACTTCATCCGGCGTCTCCGCCGGGACGGACATGTCCCTGGCGGTCATCGAGCGTTTGTTCGGCGCTGAGCGCGCTCAGCAGGCGGCGGCGTTTACGGAGTATCAGTGGCATACGGACGCTGACACCGATCCGTTTGCGGAGCTCCTCAACCAGGGAGATGCCGCACTCCTCGGCTGACGCGGTCAGCTGACGTTCAACGTCATCATCACGTCGTCGATCGACTCTCCTTCGATACGGACGAGGTCGCGCACCATGCCGACCTCGACGAAGCCGAGCGCCTGATACAGCGCGCGTGCGTTCAGGTTGTGACCAAACACGCGCAGGTCCACCCATTCGATGGAAGGCGTTTCGCGCGCAAACTCGATCGCCGTTTCCATGAGCCTGCGGCCAAGTCCCTGGCCGCGCCAGAGACGCTCGATGCCAATGCCCAGCTCGCAGCGATGGAGCGCCGCCTTGAGATGCTGCCCTTTGAGATCCACATGCCCGACCACCATGTCCTCACCCGTCAGGCGGGCTACCCACCAGCGCTGCCAGCCAATGTCGTCGAGCGGCAGCTCCAGCATGCGCGGATCCAGCCCGCGCGGACCTTCCGGATCATCCGGCTCAAACGGCATGAAGTGGTAATCCCCGCGCCCTGATTCCGCCCTGTGCCGAAGAAAGTGGGTGTCGTAGTCGGCCACTCTTTCGGGACGCAGCGCCTCGATGGTGATCGACATGGTCAGTAGTCGAGCCGGTAGGTGTCGCCGTCTGCGACAATCCGCCCGGCAGTTGGCCCGGCAAAGTGTGTGCCGATGATGAGCACGGGGCGATTTGCATATCGCTGCACAAAAGCGCCGCGCGTATGCGCGGCCATGTTGCCGTCGAAATCGGCAAGACTGGACCAGTCCGGATGCCGGATCTGGCAGGGATGGTGAATCATGTCGCCGGTGATGACCGCTTCCTCGCCCTGCGAGGCGATGTGAATGCTCACGTGACCCGGAGTATGTCCCGGCGTCGGCTCGAGCCACACTTCGTCGGTGACTCGATGCTCGGGCTGGACGAGCACGGCCTTGCCGGCATCGAATATCGGCTGCACGGAGTCTTCGATCACCGGACCATACTCCTGCTCTTCCTCACGCCAGTGATTCCACTCGTCTTCGGCAAAGAGGTAATCGGCCCTGTCGAAGGTAGGCACCCAGGCGCCATCCACGAGCCGCGTATTCCAGCCGACATGATCCACGTGCATGTGTGTGCACAGCACGGTATCTATCTGCTCGGTCGTGAATCCAGCGGCAGTGAACCTCTCGAGGAAGTCGTTCTGCATGAGGTTCCAACGCGGGTACGTGCGCGGCTTATCGTTGCCGATGCAAGTATCGACCATGATGGTCTGATCCTGACTCTCGACGACCAGCGAGTGGATGGAGAGCAGTAACTTGTTGTTCTCATCGACAAACGGGTGCATCCAGCTGATGGCGCCGAGCACCTCGGGCGTCGCCTGCGGCAGAAGGTGCGGGCCCAGGGACGCGGTCGTCAGCTCGACGATCTGGGTGACCTTCACGTCACCAATCTGCCACTTCAACATGCTCATCCTCCCGCCCGGCGAACGCCAAGCGTTGCAAAATCACCCCGCCTGGTCAAACATCAGGCGCTTACGTTTCAGGGGGAGACCATGCAATACAAAGATCTCGGCATCACGGTCGACAACAAAGTCGCGGTCGTGGAAATCCAGCGCGGACCAAACAATTTCTTTACCGCTGAGCTCATCAACAACCTTGCGGACGCATTTACCGAGATGGAAACGGGCGATGACGTGCGCGCAATTGTGCTGTGCTCAGAAGGCAAACACTTCTGCGCAGGCAACGATTTCTCCAGAAGCGAGGAGAACGTCGTTCGCGAAGATCGCGATCCCAACGCGCCCAATCCGCTGTACGCGGCGGCAACGCGCCTGTTTGACGCAAAGCTGCCGGTTATTGGCGCTATCCAAGGTGCTGCCGTGGGCGGTGGATTTGGCCTTGCGGTCATGCCGGACTTCCGGATCGTCTGCCCGGAAGCACGTTTCACGGCCAACTTCGTAAAGCTCGGCTTTCATCCGGGCTTCGGTCTAACCCACACCCTGCCCCGGCTCATTGGCCATCAGCAGGCGCAGCTGCTTTTTCTAACCGGCCGACGCATCGGCGGCGAAGAGGCTTATCGAATTGGTCTGGCGGACGTCCTGACCGACAAAGAAAGTCTGCGTGACGAGGCGATCAAGCTGGCAGCGGAGATTGCCGAGAACGCGCCGCTGGCCGTGCGCTCGGTGCGCGCGACGATGCGGGCGGGACTGGCGGCGGCGGTGAAGACGCAGACGGATCACGAGAACGCCGAGCAGTACACCCTTGGCCTCACGGAGGACCACAAGGAAGGCGTGCGCGCGGTTGCGGAGCGGCGGCCGGGTAATTTTGTCGGGCGCTGAACGCCGGAGTTCGAACCAGGGATTGGAGTAAACATGCTTAGAGCAGTACGCATGTGGCTGATGTTGCTGCCTGCCTGCGCCGCGTTTTCGACGGGCGCGATTGCTGAAATTCCGCTGGAGTACTTCGCGCGCGCGCCCGAGACGCACGCCGTGCGCATCTCCCCACAGGGCGACTACCTGGGCGTGGTGCGAACCGTGCAGATCGAGGAGAACGAGGACAAACGCGTTCTCGTGATCTTCAATTTCCCGAGCATGACGCACTCCGCCACGCTCAGCTTTCCCAAGCGCGCCAACGTCGGCACGTTCTACTGGGTAAACAACAGCCGCGTCATCGCGACCGTCATCGAGTCGGATGACTCCATTTCGTGGGACTACTCAACGGGCGAGCTGTACGGCATGAACGCTGACGGGTCGGAGCGTGGCTTCGTGTTCGGCTATCGGACCAACTACCGCGGGGGACATCGGATCCTCAATTTCCTGCAGAACGATGACGACAAAATCCTGATTGAGGGTTATAAGTCGCTGAACCCGCGAAATATCGATACCGCGGCGTACCGCTTGAACGTCTACAACGGCGATCTGACCCGGATCGCACGCGCGCCCACGCGGGACGTCAGCTTCATGGCAGACGCGGACGGCAACCTGCGATACGCCTTCACCACCTCGGACGACTTCGAGCGCGTCATCTACAAATTCAACGCGGCAGACAAGTCCTGGACGGAAAGCAACCGCACTCCCTTCGGCGGCGCCGGCTCATCTCCCGCCGCAATGGCTTCCCAACGGGCCGTGTACGTCGAGGAGGCTGAAGGCGAAGCGCCGGTTGGCATCTACCGGCTGAACGTGGAGACAGGCGAGAAGACGCTCATTTATCAGCACGACTATGCCGACGCCAATCTGTTGGTTGACCAGGGCCACAATCCTTACGGTGCAGTTGTCTGGGCGGGGTATCCCGAGTTCGTGCCGATCGACGACGAGCATCCTTATACGCAGCTGATACTGTCTCTGGACAAAGTCTTTCCGGGTAAGCGGATCGGCATCGCCAACGCGACGAAGGATCTGCGTTACATCGTTGTATTCGTTGCGGCCGCAGAGCAATCGACCCAGTACTATCTCTACGATCGAACGACCGAGCAGCCAACGCTCTCCCTGATGCTGGACACTCTGCCGTGGTTGCAGGACGTCACGCTCGCCAGCGTTGAACCCATCGAGTTCAAAGCCCGAGACGGCCTTGTCATCCGCGGCTTCCTGACCCGGCCAAACGGGAGCTCCAGCAACCTGCCCATGGTGGTGATGCCCCACGGCGGACCGTTCGGTGTTCAGGACCGCTGGCAATACGATCCCGACGTGCAGCTCCTCGCGAGCAGGGGCTACGCCGTGCTGCAGATGAACTTCCGCGGTTCCGGCGGCTACGGGCCACACTTCGAGTCGCTTGGGATCGGCGAGCGCGGCTTCAAGATGCAGGACGACGTGACCGACGCGACGCTCTGGGCAATCGAGGAAGGCATCGCCGATCCCGAACGGATCTGCATCTATGGCTGGAGCCACGGCGGCTACGCGGCGTTGCGTGGCGCCGTGAAGGAGCCGGAGCTGTACCAATGTGTCATCGGCGCGGCGGGCGTCTACGACTTTGAGCTGCAGTACCGTAAGGCGGACTACACGCGCTATCGTTTCGGACGCTCCTACATGAAGCAGTCGCTTGGCGACGACAAGGATCTGCTGCGGGAGATCTCCCCTGCCCGGCAGGCGGATAAGATCGTCGCCCCGGTTTTTCTGGTGCACGGCAAGCGCGACGCCCGGGTGCCCATAGAGCACGCGAAGGCGATGCGCAAGGCGCTGAGGAAAGCCGGAAACTCACCCAGGTATCTGGAGAAAAAGACGGAAGGCCATGGGTTTTACGATGAGCAGAACCGCGTGGAGTTCTACGGTGAGTTGCTGTCTTTCCTGAATGAACACATCGGCGCCGGGGACGTCAACTGACGAGGAAAAAGCCGCCTTGATCAATACCGCTCGCGAACTCAGCTAGAGGAAATGGGCCGGGCACATCGGCATCGATTAAGCAATCGAGGCGCTCGACGCCGAATCGGTACTGATGCTCGCATAGCGTGTGTGGGAAGGGTGACAGCCAAACTGACATGCGAAACGTGCTGATCATATTTGCTACCAGGGAGGGCCAGACAGAAAAGGTGGCCAGACGCCTGAGTGAACACTTCGAGCAGGCAGGCGCGGACATCACGCTCGTCAACGCTGCTGCAGACCTCGCCTCGCTGAAACAAAATCTCGCGTCATTTGATCTGCTCGTTTTCGGCGCCTCCATGCATGCCGGCGGCCTGGAAAAGGAAATTGTGCAGTTCATCAATCAGCATGCGGATGAGATTGCCGAGCGCCCGCGATCTTTCTTCCTGGTCCTTCTGAGCGCCGCAGCAACAGATCCGCAACAGAAGGCAGAGTGGCTCGCCGATGCGCGCAGCAAAATCGACGCCAAGCTGAATGTCCCCTTCGACGACTGCGAGATGATTGCGGGTGCCCTGGCGTACTCCAGATACTCACGACCGATACGCTGGATCATGCAGCGTCTGGCAAGACAGGCCGGGGCTGAGACCGACACCTCCCGGGACTACGAATTCACCGACTGGCGGCAGGTTGAGGCCTACGCCCGCAGGCTCCTTGCCAGGACAGGCAGCCGTTAGCTGACACTGCGGATCGGTCGAAGCTGACAAGCGCTTGAGACCGAAATTGTGTGTGTCTTTCAGGAGAGGGTTTTCGAAGTGTCTGATATGCAACGCTCTGCGACCTGATTCGAGTGTCTGACTGACACACCGAATCGGTCGAGACTGACACGCGCTTGAGACTGAAATTGTGTGTGTCCTCTTCCGAGGAGATTGTCCGCGCTAAAAGAGGACCGGCTCGGCGAGGTACCACTGGACTGATTTTGTGTGTGTCGTCAGGCGCTGGCGCCCTCAGAGGTTCTGTTATCCAGGGAACGGCGGATCTCGGCATGGGCGCTCTCGTCCAGCTTGAACTTGCTGAAGAGGTAAGCCCCAATCGCGTAGCAGACGAGCGGGAACATACCGTAGAGCGTCACCATCGCCATCTTGACGGTCATCGTCTGCTCAACGTTCGGCACAAAGCCTGAGAATTCCAGCACGAAGCCGGTCATCAGCAGCATCAGGCCAAGCGCGCCTTTCTGCACGAAATTCCAGGCGGCGAAGTAAGCGCCCTCTTTGCGCTCCCCGGTCAGGTGCTCATCGTAGTCGATGACGTCACCCTGCACGGACGGACCCATCGTGCCGCCGCAGCCATTGGCCAGGCCTGCAAAAAAGGCCCATACGATGATCCAGACGAGACGCGTCGTCGTATCGTCGAAAAACGGCAGCAGGAACATGGCGCCGAACGAGACGCCCGTCAGTATCATGCCGCCCATCCAGACTTTGATTTTGCCGAAGCGCCGCGACAGCGGTACCCACATGGGCACGGACGCGCTCGAAGGCAGCATGTAGGCAAAGATGATTAACGGCGCCCAGGTCGGCGCACCCACCACGTAGTGCGTGACGTAGAGGGTCAGGGCCGCAATGGCTGACGAGCCGACATGCTCGATGAACGTCACGATCAAGAGCAACCGGGCGTGAGGATTGCCCCAGACGTCGCGAAACGCCTTTGTCGGGCTTGCCTGCATACGACCCTGGAACTCCGGGCGCTCTCGAAGGCGTAGCACCGCAAATATTACGAGCCCCGTCATCACGATCACCGACAGGAGCCCAAGCTCCGCGGCCAGCCCCCGCACGTCGCCGTCTTCGGCAAACTCCGCGTTGATCAGGAAGTAGAGACTGACCAGCGAGAGGATGGAGCCAATGATGTACGCCGCGTGCCTGGCGCCGAACATGCGGCTGCGCTCGTGATAGTCATCAGACAGTTCCGCGCCAAGCGACAGATGCGGCACAAAGAAGAGCGTCATCGCCGAGTAGAAGCCGATGACCGCCACCGCGGTCCATGCAATCAATCCGCTGCTGCCCAGGCTCGCCGGTGGCGCAAACACCATATAAAACGTGGCTGCAATCGGGATGAAGCTCGCCAGAATCCAGGTTCGGCGACGGCCCATGCGCGTCGTCGTGCGATCGCTGAGATAGCCGACCAGCGGATCGGAAACGGCGTCCCAGATTCGCGAAGCGCTGTAGATGATGCCCATGACAGCCGGCGCAATCAGCAGGATGTCCGTCGCGAACTTCATCATGTACAGGCTCATGAGGAGGTACATGTAGCCCGCCCCGGTAGCCGGAGCGCCGTAGGCGATGACGGTGCGCCATGGGACGCGGGAGGTACTGCTCACACCACTGCCTTTGAGTTGCTGTTACGCGTTCTTGATGGTGAGACCACCATCCACAGGCAGCGTCGCTCCGGTCATGAAGCCCGATGCCGGCAGGCAGAAGTTGAGCGTGCCGTGGGCGACCTCCTCCGGCTCGGCGTAGCGTTTGAGCGCCACCCGACGGTGTGCGTAAGTTTGTTTCTGATCTTCCGGTATCGCCTCGGTCATCCCCGTGCGGATCGGTCCAGGACAGATGCAGTTGACGGTGATGGCTTCCGGCCCGAGCTCCACCGCCAGCGAACGCGTCAGACCAATGACGCCGTGCTTGGCTGCGGTGTATGGACTGCCGAACTTGGTGGCACCCAGCCCCTCTGTGGAGGCGATATTGACGATGCGCGGGTTCTTCGACTGGCGCAGATACGGCAGCGCAGCACGTATCGTGCGGGTATGCGCGGTCAGCAGCACGTCGAGGGTCTTGTCCCAGGCCGGCTCGTACTCCTCCCCGTCAATCGGCGAGAAGATGGAGATACCGGCATTGTTCACGAGCATGTCGAGCCCGCCAAAATGCTCGGCCACCTCGTCCGTGACCTGCTTGATTGCATCCGCATCGGTGAGATCCAGGGTCCAGCCCCTGACCGGCTTACCGGCGGCCTCAATCTCGCTGACAACCCGTTGCAGCCCCTCTTCGTTGACGTCTACCGCCGCAACTTTGGCGCCCTCGCTGGCAAAGAGCTTGGCGGTCGCTTCCCCCATGCCGCTGGCAGCACCCGTCACCAGCACTACGTAGCCTTCCACTGAACGGCTCAGCTGACTCAAACTCATGATTCCTCCCCAGGCCGCAATTCAAGTGCAGCGTCTATCGATCAAGTGTCTCTTAGGAATGTATGTGCACGGCTGATGCAATGCAATCCGACAAAGCGCGGTCACCTCTCACATTGCACCATGCATTGGCGCCGGTTAGTGTGACCGGATGCAGGATCTCGAACACATCGGCCGCTCGGCCGCTGGTTATCTGGGCAGACACTGGAGTGCGGACTGTACGCTCACCCACATCGAGCAGATTCCCGGAGGCGCCTCCCGGGAAACCTATCTCATCCAGCTCGAGCGCAATGGCGAACCGGTCGGCGTGGTCCTGCGGCGCGACCCACCATCCAGCCTGATCGATACGGAACGGGCGCACGAGTACGGTACCTACGTCGCCATTCACCGCCACGGCGCGATGCCGGTTCCGGAGCCGATCGTGCTGGAAGAAGAACCCGGTGAACTCGAACGGCCGTTCTCCATCATGGCCCTGGTGCCTGGCGGGCAGGCGTCTCCCGGCGGGCTCGACGAGCCCGTCATGCAGCCGCACCTCGAAAATCTCGGCAAACGGAAATGGCAGCTGCTCGGCAACATGGCGCGGCACAGCTACGCAGAGCTCGGCATCGACTTCATGGACGTGCCCGATCATGCCGCGGCGCACGAGCTTGCTTACTGGCGGGATGTGATCAACAGCGATTCCCTGCATCCGCAGCCAATCGCGCAGGCGGCGCTGCGCTGGCTCGAACGCCACCTGCCGCCGCCGTCATCCCATCTGACGCTCGTCCATGGCGACTACCGAACGGGCAATTACCTGTATTCCGACGAGGGCGACATCCTCGCGGTGCTCGACTGGGAGATGGCGCACATCGGCGACCCGCTGGAAGATCTGGCCTGGTCCTTCGATCCCCTGTGGTCTCCTGATCTACGCAATGCCGGACGGCTGCTGCCCCGCGCTGACGCGCTTGCCGTCTGGGAAGCGGCGAGCGGCATGACCGTCGATCGCGAGGCGTTCCGCTGGTGGCAGATCTTCGCCTCCGTCAAAGCCATAGCCATCTGGATCTCATCGGCAGAAGACTACGTCAACGGCACGACGAAGGAACCCATTCTCGCCGTTGCCGGATGGCCGATGATCGACAGGCAGAATCGAATTCTGTTGGATCGCTTGTCACCCGACTCTCAGCATCAGTATGCGGAGGCGCTCCTTTGATCCCCGCACCCGGAAAAACGCTCAGCGATCTGGCGCTACGCATTGCGACCGACCTCATGCCCGCGCTCAACACCAACTTCAGCCAGGCGGACGCGGGTCTCATCACGGGACTCCTGCTCACCATGGCCCAGGACTACGAGCGCGCGGTCGACAACCGCATGCAGGACATGCTGGAGATCAACGCGATCTTCGCGGAGTTGGGCCCGGACGTACCCGGACACGAGGCGCGTCAGACGTATCTTGCCAAGACGCCAGCGTCCTATCATCTGAACGACGTCACGGCTTTACACGCTGAAGCGTTCGACCGCCTCATCGAGGTACACGCCTGGGCGGAAGCGCATGACGCCACCCTCGACGCCGCCATCTGGCAACTTCTGCGCGCGCACAGCGAGCGCAACAAGTTCGATCTGCCCAACATGTAATTCACGCTTTTGCCGTGCGCCAGTACAGATACGCCGGCAGCGCCAGCGATAGCCCGACGCAGAGATTCATCACCACAAACGGCCAGGGTGACGGTCCTTCCTTGACGGTGAACATGTACGTCCAGAACA
>JAAUXY010029348.1_pt1 | contig 10547 bp, 8 predicted proteins | sample 7278121 | NCBI WGS metagenome assembly JAAUXY01 (sample SAMN14350117, study PRJNA611818) | marine sediment metagenome | isolation source: surface marine sediment (1.8m) | place: French Polynesia: Moorea | collected 2018-08
TATCGCGGCCTGGCCTTCTATCTCAGCGACCGGATCTTCCTGGTCGACTACGAGGCGCTGACCGGCAACGAGATGACCCAGACGATCCTGTTCCCGAGCTACAAGAACCGGGTGACGCGGCTCTCGGGCCTGAAGCTCGGCCTCTCGTCGGGCAGCCATCGGGAGCCGCTCTGCGCCCGCACCGTGCTCGACGCGCTGGGCGCGCGCATCAACCTGCGCATGGCGCTGCGCGGCTGCGGCCTGTTCGAGGAAACGGCCTCGGCCATCGACGACGACATCCGCGACAGCATCGTCAACACCGTGGGCCCGGGCGCCTACCATTTCCTGGCCGCGCCGCAGTGATCCTTTCTCGGTTGAGGGGGCAGCGTCGAGACCACGCCCGCCCCCGCATCGGCTGAGCAATCAGCGCACTAATCGTTCGGCACCACCGCGGTCGCCTCGATCTCCACCTTGGCCCGGTACTCGACCAGCGCCACCACCTGGACCACGGCCATGGCCGGGAAGTGCTTGCCCATGGCCTCGCGGTAAAGCGGCCCGAGCCGTTTGAGGCTCGCGAGATACTCCGCCTTGTCCGTGACGTACCAGGTCAGCCGGGTGATGTGCCCCGGCTCGGCCCCGGCCTCGGCGAGGACGGCGGCGATGTTCTTGAGCGCCTGGCCGGTCTGTTCCGCGAAATCGTCGGTCTCGAACGCTTCGGTGGCCGGGTTCCAGCCGATCTGACCGGCGACGAAGACCATGCGTCCCTCCGCCGCCATGCCGTTGGCGAACCCCTTGGGCCGAGCCCAGCCGTCCGGTTGCAATGTCTGCATTTGTGGCTCCCTTCGATGATCACCTAAGAAAATCAATGCGTTGTGCCGCAGTCTCTGACGCGATTGAGATCTCCGGGCGATTTCCCTCTTGAAATTTTAGCCCTGGATATTTTAAACTTAAAATATCTTTCCGGAAGGGCGCAAGCCCGAACTTGAGCCGGGACGCACGGGTGACGAACGAAGCGGCAGCACAGGGCGCGATACGGGTGGGGCCGGCCGGCGGTCCGGCCTTCACCGGTCTGCATGCGGTGGTGACCGGCGGCGGCCGCGGCATCGGCGCCGCCATCGCCGAGGCGCTGGCCGGCCAGGGCGCCAAGGTGACGCTGATGGGCCGCAATCTGGACGCGCTCGAGGCGCGCCGGGCGGCCCTGGTCGGTGCCCATGGCGGCGAGGCCTTCGCGGCCGGCGTCGACGTGACCGACGCAGCTTCGGTGGAGGCGGCATTCGCCGCGGCCGCGGACGCGCTGGGCGCGCCGGCGATCCTGGTCAACAACGCCGGCGGTACCGAAAGCGCGCCCTTCAAGCGCACCGACCCCGCCCTCTGGGCGCGCACCCTGGACCTGAACCTCACGGGCACCTTTCTGGCCACCCGCCAGGTCGTGCCGGCCATGGTCGAGGCGGGCTACGGGCGCGTCGTCAACATCGCGTCCACCGCGGGGCTCAAGGGCTTTCGCTACGTGTCCGCCTATTGCGCGGCCAAGCACGGGGTGATCGGCCTGACCCGCTCGCTGGCCTTGGAGCTGGCCAAGACCGGGGTCACCGTGAACGCCGTCTGCCCCGGCTACACGGAGACGGACCTGGTCGCCGCCTCGGTCAAGAACATCGTCGAGAAGACCGGCTGCACGCCCGACGAGGCCAAGGCGCAGCTTGCCAGCGGCAATCCCCAGGGCCGCCTGATTCAGCCCGAAGAGGTCGCCGACGCGGTGGTCTGGCTCTGCCGGCGGGAATCCGCCTCCGTGACCGGGCAGGCGGTCGCGGTGGCCGGCGGCGAGGTGATGTGATGGACGAGGTGGATCTCACCGACCGCGCCGAGGTCCAGGGCGACTTCGAGACCGGGCTCAACGCCGACGATCAGCTCGAGTTGCGCGTCTGGCTGCGGCTCCTGACTTGCGCCAATCTAATCGAACGCAACGTGCGCCAAAACCTCCGCGAGACCTTCGACACCACGCTGCCGCGCTTCGATCTGATGGCCCAGCTCGACCGCGCGCCGGACGGCCTCACCATGGGCGCCTTGTCGCGCCGGATGATGGTGACCAACGGCAACGTCACCGGTCTGATCGACCGGCTGGTGACGGAGGGGCTGGTCGAGCGCCGGCCGGCGCCGGGCGACCGGCGGGCGCAGGTCGTGCGGCTGACCCGGGCGGGCAAGCGCGCCTTCGACGGCATGACGCCCGCCCATGCGGACTGGATCAACGAGATGTTCAAGGGGCTCGGCCGTCAGGACATGACCGCGCTGTTGCGGCTGTTGGCCAAGCTCAAACAATCGCTTGCGGAACGAGAGGGACAAGAAAAATGACCAGCGAATGGCGTGGGGCCGACTACGAGGCCCAGCATTTCCTATGGCGGGTCGAGGGCAAGGTGGCGACGCTCACCCTGAACCGGCCCGAGCGCAAGAACCCGATTACCTTCGAGAGCTATGCGGAGATGCGGGACACCTTCCGCAAGCTCGTCTACGCCACAGACGTCAAGGCGGTCGTGGTGACCGGCGCCGGCGAGAACTTCTGTTCGGGCGGTGACGTCCATGACATCATCGGCCCCCTGGTCGAGATGGACATGCCGGAGCTCTTGAAGTTCACCCGCATGACCGGCGACTTGGTCAAGGCGATGCGCGACTGCCCGCAGCCGATCATCACCGCGATCGACGGGGTCTGCGCCGGCGCCGGCGCCTGCATCGCCATGGCGTCCGACATGCGCCTCGGGACCGAGCGGTCCAAGGTCGCCTTCCTGTTCACCCGCGTTGGCCTGGCCGGCTGCGACATGGGCGCCTGCGCCATGCTGCCGCGGATCATCGGCCAGGGCAGGGCGGCCGAGCTGCTCTACACCGGGCGCGCCATGGACGGCGCCGAGGCCGAGCGCTGGGGCTTCTACAACCGCCTCGTCGCGCCGGAGGCACTGGCGGAGGAGGCGCAGACGCTCGCCAAGCGGCTCGCCGACGGTCCCACTTTCGCCCATGGCATGACCAAGATGATGATGACGCGGGAATGGGACATGAACCTCGACGAGTTCATCGAGGCCGAAGCCCAGGCTCAGGCGGTTTGCATGCAGACCCATGACTTCGCCCGTGCCTACCAGGCCTTCGTCAAGAAGGAAAAGCCCGTGTTCCAGGGGGACTGATGGCAACGGATTGGACAAGCGGCGCTGCGGCGGAGGCACTCACCCCCTCCCCGACCCTCCCCCATCGAGGGGGAGGGAGTCGTGATCGCGCGGCCCGCAACAGGGTAACCCTCCCATTTGGTTTGGGAGGCCATGAGATCTGGGCGAGTCGGACCACCCACCCCCTCCCCCCTGGTGGGGGAGGGCAGGGGTGGGGGGGACGATTTTGGCCGCCGGGCGATGGGCAGGGCCGCCTGAAAGATCTACCTGCCTCTCCCGGAGGGAGCGCCTGATGGCCGACACGACATTCCTCGACTGGCCGTTCTTCGACGACGGGCATCGCCAGCTCGCCGCCGAGCTGGACGCCTGGACAGAGGCCGAGATCGCGCCGCGCGAGCATGAGGAAGACGACATCGACACGCTCTCGCGCAATTTCGTCGAGCTGTTGGGCCGCGGCGGCTGGCTCGAATATAGCGTCCCCGCCAAACATGGCGGCCGCTTCGACACGCTCGACGTGCGCAGCCTCTGTTTGATCCGGGAGACGCTCGCCCGGCGCTCCGGGTTGGCGGACTTCGCCTTCGCCATGCAGGGGCTCGGCAGCGCCTCGATCTCGCTGTTCGGCAGCGAAGATTTGCAGGCCAAGTACCTGCGCCAGGTGGGCAACGGCGGGCGCATCGCGGCCTTCGCCCTGTCCGAGCCCGAAGCCGGCTCGGACGTCGCCGCCATGCGGACCACCGCCACCCTGGACGGCAACCACTATGTGCTGAACGGCAGCAAGACCTGGATCTCGAACGCGGGCCTCGCCCATCAGTACGTTGTCTTCGCCCGCACCGGCGAGGCGCCGGGGGCGAAGGGGCTGTCGGCTTTCGTGGTCGACGCGGACACGCCCGGCTGTTCGGTCTCGGAACGCATCCACGTGATCGCGCCGCACCCTTTGGGCACGCTCAGCTTCGAGGACTGCCGGGTGCCGGCGACCCAGATGCTGGGCAGCCCGGGCGAGGGCTTCAAGGTCGCCATGGCGACCCTCGACATCTTCCGCTCTACCGTCGGCGCCGCGGCGCTGGGCTTCGCCCGGCGGGCGCTCGACGAGGCGCTCTTGCGGGCCAAGGCGCGCGAGGCCTTCGGCCAGAAGCTCGCCGACATGCAGCTCATCCAGGGCAAGCTCGGCGAGATGGCGCTGAAGGTCGACGCGGCGGCGCTCCTGATCTATCGGGCCGCCTGGACCAAGGACGTGCTGGGCCAGCGGGTCACCCGCGAAGCCTCGATGGCCAAGCTCTACGCCACCGAGGCGGCGCAGGAGGTGATCGACCAGGCAGTGCAGATTTTTGGCGGCCTGGGCGTGGTCTCGGGTCAGCCGGTCGAGCGCCTCTACCGGGAGATCCGTGCGCTGCGGATCTACGAAGGGACCAGCGAGATCCAGAAACTGGTGATCGCCAGCCAGGCGCTCGCCGCAGCGGGGGAGGGCGTGTAGATATGTGGCGTCCGCCCGAGCGCATCAAATGGCAGCCGGACCCGGGCCGCTGGCCGAGCCGGGAAGAGGTCGCGGCCTCGCGTCTTTTCAGCCCGATCGAGATCGGCCCGCTGACCCTCGAGCAACGCACTTGGGTTCCGGCCATGGTGCCCTGGCGGGCGACCGAGGACGGCTTCGTCACGCCCGAGGTGCTGGAGTGGTACGAACGCTTCGCCCGCGGCCGGCCCGGCGCCATGGTGGTGGAGGCGACCGGCATCCGCGACATCCCCAGCGGGCCGCTCTTGCGGATCGGCGACGACCGGTTCATCCCCGGCCTGACCGAGCTGGTCGAGACCGTCCGCCGGGCGTCCGGCGGGCATACCCGGCTGTTCATCCAGATCATCGATTTTCTGGCCATCCGCCGCCGGCCCGCGCCCGAGAAGTTCTTCCAGCGCTTTCTCGAGATCACCGACCGGCACCGGGAGATCATCGGCGCGCAAGACTGGCCTGAAGAGCGGATTCGGGGGCATCTCGCGGATCTCTCGGACGAGGACCTCGAAAGGGTACTGACCCCGCGGGAGCTCGAGTCGCTGCGCCAGGGCTATCGCGAGCGGGTCACGGACACCCATCTGCCCCATATCAGCGACCTGCCGCAGGTTTTGCCGGACCTCTTCGCGCAGGCGGCGCGGCGCGCCAAGGAGGCCGGCTTCGACGGGGTCGAGCTGCACTACGCCCACGCCTACACCATGGCCTCGTTCCTGTCCCGGCTGAACGACCGGGAGGACGGCTACGGCGGACCCAAGGAGAACCGGGTGCGCCTGCCGCTCGAAGTGTTCCGCCGGGTGCGCGAAGTGGTCGGCGACGACTTCGTGGTCGGCTGTCGCTATCTCTCGGAGGACTGCGTCGAGGGCGGCAACACGGTCGAGGACAGCGCCTATTTCGGCGCCGCGTTCGCGCGGGCGGGCTTCGATTTCCTGTCGCTTTCGCGCGGCGGCCGCTTCGAGGACGCCAAGCAGCCGAAGGTCGGCGAGGCCGCCTATCCCTATACCGGGCCCAGCGGCTATGAGTGCATGCCGCAATACGTCTCGGACGAGCGCGGGCCCTTCGGCCGCAACGTGCCGCCGGCCGAGGCGATCCACCGGGCGGTCCGCGAGGCCGGATTCGCCACGCCCGTCGTGGTGACCGGCGGCATCCACGGCTTCCGCCAGGCCGAGGACATCCTTGAGGCGGGCAAGGCCGACATCATTGGCATGGCGCGGCAGAGCCTCGCCGACCCGGACTGGTTCCGGAAGGTGCGCCTGGGCCGCGGCGCGGAGGTGCGGGTCTGCGAGTACACCAACTACTGCGAGGCGCTCGACCAGAAGCATGTGCCGGTGACCTGCAAGCTCTGGGACCGCGTCGAGATGGACGAGCCCGGCATCCGCAAGACTCCGGACGGCAAGCGCCGCCTGACGCCGCCGGCGTGGGAGCCCGGGGAGGACGGCGCACCAGAAACGGCGGAGGGCGCGGTCGAACGGGAGGCGGCGGATGTCTGACAAGAAGCTTCCGGGCGGTCCGAGCGGCCATGTGGACAGCTTCGCGCGGGACCATCTGCCGCCGAAGGCGGAATGGGCCGAGATGGATTACGCCAGCCTGCCCGAGCTCGCGGCCTATCCCGACCGCATGAACGCGGCGGTCGAGCTCTTGGACAGCCATGTCGCGGCGGGGCGGGGCGAGCGCACGGCGATCCTGTTCGGCGATCTCCAGTGGAGCTACGCCGAGCTCAAGGACCGGGCCGACCGCATCGCCCGGGTGCTGGTCGAGGACATGGGGCTGGTGTCGGGCAACCGGGTGCTGCTGCGCGGGCCCAACAACCCGATGATGGCGGCCTCGTGGCTGGGCATCGTCAAGGCCGGCGGCGTCTGCGTGGCCACCATGCCGCTGTTGCGTGCGCGCGAGCTCGCCTTCATGGTCGAGAAGGCCGAGATCCGGCACGCGCTCTGTGACGCCGCTTTGGCGGACGAGCTCAAGGGCTGTCAGGAGCGCGCGCCGCGGCTCGAGACCTGTCTCTACTTCTCCGCCACCGGCGAGGAAGAGGCCGAGGTCGACCGGCTGATCAGGGACAAGCAAGCGGGCTTCGACAACTGCGACACGGCGGCGGATGACGTGGCGCTGATCGCCTTCACCTCGGGGACCACCGGCCAGCCCAAGGGCACCATGCACTTCCATCGCGACGTGCTGGCCATGTCCGACTGCTTCCCGAAATACATCTTCGACGCCCGGCCCGACGACATCTGCACCGGCTCGCCGCCGCTCGCCTTCACCTTCGGGCTCGGCGCGCTCCTGACATTTCCCCTGCGCCACGGCGCGGCGATCGCATACTTCGCGGGGCCGCCCGCGCCCGAGACGCTCTTGGAGACGATCGGCCGGCACGGCTGCACCGCGCTCTACACCGCGCCCACCATGTACCGGGCCATGCTGGACGTGGTCGACGCGCACGACATTTCGACCCTCGAGAAATGCGTCTCCGCCGGCGAGCACCTGCCGAAGCCGACCTGGGAGGCCTGGCACGATACGACCGGCATCAAGATCATCGACGGCCTCGGCTCGACCGAGATGATCCACATCTTCGTCTCCGCTTCGGGCGACGACATCCGTCCCGGCGCCACCGGCCGGGCGATCCCCGGCTACGAGGCCTGCGTGGTGGACGACGACGGCCGGCCGCTGCCGCCGGGCGAGGCCGGCAATCTCGCCGTACGCGGCCCCACCGGCTGCCGCTATCTCGACAACCCGGAACGCCAGGCGGCCTACGTCAAGAACGACTGGAACCTGCCCGGCGACGTCTATGCCATGGATGAGGACGGCTACTTCTGGTACCAGGCGCGGGCCGACGACATGATTATCTCGGCCGGCTACAACATCTCGGGACCGGAGGTGGAATCGGTCCTGCTGGACCACGACAAGGTGCAGGACTGCGCCGTGGTCGCCGCACCGCATCCGGAGCGGGGCCACATCGTCAAGGCCTTCGTCGTGCTGCGCGACCCGGCGGACGCCAACGACGGGACGGTCAAGACGCTGCAGGATTTCGTCAAGAACGAGATTGCCCCCTACAAGTATCCGCGCGCGGTCGAGTTCGTCGACGACCTGCCGCGCACCGAGACCGGCAAGGTGCAGCGCTTCAAGCTGCGCCAGCAGGAAGAGGCGAAGGCGGGGGCGTCGTGAAGATCATGCGCGGCCCCAGACTACGGCCCCTCATACTTCGTCCTTCGACTACGCGCTTCATCCTGAGGAGCGTCGAAGGCGCGTCTCGAAGGGGAAGCGCGGCGCTCAGGATGAAGAAGCTCAGCATGAGGGGTTCGAGGTTGTTTCCGCGCCTCATCCTGAGCCTGTCGAAGGAGAGGCGCGGGTTGTGGTGAAATTCCGGGAACTCAGTGCATTTAAGTCATGATGTGTTCTCGTCGAGGGTGAGGGAATGAAGATCAATTGCTTGGGCGGCGGGCCGGCGGGGCTGTATTTCGCGATTCTGATGAAGAAGGCCTATCCCGCGGCCGAGATCCGGGTCATCGAGCGCAACCGGGCGGACGACACCTTCGGCTTCGGCGTGGTGTTCTCGGACGCGACGCTCGAGAACTTCGCCGAGGCCGACCAGGAGACCTACGACCGGATCACCGGCAGCTTCGCCCACTGGGACGACATCCACATCCACTTCAAGGGCGAGGTGCTGCGCTCCACCGGGCACGGCTTCTCCGGCATGTCGCGCAAGCTCATGCTCAACATCCTGCAGGAGCGCGCGCGGGCGCTGGACATTGATCTCCGCTTCGAGACCGAGATCGACAATCCAGAGGACTGGCGCGACTGCGATCTGGTGTTCGCGGCGGACGGGGTGAACAGCCTGATCCGCGACGCCTATGCGGACCGCTTCGAGCCCAATGTGGACTTCCGCCCCAACCGCTTCGTCTGGCTCGGCACCGACTATCCCTTCGAGGCCTTCACCTTCCACTTCATCGAGAACGAGCACGGCCTCTGGCGGACCCACTGCTATCGCTACATGGAGGGCATGTCGACGCTGATCCTGGAGTGCACCAACGACACCTTCGACAAGACCGGGCTCGAGGTCACGGACGAAGCGGCGACGGCGGCCTATACGGCGCGGCTGCTCGAACCCTTCATCGATGGCGCCGAGGTCATCACCAACCGTTCGCACTGGCGCAACTTCCCGATTATCAGCTGCGGCAACTGGTCCTTCGAGAACGTGGTGCTGATCGGTGACGCGGTGCACACGGCGCACTTCTCCATCGGCTCGGGCACCAAGCTCGCCATGGAGGACGCCATCTCGCTGGCCGACGCCATCAAGGAGACCGGCGAGATCCCGGCGGCGTTGCAGACATACGAGGAGACGCGCAAGCCCGAGGTCGAGAGCCTGCAGCGCGCGGCGCTGACCTCGCTCACCTGGTTCGAGGAGACCGAGCGCTATTACGACAGGCTCGAGCCGGTCCAGTTCGGCTTCTCGCTGTTGACCCGCTCTTTGCGCATCAGCCACGAAAACCTCAAGCTGCGCGACCCGGACTACGTCGCCTCGATCGACAGTTGGTTCGCCGAGCAGGCGGCCAACCAGAGCGGCGTCAACGTGCCCACGCGCCCGGCGCCGCCACCCATGTTCACGCCCTTCAAGCTGCGCGACATGACGCTCAGGAACCGGGTCGTGGTCTCGCCCATGTGCCAGTACTCGGCTGAGGACGGCACCATCAACGACTGGCATCTGGTGCATCTCGGCAGCCGCGCCCTGGGCGGCGCCGGGCTGGTCATGACCGAGATGACCGACATCAGCCGCGAGGGCCGCATCAGCCCGGGCTGCGCCGGCATGTACAAGCCCGAGCATGTGGCCGCCTGGCGCCGGGTGGTGGATTTCGTGCACGGGCATAGCGAGGCCAAGATCGGCCTGCAGCTCGCCCATGCCGGGCGCAAGGCGTCCACCAAGCTGGGCTGGGAAGGCTATGACGTGCCGCTCGACGAGGGCAACTGGCCGGTCATGGCGCCGTCATCGATCCCCTATATGGAGATCAACCAGGTGCCCAGGGAGATGACCCGGGTCGACATGGACCAGGTACGGGACGACTTCGTGCGCGCCGCCGAGATGGGCGAAGAGGCCGGCTTCGACATGCTCGAGATCCACTTCGCGCACGGCTATCTGTTGTCGACCTTCATCTCGCCGCTGACCAACCGGCGGACGGACGCCTATGGCGGCCCGCTCGAGAACCGCATGCGCTTCCCGCTGGAATGCTTCGACGCGGTGCGCGAAGCCTGGCCCGCGCACAAGCCGATCTCGGTGCGCATCTCGGCCACGGACTGGAAGGAGGGCGGCACCACCGGGGCCGACGCGGTCCGGATCGCCGCCATGCTCAAGGCCCAGGGCTGCGACATCGTCGACGTGTCGGCGGGCCAGGTGGTGGCCGACCAGGAGCCCCTTTACGGCCGGCTGTTCCAGACCCCGTTCTCGGACCGGGTGCGGCTCGAGGCCGGGATCCCGACTATGACCGTGGGCGCGATCTCGTCCTACGAGGACGTGAACTCGATCCTCGCGGCCGGGCGGGCCGACCTCTGCGTCCTGGCCCGGGCCCATCTCTACGACCCCTACTGGACGCGGCACGCCGCCTTTGCCCAGGGCCACGCCATGCCCTGGCCGGATCCCTACGCCACCATCGACGACTACACGCCCAGGGTTTGAGGGCGGGGGCCAGGACGGATGATGCTGGTCGCGCGAGCCTGATCAGATCAGTCTAAGCGGCAGCCCGCATCAGCCCGTCGATGGTGGTGAGCAAGTCCTCGTTGTCCATGGGCTTCTGCATCGTGACATCGGCGCCCAGCGCAGACGCCAGGTTTATGGCGAATTCCGGCGGCTGGCGGGCGCCGCCCCCGGAGATCGCGATGATCTTCAGATCCGGATACGACTCCCGCAGGTGCCGGATCAATTCGATGCCGTCCATCGCCGGCATGAA
>JAAUXY010175187.1_pt1 | contig 10544 bp, 7 predicted proteins | sample 7278121 | NCBI WGS metagenome assembly JAAUXY01 (sample SAMN14350117, study PRJNA611818) | marine sediment metagenome | isolation source: surface marine sediment (1.8m) | place: French Polynesia: Moorea | collected 2018-08
CGAACCATTGGAAAAATACCCTCAATTCAAAACCTTTTCGCTTCGATCACTTATTTAACCAGACAGCTTCTTAGTCGAAAAAGGGGGTGTCTTTGCCTTGATATAAATGCTCCAGATCGCTGAAAGCAGCTAACAAGATGATCTTCCCGGCGAGATTTAATGCACCAGACTGCAGCGCTATGAGGTGTCCAGGCATCTCCGAACTAATTAATTGCCAGTTTAAAGCACCGTCAGTACTCCTGATCAAGCGAGCACCGTCTTTAAAATAGTTGATCCCCAGGTAAATCAAGCCAGGAATGAAGTGATTGAAATCTACGATGAGGCGTTGGCACGGTTTAGCAATCAAACCAGCTAAATCAATGGTGTTCCACGTCAGTCCGCCATCGTAACTTTGTATCAAACTACAGCCATAATGCACGCTCAGGAGATGGCCAGGATCGAATGGATCCGCGACGCTACAATAGGATGTCATTGAGCTGCCTTTACCCGCAATATTCACACTATTTGGCACACCCAAATTACGCTCTACATCGTTTTGCAGGCACATGGATACTTCGATGTCAATGCGCCTTACAAACATGGCGATATCTGCAGTAACGGCCTCCCACGCTACTTGTTGGTCGACGATCGTAATATCGACACTGGCTACATTGGAATCTGCCTTACCATCATTTGCCTTGAATGAAAAGCGGTCTGAGCCAGAAGCACTCGAGATGTAATCGAATGCTCCACTCCTAGTATCCGTCACGGACACTACCCCCAGAGACGGACTCTCTACAATAGAATAAATGAGCTCGTCCCCGTCAGGATCACTTGCTTCCATAAACCCTGACGTGATTTCATTCACAAGGGCTGTCAGTGTACTGTCTGAAGCTTCGGGGGCTCGATTGGAGGATTTACCAATGCTTACAACACCCACAGTTCCCGTTCTGCTGCTGCAAAAAAAAGAGGTAGAACCTGTGAGCACAAATACGACAAACAAAGCGAATATCGTCGGGCGTACTTCCATGATACTTCCCCATTTGGTTATGCTGATAGTTTCATCAATCCATCGTTTCAAAATTCAAACAGGCGCCAGTTGGTCAAAGTAGCTTGGCCGATTTTCTCATTTTAACATTTAAAATATTTGGATTTTGTTCACTTTACCCGAGTAGAATGAGAAAAATGAGCGACTACCAGTGAGGAATCAGCAATGATTGATGTGCAGCAATCAGATGAGAATACATTTAAGGTTACCGTCGAAGGAACCAGAACGACGACCCATACCGTCACCGTTGATCCAAGGTATTACGAAAAACTGACTAAACGTCAGGTGAGCGCAGTAACCCTGGTGCAAAAATCATTCGAATTTCTGTTGGAACGAGAAAGTAATACGAGTATTCTACGAACCTTCGAGCTACCGGTCATCGGTCATTATTTCCCGGAATATGAGCGCACAATTCAAGGCATGCTGGAGTAAGGGAACTTGTGTTCCACTACACCCATACGAGCGCTTGCAAGACTGAGTTTGCACTCATCTATCTCAACCAGGCGAAGACCCCCAAATTATTGTGTAGGAATCAACCGTCTGTCTTTGCCACTGGCATGACCGGACTTGTTAGGGTAAATTTGATTGATGATAATGCAGGGGCAAAAGAGTTCGCCTATAATTGCTGCGCCGTACTGAGGTACGTCTCACACTACATTTTTTCCTCAAACACTCCAATGAGACGGAGAAGATAAATGAAGAAGATATCAAATGTTCTGGCGGTCACGGTAATCGCTGGATCCGCAAGCTTAATACCGTTACAACAAGCGGAAGCCTTTTGGGGTAGAAGCGGTGATAACGATTGGGGCGGCGGACCCTGGTATGATCGCGGCTATTATGGCGGCGGTCCCTATGGAGGCGGTCCCGGTTATGGTGGTTGGGGCGGCCCCTGGGGAGGCGGTCCCGGCTATGGTTGGGGAGGTTATCCCGGCTATGGTTGGGGAGGTTATCCCGGCTATGGTTGGGGAGGTTATCCCGGTTACGGGGGTTACGGAGGCTATCCCGGTGGATACGCCGCTCCGGCGCCTTCAGCCCCGGCGCGCGAGTACAGCGCTCCCAGCCGTCCTTAATTACCAAAGAGCGCATGTTGGCCCCTTCGGTGTTTTCCGCTATCGATAGGGGCCAGGCTAGGATAATACACATATTCTTTGTAAAAACACGCCACCAAAATCACTTACGTATTGATATACAGAGGCCATGCCGCAATGAAATCAACAAAGGCTTACCAGTATTATCTGCAGCAGTAAGCCTCGATAATGAACCCGAATGACTCGCGCCATGAGCTGGCAATTCTGGATCGACCGCGGCGGCACATTTACTGATATCGTTGCTCGCCATTCCGATGGGCATCTCACTAGCCACAAGCTACTCTCCGAAAATCCAGAGCATTATCCAGATGCGGCATTGCAGGGTATTCGTAGCGTATTAGGTATCCCCAAAGGACACCCCATCCCCTCAGAACGCATTGCTTCGGTGAAAATGGGAACAACCGTAGCAACCAATGCCCTTTTGGAGCGCAAAGGTGATCGTACCTTGTTGTTGATTACAAAAGGATTTCGAGACGCCCTGCGCATCGCTTATCAAAATCGCCCCAAGATATTCGACCGTCATATCGTCCTGCCAGAACTCCTTTACGAACGCGTCGCTGAAGTTCAAGAACGAATGAGCGCACAGGGTGAGATTATTGCACCAATGATTCTGAATAGTGCGCGCGAACCACTAGAAAGCGCTTATCAGGATGGCATTCGCTCCGTGGCCATCGTGTTTCTTCACGGCTACCGCTATCCGATCCATGAGCAGCAAGTTGCTAAGCTTGCTCACGAGCTGGGATACACTCAGATCTCTACCTCCCACGAGGTCAGTCCTTTGATGAAATTAATCGGTCGGGGTGATACCACTGTGGTCGATGCGTATCTGTCGCCCATTTTACGCCGTTATGTGGATCGAGTCGCAGGAGAGCTCGGGAACACCCGTTTGATGTTCATGCAATCCAATGGAGGACTAGCGGATGCCCATTTCTTTCATGGTAAAGACAGTATTCTATCGGGCCCCGCGGGAGGGGTGGTCGGTGCCGTAGCCACCTGTAGCCGAGCAGGGTTTAATAAAATCATCACGTTTGATATGGGGGGTACCTCAACAGACGTTGCCCATTACGCAGGGGAATACGAACGGGCATTTGAGACTTTGGTAGCCGGCGTCCGTATGCGTGCCCCAATGATGCACATTCATACCGTCGCCGCGGGTGGCGGTTCCCTCTGTCAGTTTGATGGTGCGCGATTTCGGGTGGGACCCGAATCCGCGGGGGCTAATCCAGGCCCGGCTTGCTATCGTCGCGGCGGTGCGCTAGCGGTGACTGACTGCAACGTGATGTTGGGAAGAATACAGCCAGAATTTTTTCCTCGCGTTTTTGGCCCTCGCCAAGACCAACCCTTAGACCGGAACATCGTTGTTGAAAAATTTGCCACCTTGGCCGAGGAAATCAAAGCAACTACCGGCACCGAACTATCGGCCGTGCAGGTAGCAGAGGGCTTTTTGAAAATTGCCGTTGCCAATATGGCCAATGCTATCAAACAGATCTCCACCCAGCGTGGCTATGATGTCACTCAGTATATCTTGTGCTGTTTCGGAGGGGCTGGAGGTCAGCACGCCTGTGGTGTAGCAGACGCGCTGGGAATGAATAAAATCTTTCTCCATCCCCTAGCGGGTGTGTTGTCAGCCTACGGCATGGGGCTCGCCGAATTGCGTTTACTGAAAGAACAGGCCGTTGAGAGCCCTATTTCCGATACACTGATCGCGGGGTTGCAGGCCGTAGTCGACAAACATGCGCATGCGGGACGCGAAGAAATGCGCCATCAAGGTATCAACGACGGCCATATCAAAGTGGTGAGAAAAGCACATCTGCGCTACAAGGGCAGTGATACCGCCCTGATCGTGGATTTCGGTGATAAACGGACTGTGATCAAGACCTTCGAGGAAAACCATCGCCAGCGTTACGGCTTCATCATGCCAAACAAGAACCTTATCGTTGAAGCCGTGGCAGTGGAGGTGATCGGACTCACCGAGGAAGCAACGAATCGAGTACCGCAAACCTTACCTCGCAGCGAACCATCGCAACCTGTTACTGCGGTCACCATGTATACTGCGGGTAAAAACTATCAAACCCCCATCTTCGAGCGCCAAACGCTGCGTGTCGATGACCGGATCGATGGTCCTGCGATTATCATTGAAGCAGGATCTACGACCGTCATAGAACCGGGCTGGCAGGCCGAAGTCACGCGACAGGATGCTCTGATATTGACGCGCATTGCACCGCTACCGAAGCGCGAGGCGGTGGGTACCCGCGTCGACCCCGTCATGCTCGAAGTGTTTAACAATCTTTTCATGTCCATTGCCGAGCAAATGGGGGTCACCCTGGCCAACACGGCATACTCAGTTAATATCAAGGAACGTTTGGACTTTTCCTGTGCGGTCTTCGACCGTCGCGGGCATCTTATCGCAAACGCGCCACACATACCGGTCCATCTGGGGTCTATGGGCGAATCGGTGCAAGCGGTGATACGACACAACAAAAACCAGATGCACCCAGGAGATGTGTTCGTGCTCAATGCCCCCTACAATGGCGGCACTCATTTGCCTGATGTCACCGTCATCACCCCCATATTCAACGATGCGCAAACCGATGTACTGTTCTATGTGGGATCCAGAGGTCACCATGCCGACATTGGTGGCATTACCCCCGGTTCGATGCCGCCAGACAGCATCAGCGTTGACCAGGAGGGCATTCTAATCGACAATTTCAAGCTTGTGGATCGGGGGCATTTTCGAGAACAAGAAATCATTGAACTGTTGACATCCGGCCCCTACCCTGCCCGTAACCCACATCAAAACATCGCCGACCTTCAGGCTCAAATCGCGGCGAACGAAAAGGGTGTTCGAGAACTCCGGCGGGTGGTGGATCACTTTGGACTGGATGGAGTGCACGCCTACATGCAACACGTTCAGGACAATGCCGAAGAACAGGTACGCCGTGTATTGGATGTGCTCAAAGATGGCGAGTATGCCTACGACATGGATGATGGTAGCACGATCAAGGTGACTATCCGCATCAACCACAATCAACGCACCGCGAAAGTGAATTTTACCGGGACTTCACCACAACGGTCTACCAATTTCAACGCTCCCATGGCGGTCTGCAAGGCCGCTGTGCTTTACGTATTTCGCTCTCTGGTGGAGGATGATATCCCCCTAAATGCAGGCTGCCTGAAACCGATAGAGATCTTCATACCCGAAGGCTCTATTCTCAACCCAAGGTATCCGGCAGCCGTAGTCGCGGGCAATGTAGAAACCTCTCAGTGTATTACCGACGCCCTTTATGGTGCTTTGGGCGCCATGGCGGCCGCACAAGGGACGATGAATAACTTCACTTTCGGCAATGATCAGCATCAATATTATGAAACGATTTGTGGCGGCAGCGGTGCCGGCCGCGGATTCGATGGGACATCCGCAGTGCATACCCATATGACCAACTCTCGCCTCACTGATCCAGAGGTCCTGGAGTGGCGCTTTCCCGTGCAGGTTGAGGACTTCCGCATTCGTAAACATAGCGGCGGCCTGGGTCGCTGGCACGGAGGCAATGGCGTAGTACGCAAAATACGTTTCAATGCGCAGATGACGGCGTCAATACTCTCCGGCCACCGGCGGGTACCACCCTACGGCATGGCAGGTGGCGAATCGGGTAAAGTGGGACGTAATTACGTTGAAAGAACCGATGGGCATATCGAGGAGCTCGCTGGTAAGGCAAGCGTTGAAATGTACCCAGGAGATGCATTTATTATCGAGACCCCTGGCGGCGGCGGTTTTGGGGTTAAAGTATGAATTTTTTTCCAACCGCTATCTTCTTTTACCAAATAAAGAACCTAGGATACCCCGCACTAACTGCCGCCCGATCTGATTACCAATGCTACGAGCGGCACTTTTTATAAACGCTTCGGCAACCCCTTGACGTCCGCCCGAACGGGCAGATCGCGGTCCTGTTCCGAAACGTGTCTGCGCTACTGAACGCTCCGCCTCATCCGCAGCCTGTTGCGCACGTTTTTGCAGAATTTCATACGCTGATTCGCGATCAACTTCCTCCTCATAGCTTCCTTGCAATACGGAGTCAGCAATTAATCGCTTGCGTTCCTGCAGTGTTGCCGGCCCAATGCGGCCATGAGGCGGAGCAATCAAGACGCGCTCTACCATGCGTGGTTGTCCTTTCGCATCTAAGGTAGAGACTAACGCTTCTCCAACTCCCATATTTTTTATGGCCGAGATCACATCCAGGCCTGGATTGATACGAAACGTCTCGGCAGCGGCGCGTACTGTTTTCTGGTCCTTAGGCGTAAAGGCACGTAACGCATGTTGCACACGGTTGCCTAATTGTCCAAGGATATCTTCTGGGATATCTGTTGGACTTTGTGTAATAAAATAGACCCCAACGCCTTTCGATCGGATCAAGCGCACCACTTGTTCTATTTTATCCAGCAATACCTTCGAAGCACCATCGAATAGTAAATGCGCCTCGTCAAAAAACAGTACTAACTTCGGTTTTTCCCTATCGCCGACTTCCGGCAGCTGCTCGAATAACGCTGAAAGTAACCAAAGTAATAAACTCGAATACACTTGGGGAGCATGTATCAGCTTGTCAGCGGCAAGAATATTGACCATACCATAGCCATGCTCATCAGTCTGTATGAGGTCATCCACCTGCAGATCAGGCTCACCGAAAAGTTGGGTACCTCCCTGATCCTCTAGGGCAATTAAGCGGCGCTGAATCGCGCCAATGCTGGCCGGCGAGATATTGCCATAGACGTTTCTGAATTCAGCACGATGCTCCCCCAGAAAGGTTAACATGGCACGCAGATCCTTGATGTCTAATAACAGCCAACCGTTATCATCCGCCACCCTGAATAACAGTGATAGCACGCCCTGTTGAGTCTCGTTTAGCTTTAGCAGCCGACTCAGCAGCAATGGTCCCATTTCAGTCATAGTGGTACGCACCGGATGGCCCAATTTCTGGTAAACATCCCAAAATGTGACTGGGCAACTCCCAAACTCGAAATCTGTCAGACCCAAGTGATCAACGCGCTCTTTGATTTTGACATTTTCTATCCCCGTCTGGCTAATGCCTGACAGGTCGCCCTTAACATCTGCCATAAAAACGGGCACACCGATGCGACTGAAACCCTCTGCCAGCACTTGTAACGTAACGGTCTTGCCTGTACCGGTGGCACCCGCGATCAATCCATGGCGATTCGCCATACGTGGAAGCAATTCTGCACGGGATGAATTCTTACCAATCAAAATGGTTTTAGTCACACCAACACTCCAATAAGGAACGCGAAGGAAAGAAGCTCCCCAACTGGCGCTGAATCCATCGATATCGGTCTGGCGGAGTACTAAGCGCGACAATAGGCGCATAGCCGGGCTATGTTAACTGTTGTCGCAACACCGAAGACGGGCGATAAGGCAAGCCAGATGGGGAAGTTATTTCAGTAGCATTCCTAATCAATACGTAAAACATGGGATCGACCTACTTTACCCCCGTCCCCATATGCAGCGCCATAATAATTGCTACCTAAGCGCTTGTGAATAGTTCCTCGTCTAGAAGCGAAAACAACCCTGAATGTTGTGGGCTAGGTGCAGAAGAATCAATCCACAAGCTCTTCGATGGGATCAACGCCATCATCCCGTAATCCTTAGTAAATTTGATACTCCTTCGACATGATATTGACGGATTCAACAAGACGAGAATGATCTTCGTATCGGCAAGAACCACTTGGAGTACGGTGGGAAGCAGCGTATAGTGGACACCCTACGATCACCCCTCAAGTCGCTCTTGACTTTACACTTGATTATCCGATTACCCTGTCGATGAGTGCTTGTTTCGGTTTGTTCTACTACGTGAGCTTGCCTGTGTTCATCGATCAGCGAAGTTCAAGTATCGGCATATCGCCTCTTAAAAGGACCTGCGATGGCCTTTTGTTGGATTCCTCGTTGAGAAGCTGAACTGGGGTTGCACGACCATCGTCAACTCGAATGAGGAATTTTAATAATGAAAATCATATCTAGCGTTCTCCTAATTGCGGCGCTTTCAGCAACTGTTTACGCTAAAGAAAAACCTGGTTTATCGACTGAGCTCGATAAATTCAGTTATGCCCTGGGGCTACAGATTGCAAAGGGGTTGAAAGATCAAGGGCTTAGCGACATCAACGCTTCCGCGTTAGCCTTGGCTGTTGAGGATGTAGTCAAAGGACGTAATCCACGTCTGAGCGCAGAAGAGATGCAGGCCGCGATTTCCGCATATCAACAAGAACTCATGCAAGCACGAATCTTACGTGCCAAAAAAAATAAAGAGGCAGAAAAAGCGTTTCTAGCAAAGAACAAGGCGAAAGCTGGTGTCACAGAGATCGGATCGGGACTTCAGTATAAAGTGATCAAAAAAGGGGATGGGGAAAAACCCAAAAAAACCGATAGTGTCATCGTGCATTATCGAGGTCGTCTGCTTGACGGGACTGAGTTTGACAGTTCCTATAAACGCGGCGAACCCGCCGAGCTCAAAATTGCTGGTGTAATACCCGGTTGGCAACAGGCCCTTCAATTGATGCCTGTCGGCTCTCAATGGCAAGTATGGGTTCCTTCCGATTTGGGCTATGGTCTGCGCGGTGCGGGAAATACAATAGGTCCGAATGAGACCTTGTTTTTCGACATTGAACTCATTGACATTAAACAAAAAAAATAGTTATAAGCGATCGCTCTCGAGAGGCTGTTTTAAACTAATTCAGGTGAAATCGGAACATAGCAAAATTCGGTGAGACAAAATCACCGGGAGCGAGTTTAAACAAGCAAAGGCTGGCCCGACAGGGCGAAAGGCAGGGTGAGAAGGGGGGCTGAGGAGCTTCGAACTCACTGCCAAAGAAGGAGGCAGGGCTGGACTGGAAGCGAAGCGTAAAAGCCTGAAGTAATCCTGGTGAGAAATCCGGGCTAAATGCTCCCGGAAAGCACAACAACTCATTTAATCATTTAGAGCTAATGCGGGAAATCCATCGTCCTGAGCGCAGTAGGGTGCGCTCCGCGCACCATCCACTTCGGTCGAAATGACAAAATATCTCACTTAAGTAGGTAACCACCCCAAGCCCCTTCGCAGCGCTTAGGGTGACGACCAAAATTGAATCTATACCGAGGCGAACAAGACAGAGGTTTAGGCATTAGGCACGCTGCGAAGTTTGAGCACCTACTGATTCAAACGACTTGGCCATAGAGTTCAAGACCCTCGCCATTTGCTTATCGGCTTTCAGCTTTTCTCGTTTGATCTTCTCTTTCAATATCTTTTCTTGTTTTTTGCGTTCATTGTTCCGTTCTTTGGCGAGCATCTTTTCGATGTCTTTTTTCTTCAATTTCTTGGCCTTATATTTCTTTCCCATGATTGTGAACTTAGTACCCATCTATTCCTCCCATACGGTGTTTACGTTGTTATACATGCGCCATCGCGTCCAAACCAACGCTCTGTTCCAGTGTGTCTGATACCGTAGGCATTATAATCTATGCTGCTTCAGAGTAAATTGCATGCTATCTCTCATCATGAACCACTCAAAGATCTAGGCCTCGGTGTTTAGTTATCCTAATAAAATTTGAAGACAAAAACCAGATAAGGAATGCGAAGGAAATAAGTTACCCAACTGGGGCCGAATGATCGTTCGTATTCTAGTACTCCGTCAATATCGGTTTGACGGAGTACTAAGCGCGACAATAGGCGCATAGCTGGGCTATGTAACTGTTGTCGCAACACCGAAGACGGGCGATAAGGCAAGCCAGATGGGGAAGTTATTTCCTTCGCATTCCTTATCGAGGGGGGAACAGTTTCTTAATCGTTTCTCTCATTCTCTAAAGGGTATGCCCACCTGAGAACGAAGGATAACGGAGAAGTCTAGTTGAACCGACACTAGCTTAATCTCTGAATTTACACCGAGATTTTTACGGTTTCGTGAACTTAAAATAAAGTTATTGTTAAATGTTAGAAAATTTTCGTAACAACATCATCTGAAAATAATATTAAGAAAATAGCCCAGTTTATTATGTACCATACCTTAGGCACTTAAATTCGCCCAGGGCATCACCAGCCTAACACTCGTAGTTGGCACTGCTTGGAGTTGACTCCTTTTGGCGATTTTTATCATCGCTACACGCGTCGAGTAGCATAAAAGATTTATAAGAAAATGCGATAGCTATCATCGTCATGGAAAAAGATGGCTTCGTCAAAATTGCCTCACCGCACGACTTGGAAAAGCACGCCGAGGACATGATTGCTGGTTTTTTGCCAGTCGAAAACGTAAACTGAGCATATTAATTACTCGATTAACTAGGACTGACTAGATAAATAACTTCGCAATTACGCTTAACTTTAGATTCACGTCACTCAAAATCAGGATTTCTTACGACGGTAAAACAGTTACTAATTCGATCGGGTATGGATATTGCC
>JAAUXY010060921.1_pt1 | contig 10541 bp, 13 predicted proteins | sample 7278121 | NCBI WGS metagenome assembly JAAUXY01 (sample SAMN14350117, study PRJNA611818) | marine sediment metagenome | isolation source: surface marine sediment (1.8m) | place: French Polynesia: Moorea | collected 2018-08
GACAGTCATATCTGGGCCGAACAGTACAGCAGGGAGATGGGGGATATTTTTACATTGCAGAATGAAGTTGCTAGGAAGATCGCAACATCCATTGAGGCTATTGTCACTCCAGAGGAGTTAGAGCAGATGGAAAAAAGGCCTACGGAAAATCTTTTAGCTTATGACTACTACTTGCAGGCACTCGAACCTTTTTACGCCAGAACCCACGAAGACCTGCAAATAGCTATCCCGTTGTTTGAGAAGGCTACAGAACAGGATCCCGAATTCTCAATGGCCTATGCATGTATAGCTATTTCTTACTATTTCCTTGACCTTTTCCAACGCCAAAAACAATATACGGAGCTCATTAATAGCAATGCTGACAAGGCCCTGCTTTACGATTCTAAATCTGCTGAAAGCCTAATTGCCAAAGCCCTGTATTACATGCAGACTGAGGAATACCGGTTGGCCGTTCCACACCTGGAGAAGGCACTGGAATACAACCCAAACTCTTCTGCAGTAATACAGACACTGGCAGATGTATATTTCAGGCTCACGCCTAATACCTCAAAGTATCTTGAATATGCTTTGAAAGGAATTCAAATAGAAATTGGGGCCAATGACTCTATTCAGCAAAGCTATGTTTATTTGCAGCTGGCTAATGCATTTGTACAGGCCGGCTTTGTAGATGAATCACTGACATACATAAATAAATCCCTGGATTATTTCCCTCATAACGAATTTGCTCCATTGGTTAAAACTTATATTCTTTACGCAAAAGAGGGGAATATGGAAGAGACACAAAGTCAATTGTTAGATCTATGGTCAAAAGACACCACTCGTCTGGATATTTTACAGGAAGTTGGTAAGCTCCATTATTTTCAGGAACAGTATGACAGTGCCTTTTATTATTATGAGAAGTTCGCTAATGCGCGAAAGGCTTTTGACCTGGATATTTATCCACAGGAGGATGCTAAAATTGGACTGGTCTATGAAAAAATGGGCAAGGATGAAGAAGCACAAGCCTTTTTCGAATCCTATGCTGAATATTGTGAAAATGATGAATCGATCTACAAAAGCGCAAGTACAACTTTAAAATTTGCGAGGGAGGGAGAGATTGACCTGGCCATGGAGCAATTAAAACTGTTTGCAGCTCAGGATAATTATCAATACTGGATACTGGTCTTTATTGAAATGGATCCTCTTATGGAACCATTAAAGAGTCATCCAGAATATAAAGCCACAATCCAAAAGATCAGAGACAGGTTTTGGGAAAATCAGAAGAGACTAAAGTTGTCTTTGGAAGAAAAGGGCTTGTTGTAATTGATGTCAATGCTGAAGTATCTATTCAATAAGCAATAACTCATATACCGAGTGATGGTAAATGTTTAACCTTATGATAGGAAAGGGCAGCCTTTATACATTTTTGTAATTCTTGTCTGGGGATTTCGTCATCAAGCTTAAAAACTATCGCTCTTCTACCCTCATAAGCAAAAGTGCTTTTGAAAATAGTTTTAAAAGTTTCTACCAAGCGGCTGGTGCATTTAAAGTAGATGGCGTATTGTTCGGGAGATCTTGATTTCCAATCTATTCTGATGGTACTTCCATTTTTGGCAAGATAGCTTGGTTCACCCCAATTTAATGTCTCTTCCAGATGGCTCACCTCTTCCATCCCTTCTGCTGTTTCCAAAATAACACTTCGCAGAGCTAGCATTTTATCACGGACTATGTCGGGATAATCGTGAAAGACCTGATCAACCCTTGGGTCTGATTCTAGTAGTAAATTTTTCATAGACTCAATAATGATCTACACGTTCTACCTTATAATTCTCTTATCACCTTACACGGGTTGCCCAATGCAAGCACATTGTCTGGAATACTCTTGGTTACAACACTCCCTGCACCAATGGTCACATTATTGCCGATGCTTATTCCTGGTGAAATAATTGAATTTCCACCAATCCACACATTATCACCGATGGATACAGCTTTGGCTTGCGTCAGATATCTCGAACGATTTTCTTCCTGAACAATCCTTTCCGCTGCTTTAATCGGGTGCGTGGCTGTATATATCTGTACAAAAGGTGCAATAAGCCCATTGCTGCCAATAGAAATTTTATTGTTGTCCAGAAACATACAATTTGCGTTGATAAATGTATTATCCCCTATAGAAATATTGTCACCGTAATCGCAGTAAAAAGGTGCTTCAATCCATACGCCATGACCTTTAAACTCCAATAATTCCTTCAATACGCGGTCTCGCTCTTCAATAAGGTCCGAATCAAGACTGTTGTACTCCCTTAGAAGTTTTCGGGCTCTGTGATACATCATCAACAGCTCTGGGTCTCTCGAATCGTATAATTCACCGCCTAACATTTTATCTTTTTCGGTCATTGTGTCCTTCATTAATTAAAGTTGCCATCACACTTAAGTCAGGCCAAATCTCCCGGCCAGCACTGATAGGTCAAAATACTAATAACAATTCACTTTCCCAGCTCGGTCAATGCTTAAAATTGGGCTACCGGAGAGTTTAAAATATTCTGAGCATCAATTATTGATGGGTAATCTCCTTTATACATGTTCGTCTTATGATTCCCATTTCATAGGATTATCTTCAGAATATGCCTAAATTAGGATAGTATGCCCCACCATTCATGGCCATTTTATAAATAAACAAATATGAATTTCGATCTTCAGGCATATCTCAAAGAGCTGACAAACTACGAGCTTATTGAATCCTATTTCCTTGTCAGGAACGCGCTAATAAGCGATGTTACCATATATATGACCATTCTTTTTGCCTATATCACGGTCGCGTATTTTGTAAGTGCCAAACTGACCAGATTCCAGGCCATCAGTATTTCCGTTTTATACAGTGTTTTTTCTTTATACATGATCTCATCTGCGCATACTGCCTCTCAGATGCTTTCTGTAATAGGATATGAGGTCAGTGGTGTGGACAGTTCCTGGGAACCCAATTTAATATTGCTGATACTACTCGTTTCCTGGGTTTTCAGCATTATTTTATTCAGACAGGCACGCCGATTGAAAAAGACTTAGACCGGTATCCATCTCATTGGATGCCATAGTATCAATAGAAGCCTAGTATATTAGGCTCCGTTCATTTATTCGACCACCTGGCTTATCTGAACAACTGGCTGGATATTGGTGTAGTTGGGGATGTCTCCAACTATTTTTTCCGCATTGGGTCCGAATGAATTTTGATAGGCCGAAAGTTGGTCAAAGTACAAATATCCAATGGCCAGGTAAGGAATAGGCTCATCGGGGGATCTGCCGGACAAGCCTTTATCAATGGCCAATAATTTTAGTGAATCGCCCAATAGCTCTGCCACCATAGGCATATGCTTTTCCGAATAGTAATCCATGTCAAAGGTTTTCCCTTCACTGTTGGGATAGAGTATGGTCACTTTGATCATGCCCTTTTTGATTGCAGAATCATCTCCGGATTTAATTTGTATACAACTGGATAACAAAATAATCAGTCCAAAGGTTAACAAGGATAGGATGGATCTCATAGATTGAAGATTAGTGAAACTTGATTAAGGATTTTTGTATTGGGCAATTTCCTCTTCGCTCATGCCCAGAAAATTCGCGGCATTATCAAAGAAGATATCTTCTTTTTGTTCTAAGGTCAGAAATTCGGCATTGTTTAGCGTCTCAATACCTACACTAATGAGTTCTGGCCATACCATTTGGTCACTGCCATGTAATATTCTGTCGCCAAATCCAGCATTGATCAGGGATCTTAGGTAAGCGTTGAATTCCTGTTGAGGTAAGATCCAATTAACTACAGCAATATCTAAGTAGACATTCGGATGTGCATACATCATAGCTTTTAGATCTTCCACATAGGGCCAGCCCCCATGCATGATATAGAGCTTCAGATTCGGGTATGCTACCAAAACCTCCTCAAGTTGGAGGGGATTAGCATTGTAGACACGCATACGGCCAAACATTTGAGGCATCAAATGAATTCCGGAATTAGGTCCGCCGGGAAAAATGTGGAATCCAACGGGGATGTCCAGGTCCTGTGCCAGTTTAAAGTATTTCATTTGGGAAGGATCATCGGCCCGTATACCGGCATAGTAGGGCGCCATTTCAGCAATAGCATGAAGATTACCTTCCTCATGCTGTTTTTTCAGCTCATCAATTGGTTTATTTGCCCCACCTATTAGTATACTTACAGGTGAATCATCCATCCATAGCTCTCCGTTGGTAACCATGGCCTTTACAACGTTGTGCTCAGCAAACTTGGCCAGTACCATTTCTTTATGCTCTGCCGCAGATCCTGCTCCTAGATAGGTTTCATTGCGCAATGTTGGCGGGTGGGTCATTCCGAACATTGGATTCTGTTCATTGTAGGCATGGATGTGCATGTCTATGATAGGGCCGGTATAGACTGTTGAACTTTCTTCCTCCACAGTGCTTACCGCTTGCTCTCTTTTATTATTGCATGAGACCGAAATCAGCAATACGGTCATTAGGAATGTACTTATCAATTTCATTTTAGACTTTTTTAAAAGGATTTCATTGGTGATGTCCGGATATAACTTCGGGGGAGAGTTCTAAAAATCGAGCTGCGTTATTGTAAAAAATGTCTCGCTTTTCCTCATTGGACAAGAATGGGGTTTCCCTAAGTGTTTTTACAGAAACTGAAATAGCACCGGGCCATATCATTTGGTCTGTACCAAACATGATACGTTTGCCAAAACCTGCATCCATCAATTGTTTCAAAGTGGAGTAAAATGCTTTTTTGGGTAATGCCCAGGCCAGAACCCCAATATCAGTATACAGGTTCGGATAGATATACATCATAGCAATGGTTTCTGAAATATAGGGATAGCCTGCGTGTGCTATAAAAGCCCTTATTTTAGGATGTTTCACAAGTACAGGTTCAAAAAGCGATGGTCTTCCTAGCGTTGTTCGGAATTGAGGGGCGAAAGAATGAGGTCCGCCGGGCGGACCTAATCCAGTATGAAGGCATACCGGGATTTTGTTCTCTTCAGCTATTTTGTAATAGGGTGCCAACATTGGATCATCGGGAGCAATTCCGGCATACTGTAAACCCAACTCACCCAGGACCTGTACCTGATCATTGTCAAATTGAATCTTTAGAGAATCGGGGCTTAAGATCGGTTGGCCATTGTCTTTGGTTTGAATACCTGTCAGAAACAATTCGGGCCGTTCGCTTTTTACCATTTTCAGTGCTTCCAAAGAAGTACTGCTTATGACCGAAAGCCTGATGTTATTCATCTTTATTTCTTTCAAGACCTCTTGAAAATGAATTTCTGCGCTCTCAGGTGACCTCAATTTCTGAGCGTAAGCCTCTCCTGTCCATGAGGCCGGTACATTCGGAGGGATGGCATCATAACAGTGCAGATGAATATCAATTATAGGAAATTCCCCATCCTGTGAATGTAACAAGAGGGAAGCCATCAGTATTAATGTGAGAAAAACACTTTTCATAATGTGTTCCAAGGGTTTAATTCAAAACTTACTGACAATAATTTGGGGGAGGGGAGGAGTCAGATTTGATATGCCCTTGACCTTTAATATAACTAATGCCGATGAATTAGTAGTATGGATTACCTACTAAATTCATACCAGCCCCTTTTTTGAAACCCGAAGTAAAATTTCAATTCAGGATTTGAATAAGCTCAGCTATTTTGATAGGCACCTGATGAATAGGTCATTTCATAACTATGTGTATATATTTCGAAGACGATTCCAAAAGGATCTTCCACGTATACCATTTTATAGGGTTTATCATTTGGATAGTATTCACGTATGGGCATCCTTTGCTTCCCGCCATTAGCTACAATTTTTTTTGTCAAAGTCTCTATGTCCGGGTCCTGGACGCAAAAATGAAAAAGACCAGTGTTGAACGGATTGAATTCAGGGGCTTCTTTAATACCGTGTGGAAATGAGAATAGCTCTATTCCGATTCCGTCAGAAGTTGACAGATGTGCAATTTCAAATTCCTCCCAATCCTCTCCAAACACATCGATACACATTTTCCCAATAGCCGTTTCCCTGTCTTTTGATACTTTGGATGGGAGCATTATCACATACCATCCCATGACCTGCTGATAGAATTCCACGGCTTTGTATATGTCTGGCACTGTGATTCCTATATGTGAAAATGTTCTTGGATATGCATTTTGTGTCATGATACTAAGGCGGTTTTATTCTTGGTAGATATCGTATTCGGCAGAAATGGATTTCATTAATTCGGCATCTTCAAAATCATTATCCGACAGTTGTGAAAGCTTTTTCAGGTAAAGATCAAACTGACCATTTTTGAATAGGGTAAGCATTTTGCCGCCATTTACACATCTTGCGGCATGCCATACGTGGGGTGGAACAGTAATGGTATCGCCGGGTCTTGCCAGGATAGTTTCATCGTCAAAAGTAAATTCTACTTCCCCTTCCAGGATGTAAAACACCTCTGTCATTATCTTGTGGTGATGTCTTCCCAGATAAAATCCTGGTTTTAAACTGTCTTCCACAATACTGAGTTCACCATTCGTCTGGTTGGAAGATAGTTTGATAAAGCAATGATCCTGGGAGTAGTTATAGTTTTCACCTTCCCCGTTTCGTACGATCTCTTTTCCCTGCATTTTTCTATAATTGGTGCTAATCTTTTGAATTTTATGTATTAGTCTAAAGTTAGAATTATACAAGCAGAAATACAATGGACACCGTGTTGGACCAAGACAATTTACTAAGCGAGAAGTCTGCTTAAAGACCTTTTTGAAGCTTGTTCTTGAACTTCATCCTTTCCAGGGAGAACGTGTTTGAAATGTTGTCTATGTGGCTCAGCAATGCCAATGCCTTTCTTATCATGATTTCTTTTTTCTCCCCAGCCCCGTATTTGTCGGCCACAGTTACAAACAGTTTAGCTAGTCGCTCTAAATTAACTTCATTATATTTTTCAACCTTTTCGAGAAGTTCTTTATCCGGGATGGTGAGTATTTCATGAATATGAAAGTCGAATTCATTTTTGAGCTCAAGACCTAACTGATCCAGTTCTCGCTCGAAATCATTTTCTTTGATATCCTGTACCTGACCAATTAGTTTGCTCAGAAATGTGGTAAGCCTTTGAATTTCTCTTTTAATAAAGTCTTTTTCTTGCTGCAAATTGAACTGATTAAGTGTGATTTATGCAGAAATGAACTGCTCTAGCTCCAATTTTGTTAAAGGTCCGGCATGTCTTCTCACCTCCTGGCCGCTGCGGATGAGCACGAATTGGGGCACACCTTTGATATTAAATTCTTTTGTTATCCTTGAATTGGTATCCACGTTGATCTTGCCAACCAGAGTTTCCTTGTGATCTTTGGCCACTTCTTTCAAAGTATTGCCCATTAATACACACGGGCCACACCAATGAGCAGTGAAATTCAGGATAACGCTGTCATTAGTCTCGATGAGCATTCTGAAATTGGAGGAATTTATGTCTACTACCGTCCCATCGCTTTTAGAACGGAGTCCTTTTAAAATTGATCTAATAGGAAAACTTAATCCCGCATAAAGCGTCGAAAGAAAAAAAATGATCAATGCCGCCAGATATTTAATGATATTTCTAACGGACTTTTTCTGACCAAAATCCTTTTCCGAATTATTCTGAAATTTTATGAGATATTCTCTGACCTTCATTTTATTTTCCTTACCCGCTCAATAAAAGTTTCCTGTTTATTACTGAGCTGCATAAATCTGGCTGGAATTGGAAAAACAGAAAGAAATGATTATACGAGTGGATTATTTGCTATTCCCGGGTTTCTTTTCCAGTTTTCCTGTGGTTCTTATAGATTACAAAAAAGGCGATAATTATTCCTGATACAAGGAGCAAAAAACCAGATGTTAAGAGTGCTTTTATTTCATTATCCATAACTGTTAATTTGAACATTATATTAATTCAGGGTTCTTAAATGTAGGAAATTTTTGAGACGGGTCGGAATGGCTTAGGTGAATTGTAACACTAATTGCACATTTTATATCTCTAGTTCACTAAAGCGTGATATATCACAAGTATTAGCCCGACTACAAAAATTGAAGTGAATATGATCTTGTTATACTTTGCCAGCCAGTTTGGTAAAAAAATATCAAAATTGTCTTTTTCCGAATCTGAATATTTTCTGGCCATCAATGTGAGAGGACAGAACATTCTAAAAATGAGCAGGACAAGTCCTTCACCTATAACCAAAACAATACCAATCCAGGTGTAAGTGGTAATATCATTTGCTATCCCCGAGTAGAGAATGTAAAAGATCACCAGAACAAAGAATAGCCATACTACTGTATGAACTATTTTTATTGTTAGAAGTTTATCCTCAGGTTTCATATATAAAATATACCACGAATATCAGTGGGCAATGGAATAGATACCGGAGTAATTTATACCAGCTTTAATCTGAGTTTACCAGCTTCCTTTTTCCCAATGATATAAAAATGCAGGAGCTGAAAGTGCATATAAATCAACGAGGAAGTGAACAGAAATTGGGATAAGACTACATCGATTATTGCTCATTCTCAGTATGATACTATTAAATCATATCCAAAGTTGAGGTAGCGATCTGACTTGTTGCCAAAGGTTTACTTGATGATTCTTAATTTGTAACCAATCAACAATCAACAATTAGCAATTAGCAATCAGACTCATTGCAGAAATTAATCGTTCCATCAGCCTCCCTGCATAGCCTGCCTTCTCTCTTCCTCTTCCTGTTCACGCGACATATCCTCAAGGCTACGGCCTTTGGTTTCTTTCACATACTTCTTGACAAAGAAATAAGCCACGAGTCCGAAGAATGCGTAAACACCATAGGAAAAGCCAAGACCTAAAGAGGTAAGCATAATTGGGAAGGTCATGGTGATAGTAAAGTTAGATCCCCACTGGGCTATACCACAAACTGCAAGGGCTGCTCCCCTGTATTGGTTCGGGAACATTTCGCCCAGCATCACCCACATAACCGGACCCCATGAAGCGGCAAAGAAAGCGATATAAGCATTCGCGGCCAATAACGCATAGATACCATTATTTCCTTCAAGAATAAGGTTGCCAGCACTGTCCAGACTTGCTGTTCCGAAAAGATAAGCCAGAACGCCCAACATTACTGCCTGCCCGATAGAGCCGACCAGTAACAGGGGCTTTCGGCCAACCTTGTCTATAAGCACTATTGCCACTATGGTAAAGAAAATATTGACACTTCCACTTATGACATTAGTTAATAAGGCATCAGCCTCTGTAAATCCGGCTGCCTGCCAGAGCGTTGCACCGTAGTAAAAAATGACATTGATACCGGTAAATTGTTGAAGGATGGCAATACCAATACCTACCCAAACCAAATGGTGGATCTTGCCGGTATATTTGCTGACAATGTCCTTCAGTTTTGGTCGACTATCCGACCTTACGGTGGTTTTAATATCTTCCACCTTAATGGCGGCTTCCTCAGCATTGCTGATTCCGGATAGTACCTTCAGTGCTTTCCCCGCTTTGTTCACTGCTACCAGGTATCTTGGAGATTCAGGAATAAAGATCAGTACCAGGGCGAAGATACCTGCCGGGAGAATTTCAGCCCAGAACATCCATGACCAGGTTTGAAATCCAAGCCAGAGTTCTTCTTCAGCACCCCCTGAAAGCCCTACAAGAGAATAATTACTCATAAAGGCTGAAAACAATCCTATTACAATCATTAGTTGTTGCAAAGTCGCCAGGCGACCCCTTATTCTCGAAGGGGCAATTTCACTAATATAGAGTGGTGCCAGAATACTTGCTGCACCTACAGCCAACCCACCTATAAGTCGATAAATAACAAACTCAACTGATCCCTGTGAGATACCGGAACCCCAGGCACTGATAATAAAAACCACAGCAGCGGTTATCATCATTGGTTTTCTCCCAAACCTGTCGGCCAGAGTACCTGCGAAAAAGGCACCCACCACGCAGCCCAGTAATACTGAAGCAACATTAAACCCTGTAACCGCAGCATCTGAGTCGAATGCTACCTGAAGGGCGTCTACTGTACCGTTGATTACTCCACTGTCAAAACCAAATAAAAATCCGCCGATGGCGGCAACAAAAGCCAGAAATATGACTTTGGCTAAATTATAACTCTCGATGTGTGCGGATTCCTGTTGTTGATCGGTCATTTGATGTAAGAATTAGTTAGTTATTAGTTTGTGCATTAGGCTTTTCTCGAAAATGAGCCCTGGATCAGGCTCACTTGAGTTTGTGAATATAATGGATTATTCCCTAAAACCAAGAGCGTAGCAGAATCAGTTAGCTGCAGTATTTATATTTTTCTCACCATTCTTAACCTTTACCAGGAGAATGAAATTGCTTGCTTCTTGGGAGAATAGTAAAACACTTCCCAAGTGTTTAGGCCAATTGCGCACAAATTATTTAGAATTTATCTAAATAATTTTCTAAACCAAAGTGGCATGCTTACTTTTACTCCATTCATGCCGGAAAAAAAGACTCATACCGATAGTTACAGTTTAAAACGATTCATTTTATTGGCTTTTTTATTTATTATTATGGGAAC
>JAAUXY010030043.1_pt1 | contig 10537 bp, 6 predicted proteins | sample 7278121 | NCBI WGS metagenome assembly JAAUXY01 (sample SAMN14350117, study PRJNA611818) | marine sediment metagenome | isolation source: surface marine sediment (1.8m) | place: French Polynesia: Moorea | collected 2018-08
CTGGAGACCGAGAGGGAAAACGATCGAGAGCGACAGGGTGAGCTCGCCAAGCATGCTGAAAACCTGGAGGCCGAGCTCGACCAACGCCAGAGCTCACTCGCTGAGCTGGAGGCTCATATCGAAAATCTGGATACCAGCCGAGACAGCGACCAACAGCTGCTGCTCGAGCTCTCCAGACACGCCAAGAATCTCGAGAACGAGCTCGACCAGCGGGATGCAACTCTTGAGGAGCTCAGGGCCCATGCCAACAATCTCGAGACCGAGTGCGAGCGCGGCCAGGAACGGGCCGGAGAGCTGACGCGCCACGCGGAGAATCTGGGAAACGACCTCTACGGCATCCGCAAACATGCCGAGAATCTGGAAGCCGAGCTCGACGGCATTCGGCAACATGCCCGGAATCTCGAAGAGATGACGCGGCAGCAGGATGACCGACTCTCGGAGTCGAAGACTTACGCTGAGAGTCTCGAGCAAGATTTGACGGATCGCGACGAGCGGATCCAAAACCTGGAGTCGCTCCAGGCCGAGTCAGACCATCGCCTCGCGCATCGCGATGCGGAAATATCGAGATTGCTCGAGCTCGCCAGCAGTCGGCTCAGGGACAAAGAGCGCCTCTCGCGACAGTTGCAGCAACTCACGTCGTCCCCCGGAGTGAAGTTGCTGCGCCGCGCTCATCTTCTGCGGCCGTTGTCCGATTCGAAGTAACGGCCGAGAGCGAAGCCGACTCTTTGCTTTAAAACCTACATTAGGGTGCATGCGACGGGGATCTGATGAGAATCTTGCAGGTTGTCCACGACTTCCTTCCGAAACATCTCGCCGGCGTGGAGATCTATACCGACGCCATCACCCGGCAGCTGACGGCTGAGAAGAACATCGTCGCCATCCTCTATAGTGAAGTCGTCGCGGAGGCCGAGAACTACTCCCTGCGTCGCGGGCGCCACGGTGAGATCGAAACCTTCGAGCTGGTCAACAACCACCATTTCGAGAGCTTCGAAGAGACCTATTCACACCCGGTGATCGAGCGCCGGGTCGCCGAGATTCTGGACGAGTTTCGCCCCGACATCGTGCATTTTCAGCACTTGCTGAACTTCTCGTTCAACGTCGTCGCGGAGGCCCGACGACGCGGTATCCCAACGGTGATGACCCTTCACGACCACTGGCTCGCCTGCGCCAACGGCGGTCAGCGGTTTCACCGCGAGCTCGGTCGCTGCGATCAGCTGGACGCCACGCGCTGCGGTGACTGTATCGCCAAGCTACACGGGGTGCAGCCGAGAAACGGCAGGCTCGTCGACCGCCTGCCGAAACTGGAGACCCACTATCGCGTGAGTCTCGCAAAGACCGAGCCCGACGAGAGAGAGGCTCCCGAGCCGGCCTACATCTACAACACCGGCTATCTCCTGGACGAAGCCATGCAGCCGACTTGGGTCGCCCACCCGCCGGCCCGGCTGGTTTTTCGCACCAAGGTCCGCGAACCTGCCACCTTCAACACCGCCGTCAGCATGGACCCCGACACCTTCGAGCGCGAAGGCGGCGGCGTCCGATTCGTGGTCACGGTCAACGGCGAAGAGCGCGACTCCCGGGTGATGGATCCCAAGCGGCGGCATGAGGATCGGACACCGCAGAAGCTGAGCATTCCGGTTGAGCCCGGCGCCCTGGAGATCGAGCTGCGAACCGAGGCGGTTCCGGTCGAAGATGGGTCATTCTGCAGTGCTGGCTGGATCAACCCGCACCTGATCGTCCCCCACTCCGACACCCTCGGCCGACGCATTCACGCCGGCAGCTTGCGCCTCGCGGAATGGCCGGATCGCCTGACCCATCGACGCAACGTCCGAAAACGCTGGCAGGCGGTGCGTCGAGTCGCCGAGCAGATCGACCTGTTCATCACACCGTCCAGCTATCTGCGTCATGAGTTCATCCGCTTCGGCTTCGCCCCGGACAAGATCATCTTTGCCGACAATGGATTCGTCACCAGTGGCTGGACTCGACGCTCGGATCTACCGCCCGTCGCCCGCCGCTTTGCCTTCGTCGGCTCGCTGGTCAAGCACAAGGGCATGCACGTCCTGCTCGAAGCTTTCCACTCTTTGCCCCCGGACGCAGAGCTCGCCGTCTGTGGTTCCTTTGAGACCGCTCCAGAATACTCTTCCAAGCTGCTGGAACAGTGCGATCACCCCGGTGTCCGCTTTCTCCAGCAGGTACCGAACGATCGCATTCCGGCGCTGCTGGCTGAAACCGACTGCCTGGTGGTGCCCTCGATTTGGACCGAAAATTCGCCGCTGACCGTGCATGAGGCTTTCCTGAGCGGTATTCCAGTGATCGCATCGCGTCTGGGGGGTCACGTCGATCTGCTCGGCGAGGGTGGCGGGCTGCTCTACGACGCGGACGACCCCGAGGACCTGGCGCGGCAGCTACGGCGGATCTACCAAGAAGAAGGGCTGCTTCACGAATTGGCGCAGAGCATTCCAGAAGTCAAGCCGATGGATCGTCATACCCAAGAGCTACTCGGGTTCTGCCGGAGCCTGCTCGCCGGCCAACGGCCGGTTCACACCTCGAACTGATCCCGGTCCTTCAAAAGTCTGGTACGAGGGTGGGAAGTCGGTAAGCTCGTCTCCTCAGGCACCCCGCGGCGGAGGTCCCATCATGAGAATTGTCCACGTCATTCATACCTTCCCTCCCTATTCGCGGGCGGGTTCAGAGAACTACTGCGAAGCGCTGGCTCACCAACAGGCGGAGAACCATGAGGTCGCGGTCTTTCACCGGATCGCGGATGGCGACCGCCCGGAATACGAGGTCACCGAGGATCGGGCCGGCAAAGTCTTGATCGCCCGCCTCAATCGCACGTTCCGCGACGCTACCGGCTTCGAGCACACCTACTTGAGCGATCCGGCCGCGGATGGCTTCGGTGAGTTCCTCGACCGATTTCAGCCCGACGTCGTCCATTTTCACCACGTCACGTGCCTTTCGACCAGCTGTGTCCACGCGGCCAAGGAACGCGGCATCCTGGTGGTCTACACCCTGCACGATTTCTGGCTGCTGTGCCCGCGCGGCCAGCTGTTGCGCCGCGACCTCTCGCTATGTGACCGACATACCGACGCCGACTGCGTTCGCTGCATGGCCTATCAGCTGCCGATCGAAGGCGGCCATGAACGAGTCGACGAGCTCTATCGGCAGGCCTCGGAACTGAGCCAGCGGCGGCTGCCGGCAGGCGTCTACCGCTGGATGGCTTCACGTCCGTTCGGGCAGGAAGAGGCGGCGATGGCGAAGATCCGCGAGCGCACCGAGCACATCCTCGAGATGTGCTCGCGGGTCGATCGCTTCATCTCACCGCTCAACTTTCTAGGCGAGCGCTACATCGAGTTCGGAATCCCTCGCCACAAGATCACGGTCTCGGACTACGGTTTCGACCTCTCGGCCTGGGAACAAGCACCGCCGCAACCCAAGCCGCCCGCGGACAGGTTGCGAGTCGCCTATCTCGGCACCTGGATCCCTTCAAAAGGCGTCGACGTCCTGCTCGAGGCGTTCCGAGGCCTGGACCCGTCCCGGGCGGTCCTTGACGTGCACGGCTACGCCAATCCCTTCGACGGCGTCGAAGACTATGAAGGTCAGCTGCGACGACTGGCCGCGGACGCTCCGCATATCCGGCTCAGGGAGCGCTACGATCCCGAGGCGGTCCCCGACCTCCTCGCCGCGGCCGACGTGTTGGTCGTACCCTCGATCTGGTATGAAAACTCACCGCTGACGATCCACGAGGCTTTTCTGGCAGGCGTCCCCGTGGTCGCTTCAGGACACGGCGGCATGAAAGAGCTGGTGCGTCACGGCCTCAGCGGGCTCAACTTTCTTCCCGGAGACGCGACCAGCCTGCGACAGGCCCTGACTCGACTGATCGAGGACCCGGCTTTGCTGCCGAGACTCCGGCGTGGGATCCCCGCCGTCAAGAGTATCGCCGACAACGCGGTGGAGATCGAAGCCCTATATGATGAGCTGCTCGCTTCGAATGCAGCCACTGAGGCGCCAGGGTAGGATCATCTGTGGCCACCCGAGTTCTCTTCGTCAGCAACAACCACCCTGATCTTTACCTCGGGGGAGCTGAGGTCTACTCCTATGAGCTCTACCGGGCGATGCGCGACTCGGACGAGCTCGAACCGATCTTTCTGGCCCGATCGATCGCCTCGGGTCACGGTTCCCGCAGAGGAACGCCGTTCTATGCGTTGAACGACGACCCCAACCAGATCCTGTGGTCCCAGAACAATCACGACTATTTCTTCCTGACGTGCCCGGACAAGGAACAGTACACGGTTCATTTTCATGATTTCCTGAAAGCGTATCGGCCGGACATCGTCCATATTCAGCACACGATCGGACTCGGCGTCGACCTGATCCAGCAAATACGGACGACTCTGCCAGCAACCCCCATCGTCTACACCCTGCACGAGTTCCTGCCCATCTGCGCGGCCAAGGGCCTGATGATTCGCACGACCGGCAACGAGCTCTGCCAGCAAGCCTCTCCCGCACGCTGTCACGAGTGCTTTCCCGACATCCCGCCCCATGACTTCTTTCTGCGTGAGGGCATCTTCAAGGCCCACTTCCGGCAGGTCGATCTATTTCTCGCCCCGAGTCAGTACCTGCTCGAACGCTTTGTCGACTGGGGCATTCCCCGCGACCGGATCAGATTCCACGAGTATGGCCGGCTGCTCCGGCCGACACCGGAAGAGTCTGCCAACCCGCCCCGTGGGCAGATCGGCTTCTTCGGACAGATCAGGCCTCATAAAGGTGTGACGGTCCTCCTTCAGGCGATGCAAAGACTGGCGAACCGAGGCAACCCAGATATTCACCTGCTGTTGAGTGGCGCCGGGCTTGAGACCGAAGATCAAGATTTCCAGGACGAGTTCGCGGCCTTGCTCGAGAAGTGTCCGAACGTGACCTATCTGGGCAGATACCACCCGTCCGAGATCGGCGAGCGAATGCGCGACGTCGCCTGGGTCGTGGTGCCGTCGATCTGGTGGGAGAACTCACCGCTGGTGATTCAAGAGGCGTTCATGCATCGCCGGCCGGTGATCTGCAGCAACATCGGCGGCATGGCCGAGAAGGTTCGCGACGGTGTCGACGGCCTGCATTTTCAAGTCGGCGATGCCGTCAGTCTGGCCGCGACTCTCGAGCAGGCGACAGACCCATCGACGCCATGGCGAGACATGTCAGACGCCATCCGCCCGGTCTATTCGATCGGCGAGGCGGTGACAGAGCTAGGTGAGATCTACCGGTCCCTGCTGGCGAGCAAGCTCAGTTGATGTAACCCAGAGCCCGCAGCTCGTCGGCGAGCTCGTCGCCGGCCTCGAGACTCCGCTCGCCGCCGGACACCGGTAGCGCTTCTTCCTGAAAGTATTGATAGAGCCGCGTGCGCATCCTGGCGAGAAGCTCGGGTTGGACTTTGATCAGATTGGCCTTCTCCTTCGGATCCTCCTGAAGGTCGAATAGCTTCTGCCACTTGGGCTCGCCTGATATGCCGGTTCGGTCCCTGAGGTTGGGATCAAAAATAGCGGCATATTTGTAGCGTTCCGAGCGGAGAGTTTTCCACTCCGCTCCGATGCAGCCAGCTTCGGTAAAGGCCTCCAGGCGCCGATCCCAACGCCCGTTCTCCATCAGAGGGACCAGGCTGAAGCCTCGCATCTGGCTCGGGATCGGAAGCCCGGCAAGCTCGAGGATCGTCGGAGCGACGTCGATCAACCGCACTTGATCGTCGATCACGGCGCCGTCCTGCCACCGTCCGGGCACGTGAAAGATCAGCGGCACGCGCACCATCTCGTCGTAGTGCGTGTCGCAGTGGACGTTGTAGAACTTATTCGGTCGATGATCCGCGAACTCCTCGCCATGGTCGGAGGTCACGACGACCATGGTCTTGTCCCACAGCCCGCGCTCCCGAAGCTCTTCGAACAGACGCCCGAGGAAGCGGTCCATGGAGCGGACGCCGCTGTCGTAGAGCTTCGAGGTGATCTCGACGCGAAACAGATCCTCCTTCTCGAGGTACTTCTTGAGCTGCTGCTCGGTCATCTCCGGATTAGCATCGATGAATGCCTGCAGCGCGTCTGCCTGCTCTTCGCTCATCAGCGGGCGAGCATCCTCGATGTGGAGATAAGGCGCGTGAACCTCGAAGGTATGAAAGAACAAGAAGAACGGCCGGGGATCCGGATCGGACAGCCAGCCGACCAGCTGAGTCCAGGTTTCCGGCTTCAGCTTGCGCGCCGAAGTCAGGTATTCGTCAAATCCGCGGGCAAAGCCGAGCCCGCCTTCCATGGTGCCGCCACCGGTCAACGCCAGGGTGCGGAAACCGCGCGCCTGGAACAGCTCGGCCAGGGTGAGCACTCGATCGGGCAAAATGCGGAACTTGCCTTTCCCGCGCTGATGGCGGAGAAACTGGCGAAAGTCCTGATTCACGGTATGGCTGGAAGGCGGCAGCGAGGTCATGAGCGACATATGGGACGGCGTCGTCCAGGGCGACTGGGTGATCACCTGGGAAAAGCGCACCCCTTTAGCAGCTAGATCATCGAGAGTCGGACTGGTATTCGCGTCGTGGCCGTAGCTCCCCAGGCGGTCTGCCCGCAGGGTATCGATCGAGATCAAGAGTACGTTTTCGATCGCGGGGCCGCCACGGCATGCCGCGCTCCCGAGAAGCGCGGCAAGGAGCAAAACCAGCGCGAAAGGAAGGCGCCTGACCAGGGGGCGCCGGCTTGGGTTCCACATGGACGGCGAAGCTAGCAAACGGGCCGTGAGCGCGCAAGATGCGGACGGAGTCACGGTATGGTAGCCTCTGCCGCTCACTGCTCACGCCCGCGCGCCATGGGCGCCAGCGGCATCGAATCAGGCGGGGATCCGCCATGAATCCTGTCGCCGGCCGCGGCGGTGGTCTACAAGATGAGAATTCAGGAATCGGCGCAGGAGGCCAGGGGATGGCGCAAGAATCGGACTCTCCCGGGGAGGGACAGATGGAGGACTGCCCTCTGGGTTGCCATGCGGAGACTCGGGAAGTCTATCGCCCGCGGGGAGCCGGGACCGACAGGCTCGAGTTCGAGCATGACGGTTTCGGCTCTTCACGCCACGGGGTCGGGCTCGGCAGAGTCGTCCAGTGTCTGAGCTGCGGGCTCGCCTGGCAGGTTCCGATGCCCAGCGCCGAAACCCTGGCCAGAATCTACGGTGAGATGCAGGACGACGTTTATCTCGACGAGATGACCGGACGCCAACACGCCGCGAAGCGCAATCTCCGGGTCCTACACCGATATCGCAAACCTCCCGGTCGATTGCTCGACGTCGGGTGCTCAGCCGGTATCTTTCTCGAGAACGCTCAACAAGCCGGATGGCAAGTTCTCGGTATCGAGCCGTCCAAGTCCTTGTCGCGGAGCGCCAGGGAAAGAGTCGGGCAGGAAATCCTCAACACGACCTTCGAAGAAGCTGACCTGGAGCCGGAGAGTTTCGAGACCGTGATCCTGTGGGATGTGCTCGAGCACGTCCTGGATCCCGCCGCCATGATCCAACGGGCCGCGAGTCTGCTGCCGCCCGGCGGCGTCCTGGCCATCAATACTCCAAACATCGAGAGCTGGATCGCAAAACTGACAGGCTCACGCTGGCCGCTGCTGCTGCCTGAGCACCTGCACTACTTTTCCTACCCATCGGTACAGAGAATGCTCGAGTCCAGTGGCTTGAAGCTTCTCGGTAACCACTCCCACGTGGTGTACTTCAGCGTCGGCTACCTGCTGCACCGCCTGTCCCAACACGCTTTCCCCGGGGTCCGACTCGCCCGGAATCTCGCTCGCCGACTGAAACTCGACCGGCTCAACACTCCTCTGTTGATGGGAGAGCTGATGGTCTTCGCGACGAAGCCCTGAGCCAGGGCCCACGCCGTGCGCCCCTACTCGAACTCGTCTGGAAATGACCCAGGGCTGTAGCCCGGCCGATTCTTGCCCGCTCAAGGCGCCATGGTATACTTTTGCCCTGCCGCGCGAAGAATCGATATTCCGGTCACGCTCGTGACCTCCTTCCTTCTGCATTCAGCACCTCTGGCCCTTCTGCGCTGAAACAAGCCTTCGACCACGGGCGGCAACCCTTTCATCTTCTGGAGAATAGCGTGGCGACGGTAGGCATCATTGGAGGTGGTCCGGCTGGCCTGGCCCTGGCGCACGAGCTCAGCACGTCGGGCATGGAAGTGAGCCTGTTCGAAGCGGCTTCGGAGCTGGGAGGCCTGGCCCGTTCTTTCCACTTCGGCGACATCGTCATCGAGCGCTACTACCACTTCATCTGCGGCGCCGATAGCGGCTACTTCAGGGTGCTGAAGGATCTCGGGATAGAAGACGTTCTGCGATGGCAACCGACCCACATGGGCTTTTTCTACAAAGACCGTCTATACCCGTTCAGCTCAGCCTTCGACCTCCTGCGCTTCTCCGGGATCAGCTTCATCAGCCGTCTAAGGTACGGCCTGACGACCTTCTACTTCTCTCTCATCAACGATTGGCAAAAGCTCGACCACAAACGAGCCGAGCCGTGGCTGATCTCTCTATTGGGTCAGAAAGGGTACGACGCCACCTGGTACCCGCTGCTGGCTGTGAAGTTCCCTGGAATCCACCACGACATCTCGGCCCCCTGGGTCTGGCATCGGGTCCATCGCGTCGCCAAGTCCCGCAAGACCCTTCTCCACCAGGAGCGGCTCGGCTATCTCGAGGGCGGCACCCAGACCTTGATCGACGCCTTCGAGTCCCGCCTCAAAGCGGACGGAATGGAGATCGCGACCGGCACCCCGGTACGCCGAATCCTGGTCGAAGGCAATCGTGCCGTCGGCCTCGAGACTGCCACCGGAAAGGAACGCCGCTTCGACTACGTGGTGTCGGCGGTCCCGCTGCCAGTCTTTCTGCGCATGGCGCCCAGCGACGTGCACTCGGACTACTTCGAGCGGCTCAGCACCATCGGCTTCATCGGCGTGGTCTGCATCATCCTGCGCCTGAAGCGACCCTTGACTCGGAACTTCTGGACCAACGTCAACGATCCACGGATACCGTTCAACGGCTTCATCGAGCACACCAACCTCAACCCGATCACTCCCGACGGCACGACGATCGCTTACGTCCCCTACTACCTGCCGAAAAACCACGAACGTTTCGATTACTCCGATCAGCGGCTGCTCGACGAGTGCCTGGAATCTCTGGCCCTGGTCAACCCCGATCTGCGCCGAGACGACGTGATCGATTTCGCCGTCTCGCGCGATCCCTACGCCCAGGTGATCTGCCCCGCCGGCTTCGCAGACATCGTGCCGCATCACCAGACTCCGATCGACAATCTCTACCTGATCGAGTCCAGTCAACTCTATCCGTCAGATCGCACCATCAGCGGCACCCTCGACCTGGCTCACAATGTCGCTGATCTGATCCAGGCCGCCGAAGATAGCCCCGCGGCGTTACGCCAGCGGGCCAAGGAGGCGGTCCCGGAAGCCCGGCGCAGCGCCTGAGGAACCGGATTGTCCGTGGAAGAGACGGCACCCCAACCCCGCTGGGCCACGAATCGGTGGGCTGCCGCGGCTATCGCCTGTGGCGTCGTGCTCGCCATCTTTCCCGACATCGTCTTTTTCGGCGCTTCCTTTCGTAATTCCAGAATCGGGATCATCTTCGAGGCCAAGCCTAAGGCCAGTGCCCTGATTCCGGAGGAGAAAGGCCGCACGATTCGCGACGGCTATCGCGACATCGGTTCGGCGATGTGGCAGCTCGAACCCGCTCATCGCTTCCTACGCCACTGTCTGGTCGAGGGCGAATCTCCCTACTGGAATCCCTACTCCGCGAGCGGCACCCACGGCCCGGAACGGCTCGCTTCAGTCCCGTTCTCGGCCCTGACCCTGGCGACCGCGATTCTGGGCGCCGACAGCGGTGCCCTGCACGCGGTGTTGCTGGGCGCGTTCGCTCTGGCCGTCTATTGCCTGTTTCGATGCCTCACGGTCTACCTGGGATGCTCGGCGCTGGCGGCGACGGCGAGTTGCTTCGCCTTCCTGCTCTCGGGCTTTCATACCAGCATGTTCGGGGCGCAGATGGTGCATGCCTACATTCTCGGCCCGATTCTGCTTCTCGCCTTGCTGGCACTGATCGACAAACCGACGCCGACACGATTTCTGGGAGCGGTTCTCGCCACTTCGCTACTGCTGGCCGAGACCTTCCTTCCGACCACTCTGCTGATCATGATCTGCGCCCACGCCATTTGCCTGGCCTACGGCTTTCGTCGATGGCAGAACGTGGTCGCCGATGGTGGGCGTCAGCTGGCGATCCAGGGCGCGGTTTCGGTACTCGGCCTACTGCTCCTGGCTCCGCTGGTATTCCCGATCCTGGAGAGTGTGCCGCATTCGGAATGGAACGAGCGGTCGATCGGAGTCGCGAGACCGCGGGCGGCGCTATCGTTGGCGACGCCGAAGCATTTCTGGGAGTCCTACGGTACCTTCGGGCGCACCCGAAACTTCAACACCCGCAAGCTGCATGTCACCCGCATCGAATCCTCCCGGATCTATCACGTCGGAGTGACGGCC
>JAAUXY010052598.1_pt1 | contig 10537 bp, 11 predicted proteins | sample 7278121 | NCBI WGS metagenome assembly JAAUXY01 (sample SAMN14350117, study PRJNA611818) | marine sediment metagenome | isolation source: surface marine sediment (1.8m) | place: French Polynesia: Moorea | collected 2018-08
ACCGGCAAGCATAGAGCTTGCCGGTCCGGTCAGCAACGGCCGTTCAGGCCATGCGCTGCAAGCCTCAGGCGGCCGGACGGGTGCGCAGTTTGCCGTTGTCCGCCAACCAGGCTTCGAGGTCGTCGGCGCCGCCTATGTGCGTGCCGTCGATGAAGACCTGCGGGTACGTGATCTGCTCGGCGACCGCACGCAGGGTGCGATCCGTGTAGTCACGATTGAGCAGCAGCTCCTCGTACTCGATGCCGGCCTCGGTGAGCAGGCCTTTCGCCTTGACGCAGTACGGGCAGCCGTCACGCGTGAAGACCGTTGCGTTCAGGGGACGAGCGCCGTGCGGGTCGATGTAGTCGAGCATCGTGTCGGCGTCGGAGACGTGGTACGGATCGCCCGGCTCTTCCGGCTCGATGAACATCTTTTCGATGACACCGTCCTTGACGAGCATCGAGTAGCGCCACGAGCGCTTGCCGAAGCCGAGGTCTTCCTTGCCCACGAGCAGGCCCATGCCGTTCGTGAAGTCGCTGTTGCCGTCGGGCAGGAAGGTTACGCGTTCCGCGTTCTGGGCGCGCTGCCACTCGTTCATGACGAACGCATCGTTTACGGAAACGCAGATGACGTCGTCGACACCGTTTGCTTTGAAGTACGGCTGCAGCTGGTCGTAGCGCGGCACGTGTGACGACGAGCAGGTCGGCGTGAAGGCGCCGGGCAGCGAGAAGACGACGACCGTTTTGCCGCCAAATACTTCCTGGCTGCTTCGGTCGAGCCACTCGTGGCCTTTGCGCGTTTTAAACGTCACGTCAGGGACGCGTTTTCCCTCGAGGTTGTTGAACATTACTCTCTCCTTGTCGATGTATCGGGTAATCAGTCCAGCATGCTGCGAAGCATCCAGGCGTTCTTTTCGTGGATTTGCATACGCTGCGTCAGTAGATCCGCGGTCGGCTCGTCGTTTGCGGCGTCCGCGGCGGGAAACACCTCGCGCGCCGTGCGAACGACCGTTTCCTGGCCGGTCACGAGCTGCCGGATCATCTCCTCGGCCGGCTCGTCGCCCTCGGCTTCCGTAATCGACGTCAGCTCGGCGAACTCCTTGTACGAACCCGGCGCCCGTACCCCGAGAGCGCGGATACGCTCGGCAATCTCGTCGACGGCCGTCGCCAGCTCGGTGTAGTGCTCCTCGAACATCAGGTGCAGCGTGTTGAACAGCGGACCTTTGACGTTCCAGTGAAAGTTGTGAGTCTTGAGGTACAGCGTGTAGCTGTCGGCGAGCAGCCTTGACAGGCCTGCCGCAATCTTCACGCGATCCTGCTCGTTGATGCCTAGGTTCAGCTCCATGGTCCTGCTCCGTTCGTTTTGAATGGCGTCAGTCTAGGGCTCGCCAAAACATTCGTAAAATGGTTTAATTCGAATATATTATTCGATTTTTTGGAAACACTGGCCGCCATGAAATATCCCACGATCAAACAGCTCCGCTATTTCGCTGCACTCGACGAGACGGGCCATTTCGGCCGCGCTGCCGACGCCTGTTTCGTGTCGCAGTCGGCCTTCAGCAACGCCATCCAGGAGCTGGAGACCCTGCTCGGGGCGCAGCTGGTCGATCGCGACAATCGCAACGTCACGATTACGGCCACGGGCAGGGAAGTTGCGGTGCAGGCGCGACTCGTGCTGCAGGACGTCGAGGGCCTCGTTGAATCGGCGCAGGGGCAGACAGCGCCGCTTTGCGGGGAACTGCGCCTCGGGATCATCCCGACGATTGCGCCGTTCTTGCTGCCGGCCGTCCTGCCCAAACTCCGGCGAGCTTACCCGGAGCTGAAGCTGTACCTCACCGAGGACCAGTCGCAGCGCATATACGAGCGCCTGGACAGCGGCGAGCTCGACGTCCTGCTGCTGGCATTGCCTTTCCCCATGCGCGGCGTCGATACGATGGACCTGTACAAGGACCCGTTTTGCCTCGCGAAGCGCGACGACGCCAGCAACGACGGCATCCTTCTGCTCGAAGACGGCCACTGCCTGCGCGACCATGCGCTGGACGGCTGCAGGATCCGCGATTCGCAAAAAGTACAGCGCTTCGGTGCGAGCAGCCTGCTGACGCTGGTGGAAATGGTCGATGCCGATCTCGGCATCACCTACCTGCCGGCGATGGCGAAAGGCTCGTCCCTGCTCAAGAACACCCGGGTCGGCTTGCACGAGCTGCCGGCGAGCCACGCACGCACGATCGGTCTTGCGTGGCGCAAAGGCAGCCGGCGTGTCGAGGAGTTCGAGCTACTGGGCCGGTTTATCGCCGAACACCGCTAGGCTATTCGACGTCGGCCATCGACACGTCCTCGGACGCCGACCAGATCCGGTAGCGGACCTCGACGCCTTTGGGCGCATAGACCACGAGCGGCAGCCGGCTGTTGTAGCGGACGATCGGCTCGGGAATCTCGACGCGAACGAATTCCGGGCGCGCGGGCTCGTCCGCAGGGCATGCCATCATCGTCGACGCAGGGCCCGAGACACCGGCAAGCAGGAAGTAGGAATAGCCCCACCCGGGAATCGACTCGCGACTCCACTCACCGCCGAACCAGTGGCGGTTGCAGTCGACGTCGATGGTTTTGCCGGGCATCAACTCGACTTTGTAGTCGTCCTCGTTGTCCAGCTCCGGCAAGCGAATCACGTGACGCGTGAAGCCCGTCTGGGCTTCCGGAAACGCTTTGAGGTCCTCGGCTTTGGTCATGGAGGATGAGCACGCCCACAGCAACAGCAAGATGAGGAGTATCGGCAATCGATGTGTCATAAGCCGATTTTGTATCACATCTGTAGGCACGAATGCGTATTGTTGCCGGCCTGCAGTTTGACGACAGTAGGGTCGGGAACGGAGACCACTGATGCGGATACTGATCCTGACCATCGTCCTGTTACTGGCCGGTTGCGCCGGCACTTCGCCCGAGCAACCCGCAGCCGCCGCGGCGGCAAACGACAATGGCAAACAGGCTTACCTCGATTATTGCGCCGGTTGCCACGAGACGGGCATGTTCAATGCGCCGATCGTGGGCGACGCCCAGTACTGGGAGGGCCGCTCGACGCTATGGCAGGCGGTTTTGATGGAGCACGCGAAGACCGGCTACTTCGATATGCCGGCAAAAGGCAGCCGCCCCGACCTTCCCGATGAAACGATCGACGCGGCTACCGAGTACATGCTGAGTATTACGTTTCCCGACCTGCCCCGGGATCGCTGACCAGGAGAAAAGCACGAGCACGTTGCGCTTCTACTGCGTGTACTCGGGCTGCAGCTGCCGAAGATGAGGCTCTGATGGACAGTCTCGTCGAATAGTCAGGTTTGGCGCCTGTCCATTCCAGTACCGCGATGCAGATAGGGCGCGCCACGTGTCTCCAGAACCTGCCTGGCCTTGTCCAGCAACTCGGCGGGCAGCTGCGAGCCCCGATGCGACAGGGGATCGAGCTTCAGGCCGGATGCGGCAGCGTCGACGCGCTCCGCGCTCGAATCGCTGTATTCTGCAACCACGTAGTAAGCCCACGCGTACTGTGGAAGAACCACGGTGTGCCTGCGACTCAGATCCAGCGCAAAATCTCGATACCGTTCCTCTCCGGTTTGGCGGTACAGGCGGTCTGCCAGATCGACGATCTCGTACATCGGGAATATCGTTCGCTCCTTCATGAACGGCCGATTGTTCAAAGCAGCGTTCAAATACGCGAATGCCGATTCGTGTCGACCTTCGAACGCCGCCAATACTGCGTAGGTCAGGTCCTCGTCGAAACGGAAACCCAGTATGCTGGTGCCCGGCCGCTCGCTGCGGCGAATCTCCTCGAGCATCGGCTCCCGCGCCTGTAGCGCGGCTTCGATGTGCCCGGCGTTGTCGACAACGGCCGCACTGAACGCATAGTAGGGCAGGTACTCGTCCAGCTTGTAGAAGTAGGCCAGCTCGTTGAAAAGCTCGAACGACGACTCGTGGTCGTCAGAGAGAAACGCGGACATCGCTGCTGCCAGCATCGCATAGCGACCGTCGACCGGCTGCTTGTGTCGTTCGGCATACTTGTCGACCGGCCCGACGGAAACCATTGGATCGGGCGCGTAGAGTCCACCGGCACCAGACACCTCTGACCATGCGCGAGGGTTTCCCGGATCCCGAGCGCTTTCTTCAGAGTAGTAGTACGTGTGTTTTCGATGGGCCGGGATCTCCTCCACGGCTGCAGCCAATTCGGATCCAGGTGCGCGGTCCATCGTTCCGGCGATCAGCAGATAGCGCCGCGCAAGCGGAAAATTCGTGTGTCGCATCCCTTCGATCAGCATCGACGCGCTCCTGCGTGTCTCCGACGCGTTAATCCACTGCAGGATGTTTGCAGTGCTTGCCGATTGCATGCGGTGGCCGATCAACGCACCGGTCCAGGTCTGGGCGTCCTGCCGATTGGCCTGGACCTGGTCGAACAGGCTCCATGCCATGTCCGACTCCCCGAGAATGTGAAACAGCTGCTGCAGGTCCCTGACGGCATACTTGTTGCCGTAGCGACGGACGCGAGCGATCGAGTGTTCGACAGCCACTTCGAGTTTCCCTTCGATTAATGCAATGCGAGTAGCGGAAGCCATACTGCTGCCTGCACCCGTGCGGCTATTGGCGGCGATTTGCATCAATGGTAGTGCCATTTCGTGCTGGCCGATCCAGTAGAACTGGCTGCCGACGAAGTCGGCATTATTGGAGTCCTGAACCGCGTTATCGCGATCCTCGTCGTAGAACCCCGAAAACGACAGCCACACGTCTTGCGCTTTTTCATAGTCGCCTCGCCGTTTGTAGGCCAGTCCGAGTGCCTGGTACAGCGGCCAGTCCTGCTTACCGCCAGCGATCAGCGATTCGAGCGTTCGGATCTCGCTGTTATCGTCCTCCGATTCCCGGCTTCTCGCGACCTTGTACTCGTCGCGCCTGGGACTTCCTTTGTAGCGGTCGGAGTATTCGGCAAGCAGCGTTTCGGCGACTCGATCCGGATCGTCCGAGCTTTGCTGAGCGACTCTTATCTTGAGTTCTACGCATCTGAATATGTGCCATGTGTAGTCGATGCAGTGTTGAATTCCTGCGTTGGGCTCGTCCCAGGAGTTGATTCTGTACGACCAGTCGGAAGTTCTTGGCCATTCGTAGTAGCGCTCCGAGCGGTGTCCGAATCTCCCCGCCGTGGACACACGCTGCAAATCGGCGGACGCCTGGCGCAAATAGGCCCAGAAGTTGCGCGCCACGTCGATCGCCACATAATCCAGCCTGCGCGACCAGGCGAATCCGTTGAGCGATGCTTCCGCTGCGGCGAGCTCCAGGTTTCCTTTTTCCGTGCCTGTTGCGTCTTCGGCCACATCTTTCAGCGTCTCTCCTTTGAGAAATTCGACGGCAGGATGCCCGCCGAAAAACGGTTCGAATTCCGCTATTTCTCGAAGCGCAGCTTCCGGCAAATCGCGACTCGTCGCTTGCAGCTGCATTCGCCGCAGATGATTCGCCACGGCAGTGGACTTCGCGAGCTCGAGAATATCGGCTGGTGTGAAACTCGTCGTATTGTCGCGCTCTGACAACCAACCTCGAACTTCGCTGTGATCGAACGATTCGATGTGCTTCCAGAGCAGCCGAACCAGGTCGATTTCTTCCGGCGCCGATCCGGTTACGAAATTGCCGTTGAGGGCCGATTCCAGGGTAGGCGCCTCACCGGGCAACAGACTCTCGAGCCCGAGCTTCAATGTCGCGGCTGAGTATTTGGGCCACGTCTCGAAGTCGCGACCGGCCCGATAGATGAACGGGGCCCAACCGGGATGTGCATCGGTAAACCGTTGTAGCGTACCTTCAGCGCCGGGCGCCTCGTATTTTTGCTCGAGGAACAGCTGATCTCTCCAGGCCATAAAGTCGAGTGCCGTCGTCCCCATTTCGGCGGTTAAGGATTGAAGATCCTCAAGGTTGCCGTTGAGCGCTTCGAGCAAGGCACGCTCATGGAGATTTCGTGGTTCGCCGAGAGTCGCAACCGCTACCGGACGTCTGTCGAGGTACGCGTAGGCCCTGGCCCTGAAGTACGCCGAGTATTGAGCGTCGGCCGAAATACGGGACAGTTCCACGAGCGATCGCTCGAATAGCGCCTCGCGATAGTCGTTGTGCGTGCCTTGAGGATGCAGCATCGCGACAAGCTGCAAGTAAGCCGCCGAGTGCAGCGGCGATTTGTCCGAACGCTCCCGCAAGTCATCCAGGGAGTCCGGGAAATCGAAGTCACGAACCTTGAATGACGGTTTCTTTCGTTTGTCTTTTATCTTCTCGCGAGACGCGAATTCGACGATTTCCGGCAAGATCGACTCGATCGCAACGGAGGGCGGGATCTCGTCGCTGTATTCCAGATCTGTCCAGGCCTTCTTGTCGATTGCCGAAGCGTCCTGACTGCTCAAGAGCGTCGCCGTCAGTCGCCATGTGCCGTGCCTGTCGTGGCGTGCCTCGAGGTCCAGAATCGTCTCGCTGCGCGCGAGTTTCGCCAAAGCCAAGACGGTCTCGACGGAGTAATATGTCTTGTGACTGCCCAGGTACCGTAAAACCTGACTCGGGTCGAGCACCCGCCAGCCTGCATCTCGTTGCACGCGGTCGGCAATGAGCCTCGACATCAATGAACGCTCTGTCGGGTCGAACGCGTTTTCCCTGCCGTGCACGGGCAGGATCAGCAGGTCGGCTTCCGTCCGCTGGAGCACGGATTTGGCGGCGTTGTGTTCGTTGCGGCGCCACTCGGATTCGCTCGCGCCCCATACGTCTAGCGGGATGCCGTAACGATCATCCGGATTTACACCCCGCGTTCGCAGCTGCGGAATCGGCCGTTCCAACATGATTCGTTGCTGAGGTCCCACGTGTTCCTCGAACGCAGGCTCGTAGAAAAAGTAGAACCCCAGCAACACGGTCAGAATGCCGACTAGCACGCCGTAGCGTGTCCACTGCATAGCTTTCGATGCCATAAATCTATAGTCCAGGCTTGAGAGAAACAGGATACGGAGCGCCCCGGAACCCCATTCTAAGAGAATGACTTAGCATGAATTGTGACGTCGCTCTTCTTTTTTTCGGTCGACCCGATCGCCCTCTCAGGTTTCCGGCAGCCAGCGCTGCAGGAATGCAATCGAGTTGCCGCCCATGACCTTCGCGATATCCTCGCGTGACATGCCGAGATCGAGCAGTGCCGCAGTGATCGACGCGATGTTGTCGGCGTCCATTGCCGCAACGCTGCCGTCCCAGTCTGAACCGAGCGCGACGTGATCGACGCCCACCGTGTCCACCGCGTACTGGATCGTCTTCGCGATGCCTGCGGCACTCGGGTCGCATATCGCGCCCGCCCAGAAGCCCATTGCGAGGAGTCCGCCCCGGGCGGCGACTTCCTGCATCAGTTCGTCGGGTAGATTGCGCGGCGTGTCGCAGGCACCTTTCATACCGCCGTGCGACATCACCAGCGGCCTGGTGCTGAGGTCGAGGACCTCCCGCACCGTCTTTTCGGAGGCATGCGAGATGTCGATCAGGATACCGAGTTCGTTCGCGCGTTTTACGAACTGCCGGCCGAGATCGGTCAGCCCGCCCTTCTCGACGCCGTGCAGGGAACCGCCGACCTCGTTGTCGAAGAAATGCGTCAGGCCGATCATGCGGTAGCCGAGAGCGTAGAACTCGTCGAGATTGGCGATGTCGCCTTCCAGGGTCTGTGCGCCTTCCATGCCGAGCAGCGCGCCGACCGGAGGGTCGTAGCCGGCCTCGACGGCCTTGGCGCGTTCCCGCAGCAAATAGTCGAGCTCGCCCCGGTCCCTTACCCAACGGAGCTTGCGCCACGACAAGTTGATGGCCTTGTCCAGTTTTTCCGCCTGGTAGACGGCGCGCCCCCTGGCGCTGTTCCAGGTATACGTTGGCCAGCGTTGCGCGATCACAAGCGGCGTGACGAGGTCGTTCTTGTCCTCGGTGCTGACGTAGTTCTGCCCTTTCGGCGCTCGCGATACGACCGTGAACATCTGCAACGCAACGTTGCCGCGCTGCAGCCTTGGTACGTCGACGTGACCGCGCGTGTGCTCGGCCAGCAGGTCCCGGTTCCAGAGCAGCGTGTCGGCGTGCCAGTCCATGATTGTCAGGCTGTCGTGGAATGCCTGCAGCTCTTCAGACGCGAAATACAGCCCGGGCGTGAGGTTGGGGTTCTGCTGCTTGTCTACGATGCCGGGGGCCAAAGTCAGGAATGCGACTGCGCCGACCGCCAACAAGAACAACCCGGAAAGGAGTGTTTTCCTGATTACGCTTTCTCGGTCACGATTTTGCGACTCCAGAGCCTGCCGTCGAATACCGACAGCGGCGACCACTGGAGCAACGCGATTTCCATAAAGAAATACGAGCCGCCCCAGAGCATCGACAGCAATATCAATGCAGAATATTCAGAGAGGCCCATCCGTGTCTTGATGAAGTTCTGCGTTGGCAAAACTCTTGTCAGGTCGAGCTAAAAGACACGTAAAGACGATTGATGAAACACCCAGTCGAGGAGTCATCGAAGTTTATGGTAACGGTCTGGCCCGAATTCGCCGCGGTTAGCGCCACCGCCAGCATATTCTCCAAACCCTCCTGCGTCATGCCGTTCGCGCCAACACGCATATAGTAGTACTTCGGGTTACTCGCGTTTGTACACGTCGGCGCGTCGTTGTCGAACGTCAAAACGACGTCACCATTGCCCATAGGGTAAATCGTGGCCACCTTCGCGGAATGCCATATGGGAGCCGCTTTTGCGGGTGTCATTGAATAAGCCAGCAAAGACGCCCCGAGCATAAGGGTTGCGAGCCGTTTGAGATTCAACGAAGTTCTCACCAAGTCACCTCCTTTCTTACAAGCACTGAGGTAGGAATTGATCACACCGGGATTGCGCCGCCTTTCTAGTCACTCGCTACTTTAGTGTTTTGCGCGTGAGGATAGTAACCGCAACCGCTTACGTACACATCGATGCTTTTGCCAGCCATGTGCGCGGCGAGCACAAGCGAAAACTGCGCTTTGTAGTGAGGCGCATCTGTATCGAACTCCAGGTACCCGAAGGTATTTCCGGTGCAACTCAAATCGGGAACGGCGACTTTCAGTCGCAGGTAAACCCGGCCGTTTGGTTGGACGGTAATGGTGTCGATCGGTGCGTCTCTGACCCAGCCGGGTTCATCAGCGAAAGCTGGTAGCGCCAGCAGCGGAGCCGCCGCAATGACTGTAACTATCTGTTTCACTTACTTCTCCTTGGTTGATAATACAGCTTGACGCCGGCCGTCTTCTGTTTCTAAAGCATCTCTTGATCCGATGATCGAGCAGTATTGTGTGGCCCTCCTTGAATGCGTGCATGCGCCGTTCGCAACACTAGTCCACCGCAACCTCGAACAATCCGTTCAGGAATTCTGAAAAGCTTTGAGCTACCAGATGCATGTTCGACATGTCCGGTTCGCTACCATCAGCTTCATACTCGTGATCCCAAAAATAGATCTTCCCTGAGTGACCACCGGAAGTGCCAATAAGAACCAGGTTGCCACCTGGGTCGTGCGCGATGGGCAAGAAATCAACAGGGAATCGCCCCTGATACGTAATCAGATACTTTTCGAGATTGCTGTGCTCGCCGGATCCAATACTGAGGAAACGGTCCACGCTAGAACCGTCCGACAAATCCTTAAACAGGAAACCATCCGGATCCGGATACCCACCGTTATGCCGGAGAAGAAAGTTACGATACTCGCTGGGCAGTCGGGCGCCGGCAAGCTGCTCCACTCTCTCGATCTCGCTGAGATCAGTCGTCCCGCTACTGTCTCTGATCAAAGTGTCCATTCAACGGCCTGTCGCGATACCGCCAGTGTGCTTGACGAAATCGTGTAGGTCAGTCGGCACAAGTTGCATGTAGCCAGTATCCTGATGATGATGCCATGTATAACCGTCTGGCCTGGGATTGTTCCTGCTATAGCCAGCGGCTCTGTCTGCTCGAGCGAAGTCGACCGCCCTCGTGCTGCCCGGCTCAATTCGCACGTTTCGTATCGAATAACGCGAAAAGTCCGGAAATCCTGCACCACTGAACGGAACGCTGTGTGGGTATTTGTTTCTGAGTTCCCTAGGTAAATCCTCCAACGGGACTGTGCGTCCAGCATAACGTCCACTGTTAATCGGTGCTCTGCCGTTAACTGGTCTTACCCTGCTTGGCACGTCGTCGGAGTTTCTCGCAACTGCGCCAAGCCATTCCGTACCCTCTTTTACGTCCCTGCCACTAACTGGGAGGATCTCGCTCGCGAGCGATAGCCCGGCAACCAGGTGCTCTCCGAATGACGCCGTTGGGTCGGTGAGCGTATCCCAATCCTGCTTCATTCCTGCAAGCGTCAGAGATATGTCGCCGCCGTTCTTGGCGAACTTCCATAGCTTCGTCCAGATCGAAAGGCCATCCGGATCCAGGTAGGAATAGGGATTGTTGTTCGCATAGTCGTAGCGGCTGAACGAAAACGGATCGTCCGGACTGACGCCTACGGGGTCGTTGCTCAGGAATCTCCCGATAACGGGATCGTATTGCCGGTTGCCGAGGTCGATCAGAC
>JAAUXY010095306.1_pt1 | contig 10536 bp, 8 predicted proteins | sample 7278121 | NCBI WGS metagenome assembly JAAUXY01 (sample SAMN14350117, study PRJNA611818) | marine sediment metagenome | isolation source: surface marine sediment (1.8m) | place: French Polynesia: Moorea | collected 2018-08
CTACCAACCTTGCGATTGACCCAGATCTTCTGAAAGAGGCTCATGAAGTCGGCGGCCATCGAACCAAGAAGGCCACCGTGACGGAGGCTCTCCGCGAATACATCCAGCGCCGTCAACAGATTCGCGCTGTTAGACTGTTCGGTACGATCGACTACGATTCTGACTACGACTATAAGGCACAGCGGGCTCGGGCGTGAACGTCCTGGTGGACACCAGCGTCTGGTCGCTAGCGTTTCGACGGCGAGATACCGACCTAACGCCACCCGCCTTGGAACTTCGAGAGCTGATCTTCGAAGGACGAGCAAACATCCTGGGCCCGGTTCGTCAAGAAGTCCTGTCTGGAATCCGTTCAGAAACGCAGTTTCACCGACTGCGTGACGCCCTCAGAGCATTCCCTGATCTGGCAGTAGACACCCATGACTACGAACGCGCCGCGGAGTTCTTCAACCTCTGTCGCCGCGCGGGCGTTCAGGGGTCCAACACAGACCTTTTGATCTGCGCGGTCGCGGGCCGACACAAAATGTCGATTCTGACCACAGACAAAGACTTTCTTCTCTTCGCCAAGCACGTCCCCGTCCAGTTGCACGAGCCGCGTCAAGAATTTCCTGATTTCTGAGCCGACTGTTCTGGTAGCCCGAGGCGGAAGCCCCGGTTACAATCCGCCCAGTGAGCTTCCTCAAGACCTCATCCCGCTGGCTCGGCCGTTTCGAGGACGCCGTCGCCGGCCTGGCCCTGGCCGGCATCGCTTTCTTGCTGCCGGCGGAGATCCTGGCGCGGGCGTTCAACACCGCGGTGCCCGGGGCGCTGCCGATTGTCCAGCACCTGACGCTGTGGGTAGGCTTCTTGGGCGCCGCCCTGGCGGCGCGGGACGGCAAGCTGCTGGCGCTCGCCACCGGTACCTTCATTCCCGAAGGGCCCTGGCGGCGCGCGGCGGAGATCTTCGCCACCACGGTGGCGGCCGGCGTCTCGGCGCTCTTGTTTCGCGCCGGCCTCGAGTTCCTGCTGTCGGAGAAAGAGTTCGGCGACACGGTCGCCTTAGGCATCCCGGTGTGGGTGACGCTGATCGTCCTGCCGCTGTCTTTTGCCCTGATCGCGCTTCGCCTGGTGTGGCGCGCCGGTGACTCTTGGACCGGCCGCGGCATCGCTCTGGGTGGTTTGGGTGTGGGCCTGTGGCTCGGCGCCCTCGGCTCGGGCATGGATCCGATCGAGCTGGCGCCGGTTTGGCCGGGACTGGCGGTGATCATTGCCGCCATGTTCTTCGGCGCCCCGATCTTCGCGGTCCTGGGCGGCGCGGCGGTCCTGCTGTTCATGTCCGACGCCATCCCGATCGGCGCGGTGCCGGTCGAGACCTACGCCCTCGTCACCTCGCCGACCCTGCCGGCGATTCCGCTCTTCACCCTCACCGGCTTCCTGCTGGCGGAAGGCAAAAGCTCCGAGCGCCTGGTCCAGGTGTTTCGCAGCCTGGTCGGCTGGATCCCCGGCGGCACGGCGGTAGTGACGGCGGTGGTCTGCGCCTTCTTCACCATCTTTACCGGCGGCTCCGGCGTCACCATCCTGGCCCTCGGCGGGCTGCTGTTCCAGGCGCTCCAGGCCGATCGCTACCGGGAACAGTTCTCCCTCGGGCTGCTGACCGCCTCAGGCTCCCTCGGCTTGCTGCTGCCGCCGGCCCTGCCGCTGATCCTCTACGGCATCGTCGCCGAGGTGCCGATCCCCGACCTCTTCATCGGCGGCATCATTCCCGGCATTCTGCTGGTAGCCCTGGTCGCCGGCTGGGGCGTACGCGAGGGCCTGGCCACCGGCGCCGGCCGTTCGACCTTCGCCGGTCGCGAGGCAGCCGCCGCCCTATGGCACGCCAAGTGGGAGCTGCTCCTGCCCGTCTTCCTGTTGGTGGCGATCTTCAGCGGCTACGCCACGGTGGTCGAGGCCGCCGCCCTGGGTGCCCTCTACGCTCTGATCGTCCAGAGCTTCATCCACCGCGATCTCCACCTGCTGCGCGACGTGCCGAGAGTGCTGCGCGAGTGCGTGGTCCTGATCGGCGGCGTGCTGATCATTCTGAGCGTCGCCAAGGGGCTTTCCAACTACATGGTCGACGCCATGATCCCGGACCTTCTGGTCGATTGGCTCAAGACCCACGTCGAGTCGCCGCTGGTCTTCCTGCTGGTGCTCAACGTCTTCCTGCTGCTGGTCGGCTGTCTGATGGACATCTTCTCGGCGATCGTCGTCGTGGTGCCGCTGATCGTGCCGCTGGGAGTCGCCTTCGGCATCGATCCCATTCACCTGGGCATCATCTTCATCGCCAACCTCGAGCTCGGCTACCTCACGCCGCCGGTGGGCCTCAACCTCTTTCTCGCTTCCTATCGATTCGAGCGACCGCTGCTCGCCGTCTATCGCGCGGCGGTACCGATGTTGATCATCCTCGGAATCGGGGTGCTGCTGATCACCTACGTTCCGTGGCTGACGACCGGGATCTTCAGCTTGCTGGGGCGGTAGACTCTTGCCGACCAGGGCGCACGCCGTGCGCCCCTACAGACCGCTGGCGATCTACTCGGAGGCATGCACAAAAACGCCCAGCAGCGGAGTCTAGCCTCCTTCAGGAGGCTTCTCCTCGGTAGCACGGGGATTTATTCCCGTGAGGTATTCGCTCTGGTCGTCCTGACCGCCGCCGCTCTGGCCCTGCGGCTCATCCATCTGACCCGCTTCGAGCTCTTTGTCGACGAAGCCGCCACCTGGTGGTTTGCCGGGTTGATCGCGTCGGGTGGACTCTCCGAGCAGATGAGCCTCGAGCCGACGCCACCGCTCTACTATGGGCTGGTCGGTCTCCTGATGGAGCTCTTTGGCGAAAGCGACTGGGTGTTGCGGCTGCCCAGCGCGATCTTCGGCGCGGCCGCGATACCGATCGTCTTCGGCCTGGGACGTGAGCTCTTCGGCCGCCGGGCCGGCTGGATCGCGGCCCTGCTGCTGACCGCCCATCCCCTGCATGTCTTCTACAGCCGCGAGGCGCGCGTTTATCCGATGCTGCTTTGCCTGGCAATGCTGACCCTATGGGCGCTCTGGCGGGCGCTCGAAACGGATAACACGCGATCCTGGGCGACCTTCACCGTGGCTCTGGCCGCGACCTGCTACAGCCACTTCTACGGCCTGTTTCTGGGCTTTGCGGCCGGGGTGGCGATCCTGCTGTGGGGCCGAGGCGGGCGCTCCCGCCGGCGGGGTCTGACGGCGGCAGCGATTGCCGGGCTGGCCTTCGCACCTTACCTGGTGATGACCCTGCCACACCTGAAGGCCAGCGGCGCCGCCTGGTCGATCGAGACCTTCTACCGCGACCACCCGGAAGAAAAGCAGCTGGGACGGGTGTTCGAGGCGCAGTTGATCGGTGCTGACTATCACCCTTATCTGCGCCAGCTGGATCGCCCATCGACCCCCGAGCCGCTGCGCGCCACGAGCCTGCTGGCACAATTGGCCCTGCTGGCCGCGGCCCTGCGCTTCGCCATGATCCACGGCCGCCTGCGCGAGGTCGGCTTCCTGGCCGTTGGCTGGCTGATCCCGGTCCTGGTGCCGTGGATGATCACCCACACCGGCCGAGCGATTTTTCACGCGGGACGCCATGACGTCTACGCCCTGGGCGGTCTTTGCCTGCTGCTGGCCACAGGGCTTGACGGACTGATTCGTCATCGCGCCGTGCGCTGGCGCGCCCTGGCAGCAGTCGCGATCCTGGCGGTGGCGGTCGGGGCGATCTTTCGCCTCAACGCGCTGCACACCGCACCGACGACGGCCGGTCACCAAGCGGCCGGCGACTGGATCGCTCGCCATGCCGGGCCTCAGGATCGGGTCCTGGCAATGGGCATCCTGCGCCTGGTCACCCAGCACTACGCGCGGCTCGGCGGCAGCCAGGCCACCTTCACGTCGTTCCCGGCGTCGACCGACGGACACCCTGGATGGTCCGACGTCATGACCCTGATCGAAGACCAGGACGCCCTACACCGCGAAGCCCGTGACACAATCGAACGGCTAGGGCAGCAGATGACGCCTGAGGACACCCTCTTCCTGCTGCTGCGACCCTACGAGCGGACGACCGACAAGGTGTCGGCTACCTGGCTGGTCGACCGGCACGTGCTCGAAAATCTCTGGCATGCCGGTTGGCGCCGAATTCCGGAAGCGAGCTCCGAGGCCGACCTGATCGACGCCTATCGGCCACCGGCCGGGCCAACGACGATTGACCCGACAAACTCCGACGAGCCATGACCCAACACCGCCTCAAACCCGCCGAACCGACCCGCCTGGTGCTCTTCTTGAGCATCGGCCTCACCGCCCTGCTCTACCTGGTGCCTTACGGCGAGTTCCTGGCTTACCCCCTGATGCTGCTCTCGACCCTGGCCCACGAAATGGGTCACGGCATCGCCGCGGAGCTGGTGGGCGGTGATTTCGAGAGCTTCAAGATCTGGGCGGACGGTTCTGGGGTGGCGAGCTGGCGCGGCAACGTCGGTTCGATCCAGCTCGCGATAGTAGCCGCCGGCGGCCTCCTGGGCCCGGCGATCGCCGCCGCCATCGGCTTTGCCGTCGGCCGGACGATTCGGGGCGCCCGCGGCGCCCTGATCGCCGTGGCGATCATTTTGGCGCTCGCCTTGCTGCTGGTCGTCCGCAACCTTTTCGGCGTCATCTTCGTCAGCATCGTGCTCGCCGGCTGCGTTTTGGCCGCACGCAAAGCCTCCGGAGAAGTCGCACAGCTGGTCCTGATCTTCCTGGCGGTGCAGCTCGCGCTATCGGTCTTCTCGCGCGGCGACTATCTCTTCACTCCGGTCGCCAGGACCGCGAATGGCGTCATGCCCTCCGACGTCGGCCAGATGGAGGCGGCCCTCTTTCTCCCCTATTGGTTCTGGGGTCTGGGCTGCGGAGCCGTGTCGGTCGTAGTGCTGCTTTACGGCCTCAAGGTCTTCTGGCGTTGATCGAAGGGCTTCCGGATCCTCGGACAGCCTGTTAGGCTGTTTGACATGTTCAATCATGTCGAGCTAGCGCCACCCGACGCGATCTTCGGGCTGATAGAGGCATTCAAGAAGGATCCGAGCCCCGAGAAGATCAACCTCGGTGCCGGGGTCTATAAGGACGAAGACGGGCAGACCCCTGTCCTGGACTGCGTCAAAGAGGCCGAGGCCAGGATCCTGCGCCAGGAACCGAGCAAAACCTACCTGCCGATCGACGGCGCGCCGGACTATGGCGCCGCCGTCCAGGAGCTGATCTTCGGCCGCGATCACGCCGTGGTTCAAGATCGACGGGCGGTCACCTCCCACTGCCCGGGCGGTACCGGCGCCCTGCGGGTGGCCATCGATCTGTTGAAACGGGTCCGGCCAGAGACGAAGGTCTGGCTGAGCGCGCCGACCTGGCCCAACCATCCCCAGATTCTCGATGCGGTGGGGCTCGAGACCGATTCCTACGCCTATTTCGATCGCAACAGCAACGACCTCGATTTTTCGGCGCTGATCAGCGACTTATCCCGAGTTGAGGCGAACGATGTCGTGCTGCTCCACGGCTGTTGCCACAATCCCAGCGGGGTCGACCCGACGCCGGAGCAGTGGAGGCAGATCGGCGACGTGCTCGCCGAGCGCCAGGCGATCCCGCTGCTGGACTTCGCCTATCAGGGTTTCGCCATCGGCCTTGAAGAAGACGCTGGCGGCATTCACGCTCTGTGCGAACGCCTGCCCGAGCTCATCATCTGCAGCAGCTTTTCGAAGAACTTCGGGCTCTACAGCGAACGGGTCGGGGCGATGACAGTGATCGCGGCTACCGCGGATGAGGCGAAGGCGGTCCAGAGCCAGGTCAAGAGCCTGATCCGCGCGAACTACTCGAACCCGCCGGTCCACGGTTCGGCGATTGTCACCACGGTTCTCGGCGATGCCGAGCTCAGCAACCGCTGGCAAGAAGAGTTGGCTCAGATGCGCGAACGGATCGCGTCGATGCGCCAGCTCTTCGCCCGGGAGCTCGATGCCCGAGGTGTCCAGCTCAGCCCCGCGGGTAACGACTTCATCGCCGCGCAGAACGGCATGTTCTCGTTCTCCGGCCTCGGCCCCGAACAGGTCGCGGCCCTGCGCAACGAGCACTCGATCTACATCGTCGGCTCAGGGCGAATCAACGTCGCGGGGATGACCCGCGGCAACATGCCAAGGCTCTGCGACGCCATCGCCGCGGTGTCGTGAGCCCGAAGGTCGGACTTGTCCGACCTGTCGGACCTGTCAGACCTGTCGGACAGGTCCGACTCAAATCCGGGCATGCTGCTACACTGTCGCCGATGTCAGCCAACATTTCTTCACGACTCCTGGCGGCCTTCGGGCTCCTCTCTCTGTGTTTCGCCGGCCCTGGGCAAGCTCAGTATGGTTCGGCAGCGCCACCGCTGATCGCCCCGACCAAGATCTACCCGGAACCGGCGGCCTACCTGCTTTTGAAACTGCCCGGCGACCAGATCACGGTGCGCTACACTCCCGGCTCCCTCGACCGGGCAGCGAACCTCCAGAACCGGCTACAGCTGGCCACCCGCGCGTTCAAACGCTGGGTCGACACCCGGCTCGAGGTCGATGTTTATGTGCTGTCGCGCGAGGAGTGGCAACAGTCGCGTTATGACGTCCCCTACGGCGTGCCGGTGAGAGTCGGCCGCCGCGGCCTGGCGGCACCGGCGGAGGGCGACGACGGCACGGTCCAACTGTGGGCGAATCTGCTGCAAGGCATGCTTCCCGCGGTCGCGGGCACGCCGATCCGGGGCACCCCGCAGCAGACCGCGACCATGATCCTGGCGGACCTCCTGACCCAGCTCCAGATCTCTGAGATCCTGGTCGACGAAGTTGGAATCAGCGGCGATCAGCAGTGGGTGCGCGGCCTGACCACCCACGTGGCGTCGGTCGACCTGGTCCGGCGCTACGAAGAAATGAGGCTGAAAGATCTCGACACCTTGTACCAGGTCGCCGCACGGGCGGCCGGTCCCAGGGCCTTCAGCGCCCGCGATTACAGCCCGGAAATGAATCTGCAGGACTGGCTCTGGTACCAGGCCCAGTTCCATACCGGCGCTCAGACCATCATTGCCAAGACCGGCAAGGGAGCGGTCAAGAAACTCAAGAAAATGCGCCGCAAGCCGGGTGGCGTGCTCGAAGGCGACCGGCTGCTCAAGCAGTTCAAGAGCTTGAGCGAGTGGTACCACGCCAGCTTCACGTCGGTGTCGCTGCGCCGATGAACGGTCGGGTACGGCTGGCGCCATGAGCCGTTGGGCTCGACTCCAGCCCTTCGACCTGCTCCTTGCCCTGGCGGTGGTCTGGCTGGCGGCCCTGGTCCACCCGTCTTCCTCGGTTCGTGGCCTTCTGGCCCTGCTCGCGGCCACGGCGTTGCTCTGGCCGACGCTCCCGGAAGCCCGCTCCGGGCGCCGGCGCACCCGGCTCTTGGTGTGCCTGGCGCTGGTGTCGGCTAGCTTCGCCGTCAGCGGCGCGCTTCCGGAATTCCTCTCCACCTGGAAAGTGAGGGTCTGGAACGTCTACCACTACTACGTGGGCGCCAAGTACTTCCCAGAGCTCGGCTACACGGATCTCTACGACGCGACGCTCAGCGCCGACCGCGAGGGCTCGAACTACTGGCGCCCGATCTCCCGCGTGCGCAATCTAGAGACCTACACCATCGAAGACAAGCGCTCGCGTATCCGCGCCTTCTCTTCCGACGACTCCCCCTCCGGCCAAGCACCGCGAGACCGCTTCACGCGGGAGCGCTGGCAGAGCTTCTCGCGCGACGTCGAGGCACTGTCCAGTCAGCTTCCTCCGCGCCGCTGGCAGGGCATCTTCGTCGACCGTGGCTACAACGGCACCCCGGTCTGGACGGTCCTGGGAGGCGGCCTGGCCCACCTGGTACCGGCCGATTGGCAGCTCGGACTCAAGCTGATCTGCAGCCTCGATTTGCTGCTGCTGGCGGGTACCTTCGGACTGATCTGGAAAACCTTCGGCCTGCGCTCCGCCGCCCTCGTCCTGCTGCTCTTGACCCTCACGCCGGTCAACCGCGGGCGCTTCGTCGGCGGTCTGCTGCAGTACGATTGGTTCTGTGCTTTTGCCGCCGGTGTCTGTTTCTACCGTCAGCGGCGCCACGGTCTGGCGGCGGGTGCCATGGCCTACGCCGCGGTGACCCGAGTCTTCCCGCTGCTCTTCGTCGTCGCCGGAGCGATCCCCGCCCTCGAGCGGTGGCGACGCACCGGCCGGCGACCGAACCGCCAGCTGCGTTTCCTCACCGTCTTTGCGGCTTGGTGCGCACTCGGCTTCATCCTCAGCCTGGGAAACGGGCGCGGGCTTGCCGGCTGGAGCGAATTTGCCACCGGCATCAGCCTACACCGCGAACACCACCTTTTCGGCGAGGCGCGAATCGGGCTGCAGCGAGTGTTCACCCACGATCTCGAAAAACCGTCCCGCGCTCAGACTCTTTCGGTCGACCGACGATCGGTCTACCAGAAACAGCGACTGTATTTCTTCATCGCAGCCGCCGCGCTCCTGACCTTCTTCCTGATCGTCGTCAGACGCCAACGAACCTGGAACGCTCAGCTGCTCGGATTGGTGCCGATCTTCGCTCTCCTGGTGACCTCGCGCTATTACGGATCGTACCTGGCGCTGCTGCCGCTTCTGGGCAGCCGAAATGGCTGGGAAGCGCGGAGATCACGGTGGCTCACCGCCGGCCAACTGCTGGTGTTCGCCGGCTTCTATGCCGTCGAGTCTCGCGGAGTCGATCCGCGAACCGCCTACGGAGTGCTCAACGTGCTGCTCGCCGGCTTCTTCATCGCTGTACTCGGATTATGCCTGCGGCGTGATTCAGGGTAGGCTTGAGGCCAACTAGCATCCCGATACTCTGAAAGCTGATGGCGAGCGGACAAGAGCAGAATGTGCGCATCCTGATCGTCGAAGACGACGACGGGCAGCGGCTCACGCTCCGGGACATCCTGCAGGGTGAAGGATTCGAGACTCTCGACCGCGGTACCGGGCGCGAGGCGCTCGAGATCGCGCGCCAGCATCAAGTCGCGGTCGCGATCGTCGACTACAAGCTGCCGGACTTGAGCGGGATTCAGACGCTCAAACGACTCCGGGCGCTCGATGAGAGGATTCGGGTGATCATCCACACGGGGTACGGATCTTTCGACTCGGCCAAGGAGGCGGTCAATCTCGGTGCCTTCGCTTATGTCGAGAAGCCGGTCGATCCCGCCGAGCTGATCAGGATCGTCCACCGAGCCGCGGGCAGGTGGATGAAGCAGGCCCTGCGCAAGAGCCAGGAGATGCTGCGGCTGCTCGACTCGGCCCTGGAACAAACCAACCTACCGGTCGCGGTCACCAAGACCGCCTCGGCCGACGAGCCCGCGCGCTACGTCTATGTCAATCCGGCCTTCGCGCGCATGACCGGTTACTCCGCGGACGAGTTGATCGGCAGCGATCCTCGCATCCTGCACGGCGCCAAGACCCGGCGCGCGATTCTGGATCGTCAGCAGGCATTGATCCGCGAGGGGCGATCCTTCGTCGGCGAGCTGGTGCTCTACCGCAAAGACGGAAGTCAATTCTTCATGGAGCTGCGGGGCGATCCCGTGCGCGACAGCGACGGCCGCGTCACTCACTGGGTGACGATCTACCGTTGAGGCTAACTACCAGACGTCGGTGATCCGGATACCTGGCGTCACCGTCTGCTGGCTTCCCGAGGCTCCGAGGACGCCTCCCGCCTTGCGGGCGATCAGGCCGAAACCCAGCTCCCAGGCTTTCTTGGCCAGGGCATCGAGACGCTGGCGTCCGGGTGCGGTGGCGGCTTGAGCGCCTCGAGCACGGCGGATTTCAAGAGTTCCCAGGACGAGTCGAGCTTCGAGCTCGAGCTTGATCAACCCGAGCTGATGAGCCTCTGTGACGACGGCACCCAGCCGACGAATTCCCGCGCCGCTGTTCCCCGCCGCGGCCAGGAGCTCGGACTCTGCCACGGCGACCGACAGCCTGACCGTCGGATTCTGGCTGTTCTCGGCATGCCCCCGCAGACGTTCGATGACTCTTCCCGCGTCAGCGATCCGGCCCTGATCCATCAGCGCCTGAAATAGCGTCACGCCACCGATCGCCGCATCGTCCATGCGCGCGTTGTCCTCTAAAACCTCGACCGCCTCGCGAGCCAGGACCTCAGCCTCCCCGGGGCGCCCTTTCTCGAGCAAGATCGACGCCGCCGTGATCTGGCTCTGGGCAAGCGTCGAGTTGAAACCGAGCTCCGAGCGGAGGTTGCGGGAGTCCGTGGCCATGCGAAAGGCTCCGACGACGTCTCCGTCAGCCAACAGACTCTTGGCCAGAGCGTCGAGCACGAAGGCGGTGAGATAGGGATTCGAGACCTCGTCGCTGATCACCAGGGCCTGATCGTGCAGACTGAGGGCCCGCCGCACGTCACCGCCGGCCAGAGCGATATTGCCGAGGTAGTAGATGCTCCAGGCGAGACCTTCACGATTGCCGAGCTCCCGGTAGATCGCGCGCTCTTCCAAGGCCAGCTCCCAGGCCGCTTTGAGATCTCCTTCCCGAACCA
>JAAUXY010108794.1_pt1 | contig 10536 bp, 6 predicted proteins | sample 7278121 | NCBI WGS metagenome assembly JAAUXY01 (sample SAMN14350117, study PRJNA611818) | marine sediment metagenome | isolation source: surface marine sediment (1.8m) | place: French Polynesia: Moorea | collected 2018-08
GCACCGGAAATCTCGCCGCTGTTCGCGCGTTGTATCGCGCGCGCGCTGACGCCCGTCTTCGACCAGCTAGGTGGCGGCACACTGCTCGAAATCGGTCCGGGCAGCGGTGCGATGGTCAAGACGTTGCTGCCGGCGCTGGCCGAACTGGGGCGATTGCCGCATGAGTACCTGTTGCTGGAAGTCAGTGCCGAACTGCGCGACCGGCAACGCGCTGCGCTGCTAGCACTGGATCCCGCTCTGCGCGACCGCGTGCGCTGGCTCGACGAACTGCCTGCGTCGCGCCTGCGCGGCGTGATCCTGGCCAACGAGGTGGTCGATGCGTTGCCGGTGAGTCGCTTTGTCTGGCGGGATGGCCAGGCGCGGCCGCTCGGGGTCGGTATGCAGCAGGGCGAGTTTCAATGGACCGAAGGCGAGCCGGATCGCCACTTCGCCGAGCGAGTGTCAGTCAGCGTGGGTCGGCATGCGGATGAGCTGCCGAATGGTTACCGGTCCGAGTTTTGCCCCGGCCTGGCAGCCTGGTTGCAGAGCTGCACGTCCCGACTCGACGCCGGTCTTGTGCTGCTGTCCGATTATGGTCTCGTCGGCCGGGACTATTACAACCCGTTGCGCCATGACGGCACTTTGATCTGTCACTACCGGCATCGCAGTCACGCCAACCCGTTCTGGTGTCCCGGTGGTCAGGATATCAGCGCCTGGGTGGACTTCAGCAGCCTCGCCGTCGCGGCACGCGCGGCCGGCCTGGAGCTGGCAGGCTATACGACCCAGGCCCAGTTCCTCCTCGCACATGGTATCGAGACGGAAGCCGCGGCTGCCGGCGGATCGCCGCGCGAAATCGTCGAACATGCGCAGGCGATGCGCAAGCTGCTGCTGCCCGGCGAGATGGGCGAGTACTTCAAGTTCATGGCGCTGACGCGCAAGCTCGAACCAGGCACGCTGCCGCTGGGCCGTGACCTCACCGGCCGTCTCTGACGCGCAGGATGATGAACCAGTAGCTTTGCGCCGGCGCCGCCTTCCGTTAGGGTGCGTTTGCGCCGGATACACACGGAACGGAAGTGGACTTACTGCAAGCTCTCATCCTCGCCCTCGTGCAGGGCGTGACCGAATTCCTGCCGATTTCGAGTTCCGCGCATCTAATTCTCGTGCCGCGCTTCCTTGGCTGGCCGGATCAGGGGCTGGCTTTTGACGTCGCGGTCCACTTCGGCACCCTGACAGCGGTGGTGGGCTACTTTCGGCGCGACGTCATGACGATCCTGAGCAGCTGGACCGGTTCGCTCGTCGGCAGGCCGCACGATCGGACCGCTGCACACATGGGTTGGGCAATTGTGCTGGCGACAATTCCACTGGTGTTTGCCGGTTTGCTGTTCGAAGACTTGATCGAGACCCGCTTTCGTTCGCCGCTGTTGATCGCCGCAACCACGGCGGTATTCGGTCTGCTGTTATGGGTGGCCGACCGCCGCCCGGATCGCGTCAACGCGGTAGAATCGATCAGCCTGCCTTTCGCCGTGCTGATTGGGCTGGCCCAGACGCTGGCGCTCGTGCCGGGCACTTCGCGTTCCGGCGTCACCATGACGGCCGGACTGGCGCTCGGACTCGATCGGGAGACGGCGGCGCGATTCGCTTTTCTGATCGCGATCCCGGCCATCACCGGGGCCGCGATTCTCAAATTCTGGGATCTGGTCCGTCAGCCGGACCCGGTGCCGTGGCTGGCACTCGCTGTCGGTTTGCTGGTCGCGGCTGCCAGCGCGTGGCTTTGCATCAAGCTATTCCTGCAGACCATTCAGCGCATTGGCATGCTGCCGTTCGTGCTTTATCGACTCGTGCTGGCGGCAGTTATCGTGCTGGCCTTTCGTTAGCGTCCGGATCGCGGCGCGTTGCGGCGATGGCAGCGATGCGCGCCTCGCGCAGAGCGGCACCGAGCTTGGCGCCGCTCAACCCGGCCGCCAGGAAGTCCTGCGGTTGCACCGCGGCGGCGGCATCCCGGGCGATGGCCAACAGACTCGCCTGCGGATACGTATTGTCCTCGAGTCCAGTGCGACCGCGGGCATCCGCCTCGCAGGCCAGCAGGAACTCGGCGAAGCGCGCCGGTCGCCGGAATGCATCGGTGTTCTCCAGCAGTTTCAAGATGGTCGCGGGCTTCAGTTCGTCCGCCCGATGGCAGAGGCCGTGGTATAGCGTCACCTGTTCTGCCAGTTCCCGAAAGCGGTTCGGCGCGCCAACGCGGTCACACAGCGCGTGCAACAGTTTCGCACCACGGCGTTCATGGCCGTGATGTTTGGGCCATTCGGCTGCGGGTGTTTCGCCTTTGCCGAGATCATGGCACATCACCGCAAAGCGAACTTCCGGGCTCGGCGACAGGCGTGCTGCCGCGGCCAGCGCCAGCAATACATGGACCCCGGTATCCACCTCCGGATGATGTTGCGCCGGTTGAGGGACACCGAACAGCGCCGCCAGCTCCGGGTAAACGGCCCGCAACGCGCCGCAATCCTGGAGGACGCGCAGAAATTCGTCCGGATTGTCCGTGGCCAGGGCCGACTCGGTCTCGCGCCAGACCCGTTCCGCGACCAGCGCGTCGGCCTCGCCGGCAGCGACCATGTCCCGCATCAATGTGAGTGTCGTTGACTCCACGCTGAACCCGAATCGTTTGAAGCGCGCGGCAAAGCGCGCGACCCGCAGAATTCGCACCGGGTCTTCACGGAATGCGTCGGACACATGGCGCAGGCGACGCGCATCCAGATCGGCACGGCCGCCATAAGGGTCGATGACTGCTCCCGTCGGATCCTCGGCCATGGCATTGATCGTGAGATCGCGTCGGCGCAAATCCTGTTCCAGCGTCACCGTGGGCGCCGTATCGAACTCGAAGCCGTGATAGCCGGGACCGGTTTTGCGCTCGGTACGCGCGAGCGCGTATTCCTCCCCGGTGTCCGGATGGATGAACACGGGAAAACTGCGACCCACCTGCCGATAGCCGGCCTTGGTCATTTCCTCGGGCGTGGCGCCGACGACCACCCAGTCGCGCTCGCCCACCGGCTCGCCGAGCAAACGATCCCGCACCGCGCCGCCGACCAGATAAATCTGCATTGGCGCATTCTAGCGTTTCGCCTAATCCCGTACTCTTGGGCCATGATCGCCTGTTCCCGTTGCCTGACCTTGCTGTTGGTCGTGCTGGCCATTGGTGGTTGCAGCCTGGGGTACTACTGGCAGGCCGCGACCGGGCATCAGCGGCTGATGGGCCAGCGCGAGCCAGTTGACGCGGTGGTGGCCGACGCGGCCACGCCTGCAGAACTGGCGGAGCGACTCGAGCTGACCGGCGAAATGCTCGACTTTGCCCATACCCGCCTGGGTCTGCCCGACAATGGTAGCTATCGCCACTACGCCGAGATCGACCGCGACTATGTGGTCTGGAACGTGTTCGCAGCGCCACCGCTGTCGCTCGACGCACGGCGCTGGTGTTACCCGGTCGCCGGCTGTGTCAGTTATCGCGGTTACTTTCAGGAGCAAGCAGCGCGTGACTTCGCGGCCGGGCTGGCCGCGCAGGGTGATGATGTTTATGTCGGGGGTGCGACCGCCTATTCGACCCTGGGCCGGTTCAAGGATCCGTTGCTAAGCACGATGCTCGACCTGCCTGACTATCGGCTGGCTGGCCTGCTATTCCACGAGCTGGCGCATCAACGGTTCTACCTGCCAGGTGACTCCAGCCTGAACGAGTCGTTCGCCAGCGCTGTAGAGCAGGCCGGGCTGCTGTTGTGGCTGGAGACGCGTGGCCACGTCGAGAGCTATTGCCAATATCATGACTGGTTGCTGAGACGGGCCGACGTCAATGCCTTGCTCGATAAGGCGCGCGTGCGATTGCGCGAGTTGTTCGCTAGCAACCTGCCGGAGGCCGACAAGCAGGTAACGAAGCAGGAGATCTTCGCGGCGTTGCGGGCCGATTATCTGCGGCTGAGGGAGAGCTGGGGTGGGCCGCCGTACTTCGACGGCTGGTTCGGGCCGCAGCTGAACAATGCCATGCTCGGCGCCTTGTCCACGTACGAGTCGTACGTGCCGGCGATGCACGGGTTACTGGCCGCAGAGCAGGGGGATTTTGAGCGATTCTACGAGCGTGTCGAGGCGTTGGCGAAACTGCCCGCGACGGAACGCGAGGCGATGCTGGTGGCACTGCCACAAGCAACCGGTCCGGCCGGCAATTGCCGGCCTGTTACGGCGGCGCTAGGCAAGCAGCCAGATTGAGTTCCAGGGACCGTGGTTCGAGGCCCAGCGCGGCGAAACCGTCTTTGCTGCAGACACTGGGTACCGACAGCGACCGATAATTGTCTGTGGTGAACAATTTACCCGGCAGGCGCTCCATGACGAGGCCCTGGATTCGCGCCATCCAGTCCGGGATGCCGATCACGATGCAGCGGCTGTCGACCGCCCGCGCGGCCCGGCGTACCAGTGCTCGCAGCGAATACACCTCCGGTCCGCAGAGCTGATACGTCTGACCGTCGGTTTGCGGCTGGGTCAATGCCAGGCTGATGGCCGCGACGACGTCGTCAACATGCACCGGCGCGAACTGCGCGCCGGGTTTGGCAAGCGGCAGAAATGGCAGGAGTCGGGCCATCTGCGCAAAACGATTCAGGAACGAATCACCCGGCCCGAAAATGACCGACGGCTGCAGGATCGTCCAGCGCATCTCACCGACATTTTGCGCAATCAGGCCCTCGGCCTGTCCCTTGGAGCGCAGATAGTGGCTCGGGCCGCGCGCCGCGTCGGCCTGTAACGCGCTGACCTGGACCAGTTTCCCGACCCCGGTTTCGCGCGCCGCGGCCAACAGTTTGTCGACCAGTTCCACGTGCGCCCTGATAAAGCCGCTGCCATCGGTGCCAGGCTCGTTGAGAATGCCAATGCAGTTCACGACGAAGTCGCAACCCGCAACGCAGTCGCGCAGGGTTGCCGGGTCGTGGACGTCGGCCGTGAACAGGCGCAAATCGGGTAACACGCGCAGCGCCGACGCCAGCGTGTTTCGACTGGGCACCCGGATCGCATAGCCCTGGGCCGCCAGGTGCGCGACCAGCCGCGAGCCGACGAAGCCGGTACCGCCGAGAACACAGACGGTCCGGCCGACGCCGGCAGTACTGCGGGTCAGGTTGACGTCACGGTCGATCAACGCACCTGCAAGAGCAAATTCCGCCCGCTGCGACGGATGCCGAGTATCAGCAGTGACTGGCCTTCGGCAGTCTCCTGCAGCGCCGCGAGGTTGCGTACCCGCACCCGGTTTACCGTCACGATCAGGTCGCCCGGCTGCAGGCCGCGAATTTCTGCCGGGCTGCCCGGCTCCACAGTCTCGACCTTGATGGCGCCGCGGCCCAGTCCCGAAACCTCTTCATCATGATCCACGAGCTCGGCACCGCTGAGGCCCGGGTGGATATCTTCAGCGGAAGCCTGCTGCATGGCTTTTAGCTCAGTCAGCTCCGCGGTCAGACGTTTCGTTTTGCCATCCCGGATGAGTTCGACGCGAACGCTGTCGCCGCTGCGGCGCAAGCCGATGGCATTCCGCAGGTCGTTCGCGCTGGTAATTTCTTCTTCATCGATGCGGACGATGATGTCGCCCACCTCGATTCCCGCGCTTTCGGCGGCGGAATTGGCGACGACTTCCTGCACCAGCGCGCCTTTCAGAGACTCGTCCGCGCCGAGCGCCTTCGCCGTTTCACTGGTGACGTCACTGATACTGACGCCCAGCAGACCGCGACGCACTTCACCGAATTCGATCAACTGCGTCATGATCGATTTGGCGATGTTGACCGGTATGGCGAAGCCAATGCCGATGTTGCCGCCGCTGTTGCTGAAAATCGCTGAGTTGATGCCGATCAGTTCACCGTTGAGGTTCACCAGTGCACCGCCGGAGTTGCCCGGGTTGATCGATGCATCGGTCTGGATGAAATCCTCGTAGCCATCGCGGCTGATACCACGCCGGCCGAGTGCGCTGACGATGCCGGAGGTCACCGTGTGCTGCAGTCCGAACGGGTTACCGATGGCCAGCACGAAGTCGCCGACCTCGACCAGGTTCGAATCACCCAGCGACATTTGTGTCAGGTCATCCGGATCTTTCACCTGTAACACGGCGATGTCCGTGCCCGGGTCGGATCCGACGATGTCCGCTTCGATACTGCGATCATCGTCGAGCACGATTTCGATCTGGTCGGCGTTTTCGACGACATGGTGATTCGTGATGATGTAGCCCTTGTTCGCATCGACGATCACGCCGGAGCCGGCGCTGCGTACCTCACGCTGGCGTTCCTGCGGCACACCGAAAAACCGACGGAAAAACGGATCGTCCATGAGCGGATTGCGCGGCGTTTCAACGGTGCCGCGCGTCGCGATATTCACCACCGCGGGTGATACGCGTTTCACCAGCGGCGAAAGACTCGGCAGGGGTTCGTCGCCAATCTTGGCGGGCAGCGCGGCCCAGCCGCTGGCGGTGAGCAGCAACAATGTCAGTGCCGCGATGCTCAATGGCCGATAGTTCCATTTGGTCATGCTGTGCGAATTCCTTTCCGGTTTAGCGGGCCGGAGATAATAGCGGGTTCCGGTAGTGGACAGCGCAGTTTCGCTAGGGTTCCGAACCGCGTTCACGCCAGGTCCGGAGGCGTATTTTGGGGAAATCCTGTGGAAAATTTATGGGTTTTCAGGGGAAAAGCCAAACACAATATCTTGTGGTTTGGCCGCGACCGGCCGGCGGCGGAAAAAATTCCCAGGGTTCTCCGTAAGTTATGCGAAGTGTATTGTAAGACTATGTTTTATATAGCAATATTGTAATAGCTCATTTGCGCCTGAATCCTTGACAGGGCTTCGCAACGGACATAATCTAGCAACCGTCGCCACAACATCTTGTGTCGGCAAATTTTCATCAGACCTGCCATATCGGTCACGGGTGCCGAGGGAGTGCTCATGGCTGCGGGGAACCAGTGTCTGTGAAAAAAGGGGTTCGGAAAACGGGTTGCTCTGGCTTGGATTGAGGGTTTTCGGCCTGCTTACCGGCGGGTCGGCTGCGTATCGGGGGTGAACGAATAAACATGAAAACGGCTGTGCAGGTTAACCAGGTGAAGGCTGCGGCCATCGAGTTTCAGGCTGCGTCCATCGATATCTGGGACAAGAAATACCGGCTCAAGTCAAAATCAGGGGAGGTGCTCGATGAGACCATGGACGACACGTACAAGCGTGTCGCTGCGGCCCTCGCCGAAGTCGAAGCCGAGCCCGAGCGCTGGTATGACACGTTTTTGTGGGCCTTGCGACATGGTGCGGTACCTGCCGGACGCATCGTGTCGAACGCCGGCGCGCGGCATCACAAGCCGGCGACGTCGACGATCAACTGTACCGTGTCCGGCACAGTCGCCGATTCCATGCACGACATTCTCGATAAGGTGCACGAAGCTGGCCTGACGCTGAAGGCGGGCTGCGGCATCGGTTATGAGTTTTCCACTCTGCGACCCAAAGGCGCCTACGTGTCGGGTGCTGGCGCCTATACGTCCGGACCGCTGTCGTTCATGGATATCTACGACAAGATGTGCTTCACCGTGTCTTCGGCCGGCGGTCGTCGCGGCGCGCAAATGGGCACGTTCGATGTCGGCCATCCCGACGTTCTGGATTTCATTCGTTCCAAACGGGAGGATGGCCGACTCCGGCAGTTCAATTTGTCACTGCTCGTTACCGATGACTTCATCAGTGCGGTGCGCGAAGACGCCGAATGGGCGCTGGCGTTTCCGCTGGACAAGCGCGAACTCGAGCAGGGCGATATCGACCTGACAGACGGCGACCAGGTGTTATGGCGTGACTGGCCTGCCGATCACGGCTATGTACAGAACGAGCACGGCCTGATCGCTTGCCGGGTGTACAAGAGAATGCCGGCCCGGCGTCTGTGGGACATGATCATGTCCTCGACCTATGATTTTGCCGAACCTGGCTTCGTACTGGTCGACAGGGTTAACGACGAGAACAACAACTGGTTTGACGAAAACATCCGGGCCACGAACCCGTGCGTGACGGCAGATACGTGGGTCCAGACTGGCGACGGCCCGCGGCAGGTTAGCGAGTTGCTGGGCCAGCAGTTCGTGGCGCTGGTCGATGGTCAGGCGCACAAATCAACCGCGGCCGGGTTTTTTCATACCGCCACCAAAGCTGTGCTGAGCGTCGAAACGGCCGGGGGCTATAGCCTGCGGCTCACCGATGACCACCAGCTGCAGCGCGTGGTGCGTTTCGACGAACAGCAGACGGTGACGGAATGGTGCGCGGCCGGCGAGCTGAAACCCGGCGATCGGCTATTGCTCAACGACCATCGCCGCCAGGTGCATTGGCGCGGCGCCAGTCGCTTCGGTCGCCAGGAAGGGTATCTGCTTGGCCTGTTGCGATCAGGTGGCAGCACGTCGGATGTGGCGGCGACGATCAGCGTGCCGTGTTCGCCGGTCGTGGCCAATGCGCCCTGCAGTCCAATGCCGGACAGCGAAGACGCGGTGATGAGCGCCGCGGTCAATGCTGCCCGCACCCTCGGTGCCGCATCGCGGGCGGTGGCATGGCAGAGTCAGGCCGAGCACGGTGAGCTGCGACTGACCGTGCCGGGCTTGCAGGAAGTTGCCGGCGCAATGGACTTTGACAATGACCGCGCCGTGACGCCAGCGATCGAACGCGCTTCCAGCAGTTTCTATCGCGGTTTTCTGCAGGCTTGTTTCGACATCGGTGCGGAACTGCTGGCCGGTGAAGAGGCCGGTCCCGCCATCCGCTACACGGATTTGCACGAGGACGACCTCGCTGCCATCCAGCGCATGTTGCTGCGGTTTGGCATCGTGAGTCGCCGCAGCGGGCAGCGCACGTCTTCAGTGACGGGTTGCTGCCTGTGGATTAGCGGCGCGAACCTGGCGCAGTTTGCCAGGCTGATTGGTTTCAGCGACGCCGGCAAGACGGCGCAGCTGGAGCAGGCCTTGCTACAGTCGTCCGTTGCGCAGGGCAGTGAGCGTTTTGTGGCGCGGGTGAAATCCATCGAACCGGCTGGCGCCGAAGATGTCTACGACTGCCAGGTGCCGGGCATCAACGCTTTCGACGCCAACGGTCTGCATGCGCATAACTGCGGAGAACAACCGCTGCCGCCTTACGGTTCCTGTCTGCTCGGTTCCGTGAACCTGACGAAGTTCGTCGAGGATGCCTTCACGGACCAGGCTCGCTTCAATTGGGAAGAGTTCCGCAAGGTCGTGAAAGTATTCACGCGCATGCTGGACAACGTGGTCGAAATCAATGGTCTGCCGCTGGAACAACAGCGCCAGGAAATCTATCGCAAGCGACGGCACGGCATGGGATTCCTCGGCCTTGGCTCCACGCTGACGATGCTGCGTCTCGTCTATGGTGAAGACGCGGCAGTGGAATTTACCGAAACCGTCGCGCGTGAACTGGCGCTGGCCGGTTGGGAAACTGCGCTGGAGCTTGCCCTGGAAAAAGGCCCGGCACCAATCATGCTGGAGGAATTCCAGGTAACCCCCGAGATGCTGCGCCGCCGCCCGGAAATGGCGCGCGACGGCTGGCAGATTGGCGACAAGATCCCCGGACGGATCCTGCACGCTCGCTACAGTCGTTATATGCAGCGCATCGCCGCTGAAGCCCCGCAGCTCGCGAAGGAACTCGAGCGGGTCGGGGCGCGGTTTACGCACCACAGTTCCATCGCGCCAACCGGCACGATTTCACTGTCGCTGGCCAACAATGCCAGTAATGGCATCGAGCCGAGTTTCGCCCATCACTATTTCCGCAATGTCATTCGGGAGGGGCGCAAAACGAAAGAAAAAGTCGACGTGTTTTCTTTCGAGTTGCTGGCGTACCGCACAATGATCAATCCGCGCGCCATGCCGGCTTCCGAGAGCCCGGATGAACAGCTGCCGGCGTATTTCACGACCGCGGAGAACATCACGCCGAAGGAGCATGTGGATATCCAGGCCGCTGCGCAGTCCTGGACCGATTCGTCGATCTCCAAGACCGCCAATGTGCCGACGGATTTCCCGTACGATGAGTTCAAGGACATCTACCTGTATGCGCACGAAAAGGGTCTGAAGGGATGCACGACTTTCCGGTTCAATCCGGAGGCATTCCAGGGAGTCCTGGTCAAGGAAAAGGATTTACAGAACACCAATTACGTATTTGTCCTGGAAGATGGCACGGAGGTTAGCGTGCGCGGAGACCAGGAGGTCGAATACGACGGCGAGGTCCATACCGCCGCGAATCTGTTTGACGCTCTGAAGGAAGGCTACTACGGCAAGTTTTGACCCGGTCGAAAGCAGTCGGGTTCCGGACGGAAAATCATCATGGCAGAGATAACAATTTCGAAAAAAATCGTCGACTATCGTGTCGAGACATCAGGCGGCACGGAGGAAAAAGCGCGCGAGGAAGTACGGGCCACACCTGTGCTGGAGACCAGCGCGGACGGCAAGGTCGTGCGCATGCACGAGAAGCTGGAACGGCCCGAGATGCTGCGCGGTTCGACTTACAAGGTCAAAACGCCGGTATCCGATCACGCCATGTACGTCA
>JAAUXY010146503.1_pt1 | contig 10535 bp, 9 predicted proteins | sample 7278121 | NCBI WGS metagenome assembly JAAUXY01 (sample SAMN14350117, study PRJNA611818) | marine sediment metagenome | isolation source: surface marine sediment (1.8m) | place: French Polynesia: Moorea | collected 2018-08
GCCTCAGGGAGTGCTAATTATGGTCATGGGCAAACAAAATTCAAGCATTCGGCCGCAAGATTTGTCCAAAAAATCCGACTGCGTCTATGACTTCGACAAATCAAGGGGTTAAGCTCCGCCCAATGAGACTCCCACGCTACTTGCTCCCGGCGCTGATCGCCGTCGGACTGGCCTTGCCCGCCGTTGCCCAGGACGAGGAACCGCTGCGTCCCGAGGACGCGTATCGTTATGTCGTATCGGACACCGGCGATGCCCCTCGAGATCGACTGGGCCGTCGAGGACGGCTATTACCTGTACAAGCAGAAGCTCGGCTTCGAGACCGCCACCGTCGGCATCGCGCTCGGTGAGCCCGAGCTGCCGCGCGGCCTCGACCACGAGGACGAGTTCTTCGGCAAGCAGGAAATCTACCGCGACAATTTCTACGTCACGGTGCCCTACACCGTGACCGGCGAGCGTCCCGAGACCGTGGAACTTCTCGTCAAGAGCCAGGGTTGTGCCGATATGGGGCTCTGCTACCCGCCGCAGACCTGGCGGGAGACCGTCGAGCTGCGCAAGATCGCGAACGAGACGCCGAAGCTGTCGCTGGATAGCATCGGCAAAACCACGAGCGACTTCCTGCCCGTCGACGAGGCGTTCCAGGCGCTCGTCGTGCCCGTCGACGGCAATACCCTGGAGGTATCGTTCCGCGTAACGCCGGGCCATTACCTGTACAAGGAAAAGCTGTTCGTTCGCACATCGTCGGACAAAGTGCAGCTCGGGCAGCTCAAGCTCCCGGAGGGCAAGCTCAAGTACGACGAGTTTTTCGGTGAGCAGGAGGTCTTCTTCGATGACGTGTTCGCGACGCTGCCGCTCGCACGCGCCACACCGGACGCGATGGCCCTCGAAGTCGACGTCGAATTCCAGGGCTGCGCCGAAAGCGGCTTGTGCTACCCGCCAACCGTGCGAACGTTCGCCGTCGAGCTGCCGGATGCGACGACCGTGTCAGAGCTGGCGGCGACGCCCGACGTCCCCGTCTCCGAACAGGGCCGCCTGGCCAAGCTGATCGTCGAGGCGAACTTATGGGCCGTAATCGCCACTTTTTTCGGTCTCGGCCTGCTGCTTGCACTGACGCCCTGCGTGCTGCCCATGGTGCCGATCCTGACGTCGATCATCGCCGGCGAAGGCGAAGACACCACCCCGATGCGCGGCTTCACACTGGCGCTGTCCTACGTCATGGGCATGGCCATCGTATACACGGCCGCGGGCGTGATTGCAGTGCTGCTGGGCTGGAACCTGCAGGCGGCGTTCAACCAGCCGTGGGTGCTCATCCTCTTCACGACCTTGTTCATCCTGCTCGCCGTCGCAATGTTCGGCGGCTACGACCTGCAGATGCCGAGCGGCATCCAGAGCAAGCTCGCAAACGTCAGCGGTAACCAGAAGAGCGGCACGACGATCGGTGCGTTCATCATGGGCGCACTGTCGGCCCTGATCGTCACGGCCTGCGTCGCGCCGGCACTGATCGCCACGTTGATGGTAATGGCGCAAACCAAGGATATCCTGAGAGGCGGTGCTTCGCTGTTCGCTATGAGCCTCGGTATGGGCGCTCCCCTGCTCGCCGTGGGTGCGGCGCAGGGACACCTGCTGCCCAAAGCCGGCGCCTGGATGGTGGCCATCAAGAATGCGTTCGGTTTCATGCTGCTCGGACTCGCCATCTGGATGATGTCACGCATGCTGCCGCCGATCGCCACGATGCTGCTGTGGGGTATCTGGATTTTCATGGTCGGCGTTTTCCTCGGCGGCCTGACGTCGCTCGGGCCCGACTCGACGGGCGCCCAGAAATTCGGCAAGGGCTTCGGGGTGCTGGGCATCCTCTACGGACTGCTGGTAATACTTGCAGCGATGATGGGCGGGACCAGTCCGCTGCAACCGCTTGCCAACCTGAGCTACAGCGGCGGTGGTTTTGTCGCGGAACATCGCGAACTCGAGTTCAAGCGCATCAAGACGGTCGACGATCTCGACCGCGAGATTGCGGCGGCCGCCGCCAGCGGGCGCACCGCGATGCTCGATTTCTATGCGGACTGGTGCGTGTCCTGCAAGGAGATGGAGGCGTACACGTTCACCGACGCAGAAGTGCATGACGTACTCGCGGATACTGTATTGTTGCAGGCGGACGTGACGGCCAATGACGAGCAGGATCAGGAACTCCTGCAGCGCTTCGGAGTCTTCGGTCCACCGACGATCGTATTTTTCGGCACGGACGGTCTCCAGCGTGCGGGCTACGAGGTCGTCGGATACATGAAGGCAAAGGACTTTGCCGAACACGTTGTCAAAGCGTTTGCGGCGCCGGCACCCGTAATGGAGGAACCGTCGACGCGAACCTGATTGAAAGGTCCTCTCGTGTCCAGAACGCTTCTCATTTTTGGTGTCGCACTGCTCGCGCTTGTCGCCGGTGCCCTGTTTTTCGCCGCCCAGGCACCGGTCAAAGGGCACGGAGTCGCATTCACCCTGCCGGACCTCGACGGCCAGCCGCGCCAATCGGCCGAATGGGACGGCATGCATCGGATCCTGAATTTCTGGGCTACCTGGTGCGCCCCGTGCCGCAAGGAAATTCCGCTGCTCAAAGCCTTCCAGGACGCGCACGGCGAAACCGGCGTGCAGGTGATCGGAATCGCCGTGGACGATCTCGAGCCGACACTCGAATTTGCTGCGGCCGCAGAATTCAACTACCCCGTGCTGATCGGCCAGGAGGACGCGATGGCAGTCGCCGAGGATAACGGCGTCGATTTCATCGGCATGCCGATCACGATGTTCGTCGGCCGCGAGGGCGAGCTCCTGGGCAAGTATTACGGTGAGCTGCACCAGGAACAGCTCGACCGCCTGGCGAAGATCCTCGCCGAACTCGATAGCGGTGAAATCGGTATTCTTGCCGCCAGGCTCGCGATCAACGATCTCTAGGCGTTCGTATCGCGAGCTGCGAAGTTGGCCAAATTGTGGCGATTGGGGTTAGAATTGCCGCCAACTTCGGCTAACTGGCAGCAATCGACCCGCAATGTCCGATATTCTGCTTCTCAACGGACCCAACCTGAACCTGCTCGGTTCGCGTGAACCCGAGGTTTACGGCACGACGCGTTTGGCCGACATCGAAAAGCGGGCCAAAGAACTCGCGGCCGAACTGGGCCACACGCTGACCGCGTTGCAGAGCAACGCCGAGCACGAGCTCATCGATCGCATACAGCAGGCGGCAGCCGAGCGCGTGGACTTCATCATCTTCAATCCGGGCGCATTTACCCATACGAGCATCGCGTTGCGCGACGCGCTGCTTGCCGTCGATATCCCGTTCATCGAGCTGCACCTGAGCAATACGTTCCAGCGGGAGGAGTTTCGACACAAAAGCTATTTCAGTGATATCGCACAAAGTTGTCTTTTTGGTTTTGGGGCACACGGTTACGAGCTGGCAGTCATCGCCGCCAGCCGCTTCGCCGAGGAAAAATAATGGACATCAGAAAAGTCAAGAAACTGATCGAATTGCTGGATGAATCCGGCATCGCGGAGATCGAGATCACCGAAGGCGAAGAGTCCTTGCGAATCAGTCGCTATTCACAGGGCGCCCCGGTCGCAATGGCGCCCGCGCCGCTTGCTGCCGCCGCACCGCCGCCTGCAGCCGCACCGGCAGCTCCCGCCGCAGAGCCTGCCGCGCCGTCGCCAGCACCGGCCGCAGCGGCGGAACCCGACGAAGACGGCTACGTGATTCCAGCGCCCATGGTCGGCACGTTTTACACGGCCGCATCGCCCGGCGCGGCGCCTTACGTACAGGTTGGCGATCGTGTCAACGAGGGCGACACGTTGTGCATCATCGAGGCGATGAAAATGATGAACCAGATCGAGGCCGACGTCTCCGGCGTCATCAAATCGATCCGGGCGCAGAACGGCGAACCCGTCGAGTTCGGACAGCCGTTGTTCGTGATCGACCAGCGCGCCGGCTGAGCGGTCGGGCGACATGTTGGAAAAAGTCCTGATCGCAAACCGTGGCGAGATTGCGCTTCGTATCCTGCGCGCCTGTCGTGAGATGGGTATCAAGACGGTCGCCGTCCATTCGACGGCCGACCAGAACCTCAAGCACGTGCTGCTTGCCGACGAGACCGTCTGCATCGGTCCGCCGCAATCGGCCGACAGCTACCTGAATATGCCGGCAATCATCAGCGCGGCCGAAGTGACCGACGCTGTCGCCATTCACCCGGGCTACGGCTTCCTGTCCGAAAACGCGGATTTCGCCGAGCGCGTGGAGTCTTCGGGCTTCACGTTCATCGGCCCGCCGGCGGACGCCATCCGGCTCATGGGCGACAAGGTTTCTGCGATTCGAGCCATGAAAAAAGCGGGTGTCCCCACCGTTCCAGGCTCCGACGGGCCGCTCAGCGATGACCCGGACGAGAACATCCGAATCGCGCGCGAGATTGGCTACCCGGTCATCATCAAGGCGGCGGGCGGCGGTGGCGGACGTGGTATGCGCGTCGTGCACACCGAGGCATCACTCACATCCGCCATCACCGTTACGAAGGCCGAGGCCAGAGCGGCGTTCAACAACGACGTCGTCTACATGGAAAAATTCCTCGAGCATCCGCGCCACGTCGAATTCCAGCTGCTGGCCGATGGGCAGGGCAATGCCATTCACCTGGGCGAGCGCGACTGCTCGATGCAGCGCCGTCACCAGAAGGTCATCGAGGAAGCACCGGCGCCCGGCATCACCGAAGAGCAGCGCAACAGCATCGGCGAACGTTGCGTCAATGCGTGCCTCGAAATGGGGTACCGGAGCGCCGGCACGTTCGAGTTCCTGTTCCAGGACGACGAGTTCTACTTCATCGAGATGAACACCCGCTTGCAGGTCGAGCACCCGGTGACTGAAATGATCACGGGCGTCGACATCGTTCGCGAGCAGCTCAACATTGCCGCCGGAGAGCCGCTGTCGATCAGGCAGGAAGACGTGCACATCCAGGGCCATGCGATCGAGTGCCGCATCAATGCGGAAGACCCGAAGACGTTCATGCCGTCGCCGGGGCTGATCACGCTGACCCATGCACCTGGCGGACCGGGCATCCGCCTCGAGTCACACGTCTATTCCGGTTACAACGTTCCGCCCTACTACGACTCGATGATCGCCAAACTGATTGCGCACGGACAGGACCGCGACGTCGCGATTGCGCGCATGCGCTTCGCATTGGCGGAAATCGTCATCGAGGGCATCAAGACCAACGTGCCGCTCCACCAGGAGATCTTCCAGCACGCAGCATTCCAGCAAGGCGGTACCGACATACACTACCTCGAGAAACGACTGGGACTTGCCTGAACCGGCCATGAGCTGGACGCAGTTCGTCCTGGACCTCGACGGGCTGGACCCCGACGTCGCCGAGGCCGTGTTTCTGCGCTTCGGCGCACAGTCCGTGACGCTGACCGACGCGGCCGACGACCCCGTGCTCGAGCCGGCGCCGGGCGAAGCACCGTTGTGGACGGACACCCGGATCACGGCGCTGTTCGCTGCCGACACGGACCTGTCTCGCGTCGAACGCGCGTTGCTCGATGAGTTCGGGCTCGAGCAGCTGCCACAGCATCGCGTCGAAGTCCTCGACGAACGCGACTGGGAACGCGAATGGCTCAGGGATTTCCGGCCAATGCGTTTCGGTCGCCGGCTCTGGGTCTGCCCGGGCGACATGCAGACCGACCAGCGAGACGCCGTGGTCGTGCGGCTCGATCCGGGCCTGGCATTCGGCACCGGCACACACCCGACGACCGCGCTGTGCCTCGAGTGGCTCGACGGCATGAATCTCGTGGACAGGACCGTTCTCGACTACGGCTGCGGTTCCGGCCTGCTCGCAATCGCCGCGCTGAAGCTCGGTGCCCGAAATGCGACCGCCATGGACATCGATCCCCAGGCCGTGCTCGCCACGCGCGACAACGCGGCCCGCAATTCCGTCGACGATTCGATCGAAGTGCTGGCCGGCGATGCGGCCATCGAGGGCCAATTCGATGTCGTAGTTGCGAACATCCTCGCAGGTCCACTCGTCGAACATGTGCACTGCATCACATCTCGGCTATCCGAAGGCGGCAAGTTGGCGCTATCCGGTGTATTGTCGGAGCAGGTACTAGACATAATGCACGCGTATAAGCCGTGGATCCGGTTCGAAAAACCGGTTCTGCGGGAACAGGACGGACAGTCCTGGGCGCTGCTTTCGGGAACGAGGATCCAGGCAGGCTGATGTACACCCAATGCCCCGACTGCGATACGGCCTTTCGCGTAACCGCGGAGGTGCTCAAGCAGGCCGCCGGAAAAGTCCGTTGCGGCGGCTGCGGCAGTGCGTTCAACGCGCTGGAGCACCTGAGCGAAGAGAAGCCGAAGCCCAGATCTCTGCCGGAACCGCAAGCCGAGCAGCCGCTGCCGGAGCTCACGCCCGAGACGACGAAGGACGAGCCAGAGGTCGAGCTGCCGAAAAAGATCTCGGCACAGCAAAGTGCAGCGCTCTTGAAGACGCTGGACCAGCTTGCCGGCTCCGACATTCGCATAGAGGACACCGGCGTCGAGTGGCGGGTGTTCGACGAAGACGACGCAGACGATACGAGTCAACCGGACCCGGTCAACGACACGGGGTCGATGAAGTGGTTTCTCGAAGAGGAACCGGCCGCGGATGAGAACGCGGAGCCCGGTGTAATGGCCGACGTATTCGACGAACCGGGCGACGCCGTTGTCGACGAGTTGCTCGAAGAGACTCCTACGCCGGTCGACGAGGTGCTGAGCGAGACGCCCGCCGATATCGAAGCGGGCGAGATATTCGAGGAGACCCGCACGCCGGTCGACGAGCTGCGTTTCGACGACAATACGCCATTGCCCGACGATTTCGATTTCGACGACGGACCCAGTGGCGCGACCGCGGTGCCGGAGCCGGAACCCGAAATCGAACCCGTCGATGAGCCACAGGAGATACAGGTCGACCTCGCGTTCGGCGACGTCGACGAGTGGGCTTCGTTGCTCGATGAGGTCGAAGCGGACGACGGCACGCATCCGGAGGCAGAGCCGGATGCCGTCGCTGACGTAGAGGAACTGTCAGCAAGCGCAATCAACGACGGTGACCTGGCGGCCGTCGATCGCAGCGAATTGTCCGATATCGATACCCAGTTTGCGATCCAGGCCGAGGCAATGGGCATCGACCTGAGCGGCATACACGATGCCGCCAGGCAGGGCGACGAGATCGAGCCCGAACCCGAGCCCGAACCCGAGCCTGAGCCCGAACCCGAGCCTGAGCCCGAACCCGAGCCTGAGCCCGAACCCGAACCCGAACCCGAGCCAGAGCCCGAACCCGAGCTCGAACCTGAAACCGACACTGAAGCTGTCGCCGCGGCAGAACCCGGGGCCGACGACGAGCCGGAGGACGAAAGCGCATCGCAGTCGGGGATCGAAGCGCTGGAAGAGGATCTCGCCGAGGCCGAGGCGGCCATCGAGCGCTCGACGAGTGGCGAATTCGAGACTCTCGACATCGAGGACTTCGAAGACCTCCAGGACATCGACATAACCGGGGACGACGAAGCGCCGGAGATGATCGACGACGAAGAGGACGGGCATTACGTGCCCCCACCGACGGAAGAAGAGCAGACCATCAACATGCAGATCGACCAGGACCTGATGGCACTGGCGATCGAGGACGAGGATGGTTTCGCCTCGACGATCGTAAAAAACAGTCTCGAGGAAATCGTCGAGGAAGAACGTCGGGCCGAAGCGGCGAGTGGCGGCGCCGATTCCGACGACGAGACGCCGCCCGTGGTCGAAACGATCGTCATGGAAGGCGACTTCGTTCGCAGCGAACTCGAACGCGAGAGGCTCGCAGCCGATGCGGCCGCGGCCGAAGCCCGTGACCTCGCCGAACTCGGCATTCTGCCGGATCAGCGTGAATCCGGTGACACGAAAGTGCGTGGCGGCCGGCGCCGAACCGACCCGCCCAGCTGGGGCAAAGTTGCAGCCGTCATCGTTCTTGGCCTTGTGCTGCTGCTGCAGGTCATGCACCAGTTCCGCGACCGCCTCGCGACTATCCCACTGTTCAACGAGTACGTCGGGCCGGTCTATCGACTGATTGGTATGCCGCTGCAACCGGCGTGGGACATCTCGGGCTGGCGCTTCGAAGCGACGCGGGGCAATGCAGACGACGACAACCGGACGCTGACGATTTACTCGCGCCTGGGCAATAAATCGAGCCAATCGTTGCCCTACCCGCTGATCAGCGTCGCACTCACGGATCGATTCGAAGAAACCATCGGCAACAAGGTGCTCGAACCCAAGGACTACCTCGACGAGGGTCTCGATCCGCGTCGAGCCGTCGCGCCGGGAAACACGTTCAATGCCGTCATTGCGATCGAAACGCCGTCGGCAGAAGCCACGGGCTACAAGCTGAACGTGTGTTACCGCGTCGACGGCAGCCAGCTGCGCTGCGCGATCGAAGACTTCCGGTAATCACAGCGTGGGAGGGCCGTCCCGGCCCGATATCGCGGCGGGACGCCGCTCCCACATCAGATCGCAGTAGAATACCCCGGTGAAATTCGCCGACCGCAAATCTCTAACCATCGCCGGCTTCGAGCTGCCAAGCCGTTTCGTGCTGGCACCCATGGCGGGCATCACGGACAAGCCGTTCCGGGCGCTCTGTCGCTCATTTGGTGCCGGTATGGCGACGTCGGAAATGACAACGGCGGATACGAGCCTGTGGCAGACCGCCAAGTCGCGGCGGCGCCTCGATCTCGACACCGGCGCAGAACCGATTGCTGTCCAGATTGCGGGCTCCGAGCCCGCCCAGCTTGCCGAAGCCGCACGGGCCTGCGTCGCTCGCGGCGCGCAGATCATCGACATCAACATGGGCTGCCCGGCGAAGAAAGTCTGCCGCAAACTCGCGGGATCGGCGTTACTTCGCGACGAAAAACTCGTGGCAGACATACTCACGACCGTTGTTGCCGCTGTCGACGTGCCGGTAACGCTGAAAATGCGCACGGGTTGGGATGAACGGCAACGAAATGGCGTGGCGATTGCGCGAATTGCCGAGGACTGCGGTGTCCAGGGCCTGGCCGTTCACGGCCGGACTCGCGCGTGCCGGTACCGCGGCGACGCCGAGTACGCAACGATTGCGGACATAAAATCGGCCGTCGACATTCCCGTCATCGCCAACGGCGACATCGCGACTCCTGAGAAGTCGCTTGAAGTTCTGAGACTAACTAACGCAGATGGTTTGATGATCGGCAGGGCTGCCCAGGGACGTCCATGGATCTTCCGCGAGCTCGATTGTTTTTTTACTAACGGTACGCAAATGCCACGGCTGGATAAAAACGAATTGCGTGATATTATGCTCGGCCACCTGAACGAACTGCACCGGTTTTATGGGGATTTTGCCGGCGTTCGGGTGGCTCGCAAGCACATCACCTGGTACTGCCAGCATATCGTCAACGCTGACGAATATCGTCACCGGGTTGTGCGTGTCGACAGAGCTTCTGAGCAAATCAGACTGACGATCGAATTTTTCGAACGCCCTGACGTGGAGATTTCGATGGCCGCCTAGTCGCTCCGAAGCGTGGGGAGATTCGTCCGTGCACCAGGTTCGGGCAAACGCGTGAAGGTTTTGAAAGTGGCCCAGAAGAACGGCAAAAAGAATCAGACTCTGAAGTCATCGAAAAGCAAGAAACCACTCTGCAAGCACACCGAAGACGCACTCAAACAGTATTTCAAGACGCTCAATGGCGACCGCCCCGGAGATCTTTACGATCTCGTAATCGGCGAAGTCGAGCGCCCCTTGTTCAAGGCTGTCATGGATTTCACCGACGGCAACCAGAGCCAGGCCGCCGGCATCCTGGGTATCAATCGCGGCACACTTCGCAAGAAGCTGAAGTGCTACTCCCTCATCCAATAGAACTTTCAAGGTGCAACAATGCTGAAGGTCCGACGGGCGCTCGTCAGCGTTTCCGACAAGCGCGGCTTGATTCCTTTCGTCTCCGGGCTCGTCGAGATGGGCGCAGAAATTCTCTCGACGGGCGGTACGTGTCGGGCGCTTCGCGAGGCAGGTATCGACGTCATCGAAGTCGCCGACAAGACGGGATTCCCGGAAATCATGGACGGCCGCGTGAAGACGCTGCACCCGGTGATCCACGGCGGGCTACTGGGTCGGCGCGGCACTGACGAAGCAATCATGGACGAGCACGGCATCGAGCCCATCGACCTTTTGGCCGTAAACCTCTATCCGTTCGAGGAGACGATCGCGAAGCAGGACGCAACGATCGACGACGCGATCGAAAATATCGACATCGGCGGCCCGGCGATGATTCGCGCGGCATCGAAGAACCATGACGGCGTAGCCGTCGTCGTCGACCCCGACGACTACGAGTTGGTGCTGGAGGCGCTGAAGCGGGACGCCCTGTCACTCGAATCGCGTCGGCGCCTGGCTGCAAAAGCTTACGCGCACACGGCCAGTTACGACACGGCAATTACAGAATACCTTTCGACGGCCCTGAACGACGATGCGTTCGGCGCACGCTTCCTGTAC
>JAAUXY010011524.1_pt1 | contig 10534 bp, 9 predicted proteins | sample 7278121 | NCBI WGS metagenome assembly JAAUXY01 (sample SAMN14350117, study PRJNA611818) | marine sediment metagenome | isolation source: surface marine sediment (1.8m) | place: French Polynesia: Moorea | collected 2018-08
CAGCCGGGTGGTCATGGCCCGGCACAACTACGGCTCGGGCGAATACCAGTATTTCGCCGCGCCGCTGCCGCGGATCGTCGAGAGCCTGCGCCGGCAGCTCTACGCCCGCCTGGCGCCCATCGCCAACCGCTGGTCCGAAGCCCTGGGCGCCGCGACCCGCTATCCGCCCGAGCTCGATGACTTCCTCGCGACCTGTCACGCGGCAGGCCAGACCCGGCCGACGCCGCTGCTGCTGTCCTACCGGGCCGAGGACTACAACTGCCTGCACCAGGACCTCTACGGCGAGATCGCCTTCCCGCTCCAGGTCGCGATCTGCCTGAGCCGCGCCGGCCGCGACTTCACCGGCGGCGAGTTCCTGCTGGTCGAGCAGCGCCCGCGCATGCAGTCGCGCGGCGAGGCGGTCACCCTGGACCGCGGCGAGGCCGTGATCTTCGCCAACGCCTTCCGCCCGGTGGCCGGTAAGCGCGGCTTCTACCGCGTGAACGTGCGCCACGGCGTGAGCCGCCTGCGCTCGGGCGCGCGTATGACCCTGGGTATCATCTTCCACGACGCGCGCTAGGGGACCCTCATGGCAAGTCATACCCGACAGAGGCTGTCCGACGCTCCCCTTATCCCTCTCCCTCGAGGGGAGAGGGAGGGGCCCGCGGGACGTCAGTCCCGTGGGAGGGTGAGGGTGAACTTCTTGGCGAGAAGCGTTGGCTCGCGCGGACGTCTCCAGCCTCTTCTCGCTTTGCTTCGCAAACCACCCTCACCCTCCCACGCTCACTTCGTGACCGTGGGCGACCCAAGGTCGAGTGCTACGCACTCCCTCTCCCCTCAAGGGAGAGGGGTTGGCGCTGGCCTCGCCCGGATTCTGTGTTGCCTGGCGCTCCTGCTCTGGCCCACCACCGCGGCCGACGCCGAAACCCCGCCCCTGCCCGCGCCCGACCAGGTCTTCGCCGTCGCGGTCAAGCCGCAGGCCAAGCAGCACCCGGTTTTCTTCACGCCCGAAAAGCTGCTGGCCAGCCTGCCGCGCCTCAAGCCGGCGGCCGTCATGGCGCCGATCGGCGGCAAGATCTGGGCCCAGTCCGGCGTGATCGTGCTGAAGGACGGCCGCGTGCTGTTCTGGAAGAGCTACCGCGACGACCTGATCGCCGTGGAGACCGGCGGCGCGCCGGTCGTCTACGTCATGGAGTGACCGGCTCCCGGCATTACGAGAGATCCCGCAGGAACCGCTCGGCTTGTGAAGGACGGCGGAACTCGATCGCGCCGAGGTTCGGATACAGATCGCCGGAGAGCAGCGCACGATAACGCCGGCGCCTGCCGCCGTAGGAACGCAGGATCCACACTAGGATCGAGTCGCGGCTGAAGAAGCTGCCGCGGATCGTTTCGCGGTTGCCCGAATAGAGCACCTCGGCCGTCAACGCGCGCCTCACGGTCCGCCGCAGGCCGCGCCAGGCGACCCGGCCGAAGCTGTAGTTCAGCCAGACCACCGCCGTGGCGCGCGGCCACAGAAGCTTGCGGATCGTGCCGTAGTTGCCGTCGATCACCCAACGGTCCGGCGTGATTGCCTCCGCGACGCGGGCGCGGAACTCCGTCCGCTCCCGCGGCACCCAACCCGGCAGCCAATAGAGGGCGTCGAGCTCGATGTGCGGCGCGGCCAGAGCCGCGGCCAGCCGCTTCGAGAAGGTCGTCTTTCCGGCGCAGCTCGTGCCGACCACCAGGACTCGCGACAGATCCGGCGTGCTCACTGCTTCAACAAGAGGTGCATCAGGCTCGAGGTGTCCCAGCGGCCGCCGCCGCGGGCCTGGACCTGGGCGTAGAACTGGTCGATCAGCGCCGCGGTCGGCAGGCGCGCGCCGTTTTGCTTGGCTTCGGCCAGGCAGATCCCCAGGTCCTTGCGCATCCAGTCGACCGCGAAGCCGAAGTCGAACTCGCCGCGCACCATGGTCGCGGCACGGTTCTCCATCTGCCAGGAGGTCGCCGCGCCCTTGGAGATGACGTCGATCACCTTGTCCATGTCGAGCCCGGCCTGCATGCCGAAGTGCATGCCTTCGGCCAGGCCCTGGACCACGCCGGCGACGCAGATCTGGTTGACCATCTTGGTGAGTTGGCCGGCACCCACCGGGCCCATCAGGGTGCAGGCCCGCGCGAAGCAGTCGATCACCGGTTTGGCCTGCTCGAAGGGCGCGGCCTCGCCGCCGCACATGACCGTGAGCACGCCGTTCTCGGCGCCCGCCTGGCCGCCGGAGACCGGCCCGTCGATCACGTGGATGCCCCGCTCGGCGCCGATCGCCGCGAGCTCGCGCGCGACCTCCGCCGAGGCGGTGGTGTGGTCGACCAGGATGCCGCCCGCATCCAGGCCGGCGAAGATGCCGTCCTCGCCCAGCACCACGCTGCGCAGATCGTCGTCGTTGCCGACGCAGGAGAACACGATCTCCACGCCCTCGGCCGCCGCGCGCGGCGTCCCGGCCCGGGCGCCGCCGTGCTTGGCGACCCAGTCCTCGGCCTTGGCCGGGCTGCGGTTGTAGACCGTGACCTCGTGGCCGCCCGCGGCCAGATGACCGGCCATCGGATAGCCCATGACCCCGAGACCGACGAACGCGACCTTCGCCATGACTGCTCCCTTCCGAAGATGAACGTAGGTGCCCGCGGTGGGGCCGAACCGGGCGGAGACTACAGGACAGGCGGATGCCGCCTCAAGCGCGGGCGTCTTCGAGAATCATGTCCGAGGCCTTCTCGCCGATCATGATGGTCGGGGCGTTGGTGTTCCCGGAGACGATCGTCGGCATGATCGAGGCGTCGGCGACCCGCAGGCCTTCGACGCCGTGAACCCGGAGACGCTCGTCGACCACGGCGAGCTCGTCGCGGCCCATTCTGCAGGTCCCAACCGGGTGGTAGATCGTCGTGGCGGTGTTGCGGGCGTGGTCGAGCAGCGCCTCGTCCGTCTGGATTGCCGGGCCGGGGTCGAGCTCGTCGCGGATGAGCCGAGCCAGCGCCGGCGCCTGGCAGATGCGGCGCGATACCTTCATGGCCGCCACTGCCGTTCGCTGGTCTTCCTCGGTCGCCAGGTAGTTCGGGTGGATCGCCGGATAGCTCGCGGGATCGGGCGACTTCAGACAGATCCGGCCGCGACTCTCGGGGCGTAGTTGGCAGACCGAGGAGGTGAAGGCCGAGAACTTGTGCAGACCTTCGCCGGGGCTGTCCGAGCTCAGCGGTTGCACATGGAACTGGATGTCGGGCGTCTCGAGCTCCGGGCGGGTTGAGGTGAAAACCGCGACTTGGCTGGCTCCCATGGTCAGAGGACCGGTGCGGAACAGGGCGTACTCGATCCCCATCAAGATCTTGCGCAGCGGGTTGTTGACCTCGTCGTTGAGGGTGATCGGCTTTGTGGTGCGGTAGACCGCGCGGATCTGGAGATGATCCTGCAGGTTGGTCCCGACCCCCGGCAGATGGTGCTGCACCTCGATGCCGAGCTTGCGCAGCGCCTCGCCGTCGCCGAGCCCCGAGAGCTGCAGGAGCTGCGCGGAGCCGATTGCGCCTGCCGCGAGCACGATCTCGCGCCGCGCCGCGACCCGCTTGACCGAGCCGTTCCATGCGTACTCGAGGGCGCGCGCCCGACCATCCTCGATGATGACACGATGAACCAGCGCCCGCGTCACGACCTCGAGGTTCTTGCGACCGCGGATCGGCCGCAGATAGCCCCGCGCCGTGCTGCAGCGGCGGCCGCGGTGGGCGGTGAGCTGGAAGTAGCCGGCGCCCTCCTGGCTCGCGCCGTTGAAGTCGTCGTTGCGCGGGATCCCGACCTGTTCGGCGGCCTCGATGAAGGCATCGCAAAGCGGCCGGCGGATGCGCATGTTGCTGACCTTGAGCGGGCCGCCGGCGCCGTGGAAAGCGTCGGCGCCGCGCTCCTGATCCTCGGCCCGCTTGAAGTACGGCAGAACGTCGTCGAACGACCAGCCGCTGTTGCCGAGCTGACGCCAGTGATCGTAGTCCCGGGCCTGGCCGCGGATGTAGAGCAGACCGTTCAGCGCGCTGGAGCCGCCCAGCACCTTGCCGCGCGGCCACTTGATGGATCGGCCGTTCAGCCCGGGGTCCGGCTCGGTGACGAAGCACCAGTCGGTCTTCGGGTTGTGCATGGTCTTGAAGTAGCCGACCGGGATGTGAAGCCAGGGGTTCCGGTCCTTGCCGCCGGCTTCGACCAATAGAACCCGGACGGCCGGGTCCGCCGAGAGCCGGTTGGCGAGCACGCAGCCGGCCGAGCCGGCGCCGACGATCACGTAATCGTAGATGTCCTGCCCGTCCATCGTTGGTGCCATGGTTCGACGTCAGGCGATTATTGTTGCTGAGCGAGCAATCTGGTGCAATACTGAAAAAAAACGTCTCATTTTGGTTCCAAAATGACAGCATTGAACGGGAGGAATGCGATGATCACTGACAAGCTCAAAGAGGTGTCGCGGCGCGACCTGTTGCGCCTCGCCAAGCAGTACGGCTGGTCCTCAACCCTGCTCGCGGCCGGCGGCCTGACCGGCGCGATCACCCTGCCCCGCCTCGCCGAGGCGGCGAACTCGACCTACGAGAAGCGCTTCGGCGGCGAGGCCAAGCACACGCTCAAGTTCGGCGCGGCCGGCTTCAACGAGCGCAACCTGCTGATCGAGCGGGCCGGCTGCCTGCAGTTCGTCAACGACCTGGAGGAGCGGACCGACGGCGCGATCCGCATCGAGTTCATCGGCAACAACCAGATCTGCGGCCAGCTCAACTGCGTCAAGAAGACCCAGCAGGGCATCGTCGACATCTATGCCGCCTCGACCCAGAACTCGGCCGGCGGCGCGCCCTATCTGAACGTGCTCGATTACGCTTACATGTTCCCGAGCCGCGCCGCGCAGTACTACTTCATGTATCACCCGGCCAGTCAGAAGATCCTGCGCGATCCGATGCGCAGCCGACACAACATCGAGTTCCTCTTCACCCACGCCGAGCTGCGCGGCATCCAGCTCGGGCTTAAGTGGAAGGACAAGCCCACGGTCACCAGCGTCGAGCAGCTCGCCGGCACCAAGAACCGCGTCACCGGCACCCAGCTCGGCCGTATCGCCATGGAACTGATGGACCTCAACCCAGTGCCGATCGCCTGGGAGGAGACCCTGGACGGCCTGAAGCAGGGCCTGATCGACGGCGCCGAGACCTGGATGTCGGCGGTCGCCTACGCCAACATGTCGCCGGTCGTCTCGCAGTGCGTCGATCTGAAGTTCTTCTGCGGCACCGAGCACACCGCAATGAACGCCAAGGTATTCGACAAACTCGGCGGCGAGCTGCAGGACGCGGTCATGGAATCGGCCTATCTGACACAGGTCCACGTCCAGGCCGCCAACGAGGCCGCTCTGGTCAACACGGTCGGCGCCGCCAATCCGCAGCACCCGGACACCATCTTCGCCAAGAACGACGTCAGGGTCGCCGACCTATCCGACGCGGAGATCTCCAAGGCCGAGCAGATGTGCTCGCCCGAGTTCCAGCCCGAGCCTTGGGCCGAATGGCGCGAGCGGCTCAACAAGTGGGCCGGCGGGATCGATACCTACACGGAGATCCACAAGATCGCCCGTGAAATCCCGAAGGACATGCTGGCCGAGAACGTCGAGCCGCGGCGCTGGTGGAAATCGGCCTGACCGACGGAAGACGACAGGGGGGCGTTGGGCCGGACCGACGCCGCTCCACGCCCCCTTGCTGATTAGACTAGACGCTCCGGCGACGTCGCCCGGGACCGGCGCCTCCTTGTCTGAGGCGGTCGAGCGATCCCTGACCGGCCCAGCGGCGGGCGCGGAACGAGGGGGGAGCCATCATGGCGGTGCTTAGTTGGATCGACCGGAACATCGAGAAAATCGTCATCCTGATCTGCTACGTCTCGATGGCGGGCATCATCTTCGTCGAGGTCATCCGCCGTTTCGTCTTCCAGTCCCAGGCGGCCTGGAGCACGACGATCCCGATCTACCTCTTCCTCTGGGTGACCTGGATGGGCGCGGCCTACAACACGCGCATCCGGACTCATCTGCGCTTCGACGAGGTGCGCGTACGCCTGCCCTACGCCGGCCAGTTCGCCTGCCTCTGTCTCGATGCCATACTTTGGATCGTCTTCGCCGCGATCGTCATCTTCTACTCCGTGGAGCAGGTCCAGCTTTCCTACGACAACTTCGCCATCGTCCAGGGCACCGACGACGTTATGCAGTGGTGGTTCTACCTGGCGACGCCGATCGCCTGGGGCCTGCTGGTGATCCGGGCGCTGCAGAACCTTTGGCAGGACATCGCGGCGTTTCGTGCCAAGGAACCTTTCACCCTCCAAACCTCGATACTGGGCGACTAGGAGGGCTGGCCCATGGACGCTTGGCTGATCGTTCTGGTTACACTGGTCGTCACGGCCTTCTTCATCCTCGGCGTGCCGATCTTTCTGGTGATCGGATTCTGGGTTGTCGGCGTCAGCCTGATCATCGACTTCACCCTGGCGAACGTCGGGGTCACGCTCTACGAAGGGCTCAACTTCTTCGGCCTCCTGGCACTGCCGCTGTTCATCCTGACCGGCGACCTGATCAAGGCCGCGGGCATCGCCAAGCGGTTGTCGGACTTCGCCTATTCGATCCTGGGCTGGCTGCGCGGTGGCCTGGCCATGGCCTCGCTCGGCGCCTGCGGCCTCTTCGCCGCGATCTCGGGCTCGAACTCCGCGACCACGGCGACGATCGGCTCGATCATGTACCCGGAGATGAAGAACGGCGGCTACGACAAGCATTTCGCGGCGGCGACGGCGGCCGCCGGCGGCACGGTCGGCATCATCATCCCGCCCAGCATCATCTTCATCGTCTACGGCTTCCTGATGAACCTGTCGATCAGCGACCTTTTCATCGGCGGCCTGTTGCCCGGCGTGATCATGGTCCTGGCCATGCAGCTCACCTGCTATCTGGTGGCCAAGCGGAACGGCTGGGGCCATCTGATCAAGCTCAACCTGAAGCACTCCGCCAAGCAAGGCGCCCGTGCCTGGCTCGGCTTCCTGGCCATCTTCATCGTGATCTACGGCATCTACGCCGGGGTCTTCTCGCCGACCGAGGCGGCCGGCGTCACCGCCGGCTTCTGCCTCTTGGCCGGCGTCTTCGTCACCCGCGAGATCAAGCTGAAGAGCTTGCCGAACGTTCTCCTGCGATCGGGCCAAATCACCGGGCTGCTGGCACCCCTGATCGCGATCTCGGTGGTCATGCAGCAGATCCTGTCGCTGCTCGGGGCCAAGGCCTTCGTGACCGAGATGCTGGCCGCGCTGGGGGGCTACTATCCGGTGCTCTTCGCCTGCATGGCCCTGGTGCTGGTCGCCGGTACGATCCTCGAGAGCCTGCCCAACACCATCATTCTGGCCCCGATCCTCGCGCCCATCGCGGCCAGCATCGGGGTCGATCCAATTCACTTCGCGGTGATCTTTCTGGTCGGCGACGCCATCGGATTCATCACGCCGCCCTACGGCCTGAACCTCTATGTGGCGAGCGGCATTACGGGAATCCCCTACTTCAGACTGCTGCACTACACCGTGCCCTATTTGATCGCCTTGATGATCGCCTGGCTGATCATCGCCTTGGTACCGCAGCTCTCGACCGCCTTGCTGTTCCACGAGGGCGCCGGGGTGTTTCAGCTGCAATGACGCCGGGCTCGAGGATCCGGCGCGGGGCCCGGTGGAGTCGGGCGGAGCGACGTGGAATGAGGAGGCGTCATGGCGGCAACGCGCGATAAGGGACACACCTTTCTGCGGGTGCTGAACATCATGGAGCGCGTCGTCGAGGTCGAGACCGCCACGACCCCCTCGGCACTGGCGAGCCATCTGGGTCTGCCGAAAGCCTCGGCCTACCGCCTTTGCCAGCTTCTGGAGCAGGAGCAGCTGCTGGCCCGAGACCTGGACGGCAGCGGGCTCGTCGCCGGCCCGCGCCTGCGGCGTCTTGCGATCAGCGTCCTGGGCGGCAATAGCCTACGCGCCGCGCGCCAAGGGATCCTGGAGAGCGTGGCCGGAGAAATCGGCGAGACTTGCAACATCACCGTCCCCGACGGGACCAGCATGGTCTACCAGGACCGGGTCGAGTCCGCCTGGCCCCTGCGCATTCAGCTCCCGGTCGGCAGTCGCGTGCCGCTGCACTGCACGGCCAGCGGCAAGCTTTTCCTCAGCAGCCTGCCGACCGCCCGGAGACGCCGCCTCATCGCGCGGCTCGCCCTGGAGCCGCACACCGCGAACACGATCACCGAGCCCGCGGCCCTGGAGACCGCCCTCAAGCAGATCCGCAGCGACGGCGTCGGGATCGACGACGAGGAATTTCTCGACGGGATGGTCGCCGTGGCGGTACCGATCCGGGACCCGCAGGGACGGCTTTGCGCGACCCTCGCGACTCACGGACCGACCCAACGCATGTCCCTTGCCCGGGCCCGCGCCCAGATTCCGACGCTGCAACGCGCAGCGGCGGAGCTTTCTGCGACCTTGAGCGGCGCGGATATACCGGGCGGGGCGGACAACGATGCCGCACGGGGAAGTGCGGCGGATGCGGACGCCGGCCGCCCGGAGCGGCCTTTGGGCGGTGCACACTGAAGACAAGCCCTCGAGGTACCGCTGCCCGCGGGCCGCGTGCCGTACGCGGCGTCGCTCTTCGAGCCGGCAGCACGGGAGCCTGAGCTTTGATCGCCGCCCTAAACGCGCCGGCCCTGGTCGCGAGCGTCGCCGCGGTGTTCCTGGCCGGTTTCGTCCGCGGCTACAGCGGCTTCGGGCTTTCGGCAATCGTGGTGACGAGCCTCTCGCTGTTCCTGGTGCCGACGGAGACCGTGCCGATCGCCGTGGCGCTGGAGATCATCGCGACCCTCGGCATCATCCGGCAGGTCTGGGCCGAGGTCGCCTGGCGCGAACTCGGCGTTCTGCTTGTCGGGGCCGGCGCGGGAACGCCGCTCGGCCTGCTGCTGCTGACCGGCCTGCCGGCCGAGACGATGCGCCTGGCGATCGCCGGCATCGTTCTCACTGCGAGCCTCCTGCTGTTGCTGCGCCCGGGGATCGGGATCTCCCCAAGCTCGCCGAAAAGCCTTGCCGTCGGCGCGATCTCCGGTGTCATCAACGGCGCGGCCGCCGTCGGCGGGCTTCCCGTGGTGCTCTACTTCCTTTCGGTCGGGTTGCCGGCCGCGGCGGCGCGGGCCACCATCATGACCTATCTGCTGCTGCTCAGCGCCTACAATCTCGCGGCGCTCCATCTCGCGGGCCTACTCACGGAGACGGTCGGCTGGCGCACGCTCTTGCTGTGCCTGCCGCTGTTCCTCGGCATCGGTTTGGGCCACCGGCGCTTCCTCAAGACCAGCCCCGACTCCTTCCGGCGCATGGCACTGGTGCTGCTGATAGGCCTGTCCCTGGCCGGTCTGCTGCGCCCCCTCCTGCTATGAGGCCTGCGCCAGCGGCAAGGAAGGCGCGGCACGAGCCCCGGCGGCGGCAGATCTCGTGCAAGCCCGTCCGAGATCTGTCATGATCCAGAAGGGCATCGCAAGGCGCGCCGGTCCACGAAGCGCGCTCGCGGACAGGGTGAGCGAGATGAAGAAACTGGTGTCGCGGATCTTGGTGGCGGCCGCCCTCCTGCTGGCCGCCGCGACCGCGCGCGCGGCCGACAAGGAAGTGACCATCGGCTACCAGCTGATCTACAGCCCCTGGAACGTGGCCATCGCCACGGGCGCCTTCGAGAAGGAGACCGGCTGGAAGATCAACTGGCGCAAGTTCGATTCCGGATCCAAGGTGATCACGGCCATCGCGGCGGGCGAGGTCGACATCGCGCTGGCCGGCTCCAGCCCGATCGCAGCCGGCGTCGGCCGCGGCATCGAGATCGAGATCTTCTGGATCGTCGAGGACATCGCCTCCGCCGAGGCCCTGGTCGTGCGCGAGGGCGCGGGCATCCGCGCGCCCCAGGACCTGCGCGGCAAGCGGCTCGGCGTGCCCTTCATCTCGACCGCCCATTTCCACACCCTCTTCGCCCTCGAGCAGTTCGGCATCGGCAGCGACGAGATCGAGATTCTGAACATGCAGCCGCCGCAGATCACCGCCGCCTGGGACCGCGGCGAGCTCGACGCCGCCTTCGTTTGGGACCCGGCGCTGGGGCACATCAAGAAGACCGGGCGGGTCATGATCACCTCCGGCCACCTGAGCAGCTGGGGCCGGGCCACCTTCGACGCCATGGTCGTGACCAAGGACTTCTCCCGCGAGAATCCGGACTTCATGAAGTCTTTCGTCAAGGTCATCGCGGCGGCCGACGAGGCCTATCGCAGCAAGCCCGAGGCCTGGACGCCGGAATCCGCCGAGGTCAAGGCGATCGTCGAGCTGGTCGGCGGCGACCCCGAGAACGTGCCGGGGGGGTTGGCGCTCTACGGCTTCCCGACCCTCGAGGAGCAGGCCTCCTGCCGCTGGCTCGGCTGCGGCGAGGAAGGCGGCGTCACCCTGGGGCTCAAGTTCACCTCCGAGTTCCTGCTCTCGGAGGGCAAGATCGACGGCCTGCTGCCCAGTTACGCCCGCTTCGTCAATCCG
>JAAUXY010139109.1_pt1 | contig 10531 bp, 10 predicted proteins | sample 7278121 | NCBI WGS metagenome assembly JAAUXY01 (sample SAMN14350117, study PRJNA611818) | marine sediment metagenome | isolation source: surface marine sediment (1.8m) | place: French Polynesia: Moorea | collected 2018-08
GGCGGCGACGCAGATGTCGAACGCACCGATCCGGCCGATCCCCTTCACCAGGTCCAGCGCATTGCGATAACCGCCCGGATAGGGCTCGTAGATCTTCGCGCCCCCCGGTGGGTCACCGCGCAGCGCCACGATGTGACGCACGCCGATGGCGCGATACCGCCGGATCACCTCGTCGACCTCGGCCCGCGTCGCCTGGACGCAGGTAAGATGGGCCGCGGGCGTCAGCTCGGTCTCGCTCATGATCCGTTTGACCGTGGCGTGGGTCCTCTCCCGCGTGCTTCCCCCCGCTCCGTAGGTCACCGACACGAAGTCCGGTCGCAGCGGAGCCAGGCGCTCCATGGCGCGCCACAGGCTCACTTCCATCTCGGGCGTCTGAGGCGGAAAGAACTCGAACGACACCTTGATCTCGTCCTTGATCGCCCGCGGGGACGGTCGCTTGCGCTCGGGCGGTTCAGGTGCCTCGGGCGCGTGCCCGCGGTCGTCGCTGCAGTCGATCATCAAGCCACCTCCAAACGGTAGTGGGCGGGCGCGTCCGGTCGTTGGACGGCCCGCCAAATCGAAACGGTGAGGCTGCGCGTGTCGCGGCCACGGTTCGCGGTCAAGTGGCGGACCGTGATGTCGACCAGGCCGGCCGACTCGCACCAGCCCGCGACCTCGGACTCGCCGAAGCCCAGACGCCGGTGCGCGTGGTCCGAGCGTAGGAACTCGAGCGAGTGGGGCGCGAAGTCGACGATGAGCAGCACCGCGTTGGGGCGCAGCATGCGTCCCGCCTCGCGCACCGCCACCGCCGGATCGTCGAGGAAGTGCAGCACGTGGTGGATCGTCACCACGTCCATGCTGCCGTCGGGCAGATTGAGCTGGCGGATGTCGCCCAGGCGAACCTGGCAGTGGTGCATCGCCGCGTGCTCGAGCCGGGCCCGCGCCACCGCGAGCATCTCCCGACTCGAGTCGATCCCGAGCCCGTGGCGGAACCGCTGGCCGAATACCTGCAGGATGCGGCCGGTGCCGGTGCCCAGATCCATGAAGTCGTCGATGGGACCGTCGTCCACGGCCTCGAGCATGGCCGCCTCGACCTCTGACTCCGGCACGTACAGCGAGCGAACCTGATCCCATCGGTCGGCCATTCGCGAGAAGTAAGCCGATGCGGCCTGCGCGTGCTCCTGGCGAATCGCGTCGAGGCGTTCCCGGTCGCGTCCGAGCTCGACGTCGCTCTCCGGCAGCAGACGTAGCAGGGCCCGTGCCAGGTCGGCACCCGTGCCCCGCTCGGCCAGTCGATAGAAGACCCAGGCCCCTTCCTGGAATCGCACCAGCAAGCGCGCATCGGTCAACAGGCGAAGGTGACGGCTGACCCGCGGCTGGCTCTGGCCCAGGATGCGGGTCAGCTCCGAGACGGTGAGCTCGTTTTGCGCCAGCAAGGCCAGGATGCGTAACCGGGTCGGCTCGCCCGCGGCACGAAGAGCTGGAAGGAGAGCGTCCATGGGTGGCTTGCGGCAGCGCACTCCGAGGTGATGACGGCCTGTTGATGAGTGGTTATCGGCCGTGACGTGCGCATATAAACATATGTTTATGTGATTTGCAAACCTTTGTCATTCAAGGCCTGATAGGCCGTTGATTTGGAGAGAGTTGCGACTTCCGCGGACGAGACGCCCGAGCCGGTGCCCGAGGCGCTAGCGCACGGGAACGAGGTTCTCCTGGCCCCAGGATGCTTCCAGGAACAGGAGTCGATGCCGTCACGGCGGGCGAAACGCCCCGCTCCGGGCCGTGCTGCGCGCCGGTTCCTCCCGGCGCGCTCGTCCTGGCGTGCGTCCCGGTCTTCCTAATCGGTTACGTGTGGCCGAAGGGCGCCGGACCACGAACTCGACCCTTTCAGGGAACGGGTCGTCGAAACGCGAGGTGAAAACGCTACGGCGATTCCGCGGAATCGCACGAAGGGACCTGAAGCCTATGAGCCTTGCAACGGGCGGGTTCAGTCGCGATACGAGGCGTCGATCCGGTCGAGCTTGCGCATCAGGGCCGCGAACTCCAACGCGCCGATACCGGCCTCCGATTCGCGCGCGGAGAACGTGTCCATGTCCCGTCCGGACTTGCGGGCGAGGTCGTCGGGGATGACGTTGAGGGTGCCCGCCGCGGCCGCATCGAGCTGAATCTGGCACGCCCGCTCCAGGCGGTGCAAGCGCAGGAAGGCCTCCGGCACCGTGCGGCCCACCGTCAGCAGTCCGTGGTTCCTCAATATCATGGCTTTCTTGTCACCGAGGCTCGCCACCAGGCGCTCGCGCTCGTCGGTGTAGAGGCTCGGTCCCTCGTAGTCGTGGTAGGCGAGGTTGTCGAAGAAGCCGGTGGAGACCATGGACACCGGCAGCAGCCCTTCCTCGATGGCGGCGATGGCCATGCCGGCGCGGGTATGGGTGTGCATGACCACGTGATTGGCGCCGCCGTCGACCATGTGAATGGCGGAGTGGATCACGAACCCGGCCAGCGACACCGGGTAGTTGGTGCTCTCCACGACCTGGCCTTCGACGTCGATCTTGACCAGGTTGGACGCAGTCACCTCGTCGTAGCTCAGCCCGTAGGGATTGATCAGGAAGTGCTTCTCCGGCCCCGGCACTCGCGCCGTGAGGTGCCCGTAGATCAGCTCCGACCAGCCGAAGTGCTCGACGAGCCGGTAGGCCGCGGCGAGCTGGATTCGGAGCTCGCGCTCGGCTTGCTCGGTGGGCAGGTCGTAGACGTTCGCGTAGCCGGTGGCGAGGCTCATGTCGTTCCTCCTGGCCGCGCAGAAATCCTACCGGGATGTTCCGCATTCGACGGCGCGGGCAGAAACCAATTCTACCGCAGGGGGCGCGCATTCACGCCCGCGATCCCCGCTGGCGGCGGGCGCCCGGTGCCGGCGTTACCGATCAGGCCGCACGCAGCCACACCGCGGTGTCGTGGAATACGGCGCCGCCGCCCGGGGGTCCCGGATCGGCGCTCACCAGGGCGTTTATGCCCACCCCTTCCTCGAACGCGTGGTTGGGCCAGACGCTCTCCACCACGATCACGCCCGGCTGCACGCCATCGAAGCTGCGCGCGTGCAGCACCACCGAGCCCTGCTCGTTGCCGACGCGCACGCGGTCGCCGTCGGTGATGTCGAGGCCGAGGCAGTCGCTGGGGTGGACCAGCACCGTGGGGCGTCCCTCGTAGCGCTTCGACGTGGGCGTCTCGGTGAAGCTCGTGTTGAGATAGTTGCGCGCCGGCGCGGCCACCATTCGAAACGGGTGCTCGGCGTCGGGCTCGTCGATGTTCGCAAGGTGGTCGGGCAAAGCGGGCATGACCGCGTGGTTCGGTCCGAACGCGCCCCACTGCGGGCGGAACCGGAAGCGGCCATCGGGATGGCCGAACCCGTTCAGGAAGTGCATGGTGTCGAAGTCGAGCGCGCAATCGTGCCAGTGATTGCGGTAAATGGTCTCGGCGTCGGGCATGCCCGAGCGTTTGAGGGTCTCGTCGATGAGCTCCCACTCGCTCATCTCGAACCCTTCGTGCTCGGCTCCGAGCCGCTTCGCGAGCCCGCACAGCACCTGGTGATTGGAGCGCGACTCCCCCACGGGCTCGATCACCTTGCGCGTGACCTGGAAGTAGGTGTGTCCGCCGGCACGATACATGTCGTCGTGCTCGAGGAACGTGGTGGCCGGCAGCACGATGTCCGCCATCGCGGCCGTCTCGGTCAGGAACTGCTCGTGCACGCACACGAAGAGGTCCTCTCGCGAGAAGCCCTCGCGGACCTTGTGCGACTCCGGTGAGACCACTACGGGGTTCGTGTTCTGTATGAACAGCGCGGTGACGGGCGGGCCGCCTTGCAGGTCTGTCGGGTTGGCGCACAGGACCTGACCGATGCGAGATTGATCGAGCACGCGGATGCTCGGGTCGCGCGCGTCGAGCCCCATGATCAGGGTGTTGTCGATGGGGTAGAGGTCCGCGCAGCTGTACAGGGCGCCGCCGCCTCGAAACCGCCAGGCGCCGGTGACCGCCGGCAGGCAGCTCACCGCGTGCACGTTGGCGGAGCCGTTGCGCGAGCGCGAGAAACCGTAGCCCACGCGAATGAAGCTGCGTCGGGTCTCGCCGTACAGACGTGCGAAGGCTCGAATCTGCTCCACGCCGATCCCGGTGACGGCCGCTGCCCATTGCGGGCCGCGCACCGCGACGTGCTCCGCCATCTCCTGGGGGCAATCGGTGAAGGCTCGCAGGTAATCCCAATCCGCGTAGCCCTCCTCGAACAGCACGTGCATCACCGCGCACACGAGGGCGCCGTCGGTACCGGGGCGCACCATGAGGTGCATGTCGGCTTTCTCTGCTGTTGCGGTGCGGTAGGGGTCCACGACCACGAGCTTGGCGCCCCGCTCGCGTCGTGCCCTCGCGATGTGGTGCATCACGTTGACCTGGGTGCTGACCGGATTGCCGCCCCATACGACGATGAGGTCGCTCTCGGCCATCTCTCGCGGGTCCACGCCGCGCTTGGCGCCGGTGCCGGCGAGCCAGCCGTTGTCGACGAGCGGGGTACAGATCGTGGAGTGCTGGCGCGAGTAGCGCATCACGTGGCGCAGCCTCTCGATGCCGTCGCGCTGCACGAGCCCCATGGTGCCCGCGAAGTAGTGGGGCCACACGGTCTCCGATCCGTAGCGCTTCGCCGCGCTCGCGAGCGCCTCGGCCACTTCGTCGAGCGCCTCGTCCCAACCGATCGGCTCGAACGCCTCGATGCCCCGCCCCTTGGGGCCGGTGCGGCGCAGCGGCGACGTCAGGCGACCGGGGTGGTGCACGCGCTCGGCGTAGCGCGCGACCTTGGCGCATACGGTGCCAGCCGTGTAGTCGTTCGCGCGAGCGCCGTAGACGCGGCCGATGGTGCGGGCATCGAGCCGCTCGACCTCGAGCGCGCAAGTGCTCGGGCAATCGTGCGGACACGTCGAGTGGACGCGTTCCTGGGCGGCTCGTCGAGGCATGGCCCCCCAATTCTAACCGGCGCTCGGCACCGGGCAACGATTCCGCGCCGGGGCGGGGCGATGGCTGCGACTTCGGCGTTTCGCGCGGGCGCTGTACAATCGTCGGCCGCGCCGGGCGGACCGAGCCCCGGCGGTCTGGGGCGGGTATCGGGCGAGCAGGGCCGTGCGCAACGAGCGGGACAGGAGACGACACCGATGAGAGCAATCTGGCGGGGCCGCGTGATCGCCGAGAGCGACGACACCATCACGGTAGAGGGAAATCACTATTTTCCACCGTCGGCAGTGGACCGGGCCTGTGTGACCGACAGCGACCAGCACACGGTTTGCTCCTGGAAGGGCCGTGCCCACTACTACCACCTGGTGGTGGACGGGGAGGAGCTCGAGAACGCAGCCTGGTACTACCCCGAGCCCAAGCAAGCCGCGGCGAAGATTCGCGACCACGTCGCCTTCTTCCCCGCCGTCGACGTGGTCGAGTGATTCCCGCCGGGGCCGGTGACGAAATGAACCTCGGTACGGAGAAGATTCGAGCCCGGGTCGACGATGGCGTCGGCTGGGTCGTCATCAACAACCCCGATCGGCGCAACGCCATCTCGCTCGAGATGTGGGGGGCGATGGGTGAGGCTTTCGCCCGTTTTGGCGCCGACGGCTCCGTGCGCTGCGTGGTGATGCACGGCGCGGGAGAGAAGGCGTTCGCCTCGGGCGCGGACATCTCGCAGTTCGAGAAGGTGCGCGCGGATGCCGATGCCGCCGAGGAGTACGCCAAGGTCTCGAAGGCCACGCGCTCCGGCATGCTCGCGTTCGAGAAGCCGCTCATCGCCATGGTCCGGGGCTTCTGCATGGGCGGGGGACTCGGCATCGCCTTGGCCGCGGACCTGCGCATCGCGGCCGACGACGCCGTCTTCGGCATACCCGCCGCGCGCCTCGGCATTGCCTACGATGCGGTGAATCTGACCAACCTGGTACATCTCGTGGGCCCGTCCCGGGCCAAGGACATCTTGCTCACGGCCCGTCGAGTAGGCGCCGAGGAAGCCTTGTCCATGGGCCTCGTGAACACCGTGGTGCCCAAGTCGGAGCTCGAAAGCGCGGTCGCCGAGATCACCTCGCGCATCGTGGACAACGCACCGCTGTCGCTGCGAGCGTCGAAGCTCACGATCAACGAGGTGTTGAAGGATTCCGCGGACCGCGACCACGATCTCGTCGATGCGCTCGGGCGCGAGTGCTTCGACAGCAACGATTACGCGGAAGGCCGCCGTGCGTTCATGGAAAAACGCAGACCCGTATTCACCGGCACTTGACGAGGACCTGTGCAGGCCTTCCGAACTCCAGAGAATTCGAGGTCTTGGTGGTGCGCGCCTTTGTCTCGCTCCCTCTCCCCGCTGGCGGGGAGCCGGCTGGGGTGAGGGGCGATACTCGGAGAGGGTACTGACATCATGAGCGAACGCGAGTCGGTAGGAGGCGGCTGCTTGTGCGGCGCGGTGCGATTCGAGATCGTGCTGCCGTCGAAGTGGTGCGCTCACTGTCACTGCACCCTGTGCCGGCGCGCCCACGGCGCGGGCTTCGTCACCTGGGTGGGCGTGGAGGCGTCCCAGTTTCGACTCGCCTCCGGAGAGCGCGAGCTACGATGGTTCGAGTCCTCGCCCCCGGCCAAGCGGGGATTCTGCACTCGCTGCGGGAGCACGCTGTTCTTCCGCTCGACCCGGTGGCCGACCGAGATGCACGTGGTGCTCGCGAACCTCGACGGCCCCATCGACCGGGCACCGGGCGGTCACGTGTACTACGACAGCCGCGTCGACTGGATCAGCGTCGACGACGGGCTGCAGCGCTACGACGAGACGAGCAGCGGGTAACCGGACCGCCGGCGCGATCCGCCGCGCCCGCTCAGCTTCGCACGAGGTTCTCCAGGGCGAGGTTGCCCACCTCGACCCGAACGCGGTCGCCGACCTCGAGCGTGAACTCGTCCTCCGGCACGAGGCAGGTGCCGGTCATCAAGAACACGCCCTCGGGAAACGTCAGCTCCGAGGTCAGCCATCGCACCATCTCCTCCAGCGTGCGTTTGAGCTGGGCGGTCGACGTCTCTCCCTCGAACACCGCGCCGCCGTTGCGCACGATGGTCAGGCGAATGGGGAGCTCGCGCAGCTCGCCGGGGTCGGCGAGGAGGATCCCCGGGCCGAGGGCGCACGAGCCGTCGTAGACCTTCGCCTGCGGCAAGTACAGCGGGTTCTCACCTTCGATGTCGCGCGACGACACGTCGTTGCCGGCGCAGTACCCGACGATGTTGCCGCTCGCGTTGATGACCACGGTGAGCTCGGGCTCCGGCACGTTCCAGGCGCTGTCGCGGCGGATCCGAATCGGCTGCTCGTGACCCATGGCACGCCAGCCGGCCGATTTCATGAATACCTCGACCCGGTCCGCGTCGTAGACCTTCTCGTAGATGTCGGCGGTGTCCGACTCCGACATGCGGGCCTCGCGCGAGCGCAGGTACGTCACCCCCGCCGCCCACACTTCCTGGGAGTGCTCGATGGGCGGTAGCAGCGGCGCGTCGGCCGACTCCCGGGTCAGCGCCGAGCCGACCACCGACTCGAGCGCGGGGCGTTCGAGCTTGAGCAACAGCGTGAGATCCAGCCCCGGTGGCAGGTAGCGACCATCCGCGGCCCAGCGTGCGCCATGCGCGGTTGCGTGTCGGGTGAGGTACATGCTCGGGCTCCTTCACAGGTCTTCGATCGCGATGATGCGCGCCGGCGCGCCGTCGGCGTCGGGTATCTTCAGCGGCAGCGCACACAGGAAGGTCCGGTGACCCTCGAGCGCGGCGGTGTTGCTCAGATACTCCATCATGATTACTCCGTTGCGCAGCAGCACGTCGTGCGTCACGTTCTCCTCGACCGGACGTACTTCACCGTGCAGCAACAGCCGGATGCAGTAGTCCTGCGGGAAGTCGTAGGCTATGGCGCGGATGCCGCGGTCGAGCAGCCACGTCGACGCGTCGCGCGTCATGTAAGGCGCCTCGGTCCAGAACTCGGGCGCGGCGGGCGAATGGTGCCGTTCCCAAGCCGTCTTCATGATGACGATGTCGGCCTCGTTCACGTGCGCGCAGGCAGCGGCGATGCGCTGCGCCGAGATGGCCTCGTTCGGGGCGATGTCGCTCAGGTCGACGATCTTCGCCTCGCCCACCACCCGGTCCAGCGCGATCCCGTCGGTGGTGTGTCCCCCGGGCACGAAATGCCGCGGCGCGTCCATGTGGGTGAAGGCGTGGACGGGCATCGAGAACCAAGTGCTCTGGAAGATCTCACCCTGCGCGAAGTCGCTGGTGAGCTTTCGTTCGACCTTCCAGCGGAAGTGCCGGTCGTCGATGGGCATGGTCAAGTCGACGATTCGCGTCATGGGTAGGGCCCTCGGCCGTCACATGGGCAGCGTGTAGCTGGTCTTGACCGTGGTGTAGAACTCCGCCGCGTAGCGGCCCTGCTCGCGCGGCCCGTAGTTCGACTTCTTCCGGCCTCCGAAGGGCACGTGGTAGTCCACGCCGGCGGTCGGCAGATTTACCATGACCAGACCGGCCTCGGCGTTGCGCCGGAAATCGTTGGCGTGCTTGAGCGACGTCGTGCAGACGCCGGAGGACAAGCCGAACTCGGTGTCGTTGGCCACGGCCAGCGCCTCTTCGTAGCCCTCGACCCGGACAACGGTTGCCACCGGGCCGAAGATCTCCTCGCGATTGATGCGCATGTCGTTGGCGGTGTCGGTGAACAGCGCGGGGGAGAGGTAGAAGCCGGGGTGCTCCCGCTCGAGTCGCTCGCCGCCCCACGCGAGCGTCGCGCCTTCCGCGCGGCCGACCTCGAGGTAGTGCAAATCCTGATCGAGCTGGCTCTCGTCGACGACCGGTCCGATGTGGGTGCCCTCCTTCAGGGCGTCGTCCACGTTGAGGCCTCGCATTCGCTCGACCATGGCGTCGACGAACTGGTCGTGTATGCCCGCGGTCACGATCAGTCTCGACGACGCCGTGCAGCGCTGGCCGGTAGAGAAGAAGGCCCCGTTCACGGCGCACTCGACCGCGGTGCTCAGGTCGGCGTCGTCGAGCACGACCAGCGGATTCTTGCCGCCCATCTCGAGCTGGACCTTGGCACCGCGGGCAGCGCAGGCCTCGGCCACGCGCCCGCCGGTGGCGACCGAGCCCGTGAAGCTCACGCCCGCGATGTCGGGAGAGGTCAGGATCGTCTCGCCCACCACCGAGCCCCGGCCCATGACCAGATTGAAGACGCCTTCCGGCACGCCGGCGCGCGCGATGATGTCGGCCAATGCCCAGGCGCACCCGGGGACGAGGTCCGCCGGCTTGAACACGACGCAGCAGCCGTAGGCCAGAGCGGGCGCGATCTTCCAGGCCGGGATGGCGATGGGAAAGTTCCAGGGTGTGATGAGACCCACCACGCCGAGCGGTTCACGAGTGATCTCGACTTCGACGCCGGGGCGCACGGAGGGCAACCGTTCACCGCTCAGACGCAACACCTCGCCTGCGAAGAACTTGAAGATCTGCCCCGCCCGCACGCTCTCGCCGACGGCCTCGGGCAGGGTCTTGCCTTCCTCGCGCGCGAGCAGCCGGCCGAGCTCGTCCTTGCGGGCCAGGATCTCGTTGCCGATGGTGTCGAGGACGTCGAAGCGCGTTTGGATGCCGCTTCGAGACCAGGCGGGGAAGGCCGCCGTCGCCGCGGCGATCGCCTCGGCCACCTGCTGTTCCCCGGAGCGGGCGTACTCCCCCACGACCTCGTCGGTGTTGGACGGATTGATGTTGGGTGCGACGGACGTGCCGTCGGCCCAGCCGCCGGCGATGAAATTCTTGTGCAGCGCCATGGAAGCTCCCTCCCCTCGTAAGAACTGGTCCCGGCATCGCTCGAGGGCCCGTGGCCCGAGCCCCGGCGCAATCGGCAGCCCGTTCCGGGGCCGGGGCAGCGGGTACACCGCGCCCGGTTGCCGGCCGGCAGCGTTCGCCCTGGCCGCAGGCTGCGGGACCAGCCTGGCACTGCGGGGCGTACCGCCGAGCACCGGCCGCCGTGGAGCGGGAACAGACCAGGTCGATTCGCCGGACGTGCCTCGTGACGTGCCGATCTTACGCTGGCCCGGCCAGTGGCGACAGCAATGCGCGGGGCGAACCCGATCCACGTCGCGCTCCCGAGCGCGACGCCGGGCCTACGCGGCGCGAACAGTGCTGCCAGAAAGCTCCATCGGCCCCGGGAGCAGGGCTACGAAACGAAGTGAGGCCGGGCACGGCTCCCGATCCGTGACTCGCCGCGATGTGTCGACCAGTCGGAGTCGAGGACTCGAGAGCCGTGCCCGGCGCGGGGGACTCAGGGCGAACCGAATAGCTGGGTCGGGTCCAGTTGGGTCGACTGCACCGCGAAATCTTCGTTGCTCAGGCGGATCCTCTCCGGAGTCATGGCTAGGCAGCCCGAAAGCACCACCGCCGTCAAGCAGGCGAGGACGAGTCTCATGTCAGGTCTCTACGGATGCGGATTTGCGTCAGAGAATACGGCGGCGGCCGAATGTGGCGAATGGCCCGTCCCGACGAGAGACAGTCCTCA